>Ga0193694_1000070_pt1 | contig 11119 bp, 28 predicted proteins | sample L3s1metaG_FD_160567 | JGI IMG/M metagenome (GOLD analysis project Ga0193694, IMG submission 160567) | Soil microbial communities from a riparian zone of the East river system, Colorado, United States - L3s1 | ecosystem: Environmental > Terrestrial > Soil > Riparian zone | place: USA: East River... | reverse complement strand
TTATTATGAGCCTCCCAAAAAGATCGATTTGGTGATAACGGACATGATGATGCCAATTATGACCGGCCCGGATTTGATTCCCAAGCTGCGGGAGAGGAATCCGAAGGTGAAGATCATCTGCATGACCGGGATGGGTAGTCGAGCGGAGGATTTGCTTCTGCTTCAACCTGATGCAGTCATAAACAAACCCTGCAACACCAGCCAGTTGTTGGTGACTATCCGTGGGGTATTGGATACCAAACCAGGATGAACATGTGTTGTTTACCGAAGATGAGATAGTGATTTTATTGGATGCGTATCTGACGCACAAACCGGATGGGGCGACTGAGGAGGAACTGGTTCAAGGGATCAATAAATTGGAGGAGATACGAATTGCCAGTTTTTTGATCGATGAAGTTTTGAACAAGAATCTGGTCTTCAGCCTGGATGAAGAAGGTGAACTTTGGTTTCAGGGACGGGCAAAGGCTGCGGAGATTTTCAAACAAAAGCGAATGGCTGAAAAGCTGGGTGGCTATCCTCCGTCACTGCCGGCCATAAAAGATAAGTTGATCGAGCTCAGGCAGCGGTATCGCAGGTTGCATTTTCAATGGGCCCACACCCGTCCTGGTAAAATCAGGAAAAACTTGAAAAAGTGCTTTGCGAAGTTGAAAGAGGAAATCCACGACGTTGAAGCAGTTTTTATTGATCTTCGAAGCTCAAAACCCACAACACTTGAAACACATGGACAATACAGAGACGATCCGACGACAGATGGTAGAACAGATGAATCGAAACCCGCTGACCAGGGATGAATTGAAGCAGGGGTTTGGCCAGGTTTGGACGACCGATGAGTTGACGCAGGAATTTGATGTGCAGCAATTTCTGGCTCCATACGTGATAGTCAGGAAGAAACAGGACGGGAAGCTGGGCAGTCTTTTGTTCCAACATTCACCCCGGCTGTATTTCAGCTGGGAGGCACATGAAGGATGAAGAAATTCGCCAACGTGGAATGGACGGCCGGAGACATTCAAACACTCCGGCCGGAGTGGAGCGTAGAAAAGTGTGAGGACTTTCTTGTAGCAAACGAGCATCATTTGCGTGACCGGCTGATCGAGGTCGGATGGGAAGTCCTGGAAGTTTTGTTAACCTATGATGCAGCAGGATGAATTATTGCGTTACTGTGAGTCGCATATGGAATGCAGATCTTTTCAATTCGGTCCGTTGACATTGTATTTTTCACCTCAATCTCTTAAGGATGCCGACAAAGTAAAGCATCGGTTTGGATTACCAGGAAGATCTAGGAAGATCTTTCTGGCCCGGGTAAAGGTCTTCGTCCGTTTGATGACAGCAGGATTTTTGAGGGAGTGTTGTTTTACTTGTTACGACAACGAAGATCGGGTGATTTTCATGGGAACTGTATCTGCCAGAAAGGAACCAAAAACACTAACAGTCAATCGATTATATTATTGTGAATACCAAATCGAAGACACCAAATCCGCAACCTCATAACAATATGAATCCATCAACCATACACGCCATCAAATGTTTCATGAAATTCTTCGCCAGGATCCCGGAGTGGCGATGGTGTACCGGCCGGTTGACTGACAACACGGTTAAGGACGGCCGGATGTACACTACACACTGTGCTTTGGGCCATCTGGGCATTCGAAAGGATGAAAGAAATCTCAATGATCGGGCAATGGAATTGGATTCTCTTCTCAAGCCAGTGGTTGTTGCAGTTACTGGAAGATCCCTCGGTAACCTTCTTCCCGGTGATGCAGTTGTTTGTATCAACGACCATAAGTATATTATCTCAAACACCATCACCCCGAAGGAACGTATGATGTGGGCTCTGAAGAGACGCATGGAAATGGAAATCGAAACTCAACCAAAGTTATCATGAACCTATTCAAGATTCATCGGATTAAGCACTTCATGGAATTTTTCACCCGGATTCCAAGTGATAGTTGGTGTATCGGCTCTCTGTCTTATGGGGAACGTTCTTGTGCTCTTGGGCATTTGGGAGTGAAGGACATGACTAAGCCCACCGACGAAGCTGTGGAGTTGGGTCGATTGTTAATGGCTGAAACAGCCACAGCACAGACAAGCAATACAACGTTTGTCAAAAAGGTGGCTCAGGTCAATGACGGTCCTACACATGGCGACATGGTAAATGCCACGACAGACGGCGAATCGGCCAGACGGCGAGTGTTGGATGCGTTGCAAGAAAAACTGGAGTGGGAGGAAATATCATGAAATCACCAAGACTCGTTCATCGAATCAAACATTACCTGGAACTATTTTCGGCTATTCCGAAAGAACGTTGGTGTACTGGAAATTTCACCCAGCCGGGTGAAAGGTTTTGTGCCTTGGGACATCTGGGCATGACCACCCTGAGCTTGCCAAACTCGGAAGCTCTGGAGTTTAGCGAGCTGATCACTGATGTGATTGCTCCGGGTAGAAAATCTGACCCGTCCTATGTAACGAGACTCAATGACGGCAGGCATAGTCAGGACTTGTTGTTTGGTTCTGAACCGAAGAACAGGATCTGCAATGTGCTGCGGAAGCGACTGGAAATGGAAACACAACAAACTGAAACATTATGAATCCAAACAAAGTTCATCGCATCAAGTACTTTATGGAGTTCTTTTCCAGGATACCGGATAAGTTGTGGTGCACGAGAGTCTATCAGACTTGTGATAATCCACGCAGGCATTGTGCTGCCGGTCATCTTGGTAATAGAGCTGATACGCCTTATGCGGAAGCGGTTTTGGAATTGAATGCATTGATTCGATCTGTTGTAGATATAAGCTCACAGACCGAGAAAGATATTGCGATCACGACAATCAACGACGGTACTCCGTTGTATCGCTTGAAGTATGGCGGCACACCGAAAGAAAGGATGCTAAACGTATTGAAGGAATGTTTGGAAAAGGAGACAAATCATGAATCCGAACAAAATACACCGGCTCAAACATTACCGTGAGTTCTTCGCCTCGATTCCGGATGAACAGTGGTGCATCGATCATTACACAGTTGATGGCATAGCGAAATGTGCGTCTGGTCATTTGGGTACTGGAGGTAACAATGGTGTGTCGGATGAGTCCAGCGAGTTGAATGAGCTGCTCAGGCCGTTGGTTGATTGTGCTCATCCCAGGCCGGGTACACCTGTGGATGACGTCATCGTTCGCATTAACGATGACGACTGGGATGAGGATGATGAGGATAAGATCTACTATGGTCTTGGCAAAACCCCAAAGGAACGTATCATCCAGGCCGTGGAGTTGTGCTTGAAGATGGAGGCAGAACCGGTTGTAACTTCGCCGTGATCAGCTTATGAGAGAATACCGATGGCTCAGCCTAAAAGGTCCGATGATGGACGAGGACGAGGCAATCGTCACGATCGACTGGAAGACCTACGAAACTCTACCGCGGATCGTGATTGAGGCACTGGCCCTGTACGAGACTCAGCCGAAAGAAACAACAAAGGACGGGCACAGGTATTACATCCTGGCTTCCAAAATCGATGAGCTGAATCGGTTGACGACTGCCCGGTTGGAGAAATGTCCAATATGCCATCAGGAGTTTTTCTTCCTGGAGAAGCATTTGCCCAAGTGCCGGAAAGGGATTCCTAATATGGATGAAAAGACACTCATGGAGAAGTTTCCGAACGTCGGATGGAATCAGCCTGTCAACATCGCCGTGCTGGGGGTGGGATCGGGCCTGGGTTGCCGGATCTGCATCGCCCTGCACGGTTTCAACGGACAGGATGCGGGCTCGTTGTTGCAAACGAAGGAGGAGTTCCAGAAGCATCTTCTGGAGGTGCACAACATGGGGAAATGATATGAGCGATCAAATGCCGGATCTTTTTGCATGGGTAGGCGAGGATGAATTTGGTTCCGGGGAGATTGGCCTTAAGCAAGCCCGTTGTCCGGCCGGGTTTATTCCGTTGGTGGCCGTCCACAAGGATAAGATGACTCAGGCTTACTTATTGAAACAGCTGCAAGATCAAGCAGCTAGATTCGGAAAGACAATTCGGTTTTGCCGTTATCGCATGGAAGAAGTTATCGTCACACTCAACCCGGTTGAAGGAAAGGTAGATCATGGACAAACTCAAGTACAGTGACCTTTTGTTGTTGGGGTCCACGCAGGTCAAACAAGCTTATCGGGCATTCATTAAATTTAATCCTGAAGGCACCGTGAAGGAAGCTTGTGCTATCGGGATGATGGCTATTGGCCGATCTGGTCATAACGTGAAGGATTCTTATTCTTATTATGGACCAGGACAGTTTAATGATGTGCTGCAGGAGTTAAGAACAGAGTTGCTGGCTCAATTGGTGTACACGAGGAATGAAAAAATGCATCTCCACTGTTGGATCACTCGTATGAACGATGTAGATCACAAAACCCCGGCAGAAATTGCTGAGGCTCTGAAGGAGAAAGGATTCTGATATGGACCACAAAAAACCCAGTGTGTTGTTGAGGATCGGCTGCAAGCAGGTGTCACACTTAACGGATAGAACCTTTTTTTCTCGTGATGGTAAGATTCAATCTGCTTGTGCTGTTGGGATGATGGTTGTTGCTTCAACCGGGTCAGTTGATGCAGATGTCTGTTTTGGAGCCGAGCCAAAACTCACCCGATGGTTGAATACACTTTATTGTCCATATACTGAAAGGCCACTTGCTGATTATATAGTAGAAAGGAATGACACACATAAATTGTCGCCGGAGCAAATAGCGAATAATCTTGAAAACATGGGATTCTGATATGGACCACAAAAAACCAAGTGTGTTGTTGAGGATTGGCTGCAAGCAGGTGGGGCACCTGCGGGGACGGACATTCGACCGTCGTGACGGTAAGATTCAATCGGCTTGTGTTGTGGGAATGATGATCGTTGCCGCGGCCGGGTCAGTCGATCCAAACACTTGTAACGAGCTGGAAACAGAGATTTGTGACTGGTTGAATGGCCTCCGTTGCCCGGATGATAAGTCGTCGCTGGGTGAGCGACTTGTGGACCTGAATGATGGGGTGTGTCTGTCTCCGGAGGAAATTGCGGACAAAATCGAAAGCATGGGGTTCTGATATGGACAAGATCATACCAAGCAAACTGCTGCGGAAGGGAGCCACGATGGTGCCATCCGTTAAGGGCAGATGGTTTGAGACCAAAGACCTTAACGATGAGCAAAAGGTCGTCGAACGAGCTTGTGCTGTCGGGATGATGGCTGTTGGCCTGGCTGATACCAGGGATTTTGATAAGTGCAATGTGGCCTGGATTGCTGTGTCCGAACGGTTGATAGAATTGAGCAGCAAGATGGGAATCAAATTCCGAGATCAGATTGTTTGCCGTCATGATGATGGTTATTCTGTCAAAGACACCATAGAATGGCTGGAATCCAAGGGCTGCTGAAATAGAGGAGTAAGCGTCCTAAGCGTCCTAGGTTTTGTAACATGCTGGGATTCGCTCACATGCGAATCCCAGTATTGGGATGATTGGCTTCCAATTTCTATCTACTCCTATCCTGCCATAAAGTACATAGACCTATACACAACCATCCCTGACCGTCACTAACCATGGTTAACTACGGGTGCCGCCATCAAAATAGGTCAAAATTCGCCCAAACTAACACTGACACGTTAGATCGTTGATTTTTAATGATTAAGACGAGAGGACGAATTTCCAATTTCTATCTGGTTTTGACCTCGGGAAAAGGAGGACAAATTACACCAAATCCTGTCCCTTAAATGTCCACTTTTATGAACGAAGAAGCAATCAACCGTATCTGGAAGTCCACCATCGGATGGGGGGCAGATGGAAAAGACGACAGTGCATTTATCATCAACCCAGTCGATTCCAAGTTGATGGGCAAGCCTATCATGGCTACCCGGGAGAAAATGAAAGAGTCTGTTAAGAAGAATCTGTCTCCGGAGTCTCAGAAAAATGTGTATTACGTGAATATCACGTACGGCATGTTCGAGTCCATTCTGAGGGCGGGTGTGGGTTTGTGGCTGGAGGCAGAGGTGTTCAAAACCGTTGAGGATTATGCCCGGCAGATGGCAGAAAATGGTGGGACAGTTCTCGTCATGGGGCCGGAGATCAAATCCGCTGCAGGCATGGTTTATGTTAAAATGTTTCACGTAGGCTCTCCCAACAAGAATTAACCATGAAGCTGATCATTGGTGACAAGGTAGTTTGGGAGAACCCGGATTCCATCGGGTTTGTTGGGATCAAAGCCCGAAAGCAATCCCACGAACAGCGAATTGTGGATAGGATTATGAAAGCTGCGAAGAAGAGGATGAAGAATGCCAAAAAAACTTCAGAACATAAGGGACATGCCGATAATGCCTCAAATGTGTAGTTCGTGTCCGTTCAATAAACACGGCCATCTTCAAACCCGGGCTCAGGTTGAACAGCGGGTCCTGACGATTGGCAGCCAGACTTGTCACAGCACCGGGGCCAAATACGGTAAGCCCGATACCCATTTGTGCCGCGGGGGCCGGGACTTTCAATTGCAGTGCTTCTATCGTATGGGGTTTCTGGAAGCTCCCACGGATGAGGCTTGGGAAAAGCGGTGCCGAGAATTGAAACTCAAACCATCAAAGAAACGTGAACGTAATCTTACTGCAAAAAATCTGCAAAGCTATTGAGCACGAACCAAGGCGACTCAATATGGGAGACTGGATTAACCCCAATCGCTACCAGATGCACAGTCATGACCCTAGTCTTCCGCCTTGTGGTACGGCTGCTTGCATAGGTGGATTTGCCAATATTCTGACCAAGTCCAAGCTCAAGTCCTGGAGACCTTCAGACTGGAAGAGATCCGCTACTTACGTATCATCACAACTCAATGCTACGGACATTTATATCAGGGCCATGGATCTTCTTGAATTAAGCGAAGACGAAGGTGATCGATTGTTTAGTTTGGATAACTGGCCTTGTAAGTTTTTGGATCGGTACAAAACGGCCAACACTCCTTGGGCCGCTGGGATGGTAGTCATTAGTAGGATTAAACACTTCATCAAAACCAAGGGGGAAGAATGAGTGCAAGATTGGGATGGCCAACTGAACCTCCGCCATTTACCAAAACTGATCTGGACAAGATTGCCTCCCAAGGTTGTGCCATCCCGGGTTGCACTTGCGAGTTAGGGAAATTGTTTTTTCGAAGTTTGTGTCATGATGATCATCGGGGAGTGGATGTGAGTTATCTTAAGGATAGCGGGATCCTGACAGTATCGTGTGCTGTCTGTGAACGGTTAATGTTGAAAATCAAGATTGCTGAGTCATGAAAACCACACTGTTCTGGATGCGTCTCACACTGGACCTGATGTTCTGGTCCTTTATCAGTATTGGTGTATGGTTGTTCTTCAGGGAGTGGTATTTTGGAGCTGCCCTTTGGTGGTTTAATGCCTGGTGTATTCGCAGGAAGGAGAAGTATGATCAGAGAGGACCAGGACAGAATGGGTGAAGCATGAGTTACATTGTTTGGTTTGTTATTGGCTGGTTGCTCGGCCGTATCTGGTCGGACTTTGAGGTTCGCAAAATCAAGGGGTGCTACGGCGACCTGTACATGACCCGGATCATTCTCTTCCGGCACAGCAGGTTCAAGGTAATGCTTAATGTCTTCCATCGGAGCGATGAAGATCGCTGTCTTCATAATCATCCCTGGAAATACCACTCCCTCATTTTGTGGAATGGTTACATCGAGCACACAGCCAAAGGAGCTCATAGGATCAAGCCACTTCGTTTGATTCATCGTCCTCCCAGTTGGACCCATCGGGTTGAACTGATCAAGAGGCCGGCTGTGACTTTGGTGGTTACCGGCCGGAAAGTGCAAGAGTGGGGGTTTTACACAGATAAGGGCTGGATGCACTGGAAGCAATTCGGCCGGGAATACTGCAACGACGAATAAGCACTGCCATGAAAAAGAAAATTAACGTCAAGCTGTTGAAACGAATCTGCCGGGCTATCCTGCACGAGCCCCGGCGATTGGATATGTACGGTTGGATATACGACGATGACATTCATCACATGGGGTGTGACGCTCCGTGTGGGACGGCTGCTTGCATAGGAGGTTTTGCCGTGATCCTGTCCCGCACCCGGTTGCTGGCCAACAAATCTTGGAAAAAAGCAGTGAAGTCGTGTCTAACAGAAAAACCAGCCGAGTATTTGTTTGGGTATGAGTTCATGGATGAGGTTATTGCTTGCGAAGCCCAGAAACTGTTGAATCTGACCAGTGCTCAAGCAGAACGGTTATTTGTTTCGAGTAATTGGCCGGAGAAATTTCATATTGGTTATAGTGATGCTACCCACAAGAAGCAGGCCAAGGTGACAGTAGCTCGTATCAAACATTTCATCGAAACAAATGGGGAGGAGTAACCATGAATGTCAAATTACTAAGGAGAATTCAGAAGGCCATCAGGAAGGAGCCCAGAAGGTTTAACATGCTCTGGTGGGTGGTGACAGGCGATCAAGAATCCCCGTGTGGTACTTCAGCTTGTATAGGTGGATACGCGGTGATTCTCTCTAAGATTCCAAAGTTGTTGACCACGAAAAAGTGGTTGGATGCTGTGGAGGATATCAGAAAGGATTCTAGCAATACCTGGGATCCGGCCAAGGCAGTGTTGGGTCTGGATACTGATCAGGCTACTCGATTGTTCGATGAAAATCGTTGGCCTAGGGAATTTTCCGTGGCGTATCAAGCAACCGAGGATCGCCGGGAGAGGGCAAAGTTGGCAATCAAACGGATCGACTTCTTCATCAAAACCAAAGGGAATGACTAAAACATCATGAACATCGACCTTCTGAACAAAATCTGCTCATCTCTGGAGCAGGAGCCGAAGAGATTCCATATGGGTGAATGGGTGAGCATCAATCCGGAGTCCGATCTGAATATTCCCTTCGAGCGTTTGGCACCATGTGGGACAACAGCCTGTATTGCCGGGTTTGCTGTGATGCTGGACCAATGTGATGTACCGGCTGATCCGGACAATTGGCGAAAAACGATGACTGGGTTGAATAATTTTTCAATTCAAGATTGGGCTAAGGAGTTGTTGCAGTTGTCGGAGAATCAAGCAGCTCAGTTGTTTCGTGTCACTTGCTGGCCATCTCAATTCATGCACAAGTACACTTCTGCTCCAAATGCAACAGTATCAGCTCAAGTGGCAGTGGAGAGGATTAAACACTTCATCAAAACTGATGGAACCGACGAAATCTTGGTCAACAACTTGGCAAAATGAATGTCACTCTTTTGAACCAAATCTGCAAGGCCATTGAGCGTGAGCCAAGGCGATTCAATATGGGAGACTGGATTAGTCTTGATCCGTTTAATGATGTATATCTTCCCGGTAGTGAGCAGGCACCGTGTGGCACAACAGCCTGTATTGCCGGGTTTGCTGTGATGTTGGATAGCTGTGGTGTATCATCATCACCTAATCCTGGTGCTTGGAGATCGACGATGCTTGATATAGTCGAAAATGACCGTTGTCCAATTGATCGCCATGCTAAAGATCTGTTGGACCTGACTGAAGATCAATCGGACCTGTTATTTTATGCTACTGCATGGCCAGAGTCATTTCGGAATGATTACCATTCTGCTCCAGATGCAATGGCCAAGGCTCGGGTAGCCATATTGAGGATCAAGCATTTTATTGAAACGGAAGGAACGGACTGAATGAATATTGAATTGTTACAGAAAGTTCGGGATGCCATATTGGCGGAACCCAGGAGATTCAATATGGGTTATTGGGTCACTGACGGGGTCACAACCGCTCCGTGTGGAACCGCTGCTTGCATTGGTGGATACGCTCTGGTGTTGAACAAAATGGAGGAGGACAAGACCATGGATTGGGTTCGGGGGATTCATTATTTCACCATGTCTCCTGGTTGGATTATCGTCACCGACGCCCAGCGTGTTTTGGGCTTGACCCTTGATCAGAGGTCTCGTTTGTTCAATGACAACTGTTGGCCGAATCCATACCGCGACCAATTACGTTCAGCAACCGATCCGGCCAAGGCAGCTAAAATAGCAGCCGACCGGATTGACTTGTTCATCCGGACCGGTGGAACCGACACAGAAACCAACTGAATTATGGCACCAACCGGCAAAGAGATCAGGGACGAGATAGCGAAACTTCGTGAACTCCAGAAACAAGTGCCTCCAGATACGATGTTTGGGGACAGCAACACTGCGGCAATTGATGCTGAAATCGAGGTGCTGGAGGAAGATCTGACGGAGGACGATATCGACGATAGAAGTCAGAAGTACGAGGATGATGAAACCGAGGATGCCTGGCCTCTCCGTGTTCGTGACATGGCAGTCCGTGTCCGACAATGGTTGGATGGCCAGGAGCCGGATCCGCCATCCAGAGGTTGGGAAGGTTTGGTGAAGACCAAGGAAAACGAAAAGAAGGAAAAGCAATGAAGAACGACAAGAAAGCAAAATTGAAACAGAAACCGAAGGACTTTTCAGTTGGTTCCAAAGAGTTAGTTGGGAGGTGGTTTGTTAACGAGGAACATCTTCCACCGTTGCGAGGAGTTTTTCACCGTGTGGGATATGTCATTGGTAATCCAGAACCATTTTGGTACATGGTGGAAATTGTGTCGGTCGAGGGTTTGGAATCGGAATCTGATCCTCGTGTTCAGGTTTTGGTTCACATGACCAATCTGTCCAGCTGCAAGTTCTTCGCCAATTCAGAGGCTGCCAAAAATTACCCGATGATGAAGCCACCTCATTCTCCTTTGGTGGAAAAACGAATGGGGGATCCTATAAGCGAGGTTGCCAATCCGCTGCCAAAAGGATTGCCTCCTCCCGGTTAAAATGGTGGAATGTCTTATGTCCATGCTTTGGACCGTAAGACTCAGAACGTTGCTCGGCCAATTTGGCTGGTACCGGTACAGTGAAGGAGGCCACTGGGAACTCTGGCGATTACCCGAGAGATACGGGACCGCTTGGATGAAGGTTGACTCCTGTTTCCATGTGTCTGGAAAACCGCCCCTCAACAATATGGCAGGCATACCCATGTCATGCGAACAGTATTGGGACGATGATTGGAAGCAGAGTAAAAACCTGCCTCTTTATATCATTGAACTGCACGACAAGGCACCCTGTCCAGTTTGCGGGAAACCAGTGGTGGACCATGAGA
>Ga0193694_1000068_pt1 | contig 11200 bp, 7 predicted proteins | sample L3s1metaG_FD_160567 | JGI IMG/M metagenome (GOLD analysis project Ga0193694, IMG submission 160567) | Soil microbial communities from a riparian zone of the East river system, Colorado, United States - L3s1 | ecosystem: Environmental > Terrestrial > Soil > Riparian zone | place: USA: East River... | reverse complement strand
CGTCGAACACCGTCACGATGAAGTCGCGCACGGTATTCGCGCGCACCGCTTCCTGGCGCGCCACGTCCGCCTGCCACAGCGCGATTCCGAGCGCGGCGAGAATACCGAACAGGAACAGGCCCGAGGTCAGCACGCCGCCACGATGGCGTTCGAAGAATTTTTTTGCCCGGTACAATCGCGACGGCGGGTGCGCGACGACCGGCCGATGGTCGAGGTAGCACTCGATGTCGTCGGCGAAGGCGCCGGCCGACGGATAGCGGCGCTGCGGTTCCGGTTCGAGCGCCTTGAGCAGGATGTTGTCGAGGTCGCCGCGCAACACGCTGCGGAGTTGCAATGGTGCGAGCGCGCGCATGCTGCCGTCGGGTTGCGCTGCGCCGATCTCGCCGACCCGGGACGACGGGCGCCGCGTCGGACTGCCGTCAGGACGCAAGCCGAGCAGCAGTTCGTGCAGCAGCACGCCCAGGCCGTACACGTCGGTCGCGGTCGTAATCGTGCCACCACTGATTTGTTCCGGCGCGGCGTAGTCCGGCGTGTAGACGCCGATCGTGGCGCCGGCATCGTCCTCGTCGAGCAGCTTGGCGATGCCGAAGTCCAGCAGCTTCACGTCGCCGTCGGCGCTGACCAGGATGTTCGACGGCTTGATGTCGCGATGCACGATCAGGTTGCGGTGTGCCGCTTCGACCGCGCGGCACACGCGCAGGAACAGTTTCAGCCGGCCGCGCACGTCGAGCCGGTGGGCGAGGGCATGCACGGTGATCGGCACGCCATCGACGTGCTCCATGACCAGGTACGGAATGCCCGCGGCGGTAACGCCGCCGTCGATCAGGTGCGCGATGTTTGGATGATCCAGCGCCGCGAGCACCTGGCGCTCGCGCTGGAACAGGCGCTGTTCGAGTTCCGAATACAGGCCGCGCCGCAGCAGCTTGATCGCGACTTGCTGGTCGAAGTCGGCGCCGACGCGCTCGCCGAGGAACACCGCCGCCATGCCGCCCTGGCCGAGCGAGCGCACGATGCGGAACGCCCCGACGTGCTGGCCGATCAGGCTCTCGGGCAGGACTTCTTCGGCCGCCAGCCGCGCAGCGTGCTCGGTGGCCGACGTGTCGAGAAACCCGTGCGCGTCGTCGGCGGCGAGCAAGCGGCGCAGCGCCGCGCGTTCGCCGGGGCTCGTCAGCCGGGCATCGATCCACGCATCGCGTGCCGATGCCGGCATTTCAGCCGCTTCGTCGAAAAGTTCACGCAGCCGGTTTTGCGTGTCTTCACCGGGCGGCGCGGCCGCTGGATCGGGTGTCTGCATGGGCGTCGTTCAACGCCGGACGAGCGGAGGGTGCAACATCAAGGCAGCTGACAGCACAGAGGGCGACATCGTGGCCGGCCTTGGCGGCGTCAGGCAAGCTGATCGTGCAGGAACGCGCGCGCGAAGCGCCAGTCGCGGTCGATCGTGCGGCGGGTCAACTCGAGCGTTTCGGCAACTTGCTCGAGCGACAGGCCGGCGAAGTAGCGCAGTTCGACGACCTGCGCGGCGCGTGCATCGGTCTGCGCGAGGCGATCCATCGCCGCGTCGAGCGCAAGCGCCTGCTCGGCGCTGGTGATCGCGATCGGGTCGCTGGCGGTCAATGTCATGCGCACCCAATCGCCGCCCGCGCGCTGGCGCAGGCGGTCGCGCGCGCGGTCGCGCAGCAGGTGCCGCATCGCGCGCGCAGCGTACGCGAAGAATTGCGCCGGATGGCTGAATGCCAGTTCGCGGTTCGTCGTGACCCGCAAGTACAGCTCATGCACCAGTGCGGTCGTATCGAGCGATGCCTGCGCCGAGCCGCGCGCGAGCTGGCGGCCCGCCATCGCTTTCAGGCGCGCGTAGACCGCGTCGAACAGCACATCGGCAGACTGCGCTGCTGACTCCTCGGCGGACTCGGTCGTGGCGATCGGCGCGCGGGTCATGGTCAAACCTCTCCTGACCGATTGTACTGGACCCGGTGCGGTTCGCGGCGCGGCGGCCGCCGCAGCTTGCGCGCCGTTCAGCAAGCGCAGATGCACGCAAGCGGCAGTGGTTCGGCAGTTGCCAGTCTGATCCGTATTCCGGTCCGCGCTCGAACCCAAGGGCCCCGCATGAGGCGCCTCGCCGCCGGCCGGTCGGCCGGCTGTCGTGAACATTTGCTGCGCCGCGACGTGGCAAATGCCACGGAATCGCTTAAATATGCGCGGGCAGAACAAGCAGTTAGTGGGGAGGGCGGCCCGCCGCGAGCAATCGCGGTGGGCCTTTTACTGTGCGGATTGGCCGCGCACGGGCCCGCTGCGTTAGTCTGCAAGCATGCTCGCTTCGGTCCGATCAACCCGTGCCCCGTCCCCCATGATTGCGCAATGCCGCTTTCCGCCGAGCTGAGCGAATTCATCGCCGCGCGCTACGCGCAACTGATTGCGCGCTGCCGCGAGGCCAACGTCGCCTTGTACGACGATGCCGGCGTCGCCGAGCATCTTCAACGCGTGCTCCTGGCCAGCGATTTCGCGTTCGAAAGCTTCCGCCGCGAGCCGGCGTTGCTCGGCCGTGATCTCGTTGCCCTGATGTCCGATCCACTGCCGGCCGATGCGCGCCGTCCGGCGTGGCCGCGTGACCTCGACGAAGCCGGCGCAATGACGACGCTGCGCAAGTTCCGGCTGCGCGAAGCGCTGCGCCTGATCTGGCGCGACGTCAACCGCATCGATTCGGTCGAGCAGACCCTGGCCGGCTCGAGCGCGCTGGCCGAAACCTGCCTCGACCTGGCATTGGCCCATGCCCAGCGCAGCCTCATCGCGCGCCATGGCGAGCCGCGCGACGAGAGCGGAAAGGTGCAGCGCCTCGTCGTGCTCGCGTTTGGCAAGCTCGGCGGCGGCGAGCTGAATTTTTCTTCCGACATCGACCTGATTCTGGCATTCGCCGAAAACGGCCAGACCGACGGCGCGCGATCGCTCGCGAACGAGGCGTTCTTCGCGCGCGTCGGCCAGCAACTGGTCAAGCTGCTGGCCGAGATCACGGTCGACGGTTACGTGTTCCGCGTCGACCTGCGCTTGCGCCCGTTCGGCAGTGCGGGCCGCATCGCGATGAGTTTCTCGGCGATGGAGCAGTACTACCAGCGCGAAGGCCGCGACTGGGAACGCTACGCCTGGATCAAGGCGCGGCCGGTCGCCGGCGACATCGCTTCCGGAAACCGCCTGATCGAAATGCTGCGTCCGTTTGTCTACCGGCGCTATCTGGATTACACCGCGTTCGCCGGATTGCGCGAGATGAAGGCGCTGATCGACGCCGAGGTCGCGCGCAAGGACCTGGCCCAGCATCTGAAGCTCGGACCGGGCGGCATCCGCGAAATCGAGTTCGTCGTGCAACTGCTGCAGTTGATCCGCGGCGGTCGCGAACTGGGCATGCGCCAGCGCGGCTTGCTGCCGGCGCTGGCGATCTGCGAGCACATCGGCGCGCTGGGCCAGGCCAGCGCCAAACGGCTGCGCGCGGCCTACCTTCTCCTGCGCCAGCTCGAGAACCGAGTGCAGATGCTGCGCGACGAGCAGACGCACGAATTGCCGGAAGACGATTTTACGCGCGCGCGTCTGGCCGCGGGACTCGGCTACGCCGGCTGGGCGGCGCTCGAGTCGGGCCTGGGCAAGGCGCGCGACGATGTCACCGAGGAATACACGGCGCTGATCGCGCCGGTGCGCGCCGCGGCGCCATCTGCCGATCGCAATGCGCTCGTCCTCGCGTACTGGCGCAAGCTGGGCGAACGCTCGGCCACGGTCGACGAACTGCAGGCGCTGGGATTCGCCTCGGCCGAAACGCTGCACGGCCAGTTCGGCGCGCTCGTCGCCGCGGCGGCGCGCACGCTCGATGCGCGCGCGCGCGCGTGTTTCGACCGGCTGTTGCCGCTGCTGATCGAGGCGGCCGCGGTCAGCGCCGCACCCGACGTCTGCCTGGAAAGGCTCATTCGCTTCGTCCACAGCGTATTGCGCCGCTCGCCGTACCTGGCCTTGCTCGAGGAGCATCCGCCCGCGCGCGCGCGGCTTCTGGCGCTGTTCGCCAACAGCGCGCTGCTGGCTGAGCGCGTCATCGCCCACCCGCTGCTGCTCGACGACTTGCTCGACGCGCGGATCGACAACAGCGTCCCGGGACCGGTCGAAATCGACGCCGATCTCGAACGCCGTCTGGCCAACATCGACCTGACCGATGCCGAAGCGGAAATCGAGGTGCTGCAGGAAGTAAAACAGAGCGCGACCTTCCGCACCGGCCTGGCGAGCAGCCGCAACTCCGACGCGATCGCCACGTCGCGTGCGCTCAGCGACGTCGCCGACAGCATGATTGCGCGCACGCTGTCGATTGCCGAACGCGACGTTGCGCAACGCCACGGCGTGCTGCCGCAGCGCAGCTGCCTGGCCGTCATCGGCTACGGCAGCCTCGGCGGCGCCGAACTCGGGTTTGCCTCCGATCTCGACCTCGTTTTCGTCTACGACGATGCGATTGCCAACGGCGAAAGCAATGGCGAGCGGCCGCTCGAAGGGCCGCGCTACGTCGCGCGCCTGGCGCAGCGCGTCGTGCACTGGCTGACCGTGCAGTCGCACGCCGGCCGTCTGTACGAGGTCGATGTGCGACTGCGCCCGGACGGCGGCAAGGGCATGCTGGTCGTCAGCCTCGACGCGTTTGCCGAGTACCAGCGCGAGCGCGCGTGGATCTGGGAGCAGCAGGCGCTCGTGCGCGCGCGCGTGATTGCCGGCGATGCGGCGACCGGTTCACGTTTCGCCGGCCTGCGCGCCGCCGCGCTCGCGCAACCGCGTGATGTTGCCGCGGTGCGCGAACAGGTCATGACGATGCGCACGCGCTGGCGCGCCGAACGCGACCGCTCCACGGCAACGTTGCTTGACCTCAAGCAGGGCGCCGGCACGCTGCTCGACATCGAGTTCCTGTTGCAGGCGCTGGTGCTGATGCACGCGCATGAACATCCCGGCCTGCTGGCCAGCGGCAATACCGCGGCGCTGATCGCGGCTGCGGCCGCGGCCGGCGTGCTGGATTCCGCGCAGGCGCAGGCGCTCGCGGCGGCGCACTCCGACCTGCTCGGGCGCGCGCTGGCCTGCACCCTGGATGCGCGGCCGCGCCTGGTGCCGCGCGACGCGGACCTGGCGCGTCACTCGGCGTCGGTGCTGGCCGCTGCCGCCGCCGCCGGGCTCACGTTCGCCTGATTCAGCGCCGCGCCGACATCCGGCCGGGTCGCTTCGATGAAGTGCCAGACCTTGCTCGCGACTGCGGCGATCTCGCGCAGCGGCGCCGGTTGGCGCAAAGTGGAAAAATCCACGCCGTAGCCGTGCAGCCAGCCCAGATCGCGCAGTTCGGCATGGAACGCCGCGAGTTTCGCCGGCGCGGTTACCGGCAGGTTGCTGACGACCGGCACGCCGACCGCGCACGCTTCGCTGAGCATGTTGACCGAATCGGGCGTCACGACGATGCGGTCGGCCAGCGCCAGGTAGCTCGGGTACGGGTTGGCGCCATCCTCGGCGCCGCCCCAGAAACAGGTGCAGCCGTTGCGAAACGCGCCGCGCAGGCGGTCGCGCCAGGCCGGCGGCGTGCGTCGCGAGGTCGAGATCAGCAGGCTGCCGCCGTCGCGCTCGCGCCACAGTTCGATCTGCGCGATCAAGGCTTCGAGCCATGCGTCGTCCAGCGCCAGGCCGCGGCGCGGTCCGCCGATCAGCAGCACCGTGCGCGGCTGCGGCAACTGCGCCAGCGCCGGGAACTGTGTGGCGGCGCCGGCGAGCCACGCGTCATCGATCGGATTCAACGCGCCGAGCGTCTGGATCACGTTGCCCGCATGCAAAGCATCGTGGCGCGGCGCGATGACGAGGTCGAAGTGCTGGGCGCCAATGCGCGGATCGAGGATCTGCAGCGTGAATGTCGTGCCGTCGCTCCATTGGCGCAGCGCGCGCGTCAGCAACGCGGCCTGGCGGCCGCAGCCGATTGCCATGAGCGGCCAGGGCGCCTGCAGTTCGCGCCGCAGGGCCGTGGGGAACCCGAGACGGGCGCCGACTGTCAAACGCGGAGCGAACCAGCGCCACGGGACTCGCGGCTGCAGGCGAATGACATGCGCGGACAGGCACATCGCGTCGGCCAGCGATAGCGCCTGGCGTTCGTTCCCGGCGGCACCGTCGCTGATGACCCAGACGGCGGGGTTCGCGGCGATCGACTGTCTGGGGCGCGGGTTCACGCCGGCATTGTAAAGCCTGGCGCGATGTGAAGTTTCACCCCGATTCAACCACTTCACTCAAGGAGCACGATGTGATGATTCGCCACCTGATGTTCCCGCTGCTGCTGGCCGCCAGTCTGCCGGTTGCGGCTGCGCAAAAATACGACATCGATCAGAACCACACCAAGCTGACCTTCAGCTGGGACCATCTCGGTTTTTCCAACCCGAGCGCCGCGCTCGAGAAGTTCAGTGGCGACTTCCAGTTCGACACGGCCGACCTGACCAAGTCGTCGATTTCGATGACGTTCCCGCTGGAAGGGCTGCACACCGGCGTGGCCAAGCTCGACGACGATCTGAAGGCCCCGGGTTTCTTCGATGCGGCCAAGTATCCGGACATCACGTTCAAAAGTACCAAAGTGGAAAAAGTCGGCACCGACGGCTTGAAGATCACCGGCGAACTGACCGTCCACGGCGTGACCAAGCCGGTCGTGCTGAACGGCAAGGTCAACAAGATCGGCGACAACCCGATGGGCAAGGGACCGTCGGCCGGCTTCGAAGCCGATGCCACGATCAAGCGCTCCGATTTTGGCATCGCCAAACTGGTGCCGTCGGTCAGCGACGAGATCAAGGTGCACATCACGCTCGATTCGCACCTGGCGAAGTCGTGACGTCACTCCAGCCGTTCGCCGCTCGAGCCCTCCCCTCATCGCTTTAGCCCTCCCCTTCAAGGGGAGGTGGGGATGGTGTTGTTTACGGTTGTGTTCCTTCCCGGCGAGGGATTTTTTCGTGCGCGTCATTCCGGCGAAAGCGGGATCCAGCTCTTAGAGTCCAAGTCGTTCTCTCGGCCGCGGGTCGTCGAAAAAAAGCAAGGAACTGGATTCCGGCTTACGCCTGAATGACGAGCCAAAAGCAAACGCGCGAGCGCCGTCAGCCCTTCTTCACTCCCGTGCTCTTGAGCGCCTCGAGCCCGGCGAGATTCAATCCAGCCAGCGCTGCCTTGAGCGCTTCGACGTTCGCCACGCCCGAGCCATGCACGGCGACGACGAAGCGGTCGCCGAGAATGACCGTGAACTCGCCGCTGCCGCTGTTGTGCCACTCCTCGTGGATCATGCGGCCGTTCTGGTGATAGGTCTTCTCATAGCCCGACTGCGTCTGCTTGTCTTCTTCGATCGCGGCAAATCCAGCCAGGGCCATGACGCCTTTGGCGCCACCGGTGTCGGTGATCTCCAGTTCCAGTTCGGGACCGCCCTGCGGGCCGGTGTAGGTCGCCTTGGCATTCGACACCTGGATGCCGATCGCCGCGTTGCGCGATACCTCCATGCTCGTGCGCGGCATGCCGCCGAGCGTCTCGGGCACGAATGGCTTGAGCGCATCGGGGGCGAGCGCCTCGACGCTGTCGCCGCCGCCGAGCACGGCGCCGAGGAGTGCCCCGGCCGCCGCTCCGGCTGCCTGGGCCTGCGCGTTCGCGTCACCGGACTTCTTTGCCTCATCCATCTTCTTGTTCGCCTCGGCCGCTTGCTGTCCGATCGCGGCGAGCGCGCCGAGCGTGCTGTTCTTGTCGATCGTGACGGAGCCGTTCGTCGCGGCCACATGCTGCGCTCCGCCGTACACGCTCAGTCCCATCGGGGCGAGGATTATCGCATTCGCAATGACGGCGACGATCACGGTCAGGATGATCGTGACCGCGGTGAAGCCAGCCGATTTGTCGGCCGGACACTGCATGGTGTGTTGCAGACCCATGTTCAGCAGATAGATCGCGTAGACGAAACCGGCCAGCACGATCAATCCGCCGAGGCCGACGCCGAGCAGCATGCCGATGCCGGCGACCCAGGTTGCGGTCCAGGAATAGGCTACTGCCTTGAGCGCCTGCGTCTGATTCTTCTGTGCGCCGAACGTCGGCGCAAAACCATCCGCGATCAGTGCGGCGACATAAACCAGGCCCAGTGTCAGCGCGTAGGTAAGCACCATCTGGGTCAGGCCGCTGCCGATGCTCATGCGATAGGACACACCAAACATGCCGGTGCCCAGGATGCTCATCTTGATGAACCCGGCGATGGCCGGAATGGCCGCCAGGATCAGGATGTAGTTCTTGTAGAGACCGGCGACCGTATCGGCTTCGGCCGCGATGACCGGCCATTCGGTTTTCGGTGTGAGCAGGATATTCTTGACGCGCGCGATGAGCTTGTTGAAATCCACGACGTGACCCTCCGGCGGTGATGGCAGGCCGCCATCATACTCAAGTCGGACCGCGGCAGTAGCCACCCGCAACCGCGCGGCAAAAGCGACGGAGCGCGTGGCTTGCAAATTGCTTGCTCTATACTGTGCCATCGCGCGCGCAACGCCGCGCACCGGACCTTCTGCCATGCCTCAGCCTTCCGACACGCGCCACGATCCCTCCGCCGCCAAGACGATTCCGGCGAATGCCGAAAACCTCTACACGGTCACTCCCGCCGATCTGCCGCTGTCATGCCCGATGCCGGGAATGGCGCTGTGGAACTCGCACCCGAAGGTGTATCTGCCGATCGAAGCCAGTGGCAGCGCGAAGTGTCCGTACTGCGGCGCGCAATACGTCCTGGCGAGCTGACACCGGCGCGCCATGGAGCCGCGTCGGCTGACCGTGGTGCAGGTGCTGCCGGCGCTCAATGCCGGTGGCGTGGAGCGCTCGACGCTCGAGATCGGCAGCGCGCTGACCCTGGCCGGCCACCGTTCGATCGTGGTTTCGGCCGGCGGCCGGCTGGTCGAAAAGCTGCAGGGCGACTGGAGCGAGCACATCACGCTCGACATCGGCCGCAAGTCGCTGTCGACGCTGCGCCACGTCTGGACGCTTAGACGCCTTTTCAGCCAATGGCAACCGGACATCGTCCACGCGCGCTCGCGCTTGCCGGCCTGGCTCGCTCGATTCGCGCTCGCCGCGCTCCCGGAGCCACGCCCGCATTTCGTCACGACCGTGCATGGCCTGTATTCGCCCGGCAGCTACAGCTCGATCATGATGCGCGGCGAACGCGTGATCTGCGTGTCGAACAGCGTGCGTGACCATGTATTGCGCCATTACCGGTATGTCGACCCGGCGCGCCTGACTGTCATCCCGCGCGGGATCGAACCGGCCGAGTTTCGGTACGGCTATCGGCCCAGGGAAACCTGGACCGAAGCTTTTTTCGGCGACTATCCGGCATTGCGCGGCGGCATCCTGCTGACCCTGCCCGGCAGGGGAACGCGCCTGAAGGGCCACGGTGATGCGATCGAATTGCTGGCCGGCCTGCGCGCGCGCGGCTTCGATTGCCGCCTGCTGCTGCTTGGAGCGCGCGAAGCCGGACGAGAGGCCTACATCCGAGAACTCGAGGCGCTCGCGGTCGCACGCGGCGTCGGCGCGCACGTCGTGATCAGCGCGCCGCGCAGCGACGTGCGCGAGGTTTATGCCGTCAGCGCGCTGATACTGCAGCTGTCGCGCAAGCCCGAAGCATTCGGCCGAACCGTGCTCGAGGCGATCTCGTTGTGCCGCCCGGTGCTCGGCTACGCGCATGGCGGCGTCGGCGAGCTGCTCGCGGAACTGTACCCGGAAGGCCGTTCGCCGCCGGGCGACCTGATCCGCCTGATCGAACGCGCCGCCGAACTGCTGCGCGTCGCGCCGCCGATCGCGCCGTTGCAGCGCTACCACCTCGCCGACATGCAGGCGGCGACGCTGGCGCTGTATGGCGAGGTCGCGGCAACTTGAAGGAGGCCTGACCCAAGTAGCTCGTCATTCCCGCGAAAGCGGGACTGCGGAGGCAGGATGCCGGAGCGAACATTCGCGAAGCGAATGGCCCGAAGGGCGAACCGCGGATGCGGCGAGTAAACCATGTTGCTTTTGGAAGAGGGCGAAAACACGAGATCAAGATGGATTCCGGCTTTCGCGGGAATGACGGCAGGGTTTTTGGCTGGCGTTACAATCATCGTCACTTGCGGGAATCTTTGAGTGGATGGGAGTGCGAATCTGATTGCCTGGCGACGCCTGTGGCCCGCGCTGCTTCTGTTGAGCGTCATCGCGCTATTGCCGGTCGGCTACTCTTTCCAGGCCCCGCTGACGATCGCCGCGGCATTCGGCGTCGTCTATGCGTGGCGCATGCGTGGCGTGTTGTGCACGGACCCGGGCGTGCGCCTGGCGACCGTGCTGTTCGCCTGCTACTGGCTGGCGGCGTTGACCTCGGCGGCGGCCGCGATAGCGCCCGCCAAGACCTGGTCCACTGTCGCCGTGGCGCTTCGCTTCCTGCCGTTCGCCCTGTTCGCCGTGATGCTGCTGCGCGACTCGGACTTGTGGCCGCAGATCGAGTGCGCGGTCGCCGCCATCGTCGTCCTGTGGCTGCTCGACGCATGGGTGCAGATCTTCACCGGCCGCAGCATCGCCGGGGCGATGGAGGCCGAACGCCTGTCGGGAATATTCGGCGCTGGCAATCTCAAGCTGGGTCCGGTGCTGGCCGTGTTGTCGCCATTCGTGCTCAGTGCCGCGCGTGATCGTTATGGCGGCCGCGGTCTCATCGTTGCCTGCGTGTTCATGCTGATGCCGATCCTGCTCGCCGGTTCACGCGCGGCGTGGCTGATGTACGCGCTCGTCGCAGCGGTATTCCTCTGGCGGCAGACGCGCACGCCGCTGCGTTTCGCCGCCTGGGGTCTGGCCGCGCTTGCCGTCGTCGGACTTGCCGCCTGGAGCGCCGACCGCGATTCGCCGGCGTTTGCTTCGCGCGTGCAGCGCACGCTGCTGATGTTGCGCGGCACGCCCTCGGCCGTCGATGAAGCCAGTGCCGGCCGGCTGCGCATCTGGAGCACGGCCGGGCGCATGATTGCGGCGCATCCGGTTGCCGGCGTCGGCGTGCGCGGTTTCCGCTATGCGTATCCGCAGTACGCCGGGGCCGGCGATGCATTTGTCGATGCCAAAGCAGACGAGGGTGCGATGCATGCGCACCAGCTCGCGCTCGAAGTGCTCAGTGAAACCGGTTTCATCGGCTTGCTGCTGTGGATCACGGGTGCGGTCGCGGCAATTC
>Ga0193694_1000066_pt1 | contig 11385 bp, 8 predicted proteins | sample L3s1metaG_FD_160567 | JGI IMG/M metagenome (GOLD analysis project Ga0193694, IMG submission 160567) | Soil microbial communities from a riparian zone of the East river system, Colorado, United States - L3s1 | ecosystem: Environmental > Terrestrial > Soil > Riparian zone | place: USA: East River... | reverse complement strand
AATGGCGTGGATGTCGAGCGCTTCCAGCCTGCTTCGGCAGCGCGACGCTCGCAGCTGCGGACGGCGCTCGGCTTCGCGGACGGCGATTGTCTGATCGGCTGCGTCGCCAGCTTTACGCCGGTCAAACGCCACGCGATGCTGCTCGACACGTTTGCGCACTTGCATCGGGACACTCCGGAATGCCGCCTGTTGCTGGTCGGCGATGGCCCGCTGCGCGCCGAGATCGAAACCCAGGCGCGGGCGCTGGGTGTCGCCAATGCCGTCCACTTCCTCGGCGCACGCGCCGACGTCGAGCACGTCCTGCCCGCCCTGGACATCTTCGTGCTGGCATCGAGCACGGAAGGCATGTCGAATGCGATTCTCGAAGCGCAGTCCTGCGGTTTGCCGGTCGTCGCGACCGATGTCGGCGGCAATCCGGAAGTCATCGAGCACGAGGTGACCGGCCTGCTCGTGCCGGCAAGCCAGCCGGCGGGGCTCACCGCTGCCCTCCGCGATCTCGTCGCCGCTCCGGAACGGCGCGCGGCATTGGGCACCGCCGCGTCGCGGATGATCGCGCGCGACCATTCGCTGGCGGCGATGGCGGCGGCATACGCGCGTCTTTACCGTGACCTTGCTTGCAGCGATCCGGCCAATGCGCACTGACCATCACGTGCTTCACGTGCGTTCGAGCGCCGGATTGTATGGCGCCGAGTACGTCATCCTCGGCCTGGTTCCGGCGCTCGAACGGCTGGGCATCGGCAGCACCCTGCTGTGCCTGGACAATCAATATCTCGAACAGCAGCCGTTGCATGTCAAGGCCCGCGCGCTCGGCCTGCCGGCGAAACGCATTCCGTGCCGCGGCCGCTTCGACCTGGCCACGATAAGCGCGCTGCGCAAGGCTCTGGCGAGCCAGCCCAACGCGCTGCTGCACGTGCACGACTACAAGAGCGCGCTGAATGCATGGATCGCGCGCGGCCGCGGCCGCACGCCGATCGTGGCTACCGGGCACGGACAGTTTTCCTCGACTGCGCGCCTGCATCTGTACCATCGCCTGGAGTTGTCGTTGATGCGGCGCTTCGACCGCGTCTGCATGGTGTCGGACGAAATGCGGCCGCTGCTCGCGGCTGCCGGCGTCCGCGACAGCGCGATCCGCCTGATCGAAAACGGCATAGACACGGATCGGTTTTCTCCCGACGCCGCGCCGCTTCCGCGCGCCGAGTTCGGCATTGCCGACAATGCCGTCGTGTTCGGCAGTGCGATGCGCCTTACCGCGCAGAAAAACGTGCCTGGGCTGATCGACGCGTTCGCGCAGGTCGCGCGCGAAGTCGCCGAAGCAGTGCTCGTGGTCGCGGGCGAAGGCGAATTGCGCGAGGCGGCGAACGCGCGCGCTGCGGCGCTGGGTATCGCAGACCGCGTGCGCCTGATCGGTGCGCGCGAGGAAATGCCGCGCTTCTACGCAATGCTCGACGTTTTCGTCCTGCCGTCGCTGTATGAAGGACTGCCGCTGGCGTTGCTCGAAGCGATGTCCATGGCGCGAACGGTAGTCGCAACGCGAACCGGCCAGGTGGCCGACGTGCTCGACGGTCTGCCGGCCGAACTGGTTGCGGCAGGCGACTCGCCGGCGCTTGCCGAGGCCATGCTCACGGCAATGTCGAAGCCGGCGGATGCGTCCCGGCTGCGCGAGCGCGTCGTCGAGCGCTATTCGCTCGCAACAATGGCCGGCGCCTACGCCGGCCTGTATCGCGAAGTATGGGGGGAGCGTGAGCGCGCGGCTGCCTGAATACCGGACCTACGCCGGCAACACGCGCGTGAGCGCGCCGCTGCGCATGGAGACGGGTGCGCCGAACGCCGACGGCGCGGCAAACGCGCGGCAGAACTGGCTGCTGTACCTGTTCCTGTTCCTGCTTCCGCTGCAGAACCTGCAGACCGGCTACATGCCCAACCTCGGCGGTGGTTTCAACTTTCTCAACATCGGGTTCGGCCTGGCGCTGCTCGGCGCATGGCGCTGCGGCGGCAACGTGGCGCGCTGGAGTTCGGTGCAGACCTGGGTGTTTGCCTATGTCGCCTATTCGTTCGCTTCGCTGGCGGTCGGATATACCAATGTGCACAGCGATACCGAGGACCACTTCGGCCTGCTCAAGGACTCGATCCTGGCGATCATGCTGATGTTCCTCGCGCAGATGAGCGCCGGCGACTGGCGCACGATGAGGCGGATCATCCTGGTCATGCTGCTGCCGCTGCCGTACATCCTGAAAGTGACCTGGAACCAGCACGCCAGCGTCAGCAGCTGGCATTACAGCGACAGCTTGCGCATCTCCGGCACGTTCTCGCTGCTCGGCGCCAACGAAATGGCCGCGTTCTGCGTGACCATGGCCGTTCTGATGTTTGCTCTGCTGCTCGCGGCCCGGCTTTCCACAGCCTGGCGCGCGGCGCTCGTGCTCGGCATCACTTGCGTGACGATCGGCGTGATGTGGTCGTACTCGCGCACGGCCTACATCGCGCTGATGCTCGGGGTCGTGTCGGTCGTGCTGCTGTGGCGCGGCCGCTGGAAGATGGTCCTGCCGTTGTTCGTCGCCGCGTTGATAGCGCCGTACTTCATTCCCGCGTCGGTGATCGAGCGCTTCGACAGCACGACGATCGAGGAGGGCAAGCGCGACGAAAGCACGCAGATGCGCTTCGAATTCTGGCAAATCGCCTGGGACAACTTCACCGAGCATCCCCTCGTCGGCAGCGGATATCACACGTTTCACCACGACGAGATCAATCCACACAAGATGGACACGCACAATTTCTTCATGCGCGAGCTGACCGAGAAAGGCCTGATCGGCTTCTTCATCACGATCGCGATGCTGCTTTCGATAGTCAAGGCGTGTTGGCGAACGATGACGGTTGCGCCCGCTGGCAGCCTGGCCTATGCGCTCGGGCTCGGCATGGTCAGCGCGTGGCTGGCGCTGATACTCGGCAATTGCTTCGGCGACCGCTTCACCTACTACCCGGTGATCGGCTACTTCTGGGTCTTCCTTGGGTTGACGTTGAAGGCGCGCGAGCTCATCGACACCGAACGCGACGCGATCGTCGCCGAGCCGGCGCCACCGCCTCCCGTCCGGCGGTACGCCCAGCCGCGGAGCGCGACCAGTGGCTGATTCCGCGCTTCCGGTTCTGATGTACCACGGCTTGCACGCGGGTCCGGAGGACTCCGGCGTATACGATCGCGTATACAGCGTCGAACCGCGGGTATTCGAAGAGCAGCTCGACTGGCTCGCCGACAACAACTATCGCACGACGCGCCTGCGAGATCTCGATCCGCAACGACCGGGTTCGGCGCGCCACGCCATGATCACGTTCGACGACGGCGATATCTCGAACCTGCGCGTCGCGCTCCCGGCCCTGGTGAAACGCGGGATGGTTGCCGAATTTTTCGTTACCGCCGATTTCGTCGGCCAACCGGGCAGGCTTGCGCCGCAGGATCTGCGCACGCTGGCCGATGCCGGCATGAGCGTGCAGGCTCATGGCAACAGCCACCGCTACATGGACGAACTCAGTCTCGCGGAAGTCGAACACGAACTGAGCGACAGCAAGTACCGGCTCGAAGCGTTCCTCGACGAGCCCGTAACGGCATTGGCGCTGCCCGGTGGCCGCGGCGGCGAGCGCGAGCGCACGCTTGCGCTGGGCATGGGTTACCTTGACGTGCTCGGCTCGGTTCCCGGCCGCAATCGACGCTGGACGCGCGGGCGCTATCTGCAACGCCTTGCTGTCACGCGTGGACTCGCGCTCGACGATTTTGCCGGCCTGGTTTCCGGACGCGGGGTCCTGCCGGCGCTGATGCAGGCGCGCTATCACGCGCTGGCATTGACCAAGCGGCTGCTCGGCAACCAGCGCTATGAGCAGTTCCGCACCTGGATGCTCGACCGATGAGCGCGTGGATCTTCTGGTCGAGTCTGATCCTGATCGCGTACACGTACGCAGGCTACGCCGTGCTCGTGTCGCTGCTGGCGCGCACCAGAGGCAGCGTCCCGCCGAAGCTGGCGCATACGCCCCCGGTCACTGTCGTCATAACGGCATACAACGAGGCGCCGCGGATTGCCGCGCGCCTGCGCAATATCCTCGCGCAAGACTATCCGGCCGGCAGGCTCTTCGTCGTCGTCGTCAGCGACGGCAGCGACGACGGAACCGAACGCGCGGCCGCGATCGACGATCGCGTGCGCGTTCTCGCGTTGACCGAAAACTCAGGCAAGGCCGCCGCCCTGAATGCGGCGATGTCGGCGGTCCAGACGGAATTCGTCGCGTTCACCGACGCGCGCCAAGCCTTTGCGCCCGACGCGCTGCGAAGGTTGCTGGCGGCGTTCGCCGACCCGCGCGTGGGCGCCGTAACCGGCGAATTGAGAATCGTCGAAACCTCCGGCGCTCGCGCCGGCGACACCGGGCTGTACTGGCGCATGGAACAGTCGCTGCGCGAAGGCGAGGCAATGCTCGGATGGCTGCACGGCGTCAGCGGCGCGGTCTATGCGCTGCGCACGGAGCTGTTCTGCCCACTGCCGCCCGGAACGATACTCGATGACATGTGGCTTCCATTGCACGTCGGCTTCGCCCGCCGCCGCATCTGGATGGCGCGCGACGCGATCGCCCTCGACGTCGCCAGCGCGACCGGCGCGGAGGAGTACCGGCGCAAGCTGCGCACGCTGGCCGGCAACTGGCAACTGATCGCGCGCCTGCCGCGCCTGCTGAACCCTTGGCGCAATCCGCTTTTCTTCGCCTGGTTCTCGCACAAGTTCCTGCGCCTCGTCGCTCCGTGGGCGCTGATCGCGGCATGGGCCGTGTCGGCCACGCACGATGGCGATATTTACCGGCTCGCATTTTTCGTGCAGAGCGCCGCCTACATCGCCGCCGCATTCGCGCTGCTGGCGCCGCGCATCGCCTCGCGCATCCCGCTCCTGTCGGCCGCCGGCGGGTTCGTCATGCTGAATGCGGCGGCGCTGCTGTCCCTGCCGGCGTGCCTGGCGCTCGATTCGCGCCGGCTGTGGAAGAAACACTGATGGCCAAGCTGCTGGTCCTGACTTCCCGCCTGCCTTACCCGCCACGCGAAGGCCACCAGCTGCGTGCCTGGCACATCCTGCGCGCGCTGGCCGGGGCGCATGAGGTCAGCCTGCTCAGCTTCGTGCGCGACGACGACGAGCCGGACCGCTGCGGACCGCTGCGGGAGATGCTCGTGCACTTCGAGACCTTCTCGATTCCCGCGCAGCAGTCGGGCAGGCAGCTGGCCTACGCCGCGGCCAGGAGCGTGCTGGGTTCGAGCCCGTTCGTTGCGGAAAAGTACACATCGGCGCAGATGCTCCTGCGGGCATCGGCGCTGGCCAACGCGGTCGACCTCGTGCACGTCGACATGCTGCCGCTGATGACGCTGATCGGAAAACCCGACAAGAGCGTGCCGGTCGTGCTCAATGCGCACAACGTCGAGCACGCGCTGCTGCGCCAGCGTGCCGCGATCGAGCCGCATTGGCCGCAACGGATGTTCCTGCGCAACCAGGTGCCCAAGCTCCGGGCCTACGAGCGCGATGCCTGCCGCCGCGCGAGCCACATCCTCGCCTGTTCGCAGGACGACGCGGACGCGCTGGCGGCGTTGGCGCCGGAGACGCCGGTTTCAGTCGTGCCCAACGGCGTCGATACCGGGCGCAATCGACCGGCGACGGGTGCCATCCCGGATCATCCGCCGCGGCTCGTGTTCGTCGGGCAGATGGGCTGGTTTCCGAATCGCGATGGCGTGCAGTGGTTCCTCGACGAGGTCTTTCCGCGCATTCTCGCGCAGCGGCCGGACGCCGAATTCCTGCTCGTCGGAAAGTCCCAGGGACTGCGCGTGCCGGCTGCGCTGCGCGACCGCGTGCGCTTGCCGGGCTTTGTCGAGAGCCTCGACAGCGCGATTCACGAGTCCGACGTCTACGTCGTGCCGCTGCGCACCGGAAGCGGGACGCGACTGAAAGTTCTCGAAGCGATGGCGTTCGGCAAGGCGATCGTCACCACGCATATAGGAGCGCAGGGCATCGAGCTCGAACCGGGCGCGGAAGCGTTGTTCGCCGACAGCGCGGATGATTTTGCCGCGGCGGTCCTGCGCCTGATCGCCAATCCGCACGAGGGGGCGCGGCTGGGATCGGCGGCCCGGACAAAGGCGCAACTGCTGTACGACTGGGATACGATTGGCCGGCAGGTCGTTACAACCTATGCGCGCCTTCTCCAGGAGCAATAAAAAATTATCAGCGCGACGCTTCGCTCGCTCGCCAGCGATAGAGCACTTCGCCGATCAGTTCGTGGATCGCCGACTCGGTCTTGATCAGCGCCGAACTTTGCGGGAGGTAGTAGCCGACGCCGCCCGGCGGCACGTAGCGGCGATCGCTGACGTAGGGACATGACTCGAAGCCGGCAGCACGAAACGCGATCAGCGCGCGCGGCAGGTGCAGCGCCGAACTGACGAGCCAGATCCGCCCGGGCAAGGCGGGGCTCATCATGCGCAGTTGCTGCGCATTCTCCCAGGTCGTCTGCGACCGGTCCTCACGCCGGATTGAATCGGCAGGTACGCCGAGCAACTCCGCCATGCGCTGCATCGCGGCGCTCTCGCTCGTGGCGAATGGGCCGCCGCCGGCGAACACCAGCGTCGCGCCCGGTGAGCGGCGCCACAGTTCGATGCCGGCCAGGGCACGCCGGATGCTGTCGGATTCCAGGGAATTGAAATCGCCCGCGTCGCCTGGCTCGCGTTCGAACCCGGCGGCGAGTACGACGATCGTTGTGGGCGCGGGCTGTGCACAGGCGTCCGACGCAGGAACGCGCGCCTCGATTTGACCAACCAGCAGGTTCGCGCCGACGGGACACATCGACACGATGAGCAGGCACATGGCGATCGCCGCAATCCAGCGCAAAGCGCGCGGAAAACGTCGCCAGCCAACGAGCATTCCCAGTGCAAGCAGGAGCCCGAAGGCCAGGGGGGACAGGAACATGCGCGGCAGATTAGCTGCCGCGGGCTCCCGCGTGAAGTGTCAGGCCCGAATCGGCCGGCGCGTCATTGGCAAGTGCCTGTGGTCGACGAGGAGAAGTCGCCGCGAAACAACGTGTCCTCGCACAGGCCCTGATATTGCGTCGCGCCGATGTCATAGCCGCCGTTTGACGGCCGCGGCAGGCTGCGTGAATCCGTCGCCAGGGTGCCGACCGACGTCGCTGCGGCATTGACCAGCGGACTGCTCGCCGAAGGCAGCGAGTTGAAAGCGGACAGGCTGGCATTGGCAAGCTTGGGGTCCACGTTGCAGATGTTGCCGGTGCCTTGCGGACAGGCGTTGTCCTTGACCTGCCACAGCAGATTGCCGGCATACGTAGCCGGCCACGTGCTGGCCGAGATGTTGTCCCAGTAGAAGAAGCACGATTGCGGCTGCGGGTGCTGGTTCGCCTTGATCCAGTCCGGCTTTCCGATCAGGGCGGTGTTCTGGATTGCGATCGCCGACGTGGAATCGCCGTTGATCGCCAGAATCAGGCAATCGCCCTCGCCGGTGATCGTGTCGTAGCGTACGAGTGCCTTCAATCCGTGCTGGATCGACAACACGAGCGCGTTGCCGAGCGCGCGGCAAAGGTCTGCGGAGCTGTCTGCACCGGCCGAGTTGTTGCCGGACATTTGGCCAACGCCGCTGAAGTACGAGCAGTTGCCGACGATCACCGAGTTCTCGACGGTTGGCGAGCCGGCGAGCTTGATCTGGTTGCCGGCGTTGCCCTCGGCGTGCGACTGCTGCACGCTGATCGTCGCGGTGGTGTCCGCATAGAGCAGATCGAGGCCATCCTGTGTGTTGTGGTGAAACCAGGAGTTCCGGAACACCCAGTTCCCGCTCGTCGTCGACGTGCCCAGGCCGTCGCCGTAGCCGCCCTCCTGCTGTCCCCAGCAGTCGAAGATCTTGCGAGCCGGGTATGTTTCCGAGCATCCATTCCACGCGATCTCGACCGACTGGAACAGCATGGTTCCCGAATTGGACGATCCCGCCGCCTCGGTCAGGTCGCCGTCCCAGCCGGCCCAACCATTGGCGACGATCTGCACGCGATCCAAAGTCCAGTCACGCAGGCGGCCGGCGAGAATGCCGCGATTGGCCATGCCGTGGATGTTGATGTCCTGAAGGCGAACATTGCTGGAGTCCTTGGCAAATATCGCGCGGGACGCCCACGGGCCGAACGGTGGACTCGTGCGATTGCACGCATCCGGACTGCTGCCCTTCATGTACATCTCGATGCACGGGCTGTGATCGGTTATTTCCAGACATGCGAGCACGACATTGCTGCTGCCGAGCATCGATATGATCTGTGCCGAATGCTCGCTGCCCCACAATTCGGGTGGCGCCTTGCATCCCTGGTCCCAGCCCATTCCGAGGATGCGCGTCGGCAGCGCCGCCGTGCCGCCCGGAATGTTGGCCATATAGCAATCCCATGACCAATTCTGGTTGCAGGCCGGATAGGCCTTGGCGCCGGGCGCATTCAAACCCATCTCGTAACTGCCCGGTCCGATCACGAGCGTATCGCCTCCGTGCAACGCCAGCGCCGGTGTTGCGCTGTCACCTTGCGGCGGCAAGGCGTCGAACGGATGATGCCAGGCGCAGTTCTGCGCACTTCCGGAACCGGGATATGCGGCATTATTCAGGCCATTGCATTGGCTCTTGGTCCCGCCATCGGTTCGCACATAATAGGTCGCTGCGCCTGCCTGACTGGAAATAAAAAGCAGCGCGCACAGAGTGAGTAAAATTTTCATACCGGTGTTAAAAGCGTAAAAAAAATGCGAAGCGAGCAAGAAATTCCCCACATGTTTTTGCGACGCAGTCGCGCGACGGATTCCGGATCAAATCCGGTGCGAAGTCGGGATAAGCGAGAAATTGCGCGGGAGATCAGGCCACTTGCGTGCGCCAGCTGCAGCGTAACGCGTCACACCTGACCGTGGGGTGCTGCAGAATTCTTGCACTTATCATTGCTCATTGCGGCCTGTAAAAATTGCAGCAGGAGCTTGCCAGAATTAAATCCGAACGGCAATAAAAAAATGCTTGGATTCAGGTTAATAAACAGGCGCATCCCCATGCTGAATGAAGCGATTCGAATGGATCGCGTATTAACGTTGCAGCAGCGTCCGCTAATATGCGGGATACGAGATAAAAATCTTGTAGCGAAAGTGCAAGCGGGATGTGCGGTCGCAGATCCGGCGGTGCGAGTCCGGCGGCAGATTACGACGTGGGGGAATTTCCTGGCGCAACGCCGCCGATCAGCGCGGCGCTGCGCAGCACCTTGTGGCCGTGGCGAATGCTTCGCCGCAGATAGCGGCGCGCCCAGGCACGATGCGGGCTCGCCAGCAACGCGCGCCCCATCTGATAATACGCGTCGATCAGCGCGGCATTGAGTTCGTTTCGATACTCCGACGCGAATGACGATCGGCGCAGCAGCGAGCGCACGATGAACAGCCGGCGGCGGGCCATCGAGGCCGGCGCGCGGCGCCGCGAAATCTGGTCCGGGCGTCCGGTGTCGCGTCGGAACCCGTCGTACTCGAGGTACGCGCCTCGGCCCTGCGCGCACATCCGCGCAAAGAATTCCCAATCGTTGTAGTAGCGGAAACGTTCGTTGAAGCATCCGGCCGCCACGGCGCATTCGCGCCGGATCACCAGCCCGCTCAGATAGAACAAGTCGCCGTTGATGATTGCCGGAAAGAAGTCGCCATGCAGCAGGCGCGCGCGTCTGCCCCGGGTTGCAAGTTCGATGCTCGTGGCTTGCAACGGTGCGCGATGGAATTTTGCGTGCGACCAGCCGGGCGAATCTCCGGCGACGATCCGGTCCAGCGCCGGCTGCGCCGGCGTCGCCAACGTGCCGCCCTCGACGCTCACGAACGCCAGAGTGGGATAAGCCGCGAATACCTGTTCGATATTCACCAGGGTTCCATCGAGCCAGTAGTCGTCGGAGTCGAGAAAACAGACGTGGCTGCCGCGCGCTCGCCCGAAGCCCAGATTGCGCGCGGCACTCGCATGCTGGCGTGGCGACCTGATCAATTCGACGCGCGCATCTTCGCCATAGCGTTGGGCAAGCAGCTCAGCGGTGCCATCGGTCGAGCCGTCGTCGACGACGATGACCTGCACGCGCCGCACCGGGTCCTGATCGAGCACTGACTGGATTGCGCGCGCAACCAGGGCGCGCCGATTGTGCGTCGGAATCACCACGCTCAGGAAGCAGGAAACAGCGGCGGTCGACATGCCAGATTCGTCGGTTCAGTCACAGTGCGGTTTGATGAATACATCATTCGACCCGACGCATGAATCGCAACGCAACGCCGAGCGGGATCCCGACCGGCCCCGAGGAAGCAAGCCGATGAACCACGATGACTGAGCGAGCGCAAGTCAGCGTAGCGACGCACTATGTGCGCTATGCGCTGGGCAATGTGCTGGTCATGGTCGCCGGCTTCGTATCGTTTCCGATCATGACGCGCCTGCTCGACACGGGCCAGTACGGCATATTCGGTTACTACGATGCATGGCTGCTGATCCTCGCCGGGCTGTTCAAGCTCGGTGCGCAGCACACGATCCTGCGCTTCTACCCGCACAGCGGGGGCGCTCCGGCGCTCGCGCGCTTCGGCGCCAACTTCATCCTCCTGCCTTTTCTCGCCAGCACCGCTCTGTGGCTGCTGGCGATCGTCGCCTATGCCGTCATCGTCTACATCGAGCCTCCGGAAGCCGCGCCGATCGGCTGGATCATGCTGGCCCTGCTCCTGCCGACGATCTGGATCAGCTTTGCCGGGGCATTCGCCTACGCCGAAGAAAGATCCGACGTTTCCGTGCGCATCAGCGTTGCCCAGCGCTGGGCGGAGACGGCGTCGATCCTGATCGCCATCTACTTCATCGAGCGCAGTACTCTCGGCGCGTATTCCGCGCGCCTCCTCGTCGCCGTCGCGTTCGCCTGCGGTCTTGCCCTGTGGTTGCGCACGCAAGTGCCGATGCATGCGCGCGACGTCGACCGCGCGGCCTATGTCGAAGGCCTGCGTTACGGCTTGCCGCTCGTTGCGAACGAGATTGCCACGAACCTGCTCTCGTTCGCCGATCGCCTGATGCTGCGGCACATGCTCGGGGACTTCGCCGCCGTCGGTGTGTACACGATCGGCTATGGCCTGGCCTTGAACCTCAACAACCTGTTCAACTTCGCCCTGTACAACGCCTACACGCAAGTCAGCATTCGCGAGTTCGAAACGAAGGGTCCGGAAGCGGTATTGCGCACCAAGCGCGCGGTACTGCATATCCTCGTCTATGTGTGCGTCGGCATGGCCGTCGGCCTGATCTGCGTAGGTCCGGACGTGCTGCTGCTGATGGCAGGCGCCGACAAGAAAGAGTCCGTGCCGGTGTTCGTCCTGATCGGCGTGATCTACAC
>Ga0193694_1000065_pt1 | contig 11389 bp, 9 predicted proteins | sample L3s1metaG_FD_160567 | JGI IMG/M metagenome (GOLD analysis project Ga0193694, IMG submission 160567) | Soil microbial communities from a riparian zone of the East river system, Colorado, United States - L3s1 | ecosystem: Environmental > Terrestrial > Soil > Riparian zone | place: USA: East River... | reverse complement strand
CAAATAGGCTGGGACCAGGCCATGGACCTCCTGTATGCGAAGTGTATCAGAAATCATCAACTGGCTTCTGCGCGCGAGGTGATGGAAACATTGGTCCTCGAGTATCCGGAAGATGCGTCAGTCTATGAAAAAGCAGCTATGCTAAGCGGGGAACTGAAAGACGATGACGAGGCGTTATTTTACTTCAGTAAAGCATTCAGACTCAATCCAACATTTGACAGGGCGAAATACCTGTTTGTCCTTTATCTTCATCAGGATAAGCCAGCCGACGCCATGGAGTACATCGACTATGCCATTGCGAACGCACCAGCGCAGTTGAATCTGGCGCCTGTTAAAACCTACACGTCAGAAGTGATCCGGTTGCAAAAGGCCCTCGCCAGCCACCCGGCTGATTTGTCGATTTTATTCATGATCGCACAGGCCTACTACAGAATGGACAACCGGGAAGGCGCTTCTATTTACCTTGGTAAAGTATTGGAGTTGGATCCGGGCAACGAAGAGGCCCTGGCGCTTCTTGAAAAACTGAAAGGATAACCATTCGTTATGAACCGCATTAGAAAATTCCAGGCCGGCATTTCCGTTAAGCAGTGCACAGAATTCGGGATGGTGGTTGTCCTTGTCTCGCTTGCCGTTGCGATTTACCGTAAAGACAACAACCTGGTGATCGCGGCTTTCATGCTTACACTGGCAACGATCATCGCTCCCATTCTCTTTTTTCCTTTTGCCTCTTTTTGGTTCGCCCTGTCGGAAGTATTGCGCAGGATCAGTACGACCCTCCTATTGGGAATTGTATTTTTTGTTATTGTCGTGCCTGTTGGTCTCATAAGAAAGATCGCAGGCTTTGACAATTTAAAACTAAAAGAATTTAAGAAGGGCAGGCAATCGGTAATGATCGTCCGGGATCACACGTTCACTTCGGAAGATCTTACTAACACGTTCTGAAATAAGATAAGCGATGGAATTTCTTAAAGAGTTATTTTTATTTCTAAAGACCCGGAAGAAATTCTGGCTAATCCCTCTTGTTATCATTTTGCTGCTGCTGGGAATACTCATCGTCTTGACCAGCGTTTCGGCATTATCCCCTTTTATCTACACCCTATTCTAAGTTCCCGCAAGAATGCGAACAGCGATATTGGGTATTTCTGCATTTTATCACGACAGTGCCGCTGCGATTATAGTAGATGGAGAAATTGTTGCCGCGGCGCAGGAAGAACGATTTACGCGCAGGAAGCATGATCCCGGATTTCCAGCGCATGCTATCCGTTATGTGCTGGATGAATCGGGTGTCCCCTTCGACAAGCTTACGGCCATCGCATTTTACGACAAACCCTTCCTCAAATTTGAACGGCTGCTGGAAACCTATCATGCCTTCGTCCCAAAGGGGGTAGCAAGCTTTATTGCCGCGATCCCGGTGTGGATAAAGGAAAAACTTTTCATGAGGAAATTACTGCGTGATGAGTTGAAGCAATTTGGGAAAGCAAAGATCCCCCTGCTATTCCCCGAACATCACCTGTCACACGCCGCCAGCGCCTTTTATCCGTCACCCTTTGAAGAAGCGGCTATCCTGACTATTGACGGTGTGGGCGAATGGGCAACCACTACCCTTTGCCATGGGAGATCGGGTACGATCAGAATTTTAAAAGAACAGCACTTCCCCCATTCAACCGGTCTTTTGTATTCCTCTTTTACGTACTACCTGGGATTTAAGGTGAACAGCGGCGAGTATAAGGTGATGGGACTGGCCCCCTATGGCGATGCAACGTCGCCCGAGACCACTGCCTTCAGGGAAAAGATCCTTTCAACATTGGTCGATGTCCGGGAAGATGGGTCTATCCTTCTCAATATGGACTACTTTGATTTTGCGACCGGATTAACAATGACCAATAATGTGAAATGGGAACGGCTTTTCGGGTTCCCACGACGGGAATCGGAATCGGCGATCAGCCTTACCCACATGAACTTTGCCCTTGCAATACAAGAGGTAATAGAAATAATAGTAGTGGCGCTGGCCCGCACCGTTCAGCAGCTCACGCAATGTAGAAATCTTGTAATGGCCGGAGGCGTGGCGTTGAATTGCGTCGCCAATACCAAAATCGCCAATGCCGGAATAGTTGAAAATATCTGGATTCAGCCTGCGGCCGGAGATGCCGGAGGTGCTTTGGGCGCGGCTTATGCAGCGTATCATATAGGGTATAAGATGGAAAGAAGACCCGTTTCTCATCCTGACGCAATGAAGGGTGCCTGCCTTGGCCCCTCTTACTCCGATAAAGATATTCTCAAGACGATCAATTCATACGAGGCATCATACACCCACTTTGATGACTTCAACGAATGCAGCTCATTCGTAAGTGAAAGGATATCGGAAGGAAAAGTGATCGGTTGGTTCCAGGGTAGAATGGAATTCGGTCCGCGTGCGCTGGGAAACAGAAGTATCCTGGGCGATCCCCGAAATCCGGAAATGCAAAAACAGATCAACCAAAGAATAAAGGCGCGTGAAGAATTCAGACCCTTTGCTCCCAGCGTATTGATCGAAGACCTGTCGCGTTATTATAAAACCGCTACGCCATCTCCGTACATGCTGCTGATTGCGATGGTAAAAGATACGCTGCGAAAAAAGGCGCCCGAAAATGAATTAACGGAAGATCTCACCACCCGATTATCCCATACGCGTTCAGACCTGCCTGCTGTCACCCATGTGGATCATTCATCCCGGATCCAAACGGTCAGCAAGGACATTAATCCGCGATTCTGGCAGTTGATCCATGATTTTAAAAAGATCACCGGCCAGGGTGTCCTGATCAATACCTCTTTCAACAAAAGAGGAGAGCCGATCGCATGTACACCGGAGGATGCGTGGCTGTGTTTTATGCGAACCGAACTGGATTATCTCGTAATGGGGAATTATGTTTTTGATAAACTTCAACAAAGGCCATTGCCCGGGGGAATCAGGGAGAAATTGAATTTTGAGCCGGATTAAAAATCCAGCGTATACGTCTTCCCCGCCTTTGTCATCAGATCATATTCACACCTTTTGCTTCCTTCAATAAGCGATTGGCACCCCATTCCGAATAAGACCTTAATCTGCAGTTGCCACCCAACTCCGATCGTATTGTTATGCGGGAGACCCTTCCATTTTTCCACTCCATATGAATAGTGAATCCGCCTCTCGCTTTTAATCCGTCTACCTTGCCTTCAGCCCAGGCATCCGGCAAAGCTGGCAATACATGTATCGCCCCGTCATGACTTTGCAGCAGCATCTCGGCAATGCCGGAAGTACATCCGAAGTTTCCATCGATCTGAAAAGGAGGATGTGCATCAAATAAGTTGGGATACGTTCCTCCCTCGTTGCCGTGCGCTCCGACGAACGTTAACTGATCGGAAATTAGTTTGTAGGCTCGGTTCCCGTCGAGAAGCCTCGCCCATAAATTTACTTTCCAACCCATCGACCAGCCGGTTGACTTATCCCCGCGGTACACGAGGGAAGTCCGTGCCGCATTGAATAATGCCGGCTGACGGTAAGGAGAGATCTGGTTGCTGGGAAATAATCCGTAAAGATGCGAGACATGGCGATGGTTGTCATCGGGACGGTCCAGATCGTGCAGCCATTCCTGGAGCTGGGCATACTGACCGATTTGCATTGGTGGCAATCTATTATACTTTTCATGGACCGAATCAGCCAGTTCTTTGTCGACCCCCAGGGTGCTTGCTGCCTTCATAAAATTGGAGAATACATCCGAAACAAGCTGGTTATCCATCGTTGTGCCTGCTGAAATGGATATTCCCGGATGATGCGCATTTTCAGGAGACATGGACGGGGCAACGACCAGCCATTGATGCGTAGGCTCGGGCTGCAAGACGTCTTTAAAAAACAAGGCGGCTCCTTTCAGAATGGGATAGGATTTCTGCAGGAAGTTCTTATCCGCTGAATACAAGTAATGCTGCCACAAATTCTGGGAAAGCCACGCCCCTCCCATTGGCCATAGCCCGTAAAAAGCACCGTCTACCGGACCTGTTATCCGCCACAAGTCAGTATTATGATGAACATTCCAGCCCCTCGCATGATACATGACGCTAGCACTTTCGCGGCCGGTCTGCTCAAGATCGGTGAGCAGGGAAAAGAGCGGTTCCTGCATTTCCGGGAGGTTGGTGATCTCAGCAGGCCAGTAATTCATTTCCGTATTGATATTGATCGTGTACTTGCTGCCCCACGGTGGTGCGATCTTGTCATTCCATATTCCCTGTAAGGTGGCAGGCTGGGTTCCGGGTTGTGAGGAAGAGATCAAAAGGTAACGACCGAACTGAAAGTACAACGATACCAGTTCGGGATCACGGCCGGAATTGAATTCCCTGAGGCGCACGTCGGTTGGTCGTCTGACAGCCACGCTTGATCCGAGGTCAAGGGATACACGGTCAAAATAGGTTTTATAAAATCGGGTATGAGCAGTTCTTGCTTTGCGATACTTCTTTCCGGTTGCAGAAGAAAGATAGCCGGAAGCCTTTTCAGATGCATCGCCGCTAACGTCGTTATAATTTTTGAAGCTGGTTGCCATAGAAATAAAGATGGTTACGGCAGTGGCGTTGGTGATCCGGATGGATGAATCAGTCCGCAAAAGGCTACCCCGTTTCAGCACGGGTCTTACCTGCGCTTCAAATTTTACGCTGCCGGGTTTATTTTCAAGATCGCCGGATGTGCCGGCCAGCACCAGCATATCGGCGCGAGATGAGACGGTATGTCTCTTATGAGGACTGTCAACCCGTAGACTGCATGTTATACTTTCCCGTTTACTGGCTGTTAACCTGACTATAATTACCTGGTCGGTGAAAGAAGCCAGCACCTCGCGCTTGTAAATAATGTCATTGACCCTATAGGAACAGGATGCGATGGCCGTACTCAGATCAAGGGCTCTGTAATATTCGGTCGCATTTTCGTGACCGGGAAATTCTATATACAGGTTTCCCACGGGTTGGTAAGGCATTCCATTATTCTTTGTTGACTTAACTTTTTTCGATGCCAGGTCCTGGGCCTCCTCGTAATTTCCTTCAAAAATCAGTCTGCGGATCTGAGGAAGCGCTACGTAAAAACCGGAGTCCGGTATGTTGTTCCCTGGTCCACCTGCCCATACGGTTTCCTCATTGAGTTGTAATTGCTCGCGGGCCGGATTCCCGAACACCATGGCCGCAATTCGCCCATTGCCAATGGGCAGGGCTTCATTCCAGTTGGCAGCGGGCTGTCTATACCAGAGCTTATTTTGCGTATTTCCAAAAAATTGGTCACCACCGGCAATCTGCGACACCTGTGAGGACGCCTGGGTGAACGAAAATAAGCACGATAATAATAAGAGGAATGGTGACCTTAATCGCCGTACCATGTAATGGGGTTTTAGTGTGCTGTAAACTATTGCAAGTGTAATTTAAACTTCTTAAAAAGAAATTAACAATGGATTAATTTTATGATTCAAGTCCATGTTTGGAATCATAGTTGGGACAATAAGCTCCCGGAGGAGCGGCCTGTCTGTAGAACTCAACCTGCGAATAAATACAAGCTCCGGAGGAGCGGCCTGTGCTATTCGCGGTGTGTTCAAACATTGGATGGGCGGCCATTAGCCCAACCAGAATTTGAATATGGACTTAGAATACGTGTTGGATATGACCAGGCCGCTCCTCCGGAGCTTGATTTTAAGGACATTCATTTTTCTACAAACAGGCAGCCCCACCGGGGCCTCCATGATGAGAACCCTTTTCAATGTTAATTTTTGAAAGAGGTGCAGAATCATATTAGTTGGAACGGCACTTGCCTCATCGAAAAATAGACTCCGGTTGTGAGCCAACTAATAAGCCCTGAAAGGGCGCTAATCAATAGCGATGGGCGAAGCCCATCGTCGTGATCATCTTTTATGTCAGAAGCCCTGAAAGGGCGCTAATCAATAGCGAAGGGCGAAGCCCTTCGTCCTGATGATCTTTGTGTCAGAAGCCCTGAAGGGGCGAAATCTCATTCCGCCCTTTCAGGCCTGCCTGCCGAAGCGCCTCGCGTAGGCAGGGCTAAATTTTCATGCTTGTTATTTATTCACAGGGCTTCACCCTGTGCTGATATATGACACCCCTTCGGGGCTTGAAAAAGATTATCACCAGAATGTCAAACAGCCACTACCCACTGAACTTTTGTAAATTTACAATTAAACCGAAGCCCAATGTCACCCCCAAAGGAAATTTACTCAGAACGCGTCGCAGGATTCCAGAGTGAAGGTCGTACCATCACGAGGGATATGACAAGAATCTCATTGCTGCGGCTTATCCTTGGATTATCAGCTTGTGTTATTTTTTATTTCGGTTTTGGAAATCAACTCTATTTTATTGCCTTTGGAATTCTCATCGTTGTCTTTGTTTACTTCGTGAACCATCATGCCCGGCTTAAGGAGAACTATTCAGAAACCAGGATTCTTATTGAGTTGAATGAAAATGAATTGAAAAATCTCTCGGGAGAAAATGATACGTTTGATTATGACCCCAGTAATAATTATTCGAACCATATTTATGCGAATGACCTGGATGTGTTTGGTACGTTATCCCTCTTTCGACACATCAACCGAACCGCTACCCTAACCGGAAAGCAGATGGTTATTGAACATCTGCTCACTCCAGGAGTGGATGTGCTTACAATCCATGAACGGAAAGAAGTACTTTCAGAGTTATGCAAAGCTATCGATTGGAGGCAACGGTTTTATTTTATCGGAACTCAATCAGGAGAAAAGCCTGGCGACATCCCGCGGATTGCATCCTGGAATGCCCAACCCCGGTTCTTTGCCAACAGAAAACATTGGATCGTAATCGCGACCATCGTTACGTTGGTGACGTTAGGGTTGATTCTTTATATGACTTTATTTGGCGGGATAAATCTCTTATTCCTTATTTTCCTGTTCGTATTTAATACCTCTATCTATCAACTATTCTTTAGAACAAGCGCGACTATGTATTTTAGACACTTCGGAGATTTCAGTCGACTTTTCTCTACCTGGTCAGATCTCTGTACCTTAATCTCGGAGAAACCACTCGGGTCTGTTCTTGGAAAGTGAAAACGCAGGTCTCGGGAGCTTCCCGTTCTTTTCGGGAAATCGCTAACGTAAACAAACTCATAGCATACAGGTCTAACGGACTGATGGCCTTCATCATAAACGGCGCATGTCTTTTTGATGTCTGGTTTATCTTTCAAATTGAAAGCTGGCGGAAAAGGTGCGGTCATGATATGAATCAGTGGATCGATTCGATCCATCAGGTTGACTTCCTGAACAGTTTTGCTAACTACAAATTCAACCATCCTGCCTTTTGTGATGCCGAAATCAGTGATGGCCGCAACCGGATATCCGCTACCCTGATGGGACATCCGTTGATTCAGCCTGCACGATTGGTTTCCAATGACTTTGAAATCGGAGTTTCTTCGAATGCTCATATTATCACCGGCTCAAATATGTCTGGCAAGAGCACCTTCTTGCGCGCTGTCGGGCTGAATATGGTACTGGCGCTGAATGGACTGCCGGTATGCGCCAAGACGTTTTCTTGTTCACCTTTATCCGTTGCAACGTGTATCCGCATAAGTGATTCTCTTGAAGAGAACCAATCCTATTTCCGCTCGGAGATCAAAAAATTGAGCCAAATAATGAAATTGCTTGAACCTGGCAGGCCCTACCTTGTGCTGCTGGATGAGATACTTCGCGGAACAAATTCTACCGACAAGCAAACGGGTACGCGCCTATTTTATCAACGATTAGCGACCCTTAATTGTGTCGCGTTGCTCGCAACGCACGATCCGGAAATTGGAAACTTAGCGAAGGAAGCACCCGATCATTTCCAGAACTTTAATTTTGAAAGCTATATCATTGACTCTGAAATTCATTTTGATTACCTACTCCGCCCGGGGGTATCCGTCACGAAGAATGCTACGCTGCTCATGAGACAGCTCAACTTAATTCAATAAAGTTTGTATATTACCTCTCAATAAAACTATACAGTAATGAAAAAGAAAATATTTATCGGTTTAGGTGTAGTCCTCGTGGCCCTTCTTGCCTTTTTCCTCTATGGTGCACTGGTTGTAGCCAAGAGAAGTCCCGCAAAAACCACTGAGTTTAGCGATCGGGGGCTGGATATTAAGGTGGTGTATTGCCAACCCTATAAAAAAGGGAGGCTTATTTTTGGAGAAGAGAAAGATGGCGCGCTGCAGCCTTATGGTAAGTATTGGAGGCTGGGTGCCAATGCCGCCACGGAAATCACGTTCAGTAAAAACGTAAACTTTGCCGGTAAACCTGTGAATGCCGGTAGTTATCGGATGTATGCGGTGCCCGGGGCCGATTCATTCCAGATTTCCCTGAACAGTCAACTGGGTGTCTACTTTGCCATCAATCAGCCCGACTATAAATTAGATGTCGTTAAAGTGGATGTGCCTGTTTCCGCAGCCCCCACGGAAACCGAACAATTCACGATCAACTTCGGAACTGATTCTACGGGAGTGAAAATGGATTTGGTTTGGGATAAAACACAGGTAAGTGTGCCGATCACGCAGCAATAGAAGTTCTTTGTTGAAATCACAAAATGAAAGTGCCTGCCCCGATAAAAATCGGGGCAGGCACTTTCATTTTGGTGTCGCCGCCCGTTCCCTGCGCGAACTGATACTTTCGCCTGGTGGAAACTTCGATCGAAAATTACTGTCCGATTTCCGTGTCTTCTTTGTGACAATTTGATTATACGGGCGAACTTAGCCATATTCCAATGAAAAAATCGACCCTTTCCTCCCTCTTCGCATTCCTCATGGCAACCATGGCATTGCCGGGAATTGCTCAGGATACCAAGCTACCGGCGATGAATGCAAAGCAGACCAGGTTGCTGATCGATTCCATCAGCAATGCGCTGCACCGCTATTATATTTATCCCGATGAAGCTGCGATCATGGGTGACTATTTGAAAAGTAGAATAAAGTCACAGCAAAAATATATCCGACTGGATATTGTCTGTTATGGTATTTTATTCCAACAGTGTAAACAAATTCATCTCCCTCGTTATCCTTCTTAGTGTTGGAGAAACGAATTGTTTTTCTCAGAACAAATTTCTAAGAAAACGGATGTTAATCGTTACAAAGAAGGGGCGACCTTAAATCTCTGATTACAGTTCAATACTTCACTTCCTCGAGTAGACTCTACTCCTATCCGAGGCGCTGTTCGTTCCGGATCATGGTTGTTCACGATTGAACACAATTGACCAATCATCCTGCTATTTTGAGGAAAAAATAGGACGTTACAATGTGGCACATTATTTGATCGGCAAAATAGGATGTAATGCCTGATCATTATGCGAAGATTGTCACTGGGAGAATTCGAAGAAATAGTTCTGTTAATAACCGCCAGCCTGGAAGGCGATGCCTACGGCGTAACCATCACCCAGGAAATTGAAAAACAAACCGGACGGACGGTTGGATTCAACACGGTGCATACAACCCTTCAACGCCTGGAAGAAAAAGGGTTCATTACTTCCACGATGGGCGGTGCAACAGCCGAACGCGGCGGACGAAGAAAAAGATATTTCAATATAACCGCTCTTGGCGTAAAGGCGTTACGGCAAATCAAAGAGATGCGGGAAAAACTATGGAAGATCGTTCCTGCAAAAATGCTGGGATTATCAGGAAATTAAACAAAGACTACCTGCATGTCAGAAATTCGTAAAGCTCCTCATTGGGCACTACGGCTCCTTCGAAAATTCGCTTCACCCGATACACTGGAGGAGGTGGAGGGGGATTTGGAGGAGCTCTTCATCCTATGGCAAAAAGAATACGGAATCAGAAAAGCGCGTTGGAAATATGTCCGTACCGTAGTTACCCTTTTACGTCCCCTGAAAAAAGCAAGATCTTCCAGGAACAGGAATCAATCCAATTCAACACTCTCTTTTATGATCCAAAGCTATTTCAAAATGAGCTGGAGAACCCTTCTTAGAAATAAGGTCTCTTCCCTGATCAACATTTCAGGACTCACTCTGGGTATGACCACTAGCATCCTGATCGCGCTGGTGGTGATGGACGAACTACAGTACGATCAATTTCATTCCAATTTATCCCGGATCCACCTCCTAATGAAAAACCAGAAGACCAACGATGGTATCTCCACGGGCATGTCGACGGCCGGTCCAATGGCACAGGCACTGCGGACTGAATTTCCGGAAGTTCAATACGCAGCAAGACTGGCGGGATTTGATGACCAGCAAGTCGTCGTAAATGAAAAAATCTCCTACGAATCCGGAATATATGCCGACCCGGATCTTTTCAGAATCATGACTTTTCCAGCCCTATCCGGAGAGGTGGTACGCAGCCTCGAAAGCAATTCCGCAATCGTCATCACAAAAGACATGGCCAAAAAGCTTTTTGCCAACGAAAATCCACTGGGTAAAACCCTCCTCTTTAACAAACATCATTCCTTAACCGTCGGCGCCGTGGTGGAAAATATTCCCACCAACAGTTCGGTGAAATTCGGTATGGTCGTTCCGTTTGCGCTCTTTGAAAAAGAAAATGACTGGCTCAAAAAGTGGGATGACAACCGCATCATGACCTGGATGCTGCTTCAGCCGTCCGCTCCTGTTCCGTTGTTCAACGACAAGCTAACCCATTTGCTCCAGGAGCGATCCAACGACAAATCGGTTTCGTTGTTTGCCTATCCGTTGAATGACCTCTACTTAAGGGGAAGTTTTTCAAACGGACATCCGAGTGGTGGAAGAATAACGGCGGTTGAAATGCTGGTGGGCTTCGGTGCATTTATGCTTTTGATTGCCTGCATTAATTTTATGAATATGGCCACCGCACAATCCGAACATCGCGCTAAAGAAGTCGGGGTCAGAAAAGTCCTTGGCGCTTCCCGTAAATGGATCATCTTCCAGTTCCTGAATGAATCCTTTGTTATTACATTTCTATCCCTATTCACGGCCGCTGCTGCCACCTATCTCATCCTCCCGTGGTTCAATTCATCAACGCATGCCCATATTCGTCCTGATCCGGGGAATTTAATGATTTGGTTCCTGATTCCCGGCATCGGATTGATCACCTCCCTGCTGGCCGGAAGCTATCCTTCGTTCTTCCTGAGCCGGTTTCTGCCAGCCCGGGTTCTGAAAGGCCGGATCACTAACCTCAAAGGAGGTGGCCTCAGAAAGGCGCTGGTAACTTTTCAATTTGCGTTTTCAGTCTTCTTTATAATCGGCACCATCATCATGTATTCTCAATTTGAATACGTCGAGAACCGGCCCGTTGGATACGAACAGGAAAATCTGATCAACATTAATCTCGACTCGGCCCTTTCTGCAAAGTTCGACTATCTTAAAACTGAAGTATTGAAAATGCCGAATATCCGGTCGGCAACCGGCGAAT
>Ga0193694_1000064_pt1 | contig 11454 bp, 6 predicted proteins | sample L3s1metaG_FD_160567 | JGI IMG/M metagenome (GOLD analysis project Ga0193694, IMG submission 160567) | Soil microbial communities from a riparian zone of the East river system, Colorado, United States - L3s1 | ecosystem: Environmental > Terrestrial > Soil > Riparian zone | place: USA: East River... | reverse complement strand
CGGACTGGCTCCAGTCCGACGGCAGCAGCGGGTCGTAGCCGCCTTCGCGGCGCGGAATTTTCCCCGCAATTGTCCAGCCGATGTTGCCGGAACGATCGCCGACGACGAAGTTTTGCGGCGCGATGCCGGCGTCGTTCGCCGTCGCGATCGCTTCGTCGACGGTTTCGGCGACGTCGAGCTTTGCCAGGTCGAGATTCAGCGCGCCCGGCAGCAGCGCGGTCCAGGCGAGCGCCAGCGGCGTGCCGTCGGCATCCTCGGCGATGACCGGCCCCCACTCGGTGTCGCGGACATCAATGGTTTCGTCGGCGCCGCCGTGAACCTTGATTGTTTCGTGTGAAATCTGCAGTGGATGCATGCCCGACTTGTTCTTGTACGTCGTCTTGTCACTGGCATCGAGATTGACGCGCACCCAATCCATCCAGTCGCCGTAGCTGTTCGTGAATGCCCACGCGACGTGCCGATTGCTGCCGGCCACCAGTGTCGGCACGCCCGGCAGCGTGACTCCGATCAGATCGATCGTCTCGCCGGCGCGGCGCAGGTTTGGATACATGAGCCGTGCGCGGAACCAGATGTTCGGCACGCGCAGGTTCAGGTGCATGTCGTTGGCAACGAGCGCGGACTGCGTGGTAGTCAGTGCGCCATTGACGGCGAAACTGTTGCTTCCAGGCACCGGCTTGTCGGACTTGTCGGCCGGCACGTGCAGCAATTTCGGATCGAGCTTGCTCAGATCCAGATCCGAGGGCGGCGGCAGCGCCGGATAACCCATCGCCGGGCCAAGCAGTGGCGCGTCCCACGGACCGCCGGCGGCCGAGACGAATTTGTATACTGATTCTGGCAGCGCGCTGCGGATCTTGGCGAAGCCCAGTTCGCGCGCGTTGGTCGAATCGTGCAGGTCGAAGAACATCGCGTCGATGACGAGCACGCTGTCTTCGGCAGTCCAGGGTCGTGGAGCCACTCGCAACAGCCAGTATTCCCACGGACGCGAGCCGAGTGCGTTCAAACCGGCATTGACGCCGGCCGCATAGGCCGCCATCGCGGCGGTTTCTTCGGGCGCAGCCGCGGCGAGCGCCTGCGCGGCACGCGCGCGCATCCGGAACGGCCGTCGCTGCTTGTCCATCGGCAACGCTGCCGAGCCGACGAGTTCCGACAGTTCGCCGGCCGCGGCGCGGCGCATCAGGTCCATTTCGAAATAGCGTTCCTGCGCATGCACGAAGCCGAGCGCAAAGGCGGCGTCCTTGCGGTTGTCGGCGCGGATCGTGGCCGTGCCGAGCGCGTCGCGCTCGATCGTGACCTTGCCCGTGAGGCCCGCTTCGGCGATCTCGCCATTCAGTTGCGGCAGGCTCGCGCGCACCAGCAGCCAGGCCACGAGCGGGACTGCCATCAACAGGGCAACGAACAGCAACAGCAGACGTTTGAGGAGCGAGCGGCGTTTGCGCATGCGGAAAGATGGACGGATGGCGAGGGGCAGGGCGGCATAGTACCGCAACGTCCGTTTGCAACGACCGCGTCCGAATCCGCCAAGGCATCTGCCCAACGGCAAGAGATGTGCCGGCCTCGCGGCACCTGAAGAACCCTGTCCTTTCGCAACTACGTGCCAAACGGAAAGGTGGTCCGAACCGGCGGAAGACGGCTCGGCCGCAGGACGGGTGGTCATGCCGAAAGTGGAACAGGGCGAGAAGTTTGGCGGGCCCGACGACAAAACGGCGTCCCAATGATCAACATCATCCGATCCCGCAGCGCGCACCGCGCACGGGAAGCGGCCTGGCCGAATCCAAGGGGAGTATTCAATGAGGGTTGTTCGAATCATCGCCGCGAGCGCGTTTGCCGTGTGTGCATTGCTGTTTCAGGAGCGCGGCAATGCCGCAACGGACATTCGCTGTGTCTCCAACGGCGCCCAGCTCAAGCAGGCGTTTGCCGATACCAACTTTGCCGCCGAAGGCGTCGGCCAGGACATCCGCGTGCGCAGCACCAGCATCACGGTCGATGCCTCGCTGATCTTTGAACCGCCCGGGAACCAGGACAACAAGGACTTCGCCCTCACGGGTGGGTGGAACTCTGATTGCAGTGTGCAGACGCTCAACCCTGCGAACACGCTCGTCACCATGACCTCGGCCGACCCCGCCAATCGCCAGATCACGCTAAAAGGCGACAATCATTCCTACACGGTCCGCGGCATCCACTTCGAATCCGTGTCGACGTTCACCCTGAACGAAGACAGCTGCCCGAACTGGCAGATTTGTGTGGACACGGATTACGTCACGGTCGAGTTCAACATATTCAGCCGGATGTCGGCGTTCGACGTCTCGGTCCAGGACGCGCGTTCGCTCACGGTCAGGAACAACCTGTTCCACACGTTCAGTGGCAGCGGTACGCTTGTCGGAGTTGCCTACCTCAACGATGAACTGGCCCCAAATTTTTCCTTCAACACGCTTGCGGACATGCATTGCACGGGGGGCGGGGCGGCGCTGAGTTTCGGGTCGTCGATCGACGCCATCTTCCATCACAACATCATCCAGTCCGATTGCGCCCACGACCTGTTCCTGAGTGCGCCCGGCGTCGTCGCCCTATTCAACAACCTGTATTCGACCATAGGCGGCTACACGCCGGGCGACGTGGCGGACAATCTGGTCAATGTCGACCCGGGCTTTGTCGATCCGGCCAGCGACAATTACAGTCTGCGGACCGTCGCGCCAGTATCCGGCGCGATCGATGCCGGAAAGATTCTGGTCGAGTTGGTTCTGACCGGGCTGAACTTCCCGGGCCAGGACCTGTACGGCAACCCGCGCCTCGTCGGCTACAAGTTCGACCTCGGCGCGATCGAGTCGCCCGGGCCTGCGCCCGCCGGGTATGTGGTCACGAATACCAACGACAGCGGCTCCGGTTCGCTGCGCCAGGCGGTTTACGACGCCAATCACGCGGCCGGACCGCAGAAGATCACGTTTAACATCCCGGGCGCATGTCCGCGCAAGATCGGCCTGCTCAGCCATCTCGACGACATCGTCGAGGACACCGACATCGACGGCTACAGCCAGCCAGGCTCGGTGCGCAACTCGGCCGATCGTGGCAGCAGCGCGAACCTGTGTGTCGAGGTCGGCCCCGCCGCGGGCAATACGATCGACTATTCCCTGCGCGTGCCTGATGGCGCAGCCGCGGCAACGAATCTGCAAGTCCGCGGCATCGCGTTCACCGGCGGTCACACCAGCGCCGCGCTGTACCTGCGCGGCGGTTCCGGCCACGTGATCCAGGGCAACGCATTCGGCGGCGTGCGGCCCGGCGGAATCGACACGCTCGGCGACACCAACCTGTTCCATCTGGTCGTGCGTGCGAACGCCCAGGGCGTTCTGATCGGCGGCGCGGACAATGCCGACCGCAACTATTTCGGCAGCTCGCAGTCGACCGCGCTGCTGCTGCGCGACGCAACGTCGGACGGGCACATCGTGCGCAACAACTACATCGGCCTGGACCCCGGCGGCGCGGTGCCGCAGGCGCTCGGCAACGACGGCGTCGCCATCGTCGACAGCGGCTACGTCCAGGTCATCGGCAACGTCATCGACGCTGGATCGTCCGGGATTTCGATGAGCGGGCCGACCGCGTCGAATATCTCGATCAGGAGCAACCGGATCGGCATCGACGCATACGGCGGGCAGGGAGTGTCGTCGGCGAACGGCGACGGCATCTACATCCACAACGGCGCGCACTTCAACGAAATCGGAGCGTACAGCGGCAAGACGCCATCGAACACGATCGCCAACAACAACTACGCGGGCGTGCGCGTCGATTCGACCGCCGGTCCCAACAACACCGTGCGTCCGAACAGCATCTACGGCAACGGCAAGTCCGGTCAGGGCCTCGCCATCGATCTGGGCGTGCTCGGGCCGCTCGCCAACGACTCGCTCGATGCCGACAGCGGACCCAACGACGGTCAGAATTCGCCGCGCCTGAAGTTCTCGAAACCCAATCCCGACGCTACGCGCACGATCAGCGGCGGGCTCAACAGCCTGCCAAACACGAGTTTCCGCATCGATGTCTATCGCTCGGCGACGTGTGCCGGCGGTAATCGCGGCGGCGATGCACAGACGCTTCTTGCCGCACCGACCGCAACGGGGGCGACCGACGTGAAGACCGATGCGACCGGCAAGGCTTCTTTCAACGTGACCGTCAACGGCGTCGGCGCACCGGCCTACATTACGGCAGTCGCGACGTTGAAGGGTGCCGGTGGGAGCAGCGAGATCGGCGCATGCTTCAACGAGGATTCGATCTTCAGCAGTGGCGCCGAAGTCGAGCCGCTGTGAACCGGAAGCGTTCCGTTCGCGCGATTTCCGCTCGCTCCGCTCATGCGTGGATGCGGGTTCCCGGCCTCGAGCGGGCGCGCGCGAACCCGATCGTCGATGGACCGGCCGCGATCACGCTGCCTTTGTTGTCTAGCGGACCTCTATCGCGCCTGCCTGTTGCGACCGGCCGGCGAGCGTCGCGGACAGTTCGCCGAGCGTCTTGCGATCGGTCGGCGTCGTATCGTGCGCGGCAAGAAATTCCGCTTGCGCCCTGGTCACTTCCGCTGCGGCTTCTTCGTCGCGACGCTCGGCGATGAGCGCCTTGATCAGGTCCATCCGCGTGCGCGGGATCGCGACATGTCCGGCCGGAAGGACCTGCATCCGGATCGCCAGGGCTTCGCGCAGATACTTTTCGCCGGTAGCCGGATCGCCGAGCCGGACTTCGGCGTTGCCGAGATTCCACAGCGAATTGGCGGTGTCCTTGTGTTCGTTGCCGAATGCTTCGCGGCGCAGGTCGAGCGCTTCGGTGAACGCGGCCCGCGCGCCGGGTCCGTCCCCGAGGCCGAGGCGCGCGAGCCCAAGGTGCACGAGCGCGAATGCGCGGTAGTTGTGGCGCGCACCGAAAATCGTCGCGTACATCGCATCGGCTTCGGCTGCCAATGAGGCGCCTTCGGCGAAGCGCTTCGTATCGATGCGTACCTCGGACAGCATGTCGAGCGCACCCGCCAGCAGGCGGCTCGGCCCATCCTGCAGTTTGCGCGCCTGCTCGATGGAGTTGACGAGCAGCGGCTCGGCTTCCTCGTCGCGGTCGTTCAGCACCAGCACCTCAGCCAGGTTGCCTTCGGTGCCGAGCGTGCGCGTGTCTACGTCGCCGTAGGCCTTGCGATACAGGACCAGGGCGTGCTCGAACGCGGCGATCGCGGCTTCGTGATCGCCGCGGTCGCGCTCGAGGATGCCGAGTTCGTTCCACGACGGCCCCATGGCGGGATTGTCCGGGCCTCGGATTTTCGTCAGCTTGTCGATCGCCGAATGGACGAGCGTCGACGCCTTCTCCAGATCGCCGGTGCGGCGCGCCAGGGAGGACTCGCGCTGGTCCAGGCTGCCGTCCTGGAGGCTGCGTTCGGTCGGGTCGGGGATCGACGCGATCAGTTCTCGAGTGCGAGCGTAGTCTTTCGCCGTTGCCGGATAGTCGGCGGCCAGGTAGTTGACCCAGCCGCGCATCGCGAACAGGCGCGCCGCCGCCGCCGGCACGACGGCAACGTTGTCCAGCCGCTCAATCGCGGTGGTCAACACCGTGGCCGCGCGCTTGCCTTCGCCGAGCGACATGTATACGCGGCCGATCTCGACGGCGACGGCGGCGTCGACCGACGCGTCCTCGCTCGGATGCGCCTGCAGGCGCTCAGCGCCGCGTTCGAGGATCTGGTTTGCGGTCAGGCGCTCGCCGCGGTTCTCGCCGGGGTCGGCGACTGCGAACAGGCCACGAGAAAATCAGTGGTTGCGCGCGACGTCGTCGAAGCGGCCGTCGCGCGATCGCGTTCGATGCGCAGGTGATTCACGGCGATCCAGCTCTCTATGGCGATCGCGACCAGCGCGACGATCGCGACCAGTGATGCCGCGCGATTGCGCATCGCGAATCGGCGCAGGCGATAGAACGTTCCGGCGCGCCGCGCCTGGACCGGCCGCCCTTCGAGGTACGCGCCAAGGTCCGCGCTCAGGGCTTCCATCGATACGTAACGTTGTGCCGGATCCTTGGCCAGCGCCTTGGCGACAATCGCTTCGAGGTCGCCGCCGAGCGCGTGGCGGATTCCGGCGAGCCTGGTTCCACTGGCCCATGCGCGCCGTTCACCGTCGGCCGATTCCTCGGTCGTCGTCAGGTGCAAGGCGCGAGTCAGGCTCAGCGGTTCTTCTTCGGCGACGGCATGGGCCCATGCGACCGGATCACGCGGATCGGCGCGCAACGGCAGGCGGCCGGTAAGTACATGGAACATCAGCACGCCGAATTGATAGACGTCGGTCGCGACGGTCAGCGTGCTGCCGTGGAACTGTTCCGGCGCGGCGTATTGCGGCGTCATCGGGCCGGTTGTGTTCTGGGTCAATCCGGGATCGGTCGATTCGACCAGCGACTTGGCGATGCCGAAGTCGAGCAGCTTGACGTGTCCGTCCGAACTGACGAGCACGTTCGATGGCTTGATGTCGCGATGGATGATCAGGCTGCGGTGCGCGCAAGCCAGCGCGCCGGCGACATCGCGCAGGATCGCGATGCGCCCGGCGACGGTCGGCACGCTCTCCCGGCAATATGTGGTGATGCGCTCGCCCTCGACGTACTCCATCGTGTAGTAGAGCCCGCCGGCATCGGTTTCGCCGCTGTCGTAGAGTGCGGCAATGTGCGGATGCGCGAGGCTGGCCAGGATGCGGCGCTCGCGCGCAAAACGATCGCGCGCGCTGCGCCCGAAAGCCGTGTCGCGCACGACTTTCAGCGCGACTCTGCGGCTGATCGAAGCATCGGTGTGGTCGGCCAGGTACACCGAACCCATGCCGCCCGAGCCGAGCAGGCTGAGGATCTGGTAGGGACCGATGCGCGCGCCGATCAGCGAACTGTCATCGCCGTTGAACGCGCGCGAATCCGCGATGGGTTCAGTGCTCTCGACCGCGCCGACGGCGCGCGACAGCAGGCGGCTGCCGAGGCCGCCGCCGGGAACGAGGAAATCGCGTTTGTCGCTTGAAGACATGGGTTGGATCTTCGACGTCTTAGTCGTCATTCCCGCGAAAGCGGGAATCCATCTTGATTCTATTTTTCTGCGAAAAAGAACAAATGGATTCCCGCTTTCGCGGGAATGACGGCAAAAAATAAACGCGGTGAACGTTCATCAACGCATGCGTTGCGCCAGCCACTCGCGCGCTTCGGCCCAGTTGCGTTGCGCCGTGCGCAGCGGAATGTTCATGGCCTCGGCCGTTTCCTCTTCGCTGAGACCGGCGAAGAAACGGCATTCGAAAACCTTCGCCCAGGCGGTATTCTCCGCATCGAGTTGTGTGAGCAGATCGTCGAGCACGACGAGGTTCTCGACTTCCGCCTGGTCGGCCGCGTCGACTTCATCGACATCGGCGTGTTCCTGGCCGGCGCCGCGCTTCACGCGCAGGCTGCGGCGTGCGTAGTCGCAGAGGATCTGGCGCATGATGCGGCTGGCAAGGTTGAAGAAGTGCCCGCGATCCTCGATTTGCTCGCGCGGTGAGCCAGCCAGGCGCAGATAGCATTCGTGGACCAGGCCGGTCGTGCCGAGCGTCGTCGGGATAGCCCCGCCACTGCCGCGCCGGCGCGCGAGGCGGCGCAAGTCGGCGTAGATCATCAGCACGAGTTTCGACCACGCGGCCTGGTCTCCGCCGCGCGATGCGGCAAGCAGCTGCGTGAAGTCCGGTACGGTTGCCATGTCGCGCGCCCCCTACGCTTTCGGCCGCTCGTCTGGGCGGCCGAATCTCCTTGGCGGATAGTAGCGCGGAGCGGTTCATTCAGCCTACTGGAAGGCCAGAGGGCCGCTATCCGTGCCGCCGGCCGGGCGCTATGCTCCGCATCTTCGGGGCTGACAAACAGCGGGCGTGAACGACTCCCTGGACTACGGCAAGACGATTCCGGAACCGACTGTTGCGCTGATACGGCGCATCCGCGACGGCGACTCCGTGGCTCGCGACACGCTGCTCAAGCGCTACCTGCCGGCATTGCGGCGCTGGGCGCACGGCCGGCTGCCGGCTTCGGCCCGCGACCTGTCCGACACCGACGACCTGGTCCAGGTCACCCTGATTCGCGCGCTGAACAACATCGACCAGTTCGACGCGCGCCACACCGGCAGTTTCCTGGCCTATCTGCGCCAGATCCTGCTGAACCAGGTGCGCGACGAACTGCGCCGCCAGCAGCGCCGACCGCCGGGATCGGAAATCGACACGGAATTGCCCGATCTTGAAACTCCGCCGCTGGTCGAGCAGATGCTCGGCCATGAGCGCGTGCGCGCCTACGAACGCGCGCTGGCCGCATTGCCCAAGCGCCAGCAGGAACTGATCGTCATGCGCATGGAATTCGGCATGAGTTATCCGGAGATCGCGGCTGAAGTCGACAGCACCCCGGACGCCGTGCGCGTCATGGTCGCGCGGGCGATCGTGCTGCTGTCGAAGGAGCTTGGCGGCGAAAGTGCCTGAGCGGAAGATGAAAAGGACTGCCACGAAGGCACGAAGGCACGAAGGCACGAAGATCACGAAGGAGGAGCGCTTTCTGAAAACTTGGACTTATTAGAGGTTCCGAGTTTCTCTTTTCCGATGCGCTTCTTTCGCGTCCTCTTGCTTCGGGTGCTCTTGCTTCGTGTCCTCCTGCTTCGGGTCCTCTTGCTTCGTGTCCATTGTGCCTTCGTCGTGGTCTTGTGATCCTTCTGGATATATCGCACATGTTCGCTTGGACTTCCCGTCAGCGTTTAGGTTCGTGCAACCAATGATCCGGACGCGCGCAGGAGCCCGACCCCATGCAACGTGATATCAATCGCCCGGACCAGCCGCCCAGCGACCTCGAGCAGGTCGCCGCGCGCATCGCCGACGAGCAGCCGGTCAACTGGCGCGACGTTGTCGACGAGACCGACGCGGCCTCGCTCAGCGGCCTGCGCGAAATCGAGCAGCTCGCGCAGGGTTTCCGCCATCTGCAGGTCAGCGCCATCGCGCCGAAGACGCCGGCCTCGAACAAGTTCCGCTTCGGCAATCTGCAGGTGCTCGAACCGCTCGGCACCGGCACCCAGGGTGACGTGTGGCGCGCATACGATCCGCTGCTTGACCTGCAGGTCGCGCTGAAACTGCGCAAGGTCGATTCGGACACGCTGTCGCACCAGTTCCTCGAGGAGGCGCGTCGGCTCGCGCGCGTGCGCCAAGCCAACATCGTCAGCGTATACGGCGCCGCCGTGCACGACGGGCGAGCCGGACTGTGGACCGAACTCGTGCGCGGCTCGCCGCTGGCCGACCTGCTCGCCGCGCACGGCCCGTTCCCGGCGGACGAAGTGCGGGGCATCGGCCTGGACCTGTGCCATGCGCTGGCCGCGGTGCATCGCCATGGCCTCGTGCACGGCGACGTCAAGGCCGAAAATGTCATGCGCGAGGTTTCCGGCCGCATCGTGCTGATGGATTTCGGCGCCGCCCGCGAATTCGAGCATGCGGACGCCAGCGTGGTGTCGGGGACGTTGCGCTATCTCGCGCCGGAAGTACTGCGCGGCGCGGCGCCGTCGCCGGCCAGCGATCTTTATGCGCTCGGGGTGCTGCTGTTCCATCTGCTCAGCGACGCCTATCCATACGCTGCGTCGGACCTCGACGGCCTGCTCGCTGCCCAGGAACGCAACCAGCGCGTGCGCCTGGCCAGCCTGAAGAAAGGAGTTCCGGCCGACCTGCTGCGCGCGATCGAACAGGCCATCGACCCAAACCCGGCACGGCGCCCCTCCAGCGCCCTGGCGTTTGCCACCGCGCTTGCGCCACACGCAGCGCGCAACGCATCGAAGTCCTGGGGCTTGCTTGCGGCCGTGGCCGCGGTCGTCGCGTTGCTGGCCGGCATCGTCGCGTGGCGCAGCGGCGTCGGCGGCTGGCAGACGCAAGTCGAATTCCAGCGCGTCGGCGCACACGGTGCCAACGCATTGGCCGATGGCGCCAGCATCGCCATGGGCGACCGGCTGGTACTGCAGTTCCGCAGCAGCCAGCCGGCATTTGTATACATTTTCGATGACGACGGGTCGGGCACGACCGGCGTGCTGTTTCCGCTGGCCGATGTCGAGCCGGCCAATCCGCTGGCGGCGAACAACTCATACCGGCTGCCTGGCAAGCAAGCCGGTGAATCGGTCGCATGGACCGTCAGCAGCCACGCCGAACGCGAAGAGTTCGTCATCGTCGCAGCGACGACGGCGCAACCGGAACTCGAACGCGCGATCGCTGACTGGCAGCGGGCCGGGGCTGGCAAGGCCGGCACGGCGCGCGGCGCCCTCGGCCTGACCTCCGCGCCGGAAGAAACCGATATTGCCAGCGCCCCGCTGCGCGAGATCCTCAAGCGCCTCAACGGCGACGGACAAAACAAACAGCTGCGCCAGTGGCGCTTCGTGTTTCCGCATACGGACCGCTAGGGAAAACTCCCGACAGCCCGTCGCGCAGGGCTCTTCTCCCTCTCCCCGCTTGCGGGGAGAGGGCCGGGGTGAGGGGTGAGTAAGCTGGAGCAAGCGTCACGCTTTGCGTTCTTGCACACCCCTCACCCCAACCCTCTCCCCGCGATGCGGGGAAAGGGAGAAAGAGCAGCGCGTTCTCACCCGCCTTCCCGCCGCAAGCGAGGAACGGGAGAAGTGGACTCGATCGAGTGATCGGCTGCTCCTGCGTATTGCCGCACTGTTTGGCATTATCATCGCCGGTAATCTCGCGTCCGATGCCGGCGCGGCGTGCGTGAGCGCTCGCCGCTTCCCGCAAGGTTTCATGCGACGCAGAGCCGATTCGATCATGGTCGATTCGATCAGGGGTACAGTGACACCGTGCTTCATTTTTTGATCCTCCGCAGGCTCAGCGCGGTGCTGCTGACGGGCTCGATCGCATTGACGCACGCGGCTGGCCAGTCTGTGCCGTCGCCCGTCGACAAGATCGAACTCGCTGTCGGCGTGGGCGATTTCGCCGTGGCGCTGCGCCTGAGTGCGGACCTGCTCGAACGGACCGCAACCGACGATCCGGCTCGCGTCGCTGCCTTGCAGGCGCGTATCGACGCACTCATCGAAAGCGGTGATTGGACCGCCAACAGCGACGCGCTGCGCGCGGCAATCGATTCGTTGCCCGACGCGGCACTGCGCGCAGCGCTGCTCGCCACGCATGCGGCTGGCGATGCGGCGAACGCGGGCAATGGCGCCTTGCTGCTCGAAGTGGCGCAGAAAAGTCTGGAGAAGAACGTCGCGGCGCCGGCGACGTTCAACATGGAAATGCATGGCTGCGCCGCGAAAGCAGCCGTGATGCTTGGCAAACCGGATACAGCCACCAGCGAAGCGAAAATCGCCGTCGATGCATGGCATAACCAGAGTGGTGTGCGCGCGCGGCGCAACGAAGTCGTTCTTGACCTGTTGCTGTCCCAGGCCGCTGCCAGCAGCGGCCACCCCGAGGAGGCCGTCCGGTTCGCCGAGGCGGCCGCGCACATTGCGGTGGAAAC
>Ga0193694_1000063_pt1 | contig 11467 bp, 24 predicted proteins | sample L3s1metaG_FD_160567 | JGI IMG/M metagenome (GOLD analysis project Ga0193694, IMG submission 160567) | Soil microbial communities from a riparian zone of the East river system, Colorado, United States - L3s1 | ecosystem: Environmental > Terrestrial > Soil > Riparian zone | place: USA: East River... | reverse complement strand
CCGGCGTCTCCCGCCCGATCAGCGGCGCGCTGTCCGCGATGGGCGTGGGCGGCATGATGACCCGAGCGGCATCGCCAGTCGTGCAAGGCGTCGGTCAGGTGCTCACGACGCAGCCGGTTGGCCAGGTGGTCGCCGCCGGGGTTGGTGGTGCCACGGAGCAGGCGACGGACAGCCCGGTTGCGGGAATGATCGCCGGGGCGGCTACGCCGTTCGTGGGTGCGGGTCTGCGCGCGGCGGGACGCGAACTGGAGCACGCCGTTTTCAGTGGCGGCATCACGCCGGAGAATGCCCAACTGGGGAAACGCGCCATCGAGCATTACGGCATTCCAATCGCCGCCAACGATCTGAGTGACAATTCGCTGGTTCGCATTGGTTCGGATCAGGGCGGCAAGTTGCCGTTCAGCGGCGCGGAGGGGGCGGACAGAGTAAAGAAGGCCGCGTGGCAAGGCGCTATCGCCCGCGAGATGGGCGAACCGAACGCGACCGCGTTCACGCCCGAGGTGTTGACCCGTGCCCGTGATCGGATTGGAGCGACGTTCGATGGCGTCGCGGGACGCACGACCATACCGCCGGCCGAGACAACCAGGTTAACGCAGGATCTTGACCGCATTCTGTTTGAGGCAGAGCGGACCTTACAACCCGGAGAGATCGCCCCACTCAAACTCCAGATCGATGATTTGAAATCGATGATCGGGCACAACAGCGGCGTCATTGACGGTGAGGCTTATCAGAAACTGACCAACTCAAAGTCCCTGCTGTCAAAACTTGAGCGCCAGAACAGCAACGCGGGCGATGCGGCCGGCAACATTCGTGATGCAATCGATGATGCGTTCGCGCGCTCCGCGCACCCTGATGATCAGGCGGCGTTGTCCCAGGCGCGTTACCAGTATCGGGTCATGCGGACGGTCGATCAGTTGGCGGGCGGCACCCGCGACGGCGGCATCACGCCACTTGGTTTCATGCAAAAGGTGAAAGACGCCTCGCGCAAGTTCGATTCACCGACCGGCGGCCTGCCCTACACGGGCGGTGGGAACATTGGTGAACTGGCCCGCATAGGCACGCTCATGCGCCCAGCGCCGCAGACCGGAACAGCAGACCGGGCACTCATCAGTGGGGCGGCATTCGGTGGTCTCGCCTCGCCGTTGTGGCACGATCCGACCATCGCCGCGGCTACAGTAACCGGCCTCGGTGCCAACCGGCTGATGGGCAACTATCTACGCAATCCTGAGACGACCATGCGGCTCGCCGAGGGAGCGATCACGCCCGGCGCCGGTCCCCGTATCAACCGACTAGCCTCCGGGATGTCGGATGCGGCGCGTCTTTCGGTGATCGCTGGCGCGGAGAATGAATACCAGAATCAGCGTCGTTAACTATCCTTGAACCAGACGAAGACGAACGGGAGGAAAGCGCACCAGAGCCACCGTAGCGTCTCGACAATCGCGTAAGACTGACCGTGGCAAAGATCGATGAGAAACTGGACCATATTGCTACGCCTCCGCCTGCAGTGCCGCCGACGCCCGCTCGCCCGCGTGCTCGCTTCCCAGCATGCCCAGGATGCGCGCGAGGCGGCGGCGATCGACGCCGGTCATCGGCTGTGCGCCCTGATTTCGCGAATGATGCGCTCGGTGCTTTCCGCCAGATCAGCGGCCAGTTTCGCTAACCCGGCGTCGAGGCCGTCGAACCGCTTCTCGTGGTGGGTGAGATGTTGCTGCATCTGGCCGAAGCCGCGTGCCGTTTCGTTCGTCAGATCGTGAAACGACTGCTCCAGAGATGCCAGACGGCTATCGATGCCGCCGAAACGCCCATCGTGCGCCGACAACCGCGCCACCATGGCGTCCATTTGCAGACGCATAAGGCCCACGGCTCGGGTCATCTCCTGCAAGGTGCCGGATATAAAACTGAGGTCTACTACGTCGCCCATCGCTCAAATCCTCATCATTCTGTTTTCCATCACAACTCGTCGCGCCGCCAACAGGTCAACGCTGACCCGATTGCCGTCGTCCAGCCGTCCCCTGAGCAGTCTTGTTTTCTTACTTCCTTGGCTTGGCCGGACAGTCTGTCCGCCCTGGACTTTTCTGGGTTTTGGCACAACCGGGCCTTCCGGAACCAGCAGGCTATAGCCGTTCGCCCGCTGCCGGGGGCGGCCATCCACGATCTCGAAGCGGGCGCGGACGGCGATAAGGCCACGGGCCTCCAGGGTCACTCTCGCCCGCCGCACAGTGCGCTCTGAACATCCGGCGGCAATGGCGATCTTATGCGTGGTCGGCGTCCAGTCGCCCGCCATGTTCAGGTTGGCGATGGCGATCGCCACGTCCCGATGCTTCGCCGGCAACCAACCAGCATGATATTCGTCTCTGATCCTGTGGCAAAACGCTGACCATTCCGGAGATGGGAGCACGGCTGATTTCCTCGCGTTACGAGGCCGCCGTCAGAGGCTCCAAGGCCGCGGTTTTTCGCCCGCGAAAATCGCGTTTGACAAACTGATTCCAGGCATGGGATGGTGTGTTTGCGAGACAACATCATCCCCGGCCCTGCCGGACATTGGAGGCTCCCTGACGGGGGCCTTTCGTGTTTCTAAGTCATTTCATTCGCCGACTTATGCACAGTTCGCGGAGTCTGGCTACTGTCTTCGAGCATCGCTTCGATCTGCCAACCCCAGATACGGTCCCAGTCGGCCCGCTCCGGGATGTGGATGGGTCTGGCCCGATACATCATGTCGGTTGGAACGCGCAGCGCCTTGATGATGGCGATGACGTCCTCTTCGTTCGCGTTCAGGCCGCGTGAGAGCATGAGGTCAAGAATGCGGTCTATCACGGCTCGGCCTCGTCTCCCTCGGGCAGGGCAACGAGGTCGAAACTGTCGGGATACTCCGTCTCCAGCGCGATCGAGACGTAGACCATCCCGAATTCCGTATCGAATTTGAATTTTTCCCACTGGTCCATGCGCCGCGCCCACTCGACAGCGGAGCGGACGAGGGCGTTCCAGGCGTCGGCATCGCTCATCACCGCCTCGCCCGCCGATACCGGCTCAGATGCTCCACCGCGACGCTCTCGGCCATCCGCGCCGACAGGCGGCTGTCCTCCACCATCTCGTCCAGGCACCGCTCCTGGCTCCGCACGCGCGCGGCAAGGGCACGCAGGCGGCACGCCAGCGCCGGGTCGGTCTCGCTGATGGCGTCGGCGATATCGTGGAGGTCGCTGTAGTGGCTCATTATGGCAGAACCTCCGCCACCGCCAGCACGAACACCGCCGTGCTTAGGACGCCCGTCGCGAGGCATGCCAGTATCGTCAGGACGCGCATCACGCTGCTAACCTCAGTTCGCCCTGCCCGACATCGACGCGCGATGGCGTATCGCAGGCGATCGTGATCGTGACCGGCATGATGCGCCGCCCTTCCGCGCGCTCGCTGGCGGTCAGTTGAGGCAGCCGGATCGTCGCGGAGTGCCACTCGCATCCGGTGTCTGGATGCCAGACTGCGTAACCTTGTAGCGTGCGGGTCATGCCACCGACTCCGCGTCCGCCTTCTGCTCGGCGGCGCAAACCTCACACAGCAACAGACCGTCGAACCGCTCCGTCGCGTCCTCCCGGCAGCACTCGCAGCCCGCGATGACCTCGCCCGTGCCGTCGCACATGCTGCAGGTGAACACCTTCGCCCACGGATCGTTAGGATGGTCGTTGGTGAGTTGCCCGCGTCCCCGACAGTCGTCGCACTGGACGAGCAGCGGCGGGGCACTGATAACGGACACCGCCGCCTCACTGATTTTGCCCGCCAATGAATGGCCAAGGGACTCGTTCCGGTTGCAACCAATTCCCGGAAGTTCGCTTCCGCGGTGAAACGAAATATTTCTCTCTTGCGCTGGTTGCGCCGCCAGGTATGTTCGGTTCAATACGTAAGGGTTTTCGGAACTCCCGACAGTATTGTCGGGGACAAAGCCGCCGTTTGTCTTGCCGCGACTATCACCCGACTTCAGAACGGTTCGTTTATCTTCCGAGTTTAACTCGGGGAGGGGAGTTTTACTATGGAATGTCGCGTCATAGTCATCGGTGATAGCCATCAGATTAACCCTTCCGCGTTGCCAATACGATGGCAATTAGCCATCAACGCGGGGCGCGGTCAAGGACAAAAAGAGGGCTTCAGGCCACCATGCGAAATCGTCTCGGCTAAAAAACTGAAGAAACGGCGGAAGGCGGCTAAGAAGCCTGTCCTCGTCTCCTGGGCCTCGGACTACTGCCGTCACCGTTGGAAGCCGGACCGTCCGTGCCCCTGTGGCCGCGGAGTTCTGGATGAGCTTCGAGCAACTTAGCCGCCATCTCGCCGTCCACCCCTCGCAGCGTTCCGAGAATGATGTAATCCGTCGAAACAAGCAGTTTGTGGCTCAATTCAGCCACGAGGAACACTGACGGCGCGCGGTCGCCATCCTCGATTTTGTGCAGCGTGGTGCGGTCAACTTGCAGCTTGCGCGCGAACGCGGCCCGGTTTGGCTCGACCAGTTGTCTGGCCCACCGAATGCGCGAACCCATGTCTTTCTGCGTCTGTGAATAAGCCCCAGTTAATTTTGGCTTCGCCATGATACATATACCCTCCTTGTGTGGCAATTTGCCACAACATGTAGGAAATCAAGGATGGCTGGTATCCCACATTGACGGATGGCCGTTTGCCATCAATGATCCGGCGATGTGTCAAACCCATAATCGCGTGATCGCGGCCCTCGGGGGGAAGGCCAGGATGGCCGAGGCCCTGTCGCTCCGGCCGGTCATAGTTACCAAATGGCATGAACGAGGAATCCCCGCCCGCTACTGGGGCGAGGTCGTCGATATTTGCGCCAGCCTCGATCCGCCGTTCCGCGTGACCATCGCCGAACTCAAACGCACGAAACCCGGCGTGGCTCGCGAAAGCTGCGCCGCATGACCCCCATCGGCATCACCCACCCCGATGCCCGATCGAGTGGCGGGCGTTACCCGCCGTCGTCACACCCCAAACTCCCCCTCGGCTCGCGCCCCCGTGCTGGGCCGGGGGGCTTTTCGCGAGGCGACATGACAGACCTCCAACTCATTCCCGAACCCGCGCCCGACACGCAGCCGATCGGCTGGCGCTGCACGTGGGTGCGAAACCCCACTTTCGTCGTATCCGATCTGGAAAAGTCCAGACCACAGCAGATGGACTACAACACACGCGAAGAGGCGGAGGCGATGAAGGCCACGTTACCGCGTGAGAAATACGTCGCCACGGTCACGCCGAGATATCCACGCGGCAATGTTCCCAAAGCCGCCGCCCGCGCCTCGCTCGATGCCGCCGGCTGGCCGCTACAGCACCGGCCGATGCGGTGAGCCCGCCGTGAGACAACCCCGCAACCGCCCTCCCAGCGCATCCACGCCCGCCCGCATCGCCCTGGTGCGCGAACTCTGGCCGACAGCAACCCCGACGGCGGAAATCGTCGCGCAGATGGCGGCGTTACCCGGTCTCCAGCCGGTGCGCGCCAGTCACGTCCGGCGCTGGGCGCAAATCGCGCACGTCACGCGCCCGGCGGAAATCTGCAACGCGGAACGAGCCGCCACACGCCGGGCCAATCGCGTGGTCAAACCGGCCGCCCCGGCGCCCCACTGGCGCCACGAGGCCCTGACGCGCATCGCGAACGGCGGATGGACGGTCGAGAAACTGACGGTGCTGTGCAATCTATGGGACGCCGGGCACACGGTTACGACGATCGCGGCGTGGTTGAGTGTCACGCCCAATGCCGCCAGCGGCCGCATCCACCGACTGCAGGCGCGGGCGCTGCTTGAGCCACGCGCGAGCCCCATCATACGCAACGGCGCGCCGACACCGAAGAAAGCCGCCGCGCCCGAGCCACTTCCCGCGCCCGCCGTGACGCTGCCGCCGCTGCCGTCCGTCGCCGCCGAACGTGTCTACAAAGGACCGGCAACGTTCAGCTTCGCGAGCCACCGCCCGCCGCTGCCCGTCGTTCCGTTGACGCGGTGGGTGGCCGACGACGGTAGCTGGCCCACCGGGCCGGCAAAGCGCCCGTGCCAGTTCGTGGTGCGCGACGGAAGCGTAACAGAAACGTGGATTCACTGCGGCCTGCCCGTGGCGCGCGGCGCGTGGTGCAAGACGCACGTCGCCATCGTTTACCACACGTATCATCGACCGGCGAGGGCGGCATGAGCGCCGCGCGCCCGACATGGGAGCCGATCTGGCTGCGTTGCAGATCATGCGGCAACGAATGGGACGACTGGCAGCCGATTTACGTTCCGGTAGCGACATGGATAGCGCATGTCAAGACCTACCGCTGCCTAAACTGCGGCAAGAACCGGCGCAACATCCTGATACGGTTGAAACCGCTAAACGCGGAGCCGGAGACGTGACCGCCGCGCGCCCTCCCAACACGCAGCGCGAGTGGTCGTTGCAGAGAAGCATCGTCGTCTATCTGTCAAAAGCCCTGCCGCCCACAGCATATTTTACATCGATCGACATAGGCTCCGCTGGCTCGGCGCAGCAAGGCGCGTTGCGGAAAGCCCGAGGCGTGAAGCCGGGTATTGCTGATGTTTTGATAGCGTATCTAGGCGCGACGCTCTGGCTTGAAATCAAGGCCGGGACGCAACTATCCGAACACCAGAAGCTATTCCGCGATCAGGTCATGGCCAACGGTCATTGCTGGGCATTGGCGCGCTGCCCCGAGGACGTGGAGCAGGCGTGCCGCGACGTGGGCATTCCGCTGCGCGCGACGTTCGGACAGATCCACGCGCGCATCGCCGAGCAAAACGAGCGCCTGCCCGTTCGCAAGAAACGCGCAGCGCGCGCACGGGCATCCGGCACCATCACCGTGGCGCAGGCGCACAAAATGGGCGTGTGGCGGCCGTGAGCAAGACAATACTAACTGATTCGGAACAATTCGAGCGGCTTTTGCCGCTCGCGCTCCACGCAATCAACAACCGCTGGCACTTCTGTTTCAAATGCCAGGAAGGCGATGTGATCGCTTTCTCTCCGTTCTTCGCGGAATACATGGAGATCGTCAGTCCGTTGCCAGATCAGGAAGTCTTCGACGTGTGGGACGCACGCACCGATAAAATGATCCTCAACTCCATCACGTTGCCCGCCGTGATCGCCGCGCTCGAAGCAGTCCATCGGGAAGTCAAATCGAGGAGCAAGCGGTATGAGCAATGAACTCGTTCGTTACGATGCGATGTGCAACGCCATCGCCGCCGCTTACGACACCGATGAGGTCAAGGACATCCGGGACAAGGCAAGGGCGATCGAGGTCTACGCGAGGCAGGCGAAGAACGTCGAAGCTGAACGGCAGGCTTGCGAAATCAGGCTGCGCGCGGAACGAAAGTGGGCGGAATTAAAGCGCAAGGAAGGGTTCGCGAAGGGTGGCGAACAATACCACAGCACTCCTAACACAGTGTCAGCAGTGCCCGAAAAAACCCTTTCCGATATTGGCGTCTCATACAAGCAGTCATCCGACTGGCAGAAACTCGCCGACATACCGGACGAAGACTTCGAGCGAGCGGTGCGGCAACCGGGCGCGACGACCTCCGGCATCATCGCGGCATACGCACCATCCCCTGCACGCGACGCGCTCAAGACCAAGGCGCTTTGGCTGTGGGGCCGCCTTCAGGACTTCGAACGCGAAGGACTGCTGGAAGAACGTCCCGCCGATCTGCTCGCCGTCATGTCCGATCACATGAAGGTAACGACATCGCAACTCGCTCCCATCGTAACCGAATGGCTGGAGGAACTGATCAATGAGTGCTGAAGAAGAACTCTATGGCGTCGTGCAAAAGGTCATCACGGATAACGACGCGATGGCGGAAATATCGCCGTCCTGGATCGCCACGCAGGTGATGTGCGCCATCCACTTTCCCCGGAAGCTACACGAACTCGGCTACGTCGGTTGCCACCTGGAAGTGCGCCAGATCGCGCGACAGAAACTCCGTCACCAGCACGACCCGAACGCGCGAATGGCCTCCGCGATCCATGACGAACAGATGGAACTGGCTTTCGACACTCTCCAGGATCGTTACCCCAGGAAGACGCGACCGGGCGAAGAACCGCTCTACGTGGCTCGCGAGGTGATGACCCACGATGATGTCCGATTCAACACCGAGCGGATGCGGCGCGGCGGCCGCGCGCTGTTGAAACACGCAGACGCGCTCGATGAGTGGGACCAGTCGCGCGAGGCCGCGTGACTACCGGGACGACCCGGCGGTGACGGGCTCGCGGGACCGATTCGCGGGATGCTCCGATTCGAAGGCGTCCACCGCGCACGCCAAGGCATACGTCATAAGTGACGTGAGAGTGCGCTTTTCAGCCGCCGCCATGCGCTCTGCCCGCCTTTTCAGGTCGTCTTCGAGTCGAAGCGTGAAGGGCGTTTTTGATGTCACCTTGCCACCTATTGTATTGACGCTGGGCATACATACGATGTATGACAATCGACGTTGAATGTCAAGGAGCGTAACCACATGAACGAAATCACCCGCCCACCCCCAAGCGGCTACAGGATCCAACAGGCGTTGTCGGTATGGTCCGCCGCCCGCGCCCGGCTGCTGTCAGAGGATAGCGCCCTCGAACACGATCAGGCCGCGCTCGATGAGTTGCTGGGCACCGAAGGGGGCGACGTGGAGGACGTGCTGGCGCGGCTGCTGCGGGCGGCCCGCGACGCCAAAGCGATGGCCGAGGCATCCGCCGGCCTGATCGAGGACATGCAGACCCGCAAGGCCCGCTTCCTGCGCCGCAACGAGGCGTTCAGGGCAACGGCTTTCGCGATCCTCGATGCGCTCGGGCGGAATCGCTTCGATCTCCCGGACATCACCGCGTCGATCCGCGCCGGGCAGCCGTCCGTCCAGATCACAGACGAAGACGCGGTGCCCGATCTCTACGTCGAGTTGGTGCGGAAGATCGACCGCCAAACGATCGCCAGCGTGCTCAAGAGCGGCGGCGAAGTCCCCGGAGCCACACTCACAAATTCCATTCCCACACTTTCATTAAGGACAAAATAATGAACGCGATCACCAAAGCGGCCCCGCATGTCATGGTGCTGCGGCCTCAGAGTTTCGGCGAACTGGTGCAATTCGCACAGATGGCCGCGAAGTCGTCTATGGTCCCGCCGACATACAAGGGACAGCCCGAAAGCATTATGCTTGCGATACAAATGGGCTCAGAAATCGGCTTGGCGCCGATGCAGTCGTTGCAGAATATCGCCGTCGTGAACGGCAGGCCCACCGTGTGGGGCGACGCGGTGATCGGCCTGTGCCGTCAGTCGCCGGTCTGCAAGGACATCGTGGAGACGGTGAGCGGCGAGGGTGACAAACAGGTCGCCACCTGCACCGCGATCCGAAACGGTGCCGAACCCGTCGTGCGCTCGTTCAGCGTCGAGGACGCGAAGAAAGCGGGGCTGTGGGGCAAGGCCGGTCCGTGGCAGCAATACCCGAAGCGGATGTTGCAGATGCGAGCGCGTGGTTTCGCGGTCCGCGATGCTTTCCCCGACGTGCTGCGCGGCCTGATCACCGCCGAGGAAGCCGCCGACATCCCCGTCCGCGACACCTTCGCCGGGCCCACAATTGATGGGCGCGGCGTGCTCGATGGTCGGGCCGGCGTGCCGACGGAAGAATCCGCATTGACCGATAGACGGGGTTTCAAAGCCCCGACTGAGGCACTTCGATCAACGAAAAGCGACCCTATAGACCGCTCTGAGCAGCATACCGGGCCAGAAGTAGCAGGGCAACCACTACAAACGGATTCGCACCCGGCGGCGCCGAGGAAACAGACCGTTGTCCAATGGCTCGACGCGCTGGCGCTGGAACTCGCGGCGGCCGAGGGCAGCGAGGAGGTCGATGCCATCTTGGCTCGGTCTGATGTCCAAACCGCCCAGGACAAACTCCGTAACGGTGCTCGAGATCGTCTGGACCACCTGCTCCAAGAGGCTATCGCGCGCACCGCCGCTGACGAGACCACCGCGCCTGACGACGGCGTGTTCGCCGACCCAGAGCACGATCCCTTCCGCCAGCCCGTGACGGCGTGAGCGACCGGACAGGACGGCCGCGCGAGCCGCCGCCGCAGCGCATCGTTATTGAGTTCGTCGACTGGACCGACCTCGGCCCGCCGCTGCCGTTCGAGCAGATCCCGGCGTGGCTCCGTCTGCCTGGGGAGCCGGGATACCTCGAACTCGACCGCTACATGCGCCGGGTCAGTGGCAAGGGAGGCGCGGGGTGAGCCCACCGCTATCCCCGCTCAGGATACTCACGCAGGCAACCCGCGAACGGGTCGAAGCCATCATGGGAACCCCCTGTGATGGCTATCTCTGTGAGGCACCGGCAGCGGCGATCCTCACCCGCCGGCTGACAAGCGCCGCCGTCGTCACGGTGCATATCCAGTGCGGCAACTGCGGCAAATCCCGCTCTGGCGCGCTGAAGCGGGCAGATTTCCCCTACTGGCAGGACTTCACCCCGTGGTCAGACGAGCTGGCCGAACGCCACCGGGAAAAGATCAAAGCCGACCACGCGGACAGTCGCGCCACCTTCGACCAAGACAGAGAAAACCGCGCCGCCGAGGCAGCGCGACGCCGCGCGGATTATAGCCGCTGGCTGCTAACGTCCCCGGACTGGCAGACACTCCGCGATCGTGTCCTCCGACGCGCGATATTCATCTGTGAAGCCTGCCTCGGCGCCCGTGCGAACGATGTCCACCACGTCACCTATGAACTCGGTCGGCTCCCGCCGGCCTGGGAACTCCGCGCGGTTTGCCGACGCTGCCACGAGAGGCTGCACGACTGGACCGGCGGCGAGGAATGATCTTGTCCATAGAAACCGTCTCGGCCGCGCGTGCTCATCTCTGGGAGGCCGGATTCCGTCCCGTCCCCATCATCAACTGGGACGCCAAAGGCCCGTCCCCCGGCAAGCGCCCCCTGGGCGACAACTGGCGTGAGTCCGCGCTCAAAGACCCGCCGTTCTGTGTCACCATCCCCGCCGTACCGTTCGCCTTAAACAGCGGCGTCCTCGCGGACGGACTGCGCCCCATCGACATCGACATAGACGACCCCACCCTCGCGCTCCGTGTTCGTGCCCTCGCCGTCGAACGCTTCGGCTCCATGCCCATTCGCACCCGTGCCAACAGCGCGCGGTCCCTGCTGCTCTGCCGCGCCGCGTCGGGGCAGCCACGCAAGATCTCCGTCACGGGCGCCTCGCACACGAAGGAACGCGGCTGCAAGGTCGAAATCCTTGGCGCGGGGCAGCAATTCGTGGCCCTCGGTCGGCACGACAGCGGCGCCGAACTGGCATGGGAACCACCGTTAGACGAGGTAACTCTGGCGGACCTCCCGGCGATCACCGAGGCCGATGTGATGGCGTTTCTGGCCGAGGTCGCGGTCATCATCGACGCGCCGCCCCCCGGTTACGCTAACGGGCACGCCAGCGGACAGGACCACTACACCACCGCTGACCCCCAGGCCGACCCCCTCCGCGTCGCCGCGGCCATG
>Ga0193694_1000062_pt1 | contig 11475 bp, 9 predicted proteins | sample L3s1metaG_FD_160567 | JGI IMG/M metagenome (GOLD analysis project Ga0193694, IMG submission 160567) | Soil microbial communities from a riparian zone of the East river system, Colorado, United States - L3s1 | ecosystem: Environmental > Terrestrial > Soil > Riparian zone | place: USA: East River... | reverse complement strand
GTCGTTGCCAACCCGCTGGCCAACATGTCGTTGTCCTCGCGGGTACAGGCCCAGACTCTGACCCAGGACGCGCCGGCGCTGATGATCGCCTGCGGGCTCGCGCTCAGGAGCTTCGACTGATGGCTAAGATCAACCTACTGCCTTGGCGCGCCGAACGGCGCAGACAGCGCGAACGCGAGTTCTACATGATGCTGGGCGCCGCGGCGCTCGCCGCCGTCGTCGTGCTGTTCGGCTGGTGGTACTGGATGGGCTTGCGGCTGGAAAACCAGGATGCACGCAATGCCTTCCTGAAGGACCAGATCAAGCAGCTCGACGGACAGCTTGCGGAGATCAAGGAACTCGACAAGACCAAGTCGAAGCTCCTCGCTCGCAAGCAGATCATCGAGCAGTTGCAGGCGAGCCGCTCGCAGATGGTCCACCTGTTCGACGAACTGGTCAGGACGATCCCCGACAGCGCGCGCCTCAATTCCCTGAGGCAGGTCGGCGATACGTTGACGCTTCAGGGCGTGGCTCAATCGAACGCCAGCGTTGCGAACTACATGCGCAATCTGGACAGCTCCAGATGGCTGACGCGCTCGGATCTGATCAAAACTGAAGTCCGCGGCAACGATCGGCGCAATCGCTACGAATTCGGTTTGAACGTCAAGCTGCGCCCGCCGGAGAACGCGGAGAATCTCGACAGCCAGCCGCCGGGCGATGACGGCAAGCCGCCTGTTCCTGAGGCGGCGGCGCCTGCCGCGACACCGCTGCACGGTGCACCGACCCCTGCGATTGCGATGCCGGGGGATACGGACGGCACGCCGGCGTTGCCGGCCAAGCCAGCCGCGGACAAGCCGCCCGGGGGCCAGCCATGAAACTGTCAGATTTCCGCAATCTGGATTTTCAGAATGCCGGCGGCTGGCCGCAGAGCGTCAAATGGGCGTTCTGCATCATCCTGTTCGGGTTGATCATGGTCGGCGGGTGGTACTTCCTGATCAACGACCAGCAGGAAGACCTTGGCCGGCGCGTCGTGCAGGAAGAGCAGCTCAAGAAGGATTTCCACGACAAGCAGCAGAGAGTGGCGAATCTCGCCGCGCTCAAAGCCCAGCTCGACGAAATGCGCGACATCCTGCGCCAGCTGCTCAGGCAGTTGCCGAGCAAGACCGAAATGCCGGCCTTGCTCGTGGATATCTCGCAGACGGCGCTGTCGGCGGGTCTGGAAACCCAGTTGTTCCAACCGGGTGCGGAATCGGTCAAGGAAGGCTTCTATGCCGAAAAGCCGATCACGTTGCGCATGCGCGGAACCTATCACCAGTTCGGCACATTCATCAGCGGCGTTGCCGCGCTTCCGCGCGTCGTGATCCTGACCATGCACAACGTCTCGCTGAAGCCGGTGGGGGCGTCTCTGGGCATGTTGTCGCTGGAGGGTACGGTAAAGACCTATCGCTACGTCGAGGATGACGAGGGCGGCGATGGCGCCAAGAAGCCGCCGGCCCGGCCGGCGAAACCAGCACCCGCGCCGAAGAGGGGGGCGTGAGCATGCTTGCCATCCGTTTCTCGCGAGCGATCGGCACGACGATCATCGGCTGCGCACTTGCTCTGCTAGCCGGATGCACATCGGGCGACGCCGATCTCAAGGAGTGGGTTGCGCACGAGAAGGCCCAGAAAGGCGCACCGATTGCGCCATTGCCGGTCCTGAAGACATTCGAAACCTTCGAGTACACGGACCAGGGCCTGCGCGACCCGTTCGCGCCGGGACTCGAAGAACAGCAGGCTTCGACGACATCAGGCCCGCAGCCGGACAAGCATCCGCGCGAGCCGCTTGAAGCGTATGCGCTGGACAGCCTGAAGATGGTTGGAACGATCGGCACGGGCGCCTCGATCGAGGGCCTGATCAAGGACACCGAAGGAACGATCCATCGCGTGCACAAGGGTAATTACCTCGGCCAGAACAACGGCAAGATAACCGGTGTTACAGAAACACAAATCAATCTCGTGGAGCTGATCCCGAACGGGACCGGCGGTTGGATGGAACGCCAGGCCACCATTGCGCTGCCTGAGAAATAGACGACCCATTTGGGGGTGCTTAAATGACCAGTAACGCTGTTAACTTCCAGGGACGTTTGTCCGCATCAAGCAAGCACGTTTGGCACGTGCACTGCTGCGGATGGCTCGCTGCGTTCTTTGGCATGCTGTTCGCCACCAACGCGCTGGCGGACAATGTCCTGCAGGACATCGCCTTCGCACCGCTGCCGGGAGGGCAGGTGCAGGTCACGCTGAAGTTCGCCGGCCCGGTAGCCGAGCCGCGGATTTTTGCGACCGAGAACCCGGCCCGCATAGCCGTCGATATCCCCGACACACGCAATGCGGTCACGCAGCGCCGAATCGACGTCAACAGCGGGGCGACCGCTGGCATCAGCGCCGTCGAAGCCGCGGGACGCACGCGCGTCGTGATCGACCTGATGCGGCCATCGAGTTATCAAACCCGGGCCGAGGGCAATACCTTCCTGTTGACGATCAACAACGGCATGGGATCGGGTTCCGCGACGACAACCGCTGTCGCCGCCACCGATCAGACCAAGGCGATCAGCGCCCATGGGACCGAAATCTCGAACATCGACTTTCGCCGCGGCAAGAATGGCGAAGGTCGCGTCATCGTCTCGTTTACGGGCGAAGGCGTCGGGGCCGACCTGCAGCGTCAGGGCGACAAGCTCACGCTGGACTTTTCCGGCGCAAGGCTGCCACCGCAGCTTGCCCAGCGTCTGGATGTGCTCGATTTCGCCACGCCGGTTCAGTCGATAGAAACACGCAGCAAGGGTAACGGCGCGCACCTGGAAGTGGCAGTGACGCCTCCCTTCGAACAGCTGGCGTATCAGACCGGCAATGAATACGTATTGGAGGTTTCGGCCAAGGCCAAGGAAGTCAAGCGCGACCCGAACGCCCCACCCGAGTACACCGGCAATCGCGTCACGTTCAATTTCCAGGACATTCCTGCGCGTTCAGTGTTGCAGCTGATCGCCGACATGTCGGACTTGAACATCGTCGTCGCCGACAGCGTCGGTGGCAGCGTCACGCTGCGCCTGATCAACGTGCCCTGGGACCAGGCGCTCGATATCGTGCTGCAGGCCAAGGGACTCGACAAGCGCCGCAACGGCAATGTCATCTGGATCGCTCCGCAGCAGGAAATTGCCAATCGCGAACAGGCACTGGCCGACGCGCACGCCAAGCTGCAGGCGATCGTCGAAACGCAGACCGAATACATAACGATCAACTACGGCAAGGCGCGCGACATCGCGGCGCTGATAAATCTGAGGGCAGGCGGCGCGGGCGGCGGTGGCGGTGGCGCGGGTTTCATTTCCTCGCGCGGACGCGTCACTGCGGATGAGCGCACGAATACCCTGCTCGTCCATGACACGCCGGACCGGATCAAGATGATCCGCGAGCTTGTCGCCAGGATCGATCGTCCGGTGCAGCAGGTTTTGATCGAGTCTCGCATCGTGGTCGCGAACGACAACTTCGCACGCGATATCGGCGCGAAGTTCGGCATCAGCGGGGGTTATCAGGTCAACAATACCGTCGTCTCTACGGCCGGTACGCTGATCGGCGCCGACAAGATGTCCAATGTGGCGCTGAACAACCGCTTTGCCGGAACCGGAAGCGGACTGCCGAATACGGCGCCCGGCGGCATCGGTAGCGGCATCCAGGTTCCCTCGCTGGCCGATCGCCTGAACGTCAGTCTGCCGGCGTCAAAGCCGACGGCAGGCAGCTTCGGTCTGTCGATCCTCGGCGCCGACTATCTGCTCGACCTCGAGCTTTCGGCCGGCCAGACCGAAGGCAAGAGCGAGTTGATCTCGAGCCCGCGCGTCATCACGGCCAATCAGCAGGAAGCCGACGTCAAGCAGGGCCAGGAAATCGGCTACGTGACGTTCCAGGGCGGCGCCGGCGCTGCCACGGCCACGGTGCAGTTCAAGGAAGCCGTGCTCGAACTGAAGGTGACGCCGACGATCACCGCGGACGGCCGTGTATTCCTCGTGCTGCAGGTCAAGAAAGACAACGTTGCCGCGCTGATTCCGAATCCGGGCGGCGGTTTTGTTCCGCAGATCGACACGCGTTCGATCAATACCGCGGTCCTGGTCGACAACGGCCAGACTGTTGTGCTCGGTGGCGTGTACGAGTTCGACAAGTCGGTCGTGACGACGAAGGTGCCGTGGCTCGGCGACATACCGGGTCTTGGCGTATTCTTCCGAGATCACCAGACCAGCAACCAGAAAGCTGAACTGCTGATCTTCGTGACACCCAGAATTCTCGACGAAAAATTCAAATGACCCATTCAGCGTCCAACATATCGGCAGCGACCGGCAGTTGCCGCGTAAGCAAGTACCACGTGAAATCGCAAGCCTGGAGATTCGACATGAGAGCCCTGAGCAAAACATTCCTGTTGCTGCTTGCCACGTTGACGCTGGCAAGTTGCGGCGGCGGCGGCGGCGGCAGCCAGAGCGCGTTCAATCCGACGCCGGTCGACTCCATCAGCATCAGTGCAGCATCCACGTCGATTCCGACGAGTTCTTTTACGGCTCTGACCGTAACGGTCAAGAGGCAGGACGGAACCGTCGAGGCCGACGGGACCTCGATCAACGCCTCGGTTTCGCCGTCGACAATGGGCGCCGTCAGCGGTAGCGGTACCGCGGGAGCTACAGCAAGCAACACGCTTTCCGGCGGCAAGACCACATTCTATTTCACAAGCGGCAATCAGACCGGCACGGCGACGGTCACGATATCGGTGCCTGCCGGCACAAATGGCAGCACGACAACAGCCACGGCGTCGATTCCGATCACGATAACCGCAGGCAACGGGCAAGACTCGCGGGTACAGCTTGCGGCCAGTGTGACTACGCTGCCCGTAAGCCCCTACAGCTTTACCCAGCAGACGACAAGTCCGTTCCCGGGAAATTTCCCAGGGTCGCCCTACATCGCAGAAGTTGACATCACGCTGCGCCACATCAATGGTCAACTGGTGTCCGGCGGGATTGCGAATGTCTCGATCGCGCCGACATCGGTCGCCCTCCTTTCCACGGGTACTACCCTCACCCAGTTCCAGACGCTCAGTTCAAGTCTTACCATTACAGCGGCGGGCGGCGTCGCGACGGTTTTTGTGCACGCTGGAAACACGCCCGGAACGGCTGTGCTTACGGTCACGACAGCTGACCCGGACGGCAGCGGGCAAACAGTAAGCTCGCAGCTCACTATTACCGTCGCTGGTGGCAGTGCTTCCGGCCTGCCGGCCGGGGTTACCATTACTTCGTCCGGGCCGGCGTACGTCTCCAATTCGGGCGGGCAAAGTCCGACCGTAACGGCGCGCGTGACCGACGGGAACGGCGCGCCTGTCCCGAATCCCAGCGGATTTGACAACGTCGAATTTCAGATCCTCACCGGGAGCACCGATGCACAGTTGTCTGGCGTCAATGCTGCAGGTCAGACCGTCAAAGGCACCAAGATCGACGTCGCAACTCACAGTGGCATAGCGGCAGTCACACTGCTGCCGGGTTTGCAGCAGGGACCCGTTCAGATCAAGGCGACCGCGGATCGCGGCGACAACAACGTCGACAACGGCATCCAGGATCCGGTCAGCGCGACTGTCACGGTCGTCGTGTCCGACGGCAACCTCTATAACCTCACCCTCACGATACCGGGGCCGAACGCGAACACACTGCTGATCAATGGCGTATCGACCGATGCAAGCGCGACGGTCCTGCCGACTGATCCAAACGGCACCTACAGCCTGACGATCAGCGCCAAAGGCGTGGACCGGCAGGGTAACGCGGTGCTTCCGGGCACGCAGATACGCTTCGGTGAAATAGACGGTCCCCTGAACGGGCCGACCGGCACAAACCGCGGCCAGTTCGCCATCGCCGGCAATGACGGCAACCCCGCAGAAGGCGGCACGCTGTTTACGGCGCCGACGGGAGCCTTTACGACCGCGGGCGGCGGCGCCGGCCCCGGCGATACAGTCCTCGTTTTCGGAAAGCTCGTTCCGGGCAATCGCGACCTCGAGAATGCACGCACGGTTGCCAGGATCAACAGTGCGACGAGTTTGAACACGGTTGGGCCTTTTAACGGCAACGACATCGATACTGGAGTGACCGTGGACTATGGTCCGGTCCTGCCGTACGTCATCGGTCACAGTCTGGATGGCAACATCACTGCGTCGGCCGTGACCAACGACGACGGCATTGCAACCGCCAAGCTTACCTATCCGGTCAGCAAACTTGGCAAGCTCGCCGCCGTATTTGCCCAAGGTGAGGGTATCCCGACCAAGAACGCACCAAGGACCGTCGAGGACATCATGTACGTGCGTTTCGCTGGCGTTGCTGGCGTGGGCGACCTGGTCGCAGAAGTCACTGCCAGCCCGAATCCCATCTTCGGCAACTCGACGCAGCAGGTTAAAGTGTGCATCGCCGATGCGCTCGGCAGTCCGCTGCAGGGCATCCAGTTCGACTTCACCTACACGGGAACCGGCACCGCAAAAGTCGACAATGCGGGAAGCCCGGGCCTGATCGCGACGCTGACCGACGCCTCGGGTTGCGCGTTCGCAACCGTCGTCTCGAGCGGCGTGCAGCCCAGCACCGACACCGGTGGTGGTGGCGAGCTGAAGTTCTGCGCCGGCAGTCTGTGCGCAACCATCGACGTCGTAGTCGATATTGGCGTCTGTCAGGTCAGTCCGTCGTCCGTAGCCGTAGGTTCGCAAGGAGCGTCCGGGACGATTTCGCTGACGGCGTTTGACGCGCTTCAGAACAAGCTCGCCGGTACCCAGATCACCAGCGCGTGCACCGCTTCCAATGGAACGCTTGCTCCAGCATCGTCGATTGGCATAACGAATGCTCAGGGCATAGCCCTGTTCACTTACAGTGCCACGAACTTCGTAAAGATTAATGGTTTGAACCCGCCGACAGTAGGTTCCGGAAAGTGCGAGTTCAGCGCGGGCGGCAAGGTTTGCGCGACTGTGCCATTCAATGGATTTGCGAGTGGGTGCGACTTCAGTCCGCCGCCTTTGTCGTGCCAATGACCAAGCTTGATTGACGTTTACGAAGGGCCGCAGCGATGCGGCCCTTTTTTTGCCGATCGCTGCTAGCATTTGCACGCCGTCGAATCGCTCCGGCGGACAGGGCTTAGAACATGTCTTCGGCCTATCGAATCGAATTAGCCGCCGGGCAGACCTTGTTCCGCGAGGGCGACGCGGCGACCACGGCATTTCTGATCGAGCACGGGACACTGCGCGTCACCGCGAAGCGCAACGGTGTTTCGGTGCTGCTCGGCGACCTGCACGCCGGGGCGCTGATCGGCGAGATGGCCGTCCTCGACGATGCGCCGCGGACCGGAACGGCGATCGCGCTCGAGCCCTGCGTGCTTACCGCGATTGACCGTGCCCAATTCGGCGAGCGCCTTGCGACGGCCGATCCGGTATTGCGCGGACTTCTGCTCAGTCAGCTGGCCCGTTATCGCAGCGTTCTGGCGACAGTCACGGGCAATCATGAGGTGCCGCCGCGTATTCTTGCCACGCAGCACTATTCCGGTGACGCGCGTGACAAGATCCGCCTCGAAAGCCACTTGCGCGAAGCGCTGGACACGCAGGCGCTGGAGTTGCACTTGCAGCCGATCGTGCACATCGCCGATGGCGCCACGGCGGGCTACGAAGCCCTGGTGCGCTGGACCCACGCCGAACACGGCATAGTCTCTCCGGCCGAATTCATCGCGTTGGCGGAAGAGACGTCACTGATCGTGCCGGTCGGCGAGTTCGTGCTCCATGAAGTCTGTGCCGTGCTGCGCCGCCTCGTCGACAGGAGCCATGCCCAAGTCCCGTACGTCGGACTGAATGTCTCCGGCCGGCAGGTCGACGATCCTCAGTTCATCGACCGGGTAGTCAGTCAGGCGCACGCAGAGGGCGTCGAGCCCGGGTTGCTCAAGGTCGAGATCACCGAAAGCCTGATGCCCGACTACGCCAAGGTCGAAGCGTTCATCACGCGCTGCCACCACGCCGGCATCCGCGTCGCGCTCGATGATTTCGGCACGGGCTATTCGAGCCTCAGTCACCTGCACCGGCTCAACTTCGACACGCTGAAGCTCGACCAGGCCTTCGTGCGCCAGCTCGACGATCCACGCTGCCTGGCCATCGTGCGCGCCATCGTCGCCATGACGGACGCCCTGGGCTGCGACATGGTTGCCGAGGGTGTCGAAACGCCGGCCCAACTCGCGTGCCTGCGCGAGCTTGGATGCCAGTTTGCCCAGGGCTATCTGATCGGCAAGCCGCTCCCGCTCGACTCCATACTCGGTCCGGGCTAGGCAGCCCGCGCTCCGGAACGGGAACCTGTGTGCTGCAGGCGCTGTCCTAGCAGCGCGCCGGCGAGCGCCAGCCGTGCGATCATTCACCTTTCCGAACCCTTCAATCATGGACATGCCAGAACCCATCTCTGCCGCCGGGCTATCCGCAGCCTTCCACGCGCTGCGCGACCAGTTGGGCAAGTGCATCATCGGTCAGACCGCTCTGGTCGACCGGCTGCTGATTGCGCTGCTGGCCGACGGCCATCTGCTCGTCGAAGGCGCGCCGGGCCTGGCCAAGACGACCGCGGTCAAGGAACTCGCGGCGCGCATCGAGGGCGATTTCCACCGCATCCAGTTCACGCCGGACCTGCTGCCGGCCGATCTGACCGGAACCGAAATCTATCGCCCGCAGCAGGCCGTGTTCGAATTCCAGCGCGGACCGATCTTCCACAACCTGCTGCTGGCCGATGAGGTCAATCGCGCCCCGGCCAAAGTCCAGTCGGCGTTGCTCGAAGCGATGGGCGAGCGCCAGGTCACGGTCGGGCGAACGACGTACCTGTTGCCGCAGTTGTTCCTGGTCATGGCAACGCAGAATCCGATCGAACAGGAAGGCACCTACCCATTGCCGGAGGCACAGCTCGATCGATTCCTGATGCATGTACGCGTGGACTATCCGGACGCTTCCGCCGAAGCGGCAATCCTGAAGTTCGCCCGCGACCGCGCGCGCGATGCATTGCAGGAAACGCCGCAGCCGGAGCGCTGCCTGTCGCAGGCGCAAGTGTTTGCGGCGCGCGCCGAGGTCCTGAACCTGCATCTGGCGCCGGCACTCGAGGAATACATCGTGCAGTTCACTTTGGCGACACGCACGCCGAAAGTCTACGGCGATGATCTGGCGCGCTGGGTCGCGTACGGCGCAAGTCCGCGCGGCACGATCGCGCTCGACCGCTGCGCGCGCGCGCACGCGTGGCTCAACGGCCGCGATTTCGTCGCGCCCGAAGACGTGCATGCGGTCGCCGCTGATGTATTGCGCCACCGCGTGCTGCTGTCCTACGAAGCCGAGGCCGAAGGCGTGACCGCCGACAAGCTGATCGGCATTCTGCTCGAGCGCGTGCCGTTGCCTTGAGGAGCAGGGCTGAGGGCTGAGGGCTGAGGGCCGCAGAGCGAACCTCACGCCGCCGACTCTTGTTCGCAGACCACCTTTCACGTTATGCGCAGATTCGACACGAGACACGCTGCATGCCCTCGGCTCAGTCCTCGCTCCGCTTCCCGACCGAAATTAGGTACTCCTAGCTCCACGTCGCCAATGCCCCCAGCCCTCAGCCCTCAGCCCTCAGCCCTCAGCTCTATTACAGTCACGCTGGCCGACCTGATCGCCATGCGCCAGCACGCCCGGCGCGAGGAGCATGCGGCGAGCAAGCGCGTCGTCGGCAGCCGCGCGGCCGCGCATGCATCGAAGCTGCGTGGGCGCGGCGTCGACTACGCCGAGTCGCGCAACTACCAGCCGGGCGACGACATCCGCCAGATGGACTGGCGCGTCACTGCGCGCACCGGCCGTCCGCACACCAAGCTGTTCCAGGAAGAACGCGAGCGCAATACGCTGCTCGTCATTTCGCACAATCCGAGCATGCGCTTCGGCACGCGCGTGCGTTTCAAATCGGTGCAGGCGGCACGCCTCGCCGCGCTGATCGCCTGGTCGACGACGATGAGCGGCGATCGCGTCGGCGCGATCGGCTACGGCCCGGCGCTGAACGCCGAAATCAAACCCGGTGGTGGTTCGCGCGGCGCGCTGCGCGTCCTGCGTGCCTTGCACGAATGGGATGCGATCGCCGCGCCGGGGCGCCTGGTCGTGCCGTTGTCGCGTGCGCTCCAGCGCGCGCAGCGCCTGGCCCGGCCCGGAAGCCGCGTGATCCTGCTCGGCGACGGCTTCGATTGTGATGCCGCGACCGAACAGGCGCTGTCGCTGCTCGCGCGCCACTGCGATGTCGGCGCCGTGCTGCTCAGCGATCCGCTCGAACACGAGGCGCCGCCGCCGGCACGCTATGCATTGCACAGCGAGCAGGGCCAGGTGCTGCTCGACTTTTCCACGGCGACGACGCGCCAGCGCTGGACCGAACTGTTCGAAGCGCGACGCGCGCACTGGATCGACATGCTGCGCCGGCGCTCGCTGCGCTGGTCGATGCTCGACACGCACGCCGAGCCGGAGCTGGCGTTGCGCACGCTGCTCGGCCAGGCGGCGCGCGGACGGGGCGCGGCATGAATCCGCCGAACGCCGCGCCGGCGGGACCCGTACTGCGCGACATCCACCTGCCGCCCGCGCCAGGCTGGTTCCCACCGGCGCCCGGCTGGTGGCTGTTGGCCGCCGTCGCCATCGCTGTTTCCATTTGTATATTCGTCTACGCGCGCCGCAAGTATCGCCAGCGGCGCTACCGCCGCGCGCTCATGGCGGAACTGGACCGCTGCATCAGCGAGGCGCGCGGCGATCCTTCAGCGCTGGCCGCTGCGCTGTCGCGCTATCTGCGCCGACTCTCGCGCATGACCATGCCGGCCGCCGCCACGCTTGCCGGCGAACGCTGGCTCCAGCATCTGGATGCATGCGCTGAAACCAACGAGTTCACGTCCGGAGTCGGGCGCATATTGATCGAAGCGCCTTATCGCCTCGCGCCTGCCTACGATACGGCGGCGCTGATCGCGTTGGTGCGACGCTGGGTTCGCGGCGTGCTTGACCGGCAGGTTGCCCATGCTTGAGTGGGCCTGGCCCTGGCTGCTCGTTGCGTTGCCGCTGCCGTGGCTGGTCGCGCGCTTGTGGCAGCCGGCGCACACGCAGGCGAGCGCGGCATTGCGCCTGCCGTATGCGCTCGAAGGCCTCGATGCGGCGACCGGCGCGAATCCCGTGTCGCGCTGGCGGCGCGTGCTGGCGATCCTGGCATGGTGTGCGCTGGTCGTTGCCGCGGCCCGGCCGCAATGGGTCGGCGAAGCGGTCGCGCTGCCACGCAGTGGCCGCGACTTGCTCCTGGCAGTCGACGCCTCGGGCAGCATGAGCATCCAGGACATGGCGATCGGCGGCCGCGCGACGACGCGCTACAGCGCCGTCAAGGCGATCGCCGGCGATTTCATTCGCCGCCGCGTCGGCGATCGGGTCGGCCTGATCGTGTTCGGCACGCAGGCCTATCTGCTGACGCC
>Ga0193694_1000061_pt1 | contig 11614 bp, 15 predicted proteins | sample L3s1metaG_FD_160567 | JGI IMG/M metagenome (GOLD analysis project Ga0193694, IMG submission 160567) | Soil microbial communities from a riparian zone of the East river system, Colorado, United States - L3s1 | ecosystem: Environmental > Terrestrial > Soil > Riparian zone | place: USA: East River... | reverse complement strand
CATCCACTATATTCTTGAGATCGCCAGGTAGATTGATCTTCTTAGTACGAGCATCCACTGGCAGGATAGGCACTAGGTTAACTGCCAATCAGCATCAGATCAATCGACAAAGATTCATGGACGCACTATCTTCACCAGGACCTCAGACACTTATGTTCGCCTTGGACGCTCGCGACTGGGTTCTGATAGCAGAGCTAGGTTCCTGACACAAATATATAGCATACAGTACGGTACAGAGACTCAGATAATATGCATGCTACTAGGACGTGATGGGTTATGAAGAAAGAGACTGGAGAGTGGAAATATTCAATTTCGCTACATAACAGATGATGGACAGGAAGAGCGTTCAGTTTTCACCCCAAGGTGCCCCTTCCCATTATACGCACCTGCAGGCGATGTATACCTACAATAAACCAAATACATTAGCAACTCTATTCATACTGGAACGGCAAGGCTCACCCATCCTGCGCCAAAGATCGCACCTGGAGGTAGTCAAGTTTGATACTTACCAGTAGGCGGTCAATAGGTGGCGCGAGAGTGTACTTCTCGGTTGTACTGAGGATATGTTCGATGGTGACGCTAGAATCATGGATTCTTGTCCAAAGCGCTGTATCACGGTCAATCCCTGGTGGCTTAGGCCGATCCAACCCTGACAGTTGCTCGTGTAGAGTGTCTTCGATCTACAAGGGGAGAAGATTAAAAAAGTCGTGTTGTGTCGTCAATAAACGTTGATTGCTTACATAACCTACACATATCGCTAGGAGCTTGTAAGGGATAGAGTGTTCGAAGACAGACTTGATGACGGCTGGGTCAAACCAGAGGATGAGTCGAGTAAGAAATTCCAAGAGGACGGGTTGCGCGTAATGCGAGAGCTCGTCATCGACTTTACGTTCGGATGATATGACGAGGGTTTGTATTTCGGCCGGCAGGGGAGGAAGGTCGCAGGTCACTAGTCCAGCTGCCTTGATGTTCGCCTCAGCGGTCTTGCGTGACTCCTTGGAGTATATGGTCAAAGGTTATGCAGGGGCATAAAAGATAATTCCATCTAACCTCGGTTTGTGGGATGTGGCAATAACTAACGTTACGTAAGATGGCATGAACCGCCAAAGAAATATCAAGCACGCGTTCTGATGCGATGGCGGCAGCCAGGCCTGGGAAGTATACGGGGCTTGAGAGGAGTTGACGTGCTATAATACGCATGGCGGCGTCAAATTCAGCGGAGTGCTTCTTCAACTAAGAATGGGAGGTAGCAGGTAAGGTCGCAAATAAATTATGGACGTGAGGAATGTCTCACATAATTCAAGTGCCCAGGCGTGTCAATTGAGGGGAATGCGTTGAAGTCTGCGGAATCTTTTCGTGCTGTTTGAAACGGTACTGATAATTTGAAGACGCGCTGTGCAAAAAACAACTCAATGGCCTCGCGAGCGGAGGCGGATAGTTCTATGTGGCCCGAATCATCCGCTAGAGGGCGCTGACGTGGGGGGCTTCTGAGGAGCTCTCCTGGGTCTGTTCGGGGCTGGATGGGAAGTCAGGCAAATAGTAGTCATGAGGGGCGTGCACGTACACGTTTTGCGTTGGCCTCGCCAGCAGTCTGCTTCTCCAGGAAAGTCGCAGTGCGTGCAGTTGATCTGGTTTTTTTGGGTTTCTTGATCTGCTGAACTGGAGCCTGCTCCGGGTTCGAACGTCGGACTGCAAAAGAATGTATCATGAGACTGGTGTTAAAAGATAATTTGATCATACATGGGTCATGATGGAACGATCCAATCGACGGCGCAGCCGACGCTGTGAAATTTGATCGTTTAATAACTGCAAAAATCAGGAACGTACTTACATTGGGGTGCTTCATGGTTGGGAGTCGCAGATTATTCACCATGAAGAATCGTATAAATGAAAACTCACATGTGAACTCAGCAACTCCTGAATTAAAATTGTCTATAACAAACACTCAGTGGCAAATACATAAAAAGGGAAGCGCCATACCTGCGTCCATGTTCGTTCGTGGGTGGTGTAGATATACTGGCATGTCGTAATCCTGTTCGCTATGCCTATGATTGCCAAGCATAAATCTGACGATTTGCAATGCAATCATTTGGAAAGACGCACTGGAGAAGCGAATTATTCAACTGTCCTCCAACTGGTGGTAGACAATCAGCATGTGTGAATGCGGGAAGCAATCCAGATGACTCACGCTCCAGATCAGGGGCTTGATTGAATGTGTTACCCTGGTTATTATAAAATCCTGAGGAGTTCGGCTGCGGAAAGTATAGGTTCTGGTTTGGGTCCATGTCGAGAAAGTGCTGACAACCTTATTCCAGAGTTCCACGGTTTTATACGCTTCTTGAAGTACCAGCTCCGTTTGAACGAGGACAAGGGACAAAGTGATCGACTTGAATGAGAAGAGACCGTCCAGCAGACTCAGAGTATGAAACAGCAGCGAAGAGAGTCGCAGCATCAAAACGTTGCCAGGACATGGCAAATAATTTGCAGAATATGGATAAGGAAGGAGTGACCCAATAGCCGGCACCATTGAAAGCTCCAGCTCAATGGGGCGTTTTGAGCGATTCCAAACAACTCCCCATGCGTTGTGCAAAGTGAAGAGGTACTTGATGTAGTATTCTCGATCAGCGCATCCATCAGAAGTTAAAAGACGCACTAGAGTATGCTATGTTGCACGACTGAATAGCCTGGAGTGTAATCCACGTGACCAGACATGTGAGCGAGTAGCGTCGAAACAAAACTCCACTAGGTTGGGCAGGGTTTCTAGTATACAGGCATTAGCTATAGACTGATTGGACATTGGTGTTGGCCAGCAAAGGAAGGAAAGAAGGAAGTTTATTCTGGCGTGGTAGGGTGTGGTCCCAGCCAGGAATGCGGGGAATGCGTGTCCGATGTCGATCGTGACATCACCATGACTGCCATTCTTGATTTGAACCAAACATGACACGCGAAACGTGTCCAATCGTGATACCAACAACTTGCGTGTGCATTTACTACGAACCAGTAAAATTGGTGAGAGACGGATTGTGAGTGCGTCCTGACCAGGGAGAGGGGGGAAGGGGGTAGTATGACATATAGAAAAAATCTTGCAGAGTATAAACCATTGTGTCGCACAGGGCAGCCAAACGAGTGTTGACTCACTGTCGGATGTCGGTCACCTGCCAGTGGTGGCGGCGGTTTAGGACCAATCCTGGTAAAAAAATGTCGTTATCTATTTAGCAAGTCATAAGAACACCCAAAATACTCGGCTAGCTAAACGCCTCTTTTTGTTACGGGAATAAAGCTACTGGATGGGTTTCCAAAACACTGCCAGTGAGGGAGTGATTTTTGGGGGTGATGACTCGGACTCGGAATTTCACTGCTGTATCCAAAATTGGTAACTTATGCTCCAAAATCCCTTCGAAAGTTTGTCATGCATCAGCCAAATCATGGACTTCAAAGGTGTGGCAACCGTGGGTGACGAATGCTAATTCATCATCCCCCCCCTTCAAGTTCAACATGCATCACGATGTGAACCAATGGCGATCAACCAGCGTCCAACGCTGGAGGTCGTGTGTTACTCGCCTTGCAGGCCCAGATTATTCTCGTTCTCCGCTGTACAGGAACCCTTCGAATCTCCTGAAGGATCCCCTGTCCGCAACGGATGTTGTGACACTAAACTCTCTCATTCCACAACTCTTAACATTTCGACTTGGAATTATTGGCGTTATTGCCGTGATTCCCGATCCCTTCTGGAAACGCATCGTAAGTCCACGTAGTCTTCATAGAGATGATACACTTAGAGATAACAGCCCAGGCATCGTTTCCGAAATCCTTTGGTCATCGAGGCTGAATATTGCCGCATTTTGGGCATCCGTGACCTCCTGAGGATCGAAGAGATTATTGCAGATATCCAGATTGAGCATTCCGTTTGCTTTTGGTTGCGTAGGACCAGCAGGCAGACCCTTACGGATTTGAGGGCTCTGATCGGCAGAGCCTGCAAGATCCTGCAGTGCATCGAAGAACATAGTCACGAGCTTGGGTTACGCTTGGATTTTGCGGAAATTAGGGAGAAGCATCGCGCTTCTTTACCACCTTTTCATCCTTATACTGTTCTAAAGAAGTGCGAGCTCTTTCACGCCTCTGGATTGGGAGACTTTGAAGAATTCCGCGATTATTCCACCTACGATGACAGTCAATTTTCTGACAGCGATGATGAAGATGGCGATGATGTGTACGACGTATTCCAATGGACGCACATAGATCTACCCGTTCGGGCCGATGAATTGTTGGATGATTCATCGACCTCCAGTTGAATGGTATGTGTCCTTTAATGAGAATAACCTGACATCGATTCTGAATACCTGAACAGCCGGAGACTGGCCTACTTGTATATACACCCTCCCCCACCTGCCAACCTGACTGTCACTCCTGCTGTCCTCGACTCCCTATTCGCCGGCCGATTGTCCGAGTCCAATCTACTATTTGCTGTGTACCCATGCTACCACTCTGTTCTTATTCCTGCAATCAATCACTACAAATTGAAATGTAAACATGATGACTCACTTACCCATCACACATCTTTGCCTTCCTCGCAGCTATGGTGCATCGCAGCCCACCGAGTCATGTAAAGGTCGCAGTCGGTGCATTGAGCAAATAAGAGCTCAAAATGCTCATCTAAAACACCATGTGTCCCACCATAACAGTCGAGCTGGAGAATCATCACATCGAGGTTGCGCAAGTCGTCGGAAGGTAAGATATCAGCACAAGTGTGATATTCTCTGCTCCGTCGAGTCATCACCCTCCTGCAGTTAGAACACTGAATGAAGAAGGTACGAAATTGATCCTCTGAGACACCGGCGTTGCGACACGCATCAAGCTGGGCCTTCAGCTTGAAATACGACTCAGGGGTGTGAGGGTTGAATCGCGATATGTCAAGATCTACGCATTCGGGTCAGCAACGTTAACTCCTGAGGATGTGAGCAAGTTTACCTGCGAGTCTGGGTTTCCAAAAGAGGCTTGTCCCCAACAACATGGGTTTCGCATTCGCGAAATCTACGTGAGGCGCGATGGTCAATATCGTCAGTGAAATTGGGCGTGCCAGTGATCATACCGCCTGCAAGCCAAGTCCTGAGATCCACTTTCCTGGAGTCATTATTCGGGCTGACATCAGGGCTCAGGATGAACGCATACTCGCGACGCAAGAAACGTTTCCCGACAACTATTGGGGATTGAGACTTTCCCTGGGGCGTGGTGGGCACCGTTTTAGCTCCCTCGGGAATCAGCGGGCTGGATGATAGAGTCGGTAGAACGAAATTTCCTGTCACGACGTCGGAAGGGGAGTTGGCAAGGAAAGGGTTGGGCGAAGTACGAGAGGGAGTGGAATGTTCCATGGCGCAGTCGAATCAAAAGGCTCGAGTGGAGGAATCGGACTCCGAGTCGGACTTGGAGGTCTGATTGAGGGGAAAGGACCGGAAAGGTGAGGAAAGAAGATATAGAAAATACAATGGATTTTATACCAATGACAAGGGGGCACTCCTGGGAGATCCAACGGGGGAGTGCCTGCATACTAGATACTTATCGGCGGGATACTTGGTTGGCGTCAAGCGGGCCCCATGCTGGAGGGAAAAAAAGAGGTCAGATGTACCTGAGGCAGGCTGTACGGCCTTTTTCACTTAATCCTATCACAGGCTGTTCTCATTTAGGAAGCAATGTTCCCGAAATGGAACCATGAATATCGCTGTTAATGCAGGGCAGCACTTACCTTGGCGGATCGACACATCCGTGGTATATTGGCGTGAGCATGATTCAGGGATGGGTTAGTGGCCGGGATACTTCCGTCTCAAAATGGACCATATGTTTCTGCTTTGGGATTGACTAGGACTTCGGGAGGAATACCCAACAAATTTTCGGGTCGGAGTGATCACCTTCAAGTGCTTCCTAATAGTCATGCGTTAGTTTATGCAACGATTGTTCAAGATGACCAACGGCGAAAGTGATGAAAATCCAAGGCGGACTCGGATCATCAACTGGCGGCCTGGGCTCATAGTAATACTATACCATCTTCAATGGAGAAGATGATTATGTGGTCAACTTGAAGCCCTCTTGTATGTTTTACATGGTAGTATGTCTTATGAGGAGAGCAAGGATGTTAGCCAAATGCACTGGCAGCAGGCCCGCGGCGCGTCCGACGCGCGTGAAGATTGTGGCACGTGATAAGATCACTCTTCTGTGTATAATAATGATTGTTCGTGAGATCATTCTTTCTCTTAGCCGTAAACAGTGAGGCCCTACCTGCCAGTGCCAGATGGCACGTCTTTCACAACCAACATCTATCCGCAAGCTATCCGCTGTATTTATCACTGTGATCGCCATTGCGATTGTCAATGTAGTTTGGAGGATGCCATTCGACTGTATCAACCCATGCAAATCCAGTTTCTCTGTTCGAGCCGGGCTCAGCCGCCACCAGAATGATTGCGTGATCCATCGTACTTCACAGGCATTGAAGCAAGAACAGAGGCGTGTGCGTCAGGCCTTGCTTTCCAGTTCAAAGATTTCTCGTCCCGCTGGGAAGAATTTGGAACGTCGGAAGTCGAGAATCGACATTATGAACTCTCACGTAAGTGGGACGTCGATTCTTTCAGTCTTCGATAGACTGATTGCCTCCAGCACAACGTAACTGTCGCAGTACCAGCAGAAGAACAACCTGGCAATGCCCCTGCTATCTCAGCCATGGGCCAACACCACCCTCCCATTTCTCATCCCCCTTCCCCCCCTGACGGATTGTCGTCTGCACAAAATCGTCTGCCGCGCATGTTCACTGATGAGCTTCCCTCAGCACCTGGTCCAGTTTACCCCATTCCACAGCCTATCCGCCGCGTTATACTCCATATTAAGGAGTATTTTAGAACAGGTCTTAATGCATTCGGAGTAGTACGCGAATACGTTTATCGACGACCGTCGTATGATCCTGACGCCCATCTGCCATCGGATGCCCATGCTGATTTCCAAACCGATCTGTTGCTGCCTAACAACTTAGAGGACGCCAACCACCCACCTCCACCATGGCCATTTACGAACATGTCGAAATACCTCTTCATGAATTGGTACCACTCCGGAAGCCATCAGAAGTCCGAGGCTGAAGCCACTCGGCTGGTTAAGGAAGTTATCTGCGCTCCTGGCTTCCAGCCAGAGCACCTTCGCGGTTTCAATGTCCATCAAGAAAACCAGCGGATGGACGACGCCATGGCTAAGGCAGCACCTGCGCCATCTTCAACTGATGACTGGCGCGAGGCTTCCGTTGACATTGAGGTTCCCATACCCGTTAGGAGCAACTCCCCTCCAGTTTTCCGCATTCCTGGCCTTCATTATCGATCTATCATCCAGGTCATCAAGTCCACCTGGGCCACCCCGATTGCTTCTCAATTTCATCTCGCGCCTTTTCGTAAGATACATGTGGATCCAGCAGGGGTAGAGCATCGTATTTTCGATGAAGTCTACACCTCGGAGGCTTGGGAAGATGAACACAACCGACTCCAAAAACAGCCACAAGAACCTGGTTGCAAGCTCGAAAAGGTGATTGCTGGTCTAATGCTTTGGTCAGACTCTACCCGTTTGGCCAATTTCGGCACTGCGTCGGCCTGGCCTCTGTATCTGTACTTCGCAAATCTCTCCAAGTATACTCGTGCCAAACCAAATTCAGGGGCGTGCCATCATATTGCATATATACCTTCCGTAGGCAGTCGCTTGCATTCTGGTATATATTGCTAATACTAGTCTTAGGTTCCTGACAACTTTCACGATTTTCTTGCATCTGTTGTCTCAAAGCCCACCCACAAAGAAAGCATTCTGACTCACTGTCGCCGAGAAGTAATGCATCAAGTATGGCGTTTATTGCTAGATGAAGAATTTGTCTCTGCCTACCATCACGGGATTGTTCTCAAGTGTGTCGACGGGGTCTTTCGGCGCATTTATCCGCGTATTTTTACGTATTCTGCTGACTATAAAGAGAAGTAAGAGACAATACTACCTAACTGTTCTTATTGACACAACATTACAGAGTTATTCTGGCTGCCATTCGAGATGGAGGACTGTGCCCATGTCCTCGATGCCTGACTCCGAAGTCCGAGATGGACAGAATGGGCCGGACAAAAGATAACCGAGCTCGTGTGAACCATGCACGATCCTATCTTACCAGCCTCATCACTAGTGCACGTCACTGTGTCTATCATTTGGGTTACACCCTGCGGTCCAAGAAGATAGAGAGCGTACTTCGGCCATTGTCCTTGGTACCAACAGCCGTACGTTTCCTCCATCAATAGCTAATTTTACTGCTAATGTTGTCGAAGAATGCATTTGCAGAGAAGTTAGGGTCATCTGGCTTTAATCCTTACCGCATGCTAGTTGTTGATCTTATGCATGAGTTCGAACTAGGTGTATGGAAGTCCACATTTAAGCATATTTTGAGGGTTCTGTATGCCACAGCCCGAGGAGGAACAGCAGTTCAACAGTTAAACGCAAGGTACTTCTCCAGGTTTCGCCCCTTCAGGAAACACAGGTCTCATTTGCCAAGGTTTCGGGAAATACCAACATTCGGCAGAGATACAATACGACGCTTTTCAAATAATGTGTCAGGAATGAAACAATTGGCTGCACGGGATTTTGAAGACATTCTTCAGGTGTGCTGTTGTGATGTACCACTCTTTTGAGTACTAATTACCCTCTGCAGAATATGATCCCTGCAGTCGACGGACTGCTCCCTGAACCGTATAATGGAAGGCTTTTAACTCTGTTGTATCGGCTGGCTGAGTGGCATGCACTCGCGAAGCTACGGATGCATACGGAAACCACCCTAGGTCACCTTGACAAAGCAACAACGACAATCGGCCGTGAATTACGCTTGTTCCGAGATTGGACACGAGCCGCATTTATCTGCAAGGAACTTCCTCGAGAAACAGCCCTCAGAGCCCAGAATCAACAGCGCCGAAAAGCAAAAGCAGCTCAAAGTAAACCATCGAAAGGCGTAGAGTCAATACCAGCTGATGTCGAAGCTAAGGTCAAGACGCTCAACCTCTTTACTTACAAATTCCATGCGTTGGGGGCCTATGTACGAAGCATTCGTCTCTTTGGGACAACAGACTCCTATTCGACTCAAATTGTATGCTCTCATTGGCCAGCCATCTATTCGGAGCACTCACGCATCACAATATCTTTTTCAGGGCGAGCTGGCTCACCGCATTGTCAAACGCTTATATAGCCGAACCAATAAGAAGAACGCCATCAAGCAGATCGCCAAGAATGAACGCCGTAGTGTTCGCCTACGACGTGCCCGTGAAGCCGCTGCCGCACCTCGCAATCACCACCTTCACCACATCCCGTTTACCAAAAGTGATCCGCTCCCTTACACCAGCATTGACCAACATCACCATATGAGTGACTCTAGGAATCACCCCCTTAATTTGATGAGCTTCGTAAATGAACCAGCAGGAGATCCCGCAAAAAAGGTGCGTCTTCTGTCGATGCAATTGTTTCGGTGGTCTCCATTTCCTATAGAACTTTATACCCAAACTCAAGAGCCATTTACTTGGCCGCCTTCTCGGTCACTCGTTCGATGGTGATGAAGAATTAACATTCTCATCAGAACAGAGGAACACAGTGCGCATTATTAACGACCGTATCTATGCCTCCAAGGTTCTGCGAGTCAACTTCACTACATATGACATCCGTCGCGGGCAGGATTCCATGAATCCACGCACACATTGCGATGTCATGGTCGTTTCTCCGGAGTCTGGGGCTGATGCCCATCCATATTGGTATGCTCGCACTCTTGGGGTGTTCCATGCGAAGGTGCTTCATACGGGCCGTGCTGCCAAAAATCATTCTGTACAACACATGGAATTTCTCTGGGTCCGCTGGTTTGGCGTGGAACCTGGTTACGACTCAGGAAGCCTAACTGCACGGTTGCCAAAAATTGGGTTTGTGCCTGATACTGACGACAACGCATTTGGCTTTTTAGATCCCTCATTGGTTTTACGTGGCTGCCATTTGGTTCCCGCATTCGCTGCTGGTCGAACGCAATCCCTCCTACAGACCACCTCAATCACTGCAGCCCGCGCACCCGGTGAAGTTGATGATTGGGTAAATTACTTTGTTATCATGTAAGTCACCGATTTAAGATTGGAGACACTGCTTAATAATATCAACATAGTTGGGTTGATAGGGATATGTTTATGAGATACTTCGGCGGTGGCATTGGACATTTGACCCAGTGCTCTCCTGCCATGATAGCAAGCGGCACTCCGATGGACATCGATGACCCACCAGACAGCGACGGTTTAGACCCAGTCGGTGATGATGCTCCTTCAATCTGCCAGCTGGAGAATCTGATACAGCAGGCTATCTCCAACCCGACTCAGGAGACTGAATTGCTAGATGGCGATGAAGCAGACCCTGAGGAGGATAGCTCTGGTGACGAATCTGATCCAAACATGGATTCCGATGGCGATTCTAATGATGATTTCGGTCCAGAAGATGGGGAAGGTGTTGGTGAGGACAACGGTGATGGAGACACTGGATATGACTCTCTATAGCCTTCTGACAATCCCCTAGATACCTCTGTAGATAACAACCTAAATTTTTTTGGGTTTTAAAACAAAAGCTAAGCTGCATTGGTGGAAGACTTCCATGGGTTTGACGCGCTATTCCCGAATTCGAAATAAGCACATCTCAATCCAGCCTATCACCACCAGCCTAATCCTTCTACTTATACCTCCTTCCAAATCCAATGGCACTATGCATGCTCATCCGTACACAGCAAAAGTTATGGCAGAATATCCCAAGTACGTGTCAGCCTTAAACCTTCGAGTGCGCCAGAGTATTGAAACTGATTTATAGCGTCCAATCACAAATTTTAGAATTGCTGGGTGCATTATGTACTCGAGATTGCAAGATTATTGTATAGTATAACCAACCCACCATAAACACATCAGTTTGGGTTGAAGCAGCAGCTAGTAGTAGGAGCGGGGAATAGTGGGAAGAAAATGACAATGTGTTGCAAAGGTACTACAGATATGAGCCAGGTAGATGCTTGTTACAAGGCTCTTAAATGTGGGGCAAACAATTTAGAATTACTGCATGATGTTATGATCAAGCTGGGACCAGAAGAAAGTCTTGGATGTAAATGATAGTTAGGCAGTAGGGATACGGAATATTGGGATACATGGTGCAAGGACACTGCAAAGATGAAATAGTTTAGATGTTTAATACATTTCACTAAGATGTCACAGAAGAAATATGGGCGCATGGCACGATGCTACCTCTAGCAACAGCAAAGCTAGGTATTAGCATCCACACTACGATAGCATTGTAACTGTGTGTCGAACATTGGATAAGCTACAATTGGTGGAGCGCCATCAAGAACTCTCACGGATTCACTGATGTCCAGTTGTTTTTTCGGTGGATTTAAAATTTACGTCACGGTTTGTTGAACGCCCACAATCCAACCAATGCCACTCCCAGGGCTGCTCGCTTTGGTAGCAATCCTAACCACATCGGCTGCTGTGGCATATCATGTTTACAACTCGCGTCGTCGATCCAGCTGGGAGATTCGCAAGAAGGTTTTCCTGTCTTCACTTCGCAT
>Ga0193694_1000060_pt1 | contig 11656 bp, 9 predicted proteins | sample L3s1metaG_FD_160567 | JGI IMG/M metagenome (GOLD analysis project Ga0193694, IMG submission 160567) | Soil microbial communities from a riparian zone of the East river system, Colorado, United States - L3s1 | ecosystem: Environmental > Terrestrial > Soil > Riparian zone | place: USA: East River... | reverse complement strand
GTCGGCCAGGTGCAGGTCCTGGTACTTCTCCACGAGCGCAAGGCAGGCCGCGCGGTTCTCGCCGATACCCGTGACCAGATTCAGGGTGACCGATTCCTCCGGTTCGATCGTGAACCGGTGGCGGATGGCGACGATCGGATCGAGCACCGGACCCTGCGTTCCGGACAGCGGGGCCGAATCGACGAATGCTGCGGGCGACGCAACACTGTTGCCGCGGCCAAGGAAGCGTGCGCGATCGGTCTCGAACGACGTCTCGAGACTGTCGGCGCCGTGCAGCGCCATCGTGTGCAGCATCCACGGCCACTGTTCGGTATTCGCCCTCGGCCGGCGCGCGCACAGGATTGCCGGCCGCGTCGGCACGATCTCGGTTTCGACGAACAGGTTGTTGAACACGCGGTGCATGCTGTCGGCGACCGCCGGTCCGAGCACGACTTCGGCGTAGCTGGTCACCTCGATCGTGCGCCGCATGCGCGATCGGTTGGAGATGCGCACGCGGCGCAGTTCGATATCGTCTTCGGGCGAGACGGCGATGTCGGTATGCGTGTCGATCTCGTCGTCGCGGCGGCGGAATTCCACGCGCGGCTCGGTAAACGTCGCCTCGTAGCCGCCGCCGCGCGCGAGGGTCGGTTGCAGCGTGTTCGACCAGACCTTGCCGCTGTCGACGTCGCGGATGTAGCAGAACGTGCCCCAGTTGTCGCAGGTGCTGTCTTCGCGCCAGCGCGTGACGGCAAGGTCGCGCCAGCGGCTGTAGCCGCCGCCGGCATTCGTGATCATGACGTGGTAGCGGCCGTTGGAGAGCATCTGCACGCTCGGCCATGGCGTGTTGCCGGTCGTGAACACGCGCACCGGCATCTCGGCGGTGTCGACGGCTGCTCGGCGGTCGACCAACTCGTTGCTGTGCGAGAACGTCGCGCTGGCGCGTGGAATGCGTTCGTGCAGCAGCTGCAGCGTCGCCTGGAACAGTGGTTCGGCGGCGAAGCGCCTGCGCATCGGTCCGTCGAGCAGGACGTCGGCGATCGCCAGCAGGCTCATGCCTTGATGGTGCGCCATGAACGATTGCACGACCGCGAACGCTTCGCCGCGACGCAGGCGCGCCGGCGTGTAATCGACCGCCTCGAAGAATCCGAACCTGCCGACCTGGCCTTGCGCGGCCAGCACCTGCAGGTTGCGGATCGCTTCGCGCGGCGCGACCATCAGCGCCAGCACCGTGGCATGCGGCGTGATCACCAAGTCCTCTGCCAGCCCGCGTTTCAGGCCCAGGCCGGGCACGCCGAACGCGCGGTACTGGTAGTTGTGGGCCGCATCGACGGTGTTGTAGCCCGATTCGGAGATGCCCCACGGCACGCCGCGCTGGCGGCCGTACTCGATCTGCCGGCGCACGACTGCCTTGCAGGTCTGATCCAGGAGCGTGCCGGCGAAACTCGGCATCACCAGCAACGGCATCAGGTATTCGAACATCGAGCCGCCCCACGACAGCAACGCCGGCTCGCCGCCGGTCGCTGTCAGCAGGCGGCCGAGCGTGAACCAGCTTTCCTGCGGCACCTGCCCCAGCGCGATCGCGACGAACGTTCCGAGCCGCGCCTCGGACGCGAGCAGGTCGTAGTAGCTCACGTCACGCCGGCGATCGGTGACATTGAAGCCGATCGTGAAAAGATGGCGTTCCGGGTCGTAGAGAAAATCGAAGTCCATCTGCGCGAAATTCCGCGCGCGCAGCGCTGCGCTTTCGATGGCGGCCATGCGCGCGGCCGCATTGCGGCTGCTTTCTTCGACGTGCTGGCCGAAAGAGTCGAGCCAGCGCCGGTCCTGCGGCGTGATGGTCCCGATTGCGCGACGCTCGAGCGCCTGCATGAGTTCGTCGGCGTGGTGCGGCAGCTCGCGCAGCGTCGGGACGGCGGCGGCGTCGAGCGCGGCAGCAAATGCCGTCGGCGCCGATGGCATGTCGAGCCATGGTGCGAGAAACAGCAGATCGTCGCGGGCGTCGCTGCATTGTCCGAGCAATGCCCCGACCCAGGCCGCCGTGCCTCCGCCGGACGGGCCGCCCAGCCGTTCGGCCAGCGCTGCCGCCGCCGCACCGATTTCGGTCAACGCGCGGAAAAAGGCCGGAAGCGTCACGGGGCGCGACTGACGCGCCGCCTGCAGCCGGGTGCGGAATTGGTCGATGGCCTCGCGGTGTTCGCTCGGCGCGGTTTCGACGAGGACGCCGAGCGTATCGCCAAGACCGTCCAGGGTGTGCCCACGCGTGATCGGCTGGTCCAGCAGTGCGGCGAGTCCGTTCTCCAGCGTCAGCAGATGCGCGCACAGATTGCCGCTGTCGACCGTGGACACATAGTGCGGTATGAGCGGCTGCAGTGTCTGCGTGTCATACCAGTTGTAGAAGTGCCCGCGCTCGCGCTGCAGCTTGCCGAGCGTGTCGAGCGTGTGCTCGCAGCGCGAGACGGCTGTCCCGGCGGAAACGTAGCCGAAGTCCCACGCGGACAGGTTCGCGAGCAAGGCCAGGCCGACATTGGTCGGCGACGTACGATGGGCGACCACCGTCGCCGGGTGCTCCTGCACGTTGTCCGGCGGCAGCCAGTTGTCTTCGGCGGTGACGAGTTGCTCGAAGAACGCCCAGGTGCGGCGCGCGGTCTTGCGCAGGAAGTCGACATCCTCGCCGGTCAGCGTTTCGACGGCGGGCACTATCGGCCGGCTCAACCACCATTCGAGCAGCGGTGCCGCCAGCCACAACAGCAGCACCGGTGCGGCGGTAGCGAGCGCCGGCGGTCGCACCTGCTGCAGGTAGATTGCGGTGGTGATCGCCAGGGCCGGCGCGACCCACATCGACCGGAACGAGGCCAGCACCGACGAGCGCGTCTGGCGATCGACTTCGCTCGAGGCCGTCCACTGCAACAGGTTGCGGCGCGTGAGCAGCATGCGCACGCCGGTGCGCATGATCGCATCGAGGCAGTAGAAGGCTTCGTACGGCAGGCAGGCCAGCGCAAACAGTGCGCCGGCGAAACGCCTTCCGGCAACCTGCATCGTGGTTCCCAGATGATGCCGCACCAGGGACTCCCTGGGTTTGCGCATCAGGTCGAACGCACTCGCGCCAAGCGCCGGAACGAGCGTCACTCCGAGCACGGCCAGCGTCCACAGCCATGGTTCGGGCAACACGATCCAGCCCAGCAGCATGAGCAGCGTCAGCGCAACCGGGACGAGGCTGCGGCGCAGGTTGTCCAGCACCTTCCAGCGCGACAGGGACGAAAGCGGGTTCTTCACGTAGACGCCATCGGCTGCCGGCACGCGCGGCAACAGCCAGTGCGCGATCTGCCAGTCGCCGCGGATCCAGCGGTGGCGCCGCTGGACGTCCGAGCTGTAGCTCGACGGATAGCCTTCGTACAATTCGACATCGCTGAGCAGGCCCGAGCGCACGTAACAGCCTTCCAGCAGATCGTGACTGAGGATGCGGTTTTCCGGCAGGCGATCCTTCAGCGCGAACTCGAACGCGTCGACGTCGTAGATGCCCTTGCCGATGAACGAGCCCTCGCCGAAGGCGTCCTGGTAGACGTCGGACACGGCGCGCGTGTATGGGTCGATGCCGGCGTCGCCGGCGTGCAGGCGCGCGAACAGTGAACGCCGCGTACTCGGCAGGCTGGCCGCGATTCGCGGCTGGAGGATGCCGTAGCCGGCGTCGATGCAGCGCCGTTGCGCGTCGTAGTGCGGGCGGTTGAGCGGATGGGCGATGCTTGCGATCAGCATCTTCGCCGCGTCGCGCGGCAGTTGCGTGTCGGTGTCGAGCGTGATGACGTAGCGCACGGATTGCAACGACGAAATGTCGCCGACGATCAGCGAGAAGTCGGCATTGGCAGCGCCGCGCAACAGGGCATTGAGGTCGCCAAGCTTGCCGCGCTTGCGCTCGTACCCCATCCACAGGCGCTCCTGCGGATTCCACCGGCGCGGACGGTGAAACAGGAAGAAGCCGCCTTCGGCAGCGTCGCCGCGGTACTTGTCGTTCAACTGCGCGATGCCTCGCGCCGCCTGTTGCAGGATCGGCTCATCCGCCGGCAGAGTCTCCGCATCGGCGTCGGCAAAATCGGTCAGCAGGCCGAATTGCACCTGGGCGTCGCGGTTGGCGAGGAAGCGCACTTCCAGCGCCTCGATCAGCGCCGCTACCGTTTCCGCGCTACTGATCATCGTCGGCACGACGACGAGGGTGCGCGCCTGCTCCGGAATGCCCTTCGAGAAGTCCATGCGCGGCAACGCATGCGGCTCGACCAGCATGCTGGCCACTCGATTGACCAGCGCGATCGCAAACTGACTCGCGCCGAACACGACGCACAGCGTCAGCATTGCCAGCAGCCAGCCATGCACGCCTTGGGAACGCGCCTGAAACGCCGCCAGTGCCGCAACCGCAGCCGTGAGCAGCGCAATCGAGCCCAGGTACAGCGTCACGCGCAAGTCGCGTGCGCGCACCCACGTGCGTAGCGAGAAACGCACTTGGGCCGTGCGCTCGAGCTCCGCCAGTCCGCCGCCTACCAGGTAGTAGCCGACATGCCTGGTGCGCGCCTCGCTGCCGGCCTCCGTGGCTTCGCTGGCCAGGCGCAACGCGGCCAGCGCAATGTCGGATTCCGGCAGCCGGCTGTGCTTGGCCGTCGACTCGATCGCGTGGCGGTAGCGGTCGCGCGTGGCAAAGTCCATTTGTGGATAAATGCCGGCCGGGTCGCGGCGCAGCGTCTGGTCGACGATGCTCAGGGATTCGACGAACTCGCGCCAGTCCATCACCGCCAGCAGACGCATGCTGCCGATGCTGTTGCTGATCGACACCTGATTCGCGGCCTGTTGCTGGTTCTCGGCTTGCACCAGCTGGGCGATGGTCAGGCCCGACTCGGCCAGCGAGTGTTCGATCCAGGTCAGCGGGAGAGCGAGCGCCGGGCCATGGCCTTGCAGGCGACGCGTGAGCTCGGCGACGAAGGCGCTGACCATCGGCGGGTTCGAGCGCGCCATATCGGCGACCACCAGGATCAGGTTCTTGGTGTCCTTCTCCGCAAACTCGACGATCTGGTCGCCCCAGCTGTCGGCCAGGTTGCGATCCAGGCGATCGGCCGCAATGCGCGCGCCGACACGCCGGAGATTTTCGATCAGCGCGAGCCGCAGCATGATCGGAATCGCCCAGAGTTCGCCGAGAGACAGCGTCGTCACGCGCTGGTAAGCGGACACGAAACGGATCAGGCTGTCGGTGTCGACGCGGCCGTCGCCGTGAGAAATCGCCTCCAGGGCGATGTCGTATACGCGCGGGAATCCCGCCGACGGTCCGGTCGTCAGGCGCGGCAATTCCCAGCTGTAGCGGCTGGGCAGGTGGCGCCGTGCCGTGCGGATCTGTTCTTCGATCAGGTAGAAATTGTCGAGCAGCCATTCGCCGGCGGGCGTGATGCGGCGATCGTCCTCGATGGCCTGCGTCAGCAGCTTGCAGGCCTGGATCAGCACCGTTTCGTTTTCGGCCAGCCGCGGCAGCAACCGGTCGGCGCCGTGCTCGCGCGCGCCCTTGTGCGACTCGGCGAGTTTCTCGCCGTGCTGCTCCATCTGGTCGGCGCTGTACAACTCCGACCGCAGCGGCTGTTCGCTGCGGTCAGGCAGGTGCCACGCGGATGACGCGCGCCCCGCAGTCCACATACGCATCAGGTTTTCGAACATCGCGCGCCCATCGTCTTCGGCCTTGAATCTGACAACGGGGCGGCATGCCCGGCGACGACACGGCCCGCTCCATGATCGGCTCCCGCGGGCGCTTTATATGTGCGGTATCGAACATAACCGATACGATTCGCCGACAGAACCACAGGCTCCGCTTGCCGCTGGTCTCGCCTCGCGCCGCTGCGCGCCGGGTCCGGACTTCGAAACATGTCAAGCCTCCCAATCAACCGAAACGAAGTCGTGCACGACACACCGGCTGCTTTCGCATGACCCGATATCACCGGCGCCAATCGCCACCTATGTGTGATGGCGTACAGAGACGGACAGGGCATGCGCCTATGCTCGTACTCTGCATCATGCGCGATGCGCAGCGATTCAGCTATTTTCGCCAAAGGAATTTTTCATGTTGCACTACGCACTGGTATTCCTCGTCATCGCGCTGATCGCCGGCGTCCTGGGTTTTGGCGGCATCGCTGGTGCATCCGTGGGAATCGCCAAAGTGCTGTTCCTGGTCTTTATTGTTCTGTTTATCCTCTCCTTGCTGCTGGGTAAACGCCGCGGATTCTAGTCGGGAGCGGCGGCGCCTGACCGGAACCGTCGCCTGACAGTGGCCGTCGGCAATACCGCAAACGTTTGCCCCGGCGTCCCCGCCTGGCGAGCCGGCGTGCCTTCGCAGCAGTGCATCGGCGCGGCAACCGCGCTGCGCAACGGGCATCCGCAGCCTTATTGCATTTTGATCAGGAACCTTCGATGAATCGCATCATTCGCGCGCTGACCGCAGCCTTCGGCGGAGCATTCGTGCTCGCCGGCATTGGCGCCAGCGTTGCGGCCGATCTGACGCCTGAGGCGAAGGACGACCAGGTCCTGAATGCGCGGCGTGAGAGCCGCATCCTGACGACGTTCAACCTGGACCCACGCCTGCACGCCTACGATCTCACCGTGATCGTCGACGGCAGCAACGCTGCGCTCGGCGGCACCGTCGAAACCGACGTTGCCAGGGATCTGGCAGCGCAGCTTGCCTCCGGGAGCAACGGCATCGAGCACGTCGATAACCGCATTCGCGTCGATTCCGGCGCCGTGCCGCGCAAACGCGATTCGAATGAAATCAAGGGCGGTTGACGCCAAGTCATCCGCATGCAGCAACAACCGGCAAGGACAACGAAATGACACAGGACATGATCCGAAGCAGATGGTCCTCGCTGAGTGACCGGTTACAGACCAAGTGGAACAAGCTCACGGACGACGACGTCAGACGCAGCGATGGAGATCGCCACTATCTTGCCGGCAGGCTGCAGGAACGCTATGGCATCGCCATGGAAAAGGCGCGCGTCGAGATCAAGGAGTTCGAGCGCGCCTTGCGCTAGTGCCGCCGCATGACATACCGGCAGTCAGATTGGACATGAGCGTCGTGCTCGAACCGGAGGAGGTCGCCGCCGCCGCCCCCGAGCACCCGACGCGCAATCGGCTGCTCGCGGGAATCCTCCTGCTGCTGGTCCTGTACACCTGCGCCGCTGCAGCAGTGCTGATCGTGCCGCTGCTGCTGGCGTTGCTGCTCAGCCTGATGCTCGCACCGGCCGTTCGCCTGCTCTGCCGCTGGCATTTGCCGCGTTCGCTCGCGACACTGGCCGTGCTGCTGTCCACGATCACGCTCGTTGGCGTGTTGCTATTGAGCCTGGCCGCTCCGGCGCGGGCCTGGATGGTGCAAGTGCCCAAATCGCTCGCACGCATCGAGCTGGCGCTGAGCGCCCTGCGGCAACCATTGCTGGCCGCCACGCATGCCGGCGAGCAGATCGCCGAACTGACCAATATCGGTGGCGACAGCAAACTGCAGCGCGTTGTCGAAGCAGGTCCGAGCCGCATCGTGCAGATGCTGAGCGCGACGCCGGCCGTGCTGGCCAGCCTGGTCGGAACCTTGTTGCTGACCTTCATCTTCCTGCTGCATGGCGATGCGTTGTTGCGCAAGTTCGTCGAACTGGCCCCGGCGCTGCACCTGAAAAAGGACATCGTCATGGCGACTCGCAGCGCGCAATCCGAATTGTCTACCTACATCCTCACGATCGCCGCGATCAATACGCTATTCGGCCTGCTTACCGCAGCGGCACTGTGGTGGCTGGGCGTTGACAACCCGCTGCTCTGGGGCGGCGTCGCCGGCATCCTCAATTTCGCGCCGTTTGTCGGGCCCATGGTTACCGTTGCGCTGCTCATCGTCGTCGGCTTTGCGCGTTTCGACACGCCCCTGGCCGCACTGAGCGTTCCCGGGGTCTTCCTGTTGCTGCATTTGCTCGAGGGCCAACTCGTGACGCCCTTGATCGTCGGGCGCCGCCTGGCGCTGGACCCGGTGATGGTGTTCATAGCGCTGATGCTGTTCGGCTGGCTGTGGGGTGTCGCCGGGTTGTTGCTGGCCATGCCGTTGCTCAGCTGCATGCGCATCGTCGCCGAACGCATTCCCGCGTGGAACGTGCTGGGCAAGATGCTCGCGGCGTGAGCCCCCCGGGTCTATGTGCGACAGCGTACCGAACCCCGAATCGCTTCAGCGTACGCTCACCTGATAGGGCGCTTCATACGCATCAGTCGATAGCGCCAGCGTCATTCGTCCCATTTTTGCCTTCCTACACCCACGCCGCCGCGACGAACCATTGGCCCGCGGGCGACGGCACGCCGAATAAGTATACAAAGTGCAAACCAACCGGAGCAGATGAGATGAACCCTTTGAAGATGCTGGCAATCGTACTGATCATAGCCGGGGCCCTGGGCCTGGCCTACGGCAGTTTCAGCTACACCAAGGAAACACACGAAACCAAGATCGGCCCGCTCGATATCTCGGTCAAGGACAAGGAAACCGTCAACGTTCCGGTCTGGGCAGGCGTCGGTGCGATCGTCATTGGCGGCTTGCTCCTGACGATCGGCAGAAAGACCTGACGCGGGCTGCTTCGCCGGTTCTTCAACAGCGCTGAAAAACAACCTGTCAAGAAGAGAAGGAGACGTCAATGAACCTGCACTTGAGCATCGGCCCCCTGGTTTCGCTGATCGCCGGCATCCTGATCCTGATGGTGCCGCGACTTCTGAATTACATCGTGGCGATCTATCTGATCGTGATCGGACTGCTGGGGCTGTTCGGCACGGGCACGCTGCACGTATAGAAGCATGGTCTGCGCGGCCGACGCCGGGTATCGGAGCGATCCGTCACCGGCAGCGCGCAGAGTCGGGTTATCCACTTGAGGAGAAGAAAATGTCTTTGGGCGCAATCCTTCTGATCGTACTGGTGCTGATGCTGATCGGCGCAATTCCAGCTTGGGGGCACAGCCGAAGCTGGGGCTATGGCCCGAGCGGCGGCCTCGGCATCGTCCTGATCATCGTTGTCGTATTGCTGGTGATGGGACGCATCTGATTTGCTTCGAGCCGGGGCAGTCGACCGGCTCGAGCCTTTCCGGCGCCGGCGGCCACTGAGCGCCGCCAAATCTGCCAGCTGGCGCCAGGCAGTTTCATTCCCGGTCGGATTTTCCATGCGGTCTGCATTTTTGAAAAACGCCTTGCGCATCTTCGGCGCGGCTGGATTCGCGTGCGCGCTGGCGGCGTGCTCGTCGCTGCGCACCGGCTTCGTCAAGACGCCTTCGACAGCCTTGCCGCCGGCAACCGACACGCCGTCGGCGCGCTATCTGGCGTCCGAGGTGGACAAGCGCGGTGAACAATCCGGATTCCGGCTGCTGACGAAGAGCTCGAACGCCCTGATGAGCCGCATCGCGCTGACCGACCACGCCGCGCATTCGGTCGACCTGCAGTACTACATCTTCGAAAACGACGCGACCGGCCGGCTGCTGGCGCAGCACCTGCTGGCCGCAGCGGATCGCGGCGTACGCGTGCGCATGCTGATCGATGACATCGGCGTAAAGGACGGAGGACCGATGCTCGACGCACTCGATGCGCACGAGAACATCGAGGTGCGGGTGTTCAACCCGTTCAGCACGCGCGAGGCGTCGACGCTGTCGAAGATCGGGCAATTCATGGTCGACGGGCAGCGGCTCAACCGCCGCATGCACAACAAGTCGTTCATCACGGACAACACTGCGGCGATCATCGGCGGCCGCAACATCGGCGACGACTACTTCGACGCCGGCAACGAGACCAATTTCCGCGATCTCGACGTCGTCGCGATCGGCCCGGTCGTGCGCGAGGCATCGCGCATCTTCGACGACTACTGGAATTGCGACGCCGCTTATCCGGTCACGGCATTCTACAACGACCGCGACACCCACGCCGATCTGGCCAAGCTGCGCGTCTCGCTGGCGCGGGACGCGCGCGCGTTCGCGCAATCCGACTATGCGCAGGCGACGTTGGCGGAGATACCCAATGGGCCGACCGCGGACCGCCGCGGCGAGTGGTTCTGGGGAATGGCGACAGTCGTCGCCGACCAACCCGAGAAGATCGACGCGCGCGAGGACGTGCCGGCGCTGCGCATCGGGCCGAAACTCAAGGCCATGATCGATGCGGCGAAGAGCGAAGTGTTCATGACCTCGCCGTATTTCGTTCCCGGCGACTCCGGCACGCAATACCTCACTGCGCTGGAGCAGCGCGGCGTCACCACGCAGGTGCTCACGAACTCGCTCGCGGCGACCGACGAGGCGGCAGCGCATGCCGGCTACGAGCGCTATCGGCGCCGTCTGCTCGAAGGCGGCGTGCAACTCTACGAGTTGCGGCCGACGCCGGGCGCGACGCAGCCGGTAACCGGACGAGGTACCTCGTCGGGCGTGAGCCTGCATGCCAAGACCCTGGTCGTGGATCGTGAGCGTGTCTTCATCGGCTCGTTGAATATGGACCAGCGCTCCAAGCTGTTGAACACCGAGATGGGCGTGATCATCGACTCCGCGCCGCTCGCTCGCGCGGTGCGCGAATTCTTCGACACGGCAATCCTGCCGGCCAATTCCTTCCATGTGCTGTTGCAGCAGGCGCCCGGCGTGAAACCGGACGATTGGAAGATGGTGTGGCTGTGGAGCGCCGACGGCAAGGCGATGAGCGAACAGAGCGACCCGGACGTCTCCAAGGAGCGTCGCACCGAAGTGTTCGTCATGGGCATGCTGCCGATCGAAGGACTTCTCTAGTGCTTGCCCGGCGCATCTGGCTGTCGGCGCGGCAGCTGGCAGCGAGCCTGCGCCGCCTGCCTGCGATACTGACCCTCGTCCTGATTTTCGCCGCGCCCGCGCTGGGCCAGCAGGACCTCGAGCGCGCAAAGATCGATTACCTGATCGACTCGATCGCGCAGTTGCACGACGCCGTCTTTATCCGCAATGGCACCGACTACACCTCGGCGCAGGCCGCCGATCACCTGCGCCTGAAATTGCGCAACGCCGGCGCGCGCGTCCGGACGGCCGAGGAATTCATCACGCGTTGCGCGACTGGCTCTTCGGTAAGCGGCGAGAAGTATCGTATCCGCTTCGCCGATGGCCGTGTCGTCGACAATGCGGTGTTCCTGCGCCAGAAACTGGCCGAGTTCCGCGGACCGTCGTAGCTCAGGGCGCTATGCTTCCTGGGACGCTCACGCCATCCGTGCGGTCGGCGCGAAGCGGTGATCGGCAACAACCGCGGTGCCTTGGCGGTACTGCACGTCGGACAGCAGCCGGCGCAGTTCCTTCTTCACCGTGGCGTAGCACTCGCACACCCGTGTCTCCAGACCGCTTCGTTCGAGCACCGCAATATGGCCGCGGCGGTAGCGGATGACGCCGGCGCGCTGCAGATTTCCGGCGGCTTCGGTAATGCCCTCGCGGCGCACGCCGAGCATGCTCGCAACCAGTTCCTGGGTCATGATCAGCTCTTGCGTGGACACGCGGTCGAGCGTCAGCAGCAGCCAGCGGCAAAGTTGCTGCTCGATCGAATGGTGGCGATTGCAGGCCGCGGTCTGCGTCATCTGCGTGATCAGCGCCTGGGTGTAGCGCAGCAGCAGGCGTTGCATGAGGCCGGCCCGAACGAACTCGTGCTTCAGTACATCGCTCGCGAGGCGGTA
>Ga0193694_1000059_pt1 | contig 11660 bp, 9 predicted proteins | sample L3s1metaG_FD_160567 | JGI IMG/M metagenome (GOLD analysis project Ga0193694, IMG submission 160567) | Soil microbial communities from a riparian zone of the East river system, Colorado, United States - L3s1 | ecosystem: Environmental > Terrestrial > Soil > Riparian zone | place: USA: East River... | reverse complement strand
GCTGCCGGTCCTCACCGCTGAGGAGAACCTGGTGCTGCCGCTCTCGATCGCCGGCCGCAAGCCCGACCGGGCCTGGGTCGACCAGCTGATCCGCACCGTCGGCCTCGAGGACCGGCGCACCCACCGTCCCTCCGAGCTCTCCGGCGGTCAGCAGCAGCGCGTCGCGGTCGCCCGCGCCCTGGTCTCCAAACCGGCCGTCGTCTTCGCCGACGAGCCGACCGGCAACCTCGACTCGAAGGCCAGCGCCGACGTGCTCGAGCTGCTGCGCCAGGCCGTCGACGAGTTCGGGCAGACGGTGATCATGGTCACCCACGATCCGGTCGCCGCGGCCCACGCCGACCGGCTGATCACGCTGCGCGACGGCAAGCTCGTCCAGGACGGCCGGCCGGGCTCGGCCGACGACGTGATCGAGCTGATGAAGCAGCTTGACTAGCATCGCCCTCAAGAGCCTTTGGGCCCGCAAGGTCCGGGCTCTCGGGACGACCTTCGCGGTCGTGATCGGCGTCGCCTTCGTCGCTGGCAGCTTCATCCTCACCGACACGATCTTCGCCGCCTTCGACGAAATCTTCAGCGAGTCGCTGAGCGGCACCAGCGTCGTCGTCACCGCCGAGAACCCGGTCGAACAGGACAACGGCGAAGTGCCGACGATCAGCGCCTCGCTGCTGCCGCAGGTGCAGGGGACGGCCGGCGTCAAGCTCGACCCTGCCCGGCGAACTCGAGTCGCTGACCTACCTCGACGGTCACCGGCCGCGCGGCCCGACCGAAGCCTCGATCGACAAGGCGGCTGCCGAAAGCGCCGACCTCGAGCTCGGCGAAGAGATCGAGCTGATCGGCCAGGGCAGCGCCAGGAAGTTCCGCCTGGTCGGCTTCACGCAGCTCGGCAGCGCCTCTTTCGGCGGCGCCAGCATCGCCCAGGTCACCCTTCCGGTAGCGCAGCGCCTGACCCACAAGGTCGGTCGCTTCGACCAGATCTCGGTCGCCGCCGCCGACGGGGCCTCGCCGACGCTGCTGAAACGCCGGATCAAAGCCGAGATGCCGGCCGGCGTGCGGGTCGAGACCGGCGCCGAAAGCGCTGACCGCAGCTCCGAAGAAATCCGCGACAACCTCAGCTTCCTGCAGACCTTCCTGCTGGTCTTCGGCTTCATCGCCGTCTTCGTCGGCTCCTTCCTGATCTTCAACACCTTCTCGATCACCGTCGCCCAGCGGGTGACCGAGTTCGGGATGCTGCGCACGCTCGGCGCCTCGCGGCGACAGATCCTCAGCGGGGTGATCGTCGAGGCGCTGGTGATCGGCTTGCTGGGTGCGGTCGTCGGGGTCGCCGGCGGCTTCCTGATCGCCCTGCTGCTCCAGGCCCTGCTGGAAGCGTTCGAAATCGACCTGCCGACGACCAGCCTGGTGATGGAGTCGCGGACGATCGTGGTCTCGCTGCTGGTCGGCGTCGTCGTCACCTTCGTCTCCTCGCTGATCCCGGCGCTGCGCTCGACCCGGGTGCCGCCGATCGCCGCCCTACACGCCTTCGTGCCGACCCCGTCCCGCCGGCGTCGCCTGGTCTACCTGGCGTTCTCCATTCTGCTCGGGGCGGTCGGGCTGGCGATGGTGCTGATCGGCCTGCTCGGCAACGCCGACGCCGGGGCGGCCGCGGGCCTGATGGGCGGTGGCGCGGTGGTCATCGTGATCGCGGTCTCGCTCTTCAGCCCGCGCTTGGTGCCGCCGCTGGCCGCCATCGCCGGCTGGCCGCTGGAACGACTGCGGCGCCTGCTCGGCAGGCTGGCGCGGGAGAACGCGCAGCGCAACCCGAGCCGCACCGCCGTCACCGCGGCGGCGCTGATGATCGGCCTCGCCCTGGTCGCCTTCGTCACCGTCTTCTCGGCCGGTTTGAAGAGCTCGGTCGCCCAGGTCGTCGATGAAAACTTCGCCGGCGGCTTGGTGATCCAGAACAGCGACGGCTTCTCGCCGATCCCGAACGGGACCGCCACCGCCGCCCGCAAGGTCCCGGGCGTCGACCTCGTCGCGACGATCCGCTCGGCGCAGGCGAAGCTGGTCGGCAGCGGCGCCGGCGCCCGGCTCTCGGCGCCGACCCGCGACGTCGAAGAGGCGATCAAGGTCGAATGGAAGCAGGGCGGGCCGGAGGATCTGCGCGGGCTCCGCGACGACCAGGCGATCCTCGCCGACTCGTTCGCTTCCGAAAACGACCTCGAAGTCGGCGATCGCTTCCGCCTGCTCAGTCAGACCCGCAAACGGCCGAGCTTCGAAGTCGTCGGCGAGTTCTCCTCCAAGTTGGGCGTCTTCGGCAGCGTCCTGATCACCCAGGCCGCGCTGGCCCGGGAATTCGCCCAGACCCAGGACACCATCGACTTCGTCAAGACGGCGCCGGAGGCAGATGCGGCGACGGTCCAGGCGCTGCTGACCAAACTGGTCGAAGCCGCCTTCCCGACCGCCGAAGTCCTCAACCAGCAGGAACTGAAGGAAAGCCGCGAAAAACAGGTCGACCAGCTCGTCAACTTGATCTTCGCGCTGCTGGCGCTGGCGATCGTGATCTCGCTGTTCGGGATCGCCAACACCCTGGCCCTCTCGATCCACGAACGCACCCGCGAGCTGGGGATGCTGCGGGCGATCGGGATGTCGCGCCGCCAGGTGCGGACGATGATTCGCTACGAGGCCGTGATCACGGCCCTGATCGGGGCGATCCTGGGGATGATCCTTGGCATCGTCTTCGCGGCCCTGATCGCGCAGCCGCTCAAGGATGAAGGCTTCACGCTCTCCTACCCGGTCGGCTCGCTGATCGTGTTGTTGATCCTCGCGGCGATCGCCGGCGTGCTCGCGGCGATCCCGCCGGCGCGCCGCGCCTCGCGCCTGGACGTACTGGAGTCCCTGCAGTACGAGTAGGGCGGCGGGGCGGCGTACCCTGGCGGAGTGTCGCGCCACGGAACCTTTCTCGGGATGGTGGCCACGTTGGCCGTGGTCGCGGCCGGGACGGCGCTCGTCTACCCGCTGAAGACGGTCGCGCCCGTCGTCTCGTTGGGCGTTGTCTACATCCCCGGAGTGCTGCTGATCGCGGCGGTCTGGGGGCTGCGGCTGGGCCTGCTGACGGCGCTGCTCAGCGCCGCCGCCTTCAACTGGTTTTACCTGCCGCCGCTGGGGGCGCTCGACATCGCCGCCGACCACGATCTCGTCGCCCTGGCGGTCTTCGCGATCGTCGCTGTCGCCAGCGGCACCCTGGCCGAGCTGGCCCGGGCCCGCGCCGCCGAGTCCGAGCGCCGCCGCGAGGAGGCCGACCGCGCCCTCGCCGAGCTGGCCGAGCTGGGCCGCGAGCGCGACCGCATGCAGGCCGAGGCGATCGAGGCCGAGGCGCTGCGCCGCAGCGACGAGCTGAAGACCTCGCTGCTGCGCTCGGTCTCCCACGACCTGCGGACGCCGCTGACCTCGGTGATCGCCGCCGGCGCGGCGCTCGACTCGCCCAGCATCAGCGCCGCCGAGCGCCACGAGCTCAGCGAGGCCGTGGTCGAGCAGGGCCAGCGGCTCTCGCGGCTGGTCGAGAACCTGCTCGACGTCTCGCGGCTGGAGTCCGGCAAGGCGGCGCCGAGCCGCGACCCGGTCGACCTCGGCGAGCTGCTCGAGGCCGCCCGCGACTCGATCGGCGCCCACGGCGAGGGGGTGCGACTGGAGATCGACGCCGGGCTGCCGGCGCTGCGGGCCGACGCCGCCCAGCTCGAGCGCGCCTTCGCCAACCTGCTCGACAACGCCGTCGTCCACGGCGAGGGCGAGCCGGTCCTGGTCCGCTCGCGCCTCGTCGGGTCGCGCCTCGTCGTCCGCGTCGTCGACCGCGGCCCCGGCATCGCCGAGGCGGACCGCGAGCGGATCTTCGAGCCCTTCTACCGCGCCCCCGGCGCGGTGGCCGGCCAGGGCTCCGGCCTCGGCCTGGCGATCGCCAGGGGCTTCATCGAGGCCAACGGCGGCGAGGTCGAGGTCGAGTCGCTGCCCGGCCAGGGCAGCAGCTTCGTGGTCAGCTTCGCCGCTGCGGGGGAGCCGTCGCGGTGAGCGGGATGCCACGCATCCTCGTCTGCGACGACGAGCCGCAGATCCTGCGGGCGCTGAAGGTGATCCTGCGCGACGCCGGCTACGAGGCGGTGCCGGCCAGCAACGGCGAGGAGGCGCTCGACCGGGCCGCCGTCAAACTGCCGGAGGCGGCGATCCTCGACCTGATGCTGCCCGACATCGACGGCGTCGAGCTGACCCGGCGGCTGCGCGAGTGGAGCGAGATGCCGATCGTCGTCCTCTCCGCCGTCGGCGAGGAGGACCGCAAGGTCGAGGCGCTGGCCGCCGGCGCCGACGACTACGTGACCAAGCCCTTCGGCCCGCGCGAGCTGATCGCCCGGCTGGAGGCGGCGCTGCGCCGCGCCCAACCCAAGGGGGAGGAGCCGACGATCATCGCCGACGGGATCGAGATCGACCTCGCCGGGCGCTCCGTCCGCCGCGACGGCGAGCCCGTCCACCTGACCCCGACCGAGTTCGGGTTGCTGCGGACGCTGGCCCGCAACCGCGGCCGCCTGATGACCCACCGCGCCCTGCTGGTCGAGGTCTGGGGGGTCGAGTACGAAGACGACTTCCAGGTCCTGCGCGCCCACATCGCCAACCTGCGCCGCAAGATTGAGCCCCCCGACGGTCCTCGCTACATCCGCACCGATCCCGGCGTCGGCTACCGCTTCGCTGCCTGAGCGTGGCAGTCATTTCCTCCGCATAGCGGGAGAAAGGACAACCACGGCCTCTCTTCACAGGATCTGTATGAGGAGGGGCCCGTAGTTCATGCGGCCTTGACGGGCGCGGGCGCATGATCGATTCGTGCTCGATCTGCTCGCCGTCGCCGTAGCCTTGGCCCTCTTCGCCCTCCTTTACTGGGCGATCGACCTGATCGACCGGATATGAGCCCGGTCCTCGCCACCCTGACCGTCGCCGACGTGATCGGCCTGCTTGTCGCCGCCGCCGTCTGCGCCTTCCTCCTCTACGCGCTGCTGCGCGGGGAGAACCTCTGATGGCGCAGGGCTGGCTGCAGATCGCGATCTTCGTCGCCGTCCTCGTCGCCCTGATCAAACCGGTCGGCGTCTACATGGCCCGCGTCTTCACCAACCAGCGGGTGTTCCTGAGCCCTGTCGTCGGGCCAATCGAGCGTTTCACCTACAGGGTGTTGCGTGTGCGGCCCGACGACGAGGGCCAGGACTGGAAGGCCTACGCGCGCAGCGTGATCGTCTTCTCGCTCTTCTCCTGGCTGGCGCTCTACCTGATCCTGCGCACCCAGGGGATCCATCCGTTCAACCCCGAAGGCTTCCACTCGGCTCCCTGGGACCTCAGCTTCAACGCGACCTCCTCCTTCGTCACCAACACCAACTGGCAGTACTACGGCGGCGAGACCACCCTCACCTACTTTGCCCAGATGGCCGGCCTGGCGGTCCAGAACTTCGTCTCCGCCGCCGTCGGGATCGCCGTCGTCGTCGCCCTGATCCGCGGCATCGTCGCCCGCAGCGGCCGCGAGCTCGGCAACTTCTGGCAGGACCTGGTCCGGATCCTCCTCTACATCCTCGTCCCGATCTCGGCGATCGGCGCGCTCTTCCTCGTCTCCCAGGGAGTGATTCAGAACCTCAGCGACTCGACCGTGATCCACACGCTCAGCGGCGGCAGCCAGATCCTCGGCCAGGGCCCGGTCGCCTCGCAGGAGGCGATCAAGGAGCTCGGCACCAACGGCGGTGGCTTCTTCAACGTCAACTCGGCCTTCCCGTTCGAGAACTCAACCGGCCTGACCAACTTCTTCGAGATGCTGCTGATCCTGATCATCCCGGCCAGCCTGACCTACACCTACGGGCGCATGGTCGGCAGCCAGCGCCAGGGCTGGGCGATCTTCTCGGCGATGTTCGTCCTCTTCGTCACCGCCGTGGTCGTCGTCTACATGGCCGAGCAGCACGGCACCGTCGCCCAGCATGCCGCCGGCCTCCACACCCACGCCTTCGACGGCTCGACCGGCGGCAACATGGAGGGCAAGGACCAGCGCTTCGGGATCGCCAACTCCTCGCTCTGGACGGCGGTGACCACGGTCACCTCCTGCGGCGCCGTAAACGCCGCCTTCGAGTCCTTGACCGGACTTGGCCAGGCCGTGCCGTTCGCCGACCTCAGCCTCAGCGAGGTCGTCTTCGGCGGCGTCGGCACCGGTCTCTACTCGATGCTGCTCTACGTCCTTCTGGCGGTCTTCATCGGCGGCCTGATGGTCGGCCGCACCCCCGAGTACCTCGGCAAGAAGATCGGTGCGCGGGAGATCAAGCTGGTCTCGCTCGGGGTCCTCGTGACGCCGCTGGCGGTCCTGCTCTCCTCCGGCCTGGCGACGGCGACCGAACTGGGCAAACGCTCGATCTACGCCGGGATCAACCCGCAGGGCTTCTCGGAGACCCTCTACGCCTACCTCTCGCAGGCCAACAACAACGGCTCCGCGCTGGCCGGCTACACCGGCTTCATCCAGCCCAACGCGCCCGGCAACGCCGGCGCCTACGGGATCAGCTTCGCCGACATCCTCGGCGGCGTGGTCATGGTCGGCGCCCGCTTCCTGCCGATCCTCTTCGTCCTCGCCGTCGCTGGCGCCCTCGCCGGCAAGAAGGTCTCGCCGGCCGGCCTGGGCACGATGCGCACCGATAACCCGACCTTCGTCTTCCTGCTGATCGGGATCGTGATCCTGGTCGGCGCCCTGACCTTCTTCCCCGCCCTCCTGCTCGGACCGGTGGTCCAGAGCCTGACCACGAGGTTGTTCTGATGAGGAAGGACCTGCTCACCGGGCTGACCGCGATCGTCGTGATGACGCTCTTCCTCGGCCTCGCCTACCCGCTGGCGATCACCGGCATCTCCCAGGTCGTCTTCCCCGGCAACGCCGACGGATCGCTGGTCAAAGTCGACGGCAAGGTCGTCGGCTCCAGCCTGATCGGCCAGGAATTCAAGGGCAAGGGGTACTTCCACTCGCGGCCCTCGGCCACCGGCTACTCGGGCAACGTCACCTACTTCGGCAATGCCGCTCCGAACAGCGTCGAAGCGCGCGAAGAAGTGCGCGAATACATGAAGGGCTATCTGCAGCTGGAGAAGCCCTTCGACAGATCGCTGACCAGCGAAGACGTCCCCGTCGACGCGGTCACTCAGTCGGCCTCCGGAGTCGATCCGCACATCTCCGAGGCCAACGCCTGGATCCAGGCGCACCGGATCGCCGCGGTGCGCAAGCTGCCGCTCACTCAGGTCGAAGACCTGGTCGCCGCCCACACCGACGGACGTTTTCTCGGTCTGCTCGGCGAGCCCGGCGTCAACGTCCTCGAGCTCAACATCGCCCTCGACAGGGAGGCGCCCCGCAAATGACCGCCGAGACCCAGGCCCGCTCGCTCTTCGACCCCGAGATTCTGCGCCCGGCGCTGCTGGAGTCGGTGCGCAAGCTCGACCCGCGCGTGCAGGTCCGCAACCCGGTCATGTTCGTGGTCGAGATCGGCGCCGTCCTCACCACCGTCGCCTGGTTGATCCAGCTCTTCGGCGGCAGCCCGCTGGGCGGCGGCCACGAGCCCTCCTGGTTCACCTTCAGCGTCACCGCCTGGCTCTGGCTGACGGTCGTCTTCGCCAACCTCGCCGAGGCGCTGGCCGAGGGCCGTGGCCGTGCCCAGGCCGCAAGCCTGCGGGCGATGCGCACCGAGGCGACCGCGAGGATGCGCGACGGCAGCGAGAAGTCCGCCGCCGAGCTCGTCCGCGGCGATGTCGTCGTCGTCGAGGCCGGGGAGACGATCCCCGGCGACGGCACCGTGATCGAGGGGATCGCCTCGGTCGACGAGTCGGCGATCACCGGCGAGTCGGCGCCGGTGATCCGCGAGGCCGGCGGCGATCGCAGCGCCGTCACCGGCGGCACCCGGGTGCTCTCGGACAGGATCGTCGTCGAGATCACCCAGGAGCCCGGCAAGTCCTTCCTCGACCGCATGATCGCCCTGGTCGAGGGCGCCTCGCGGCGCAAGACCCCGAACGAGATCGCGCTCGGCATCCTGCTCTCGGCGCTGACCCTGGTCTTCGTGGTCGTCGTCGTCTCGCTGCGGCCCTTCGCCCTCTTCGCCGGCACCGAACTATCGGAGACGACCCTGATCGCGCTGCTCGTGGCGCTGATCCCGACCACGATCGGGGCGCTGCTCTCGGCGATCGGGATCGCCGGCATGGACCGGCTCGTGCGCCGCAACGTCCTCGCCCTCTCCGGCCGCGCCGTCGAGGCCTCCGGCGACTGCGACGTGCTGCTGCTCGACAAGACCGGGACGATCACGCTCGGCAATCGCGAGGCGACGGAATTCGTGCCGATGCCGGGCGTGACCGAGGCTGAGCTGGCCGAGGCGGCGCAGATGTCCTCGCTCGCCGACGAGACCCCCGAGGGACGTTCGATCGTCGTCCTCGCCAAGGGCTTCGGGATCCGCGAGCACGACTTCGCGGGCCACGAGCCGGAGTTCGTCCCCTTCACGGCCCAGACCCGGATGAGCGGCGTCGACTACAACGGCACCCGCCTGCGCAAGGGCGCCGGTGACGCGATCGAAAGCTGGGTCGCGGCGGAGGGCGGCAGGGCGCCTGCCGAGCTGCAGGCGCAGCTGGATCGGATCGGCCGCGAGGGCGGCACCCCGCTCGCCGTCGCCCGCAATGAGCGCGTGCTCGGCGTCGTCTACCTCAAGGACGTCGTCAAGGAGGGGATGCGGGCTCGCTTCGACCAGCTGCGGGCGATGGGCATCCGCACGATCATGGTCACCGGCGACAACAAGCTGACCGCGGCGAAGATCGCCGCGGAGGCCGGGGTCGACGACTTCCTCGCCGAAGCGACCCCGGAGCGCAAGCTGGAGCTGATCAAGGAGCAGCAGTCCGACGGCCGCCTGGTCGCGATGACCGGCGACGGCACCAACGACGCCCCGGCCCTCGCCCAGGCCGACGTCGGCGTCGCCATGAACACCGGCACCCAGGCCGCCCGCGAGGCGGGCAACATGGTCGACCTCGACTCCAACCCGACGAAGCTGATCGAGATCGTCGAGGTCGGCAAGCAGCTGCTGATCACCCGCGGCGCCCTGACCACCTTCTCGATCGCCAACGACGTCGCCAAGTACTTCGCGATCCTGCCGGCGATGTTTGCCGCGACCTACGCGATCGGCGATGCCAGCGGCCCTCTCGGTGCCCTCAATGTGATGTCGCTGGGGACGCCGGAATCGGCGATCCTCTCGGCGTTGATCTTCAACGCCCTGATCATCCCGCTGCTGATCCCGCTCTCCCTGCGCGGCGTCCGCTACCGGCCGATCGGCGCCACCGCGCTGCTGCGGCGCAACATGCTGATCTACGGCCTCGGCGGTCTGATCGTCCCCTTCGTCGGCATCAAGGCGATCGACCTGATCGTCCACAACCTGCTGGGAGCCTGAGTGGCGCGGCCGGCGACACGCGGCCGCCACAAGATCTTCCTCGGCATGGCCGCCGGGGTCGGCAAGACCTACCGGATGCTCCAGGAGGGGCACGCCGAGCTCGAGAACGGGCGTGACGTGGTGATCGGCCTGCTCGAGTCAGGCCGAGGCGGTAGCCGGGCGCGACGTCGCGATCGGCTACCTGGAGCCGCACGACCGCGAGGAGACGACCGCCCAGGCGCGCGGCCTGGAGATGGCGCCCCGCCGGCGCGTCGCGATCCGCGAGGTCGAGGTCGAGGAGATGGACCTGCCGGCGCTGCTGGCGCGGGCGCCGGAGCTGGCGCTGATCGACGAGCTCGCCCACACCAATCCGCCGGGGCTGGAGCACCGCAAGCGCTACGAGGACATCGGCGATGTCCTCGCCGCCGGCATCGACGTCTTCTCCACCGTCAACGTCCAGCACCTCGAGTCGCTCAACGACCAGGTTGCCGAGCTGACCGGGGTGCGGGTGCGGGAGACGGTCCCCGACTCGGTCCTCGCCGACGCCGACGAGATCGTCCTCATCGACCTCACCCCGGAGGCGCTGATCGCCCGCCTGCGGGCCGGCAGGATCTACCCGGGCGAGAACGTCGACGCCGCCCTCAACAACTTCTTCCGGATCGAGAACCTGGCGGCGCTGCGCGAGGTCAGCCTGCGTCAGGTCGCCGAGGACGTCGAGTCCAAGCGCCTCGTCGCCGATGAGGCGATGTCCCTGGGCAGGCGCGAGGAGGAACGGGTCTCGGCCGCGGTGCCGCAGGCGGTCGGCGAGCGGCTGCTTGCCCTGGTCCGTCCGCGGCCCAGCTCACAGCGCTTGGTCCGCCGCGCCTGGCGCTCGGCGCAGCGGCTCGGCACCGCTCTCGACCTGCTCTGGGTCAGGCGGCCCGGCGAGGCGCTGGAGGGTGAGGTCGAGCGCCAGCTGACGGCGCTGCGTCAGCTCGCCTCGGTGCTCGGCGCGACGTTGCTGGTCGAGGAGCACGACGACGTCGTCGCCGCTGTCGCCCAGGTCGTCCGCGAGCGCGGCATCACCTACATCATGGTCGGCGAGTCGAAGTCGCCACGCGGCCTCGCCCGTCTGCGTGAGCCGCTGCCCCAGCGGCTGATGCGAGCGACTCCCCCGGGAGTCGACATCCGGATCGTCGCCCACCGCGGCAACCGGGAGGAACGATCGTGATCGAGCACTTTCTGGTCGGCCTGGCGCTGCTGCTGGGACTCGTCGCCGGTTTCGCCCTGGCCCGCTCGCGGCTGCGCCGCTCGGCCCGTCCGGAAGCGGTCCACCGGATCCTTCTGCCGTGCCCTCGACGCCGCCCTGCGCCTCGCCCGCGCCGAGGAGGCGACGCTGATGCCGGCCTACCTGGCGGCGGTGCCGCTGCGGCTGCCGCTGGGCTGCTCGCTGCCCGGCGAGGCCGGCAAGGCGATGCCGATGCTGGAGGCGATCGAACAGCGCGCCGGCGCCCAGGACGTCGCCGTCGACGCCCGCATCGAGCGCGGCCGCTCCTACCGCCACGCCCTCGCCCGCCTGCTCGAGGAGGAGAGCTTCGATCGCGTCGTCGTCCCCGCCCACGCCAATGGTGGCGAGGGGCTCAGCGGCGACGATCTGGTCTGGCTGCTGCGCGAGGCCCCGGCCGAGGTCCTGATCCTGCGCCCGGCTCCGGACGACCGCCGCCGTCTCGAAGCGTTCCCGGCAGCCTGAGCTCAGCGGCCGGCGTCGCCGGGCGCCAGGCCCATCCGCAGGGCGCCGGCGGCCTCGAGCATGGCGTCGCGGGCGCTGCGGCTGATCGCGGTCTGGTTGGCGAAGCTGTGGATCAGACCGGGGTGGCGGCGCAGCGCCACGTGGACGCCGGCTTCGCGCATCCGGATCGCGTAGGCCTCGCCCTCGTCGCGCAGCGGGTCGAAGCCGGCGGTGGCGACGTAGGCGGGCGGCAGTCCCCGCAGGTCTGGGGCCTGCAGGACCGAGACGCGCGGGTCGTTGGCATCGCTGCCGGGCGGCAGGTAGCAGGCCTCGAACTTCTCCATGTCGCCTTTGCTGAGCAGGAAGCCGTCGGAGAAGAGCTCGCGCGAGCGCGTGTCTTTGGCGGAGTTGGTCGGCGGGTAGATCAGCAGCTGCATCGCCGGCATCGCGCCGCCTCCGGAGCGGGCCAGCAGGCTGACCACGGCGGCCAGGTTGCCGCCGGCGCTGTCGCCGCCGACGGCGATCCGCTCGGGGTC
>Ga0193694_1000058_pt1 | contig 11809 bp, 9 predicted proteins | sample L3s1metaG_FD_160567 | JGI IMG/M metagenome (GOLD analysis project Ga0193694, IMG submission 160567) | Soil microbial communities from a riparian zone of the East river system, Colorado, United States - L3s1 | ecosystem: Environmental > Terrestrial > Soil > Riparian zone | place: USA: East River... | reverse complement strand
TAATTAGAGAGATATTGTTCCCTTCTAACATTACTATATCTCTGTTGTCTAAGAATATAGCGCGATCCGTGTAATCTAGAAAACCCAACACATCACTGGAAATGAAATAGCCATCGGGCTTGATTCCAATTATTAGCGGCTCATCGTATCTTGCGCCACACAGTGTTGAATCTTCAAATATGGCAACAAAAGCAAATGAACCCAGTAATCGGTTACATGTATGAATCATCGCCTCTTTAATGTCATTCTTTAATGCCCAATAGTGTTCTAAGAGGTGCGCTATAACTTCGCTATCAGTCTGGCTCTTGAATACATGACCATCTTTTAACAAGCAATCTCTTAATTCATGATAGTTTTCTATTACGCCATTATGTACTACAGCCACATTGGCTGAACAAGCAGAATGTGGGTGGGCATTCAGATCTGTAACTCCTCCATGGGTGGCCCATCTTGTATGACCTATACCTAATAGTCCTGGCATCTCTTTCAATCCCAGTGATGCATTTACTTCTGCAACTTTGCCTATGCCTTTTCTTATAAGCAATTTACCATTGTTCAGGGTGGCTATTCCTACACTATCATACCCTCTGTATTCCATTTTTTGTAGTCCGTCAACCAATATAGAAGCGACCTCTCCTATCCCTGAATATCCTATTATTGAACACATATTAAGACGCAGATTTTCGACAATTCTGGCTTAAAATACTTATGAAGATAGATTCTAACCGCTACAAAATGCATTATAAGTTTTACATACACATATTGGGAATAGATAAGAAGGAATTTGTTTGAAAGCTTATAAATTTACATATAGTGGACAAAATCCATATATAATCTTCGCCGGCAAGAACAGTCCGTTTGGATAGAAAAAACCTCGTCTACGATGGCGATCACCAATCCTTGACAAAGGAAATCGGAGTTCTTGAAAAGGCTAGTCATATGAGAATACTTTCAAATCCGGTGGCATGGAGAATACTAAATTTGCTCTCTAGAGAGCCGTTATACCCATCTCAGATAGCCAAGGAATTAAAGATATATGAACAAAGCGCCTATTACTACATCCGAAAACTACTCTCTATTGGCGCTATCACTCATGTCGAAACATCAATGGTCCGTGGTGGCACTGCGAAATTTTACAGAACGTCATGTCCGGCATTTGGATTGGAAATGGATTGGGGTGAGGAACGAATTGAAGGCAAGAAAAGACAAACAAAATATCACAAAGTCCAGTTATTCTTTGAGGATTTCATTAAAGATGGTTCATTTAACGGACTAATAGTGGTAGGTGCCCCGGACCCCCATGGACCATATAGATCTTCCTCAAGAGATGGTCATTATGCTATTCATCTCGCCTTTCTATTAGGAACGTTTTGTGGCATTCCCCGAAACTTTTCAGTCAAATTAGATGCTGATGCAAAAGCTGAAAAAGTTACAACAGCAGAGAACATCATATCTATAGGAGGACCGGGTACTAACATAATAACGTCAGAATTTAACCGCTTCCTCCCAATCCGCTTTAACGAAAATAATTTTTGGTCTGGCTTGACTAGCCCTAGCGGAAAATCTTATACTCTGGATAATCACGGACTAATTGCAAAAATAAGAAACCCATTCAATGATAAGAGCAATGTTATCGTCTTGGCTGGAGTAAGATCAGTTGGCACCAAATCTTCCATCATTGGCCTCACAAATTATGCTGACGGTATTCTTAGAAATTATAAGAAAGACCTGAACTGGGCTTTGGTAGTTCAAGGTTTTGACATGGACTCCGATGGCAAGATCGATAATGTGGATATTTTGGATGAAGTTTTTCTTCCAATTCCTTAACGACCATATGGCAACTATGTAATATGTGGACTTTTTTACGCTATTCTTTGGCTATTTGTGGAACTTCCAAATGAACCAGTATTTGGGGCTCTTCTTCACGTTTTACCAAATATCCAGGCAGATTCACTTTTCTGTTCCCAACTGATACGAATCCGTGAACAACCACCTGCCTTGCTTGCAGAGGAGACTTTATTGCCATCTTTTTCATAATAATTGTCTGAAGCCTCCTCTCAAGAATATCTTCGATCTTGAGATTTAGAACGTCATCAAGGGTGGCAGAGTCCTTAACCAATGCAAGTCGGTTCAAAAAAGACAGCAAGTTGGATTCTTTGCCATGTCTATCTTCAGTAGTCAATGCGAGAAGAGTTCTGGCCTGATTTCGAAAGTTAGCCACCTTGGTTTGGGCTTTCCATAATTCTTTCTTATTTCTCAGGCCATAGGAACCAACTACATAGAGCTCCGAACTAAGCTGATCTGAGGTCCAGATACGTCTCGGACGTCTATAGCTTTTCTTAGGTTTTTTTGGATCTCCCATTCTAAACCACGGCTATTTTGATGGCTCCACTTTTTCAGGCGCAGCTTTTGGTGCACTTGTTCCGCCCGCAGGAGGCGTTTCTTTTGCGGGAGCTCCAGGTGCACCGGCAGGACCAGGCTTAGGTAATTTCTTTACTCCAACAGCTCCGGCCTTTCTACCAGATGTTCGGGTACACTGTCCTCTAACTTTCAGTCCAAACATATGTCTGTAACCTCTCCAACTATACACAGTCTTTTCTCTTTCGATATCATTGGATATAGTAAAGTCAAGATCTGAAGTCAGAAGGTGTGTGTCCAAGCCCGTATCCATGTTTTTACGCCTATTGAGATAGAAGCTTGGAACACCAATTTGAGCGGGATTCCTAATAGCTGTTTCAATGTCTGCTATTTCTCTCTCGCTCAAGAACCCAACTCTCATATTTGGGTTAATGTTTAACGATTGAACTATCACCTGAGAAAGATTATAGCCTAAACCTCTAACTTGACTTAAAGCAACAATTAATTTCTTACCTCCCTCGATATCCTTGCCTGCAATTCTAAGGATATGTTTATACTCGGCTACCGACAACGGTGCAATAAACTAATATTCCGCAATAAAAACCATGCTGGCATCATTTATCTTGAATGCGCTTGTGATGTTGACTGGATCATCCTAACAACTAGTGAAAAAGTAATGACTTTGGTAGAACACCATAACCTCAGAAAATACCGAAGGTTCTAAATTGTTTCTAACGATTATGGTATCAATATGATGGGAAATGGAATTTATTTTATATTAGATCATTCTACCGACGAAACAAGCTAAATAATACGATAATTCTAGATGTATTAACTTCGAGACCAACGTTTAATTTGGGCTCGCACAAAAATTGTTACTAATAATAAATATAAAACTGGAAGCATGAAGATGTTTAAGAAGGTATTATTTTGAAATAGATGTTTGAAACCTTTAAATTTGCAAACCAAGAGAGATGCATGATTGATTTCTGACGATTTTTATGAAATTGTTCATAAGAGTTATTCTTCGAATCCAAATTACACATCGTCAAGTCCTGGTCTACCAGAAAATTACCATGACATTAAGACTCTTGGCGACCTATTAGGAATTAATTACAAGCATTTTGCAGTGGAGGAACAGCTTCGTAATAACTTAATAAGCAAACTAAAAAGAGGGGAGGCTCCCTACCCTGGAATTATAGGATATGATAATGAAGTAGTTCCTTCCTTAAATAGAGCTATACTCTCCGGGCACGATATCCTTTTAGTAGGACAGATAGGCCAAGCCAAGACGAAAATAGCTGAAACTATCGCGCAGAGTTTATTATCACCTATTCCTGTTGTCAGGGGAACAATTACTAATGATGTTCCGACTTTAATTCCTGAGCCTGAATTAGTTGCTTTACTCGGTGATAAAGATGTAATTCGAACTAAGCCAGAATTTTCTGTGTCTATTGAATGTGAAAACATCATTAGAAACAACAAGCTTGACACCAAAATCGATTGGATTGACGGTCATTCCAGATTTAAATATATATTGGCTACACCCGACATTTCGGTAAAAGATCTGGTGGGACAAATTGATGCAATTAAGATCGCCAAAAGAGGAGTCGAGATTTATAGCATGGAATCATATTCTCCAGGCCAGCTTCTCCAGGCCAGACACGGGATACTATGCATAGACGAGATTCCCGTATTGGATCCCAGGAAACAGGTAGCATTACTGAGTGTTCTTCAAGAAGGTAAATTCACAACAGGATCTTATCCGGTTGAATTTAGACCGGATGCAAAAATCATAGCTACCGCAAATCCTGTTGATTATACACATTCTGGAAAAATTATTGAACCTCTGTATGACAGACTTCGAAGTCACATAACTACACATTATCCTAGAACACCTTTAGATGAAATGTTGATTATCGTTCAAGAGTCACGGGTCTTTGATCTAACCAATGTGTTCGTTCCAGTCTATATTCTGCAAACCCTTTCCGAAATTTCACACATAGCACGTGCGCACTCAGAAATCAATCATGACAAAGGAGTGAGCGTGAGGATGTCTATACATTCCTTTGAGATAGTAGTATCCGAGGCCGAAAGGACACGAGGATTTCTCTACACGGCTAGGGTAATCCCCAGATTCAGTGACCTTCATTGTATCCATCAGACGGCAAAGTTCGAGCTAGCTGAAATTGATGATACATTTGAGAATAGAAAAAAGATATTGGATTCCATCATCTTAGAGGCAATAAAGAAGATATCTACATCGTATCTTACAGATATTCAGCCTGAAAAACTTATGAGATTAAAGGATGAATTCAAGGATGGTAGAAATTTTCAAGCCTCGCAAGACATTCCGGGAGGATATAATGCCTCTATCCAAAGTTATGAATTGCAAATAGAAAAATTTCCAGTATTAAAAGAGATCGTAGGAATAGTATCAAGAAAAGTTTTTGAAGAGCAAAAACGGTTTGAGGAAAACGCAAAAAAACATCGAATAGAAATGCCATACATCTCCACAGGCAAACAGAACGATTCAGAATTTACTGCATCTGTGGCAGAATTGGTTTTGGAAGGCCTCAGATTCATAGATCCACCGTTAATAGAACGAAAGGACGGATTGTATGTCAGCTCCAGCGTCAGCGTTTAACTACGAGGAAAGTATCAAAAGATTCACCTATTTCGGCATCAGTAAATTATTGAAAGAATCAGAATACAGTAATAATTACGATAGTAATAGATCACAAGATTCTATTCCCAACAATTTGCTGAACAAATACTTGGAATTAATTGGTCGAGAGATAATGAGAGATGAAGCACCCAGCCTTGATGATATTGAAACAAAGCTACAGGCTACAAGGGAGCAAATGGGATATTCAGACAATGGTGGAACAAATGTAAACGAAAAGTACAATGATTCAACAATAGATACTAGTCAAACCTCGGTATCCATAATCGCAGAGCTTGAGCGTAGGGGATATTTGAAGGATTCCAGTAAATGGCTGAGTAAAAAAGGATTTCTAGCAGTAGGAGGAAGGTTACTTCATGACGTAATGAAGGCACTGAAAAATGCAGATTCTGGTATGCATGAAACCACACATGTTGGAAGTGGTTCGTTACTCTTCGATACCACTAAAAAGTATGAGGCTGGAAACGACATCAGACTCCTAAATGTACCGAAGAGCATGTTGAATGCGATAGAGAGAATGTCTAAAACAAAACAGAAGATCTCCATCCCTGTGGAAATTACGATAGATGACTTAGAGGAATACGAAACGAAACAAGACGTTAGAATGTCTGTTGTATATTGTATCGACCTTAGTTCTACAATGAGATATTCTACGATGTATGGAGACATGAGCAGAATTGAAGCAGCAAAACGTGCTTTATGGAGTTTGTATTTTCTAAACCAAAAATACTTTTCATCTGATTCGATTTACATAATTGGATTTGGAGCCTTAGCTTCAAAAGTGTCCCCATTTGATATACCATATCTTAAGACATTTGAACCCGGATCAGATTTCTTACACTACACAAATTATCAGGCCGCTTTTAGATTAGCGAGAAAGGTACTCCAAAAAGACGGATCAGTTAACAAACGAATAGTAATGGTCACTGATGGACATCCTAGTGCCTGCTTTGTCGATACCCCTGATGAAAGAGAAAAAATATTGTCCCAAAGACCATATTCTCAATTTTATGCTCCTGAAACAAAGACACTAAATGCAATAAAGAAAAATCTGGACATGGTGCTTGATACATCATCTGGCAGAACAGTATATCTGTGCTATCGGTACAGACAAGTTGATCAGTACATTGGAGAAAAAACCATTCTAGAAGCGAGGAAGTGCCGTAACACAGGCATTGAAATTGACACCATCATGATCAGCGAAGAAGATTCTCTGCTGAGCTATGTTAACGAATTAGAGAGATTAGTCAAAGGCCGCTCTTACTACATTAACCCTGCAGACATTGACAAAATACTGCTCACTGACTACTTAAATAACAAGAAAATCATCCTATCCTCACATACATAGTTTATACCATTAGTTTTTATTTACAACACGAGGAACTGACTTACGATGATGGCCAATACAGATATGATTTACTTGGATTGGAATAACTCATTTAACATATTAAGGAAGGCTCACAAAGCTTCCTTATTTGTACTTATAATTGGTCCCAAAGGAACAGGAAAGACTAGTCTTGTTAGGAAATTCACATCGGATCTCCACAAAGAGCTTCATTCTGTTAACTTCAGTCTTCGAACAAGGGAATCTCATTTAGTTGGCTCTAAAACAATGAATCAAGGAGAGATCAGTTTTGTAGAAGGGATATTGATCAAATCAATGAAAAATGGTGGAATTCTTTATTTGGATGAATTAAACGCTGCTGAAGCTGATGTCCTCTTACGCCTTGATGAGGCACTCGATGACAGACGTCAAATCATTTTGAAAGAGGCAGAGGGACAAGTAATAAAGGCTTCCCAAGATTGGTTTGTTATAGCAACGATAAATCCATTGTCCCACGCAGGCACCAAAGAACTTCCACCCCAGATATTGAGCCGGTTTCCTGTAAGAATTAGACTGGACTATCCCCCGAAAGATATCGAAATGCAAATTGTAAAAAATCATGTTAGTGTTACTACTCTTGAAGAAAGAGAGCTAGAACGTGCGTTCAAATTGGCAAACGGTTTAAGAGAAGCTGCTTCTCTTGAAGAGCTTTACTATAGTCCCAGCCTCAGGGAATCAATTGCGTTTGCAAAGCTCATAAGAGAAGGTGTTACAGCAAAGGAAGCTGCAGAGGTGATATATGCCAATGTTTATGAGCAGTGGGGTGAGGTGGAATATAGGAAAGTCATGGACATGATAACCTCTATATTCGCTTCCTGAATTGTCAGTTGATTATAAACAACGCTTTGTGATGCGCAATGATGTTCTTATTAATATAGGTACTTTTTTAGCGAGACGTTGGTCTGGAAATCCCAACACTATCGTCACACTGAAAGATGGCGCCATACCCTTTGTCAACATTCAAAACTTCACAATCTCTTTGCCTTCCCTGAATTATTATCTGGGAACTGAATTTCAGAAATACAGACAATGGAGGGCGGCACTATGGTATGAATCAATGAGGATCGCATATTCTACCAAAGTTCTCAGCTATGACCTCGCCTTTGGATTTATCCTCAATACATTAGAAAGCAAGAGAATTGAGATTCTGGGTCTTGGGGAATGGGAAGGTATGGAAAACGAGGTTATATTCAATGAGGGAATTTCGTGGTTATCTCGACCTCTACTAAATGCATTATACGGCAAACAAAAGATCATTGAAGCGTTTTCTCAATACCTGCTGACAGGATACATAAAAGGAGAATTATTTGGCGGTGAATTAGAACGCGTGCACAAGGCTGTTGATTTTGCCAATGCCGTGGTTAAAGATGCCCTTTACAATAATCGGAGTACTGATTGGATAGAGCAACAGGTTCCACAAATTGTCAAATTACTTCAGATAAATCCATTGATAACTATTCCTCTAATTGCCCCCAGATCGAGAATCGGCCTCTCGCTCTCTCAAAGCGACTTAATGAAACAAGTCGAAAGAATAGTCAAGACAAAAAACAAGGAAAAAGATGGCCAGATTGTGAAATCCATAGTCGACGGAGCCCAGCTGCTTAAGGAATTTGAAAGTTTAGCACGAGAAAGTAAGCGTTCGGAAAGTAAAGGTTATGCGAGCTTGGAAGAATTTGGTTTGTCTGCGCCAGATAGTCTAGCCGTTGATGAGAGAGCCATATACGATAACGATCTTATTACAAGACTGAAGGCTGCGGTAAGATATTGGAAGAGTGGATGGATTGAAATGCATGATGAAAGAGGAGATGATTTGGACACTGATGCAGTATTGGAATCACAACCCAAACCCTTTTTCACCGACTTCAAACTCTCTGTCAAAACAAAAGTTGCTCTTTTGCTCGATCACTCCAGTAGTATCGAGGATGAAGAGATCGAATACAAAAAGGCTACCATAGCTTTGTGTGAATCTCTAAAATTCCTCGGGGTTAGTTTTGCCGTCTACGCGTTCAGCACCAAGGAGAGGAAGGTTAAATGTTGGATCATAAAACGACCTGAAGAAAAATGGTCCTCTATTAATGCGCGAAATTTAGCTCAGATCAAGGCAAGTGGAGGGACACCCCTCGCGGAGATCTATAACCTGTTATTGCCAGTAATGAAAATGTTCAGGCCAGATATCCTGATAACACTTACTGATGGAGAACCGGCCGATTACGGGGCAGTAAGATCAGCAGTTACCAGTTACAAGATGATGGGAATACGCATGGTGGGGATAGGACTAGGCAAAAATGTCAATAGTGCAGTGAATATTGGACAAAACCTAAAAGGTTTGGAATTTGAAAAAACTCTGGCTGTAAGCAGACTACAGGATATCCCCCGTAAGGTATTGTCTCTCTTACAGATTTAACGGTGGAAATCCTGTAGTCTGCTTACAGCCAGAGTTTTTTCAAATTCCAAACCTTTTAGGTTTTGTCTCTTACATATTTAACGGTGGATCGATCGGTCTAGAAAGTAACTTGATATTGTTTAGTGATCTTCTCCCAGTCAGATAGAAAGGAATTCAGCCCCTTTTCTGTTAGCGGATGCAACATCATCTTACCCAGTATCTCGGGTGGCAAAGTTACAATGTGCGCTCCAATTTTTGCAGCGTCTACTACATGAACTGGGTGCCTTACACTTGCGACTAGGACTTCTGTGTCAAATTTATAATTAGCGAAAATCTGGACTATTTCTTTGATGATTACCATGCCATCATGGCCAATGTCATCAATTCTTCCAATAAATGGACTTACATAAGAAGCTCCTGCCTTGGCTGCAAGGAGAGCTTGATTTGATGAAAAGATTAGTGTAACATTTGTCTTAATGCCCTCTTCACGTAGCTGTCTAACTGCTTTCAGTCCCTCAGGGATCATTGGAATTTTTACAACAACATTAGGACCAAACTTTGATAATCGATGTGCTTCTTCTATCATTCCTTCCGTTTCTGTACCAACGACTTCAAGGCTGACAGGACCCTTGATAAGCTTCGTGATTTCTCTCATGATTTCTGCCGGATGTCCTTTTTCTTTAGACAAAAGAGTAGGATTTGTAGTTACTCCGTCAACCGCTCCCATATCATTATACCGTTTTATGGATTCGATATTTGCAGTATCAAGAAAGATCTTCATTTCTTTGTTTTTCTCCTCGTTTCAAGAACTACTTCCACGATCTGATTGGAAGTTAAACCGTATTTATCCAGGAGTTCCTCTATTTCCTCATCACGTGCAGACTCACCAAATATATCAGAGATACCCATTCTCTTTACCAGAACAGGATAATTTTCTGAAGTAACTTCTGAAACCGCACTGCCGAGTCCGCCAATTACATTATGTTCCTCGATAGTTATTATGAGTCCAGTTTCTTTTGCCGCTTGATATATGATTTGAGCGTCTATTGGTTTGATTGAATACATGTCTATTACTCTACAACATAGACTGTAATCTCTTTGAAGTATTTCTGCAGCCTTGAGCGCTTCTGTAACCATAAGACCACAAGCAATAATAGTTGCGTCAGAGCCATCCTGAAGAACACTTGCTTTTCCAATCTCAAAGGAATTCACATGTTCATCATACACCAAGTTGCTTGACGGCCGTGCTAGACGCATATAAAAAGGGCCGGGAGTTTTAGCAATAAGTGGTATCAAATGTTTTACGGTTATTGCATCACATGGTACTAGTACTCTCATATTTGGTATTGTTCTCATAATAGATATATCTTCAATTTGTTGATGCGATGCCCCATCAGGTCCGACAGTGAGTCCTGCGTGTGAAACCACGAGTTTAACATTAAGAAAGGGATAGCATATTGTATTACGAATTTGGTCAAGACATCTTCCGGGTAAAAATGCTGCATATGTACTGGCAAACACTACTTTTCCTGCAATAGAGAGACCAGCCGCTATCGATACAAGATTGGCCTCGGCTATTCCAACATTATATAATCTTGTTGGAAATTTATCTCCAAATTTTTTTGTTTTGAGTGAATCAGTAGTATCGGCTCCGACACAAACAACATTCTGATCATTTAGTCCAAGTTCAATTAGAGCGTCACCATAGGCAGATCTCATGTCTGCAAGCTTCCTTTCACTACTTAATTGCATGGAGTTCCTCCTCTATTCCCAACTCATTTGCCAATGGAATCAATATATGTTTACGTGTTTTCATCCAGTCATTACGAATATCCTTTATAGTTGCAATTTCCAATAATTTTCTTTCTAGTGCAACATTTGCCTTATGTCTTAATTGGATTATATTGGAATTTATATCTGCAGACCCGTATACTGCATTCCCTGCAACCATTATCCTAGCTCCCGCGTCAAAAACTTGCTGGAGGTTTGTTGCGTCTATACCGCCATCTGCTTCAATGTAGCCATGATAATTGTGCTTTTTCAATTCTTTAGATATTTCGGCCATTTTGTCAAGACTATCGGGGATGAACTTTTGACCTGCAAATCCTGGATTAACTGACATTATTATTACAACATCTATTCTATCAAGATGTTTATACAGCCATGATGGAAATTTTGTATCAGGATTTATTGCGACGCCAGGACTAATTCCAGCTTTTAATAGATTTTCGTTTATTTCTAGAAATTCACCTTCATTACAGACCTCGGCATGGATGGTTATTATGTCACAGCGTGCTTCGATGTAATCTTGAATATGTTTCAGTGGTTCTTCGATCATTAAGTGGGCATCAAAAGGCAGACTCGTAATTTTTCGAAGATCCCTTATTTTGTTAGCAAAAAATGTTGTATTTGGAACAAATTTTCCATCCATAACATCAAGATGAATGAGATCAGCACCTCCACGTTCTGCCTTACGTACCTTTTCTTCATAATTTTCTCGTTCTCCCGCAATAATCGATGGAGCGATCATAACCTCACTTTGCAGTTCTTCTAACAGCATAGGCGTATGTTTCCTTGGCGGTGCCCTTCCATGCCATTGCGGGTTGTTTGCCATATGTTTTATACCGTTCCCTTTCACAGTATTGGCTATAATAATTGACGGTTTGTCCTCTAACCTCTCCACTCTGTTCAAAGCATCAATTAACTGCTCAATCTTGTGTCCGTCAACCTCAAAAACATTCCAGTTAAATGCCATCCATTTGTCGCGAACAGGGTCAAGTGGCATTATTTCTTCAGTGAAACCGTCTTGCTGTATCTTGTTTCTATCCAAAATTGTGACAAGATTGTTAAGCCTGAACTTCGGGGCCGACATGGCAGCTTCCCAAATCTGTCCTTCATTTGATTCTCCATCTCCAATCAACGTATAAATTCGATTTCGCTTACCATCGGATTTCTTGGCAATTGCTATGCCAATAGAGACGGATAATCCAATGGTAAG
>Ga0193694_1000057_pt1 | contig 11875 bp, 16 predicted proteins | sample L3s1metaG_FD_160567 | JGI IMG/M metagenome (GOLD analysis project Ga0193694, IMG submission 160567) | Soil microbial communities from a riparian zone of the East river system, Colorado, United States - L3s1 | ecosystem: Environmental > Terrestrial > Soil > Riparian zone | place: USA: East River... | reverse complement strand
ATCATCATATACGTAGCATTGCAATCCTTGTTGTTCGAGCTTGGCCAATCGAGCTTTGGGACAGTAACCACCATCCCGAAGTCGACAAGGTGACGTTTGGAAGGTTTTGGAGAAACCTCTTGGCGTTCGGCAACACCAACCCCATCTATCCTCATCCACTCGATCAACTCTTTGCAGGTGCCAAGTGCCAACGCGCGGCTGATCTTGCCACAGTCGCCCGCACAGTAACCCGCACTCCTCATCCGACAATGAAGTCAGCAACGACCTTGGCACAGCTGCGTGATGTTTGGGACCGGAAGGAGGTCGTTATCAAACGAGAGTTCAGCGACAGTTCCACACACAGTCACTGCTGGTCGCCTGATCGTCCAAAAAAAGTCATGGACGAATATCATGAGACAATGAACGACTATGGGCCCATACGCAGCTCAGGCATCCCACCCCCTTGCTGGTTGATACAGCCATACATCCAAGAACTTCCCGGTAAAGGCGAGCTGCGAGCGTTTTTTGCCGACAACAAGTTCAAATATTGCATCCACACGTGGCCGGAACCGGATGCTGAAGGAACAAGTGGCACAGCTGGAATGGAGTACGTTACTCAATACACCCCCTTGGATTGCCTTGAGTGAGTCCCAAGCCAATCAACTTATCCATGCAGTAATGAACCTCTGTAGGATTGGGGTGGCCAGACACCTGGGCCCTCTGAGGGGACGCCAGGGCACAACCCCAGAGATCTGCAATGATTACTTCCCGGAACGGGAAAAGGCTGCTGCTGCTAATGCTTTTAAAACCTTTTGTACACAGACTCTCAACGGCCTCATTGACTTGGAGGAGTCCAGGACCGGCCAACCATCCGATCTGCGTATCTTTTGCCGGATGGACGTTAGCGTGATCCGCCATCAGTCGGGACGGTTTCGATACTTCGTATCCGAGGTCGAAAGAAGCCAGACTGTCGCCCTGTACCGTGGCTTAGCCTACAGCGACGCTGGTTCCATGCTGTTGGATGCAGTGAGCGCGATAACGAGAAAGTATAAATTCAATGCAGAATCGTAATGGTCGTCTTCCCTGTATTCCAATCTCTCGTTGCTCGTTCTGCTGTGTTGTGTGATTTTGTAACCAGGTTAACTAGTCCTTGCTCCAGACAGTCACTCCCGGCCGACCCCCAGCTTAGTACATTCGCATCAGCCATACTCCGGAGAGAGAGGGTTAGTGGAACACGCCGAACAGTGAGTGTTCGGCTCTGCAAACAACACAATATGCGCGTCGAACGGTGAGTGTTCGGCTCTGCAAACAACACAATATGCACGTCAAACGGTGAGCGTTCGGCTCTCCGAAGAGGAATCAAAGGATGGATTACGTCCAACGCTGAGCGCACGGCATTTGAAAAGAATGGATCAAAGCAAGGGGTTATGTCGAACGCTGACTGTTCGGTGTGGAAAATCAATAAACAACCTTACAAACAAACACATACCACCATGTTGAACCCTGTTATCGAACAGAAGACAGTGAACGTGGCATGCTGAGCGTTCGGTATTCACAGCGATGTTATATTAGCTCTTATGTATTGTGTTTTCAATCCATACACGAGAGTTGAGGGAAGTTGCGAGAAAGGCGTGGCGTGATCCCGGTCAAGTTGGGTTACCGCATGAGAGCCTGAGTCACGTGCATGTTGAAGTTTGCATATAAAAGGCCAGCGGCTTCCACAGTTGTATTTTTCACCAACCACCACCATCCCCTCCCTTTGCAACTATGTCCCTAAAAAAATCCGACATCCTGGCACAGCAGATCGCGAAGGCGGAGCGCCAGCTGGCGGCCACGGAGGCGAAACAGAACGAGTTAGCTCGACAAGCGCAGATAGAGAGGCAGAAGAAGAGGACGGCGGAGAAGGCTGTGGTTGTGAAGAAGGAAGGAGAGAAGAAGCCTGGGGTGGGAGAGAAGAAGGCGGCGGCAGTGGAGGGAGAGACGAAGAAGAAAAGGAAGGCGGAGGTGGAGGGGGGGGAAGAGGTCGTTTATGTGGGAAGCAAAAAACCTAAAGTTGAGTTGAGTCCCTCGTTGGATTGTGTTCGGTAAGTTTCGTCTTGCTTCGGAGAGGTCAGTTAATAGTATTTCCCCTACAGGTGCATCAAGAAAAATATTAACTGCGTATGGTCTGCGGGAAGCTCCACGCAGACGGCGTGTCAGCCCTGCTCGAAGGCCAAGGTGAATTGCAAGAGGGCGGTGAAGGCGAGGCCCGCACCCGATTCCGCTCCCACCCCCATCTCGGCCCCCGAGCCCATCCTCGCCCCCTCCGAGCCTGCTGCCGCCTCCGATTCGTCTTCAGACGTTCCGGCCTTGTTGGGAGAGATCGGGTGGGCCTTGATCAGGGAGTTTAGGATTTACCGCAACCAGTTGCTCGCAGAGGTCAAGGGATGCCGCGCGGAGTTGGCCCACATGAGTGAAGCTCTGGTGGCTATGCACAGCGTGGTGGAGGACCGGTTCGAACTCCAGGGACAGCCAAGGTCGTCAGAGGTCAGTAGCGAGGATGATGTGGAGAGTTTGTTGGAGGAGGTCGAGAGGTTGCAGGAAGAGATGGAGGTTAAGGGAGAGGGAAAGGCGGAGGACGATGACGAGGACGAGGGAGAGGTGTCGAGTAACCTGCTCCCAGAATGAGCAGACATAGCGGGAGGCAAGAAGGCCTCCAAAAAAAATTTTGTACATAAAAAAAAATGGCTTGGTTACTTGGAATAACGGGAGTGAGATGCAGGCTACGAGGTTCAACAGAAACAACACCTTGATACTGGATCGTGAGGACAGGTGAAATTTGTAGCAGAATTCCCTGGAGCGTAACCCAACGATGGATCGATGTGAAGGAGCTGTCATCAGGGTTAGTTAGTGATGAAGATCTGGTGATCAATTGCGGGACAGCCTAACATGCTGTTATTGTATTTATCTGCCGGAACCAGACTGGTCCACTGCGAGCAACCTGATGGGCGTCTGGGACGGCCATCGGTGTACTGCCTGACTCACCACTCTGCACCAAATATGTTCGGCAGCCTGCTAAACTGCGGCAGTCATCTAGCTAGCCCATTGTACCACCGTTATTTGGCCATGTTATTTGCACAGAAAATGTATGGACGAGTGGTGTGGGCGTCTGGGACGCCCATCTGGTATACATCACTCTGGGAACAACGAGCGTTCGGGATGATAACAGTTGTAAAGCTCCACAATTGCATGCCTTATTGCTGATCCCATCCGATGAGCATTCAGCATTCCAAGGACCAGCTCCCAGTTATGTAATTATTATTATATGCATGGTGACCCGATGCAATGAGTTCGTTGTTATCAAGTGACTATATAAGTTCCACATTGTTACTATTGCCATTGCCCTATGGCAATCTGCAAGCTGTGGAGAAGACATCGAAACACGGTGACGCTCCCAGATGGCTCCACGAATCCATCCTTTGCCGAACCCTGAGCGTTCGGCACTTAAATACTGGTTAGTTCACTCATCTAACCCTTCGATTGCCAGACGATCTTCATTGTCTGTCAATCGAATGATAGATGAGTGAACTAACCCAGTATATGAAACTAACTACTGCAGTATTTAAGTGCCAAACGCTCAGCGTTCGGCAACGGATGGATTCGTGGAGTCATCTGGGAGCATCACCGGCTTTTGACGTCTTCTCCACAGCTTGCAGATTGCCATAGGGCAACGGCAATAGTAATAACGTGGAACTTATATACAGTGAGTGATCCACCCCTCCTTGTCCCAACTCCCAACAAAGTAAAAATCGTCTCCTATGGTTTCCACATGCATCATTTTACAATTTTAAGTTAATACACTCAATGAGGGCTATCATATAGTACTTTGTACCAAATCTAGGAGCAATTGCCATGTGCAGTGAGCGATGTCAATTACTTCAGAGGTTGAAATGTCATGCGAAACCACTCGTTGTCCCAAATGTGACACACCAAATCTATACAACCCTCCTCGTCCCCACCCTCACTTCTACTGTTGTGGAAGTAACCCTGTAGCTTATAATGTTGTTTTCATGTTATCTATGGAGGCCAGAATGGAAGCGGATCTTGTTCCTCAACGTTACATGTCTGTCACACTTATGTGCACCTTGTTTCCAATGCATTTGTCTGTGGTGAATTTGGTCCCTACCTGTTGGATTTTGGCCTGCCGAACACTCACCGTTCGACCGAACACTCACAGTTCGACGCCGAACGCTCACAGTTCGGCTGCCAAGCAGGCACAGCCCGTTGTGATGGTACGACTCCGACGCGCTAAATATAGATACCGCGGAACAGCGCCTCCGTATTATTAGTACATAGCATATTTACAGCCACTCGTTTATTAGTTTACAGAAAGCAGTACATACAGGAAGTATAAAGACTGTACATAGTTTACGAGGACAGTATTCCTCAGATTTAATCAACACACTCCTTTCATTTTTCAACACTACCTTGCCTCAATCTTGAGCCATATTGTCACTTCACGTTAGTATCTGAATGTTAAAATTTTCGTCCCACAAAAAATGCACCAGAATTGGGAAGAGCGAACAGATTAAAAGTTGTCAATGCCCAGATTTGGTGATGTTGTGCACAATAACTGAAGTTATCCTGGCCGTCACCAAAAAAATTGAGTTTTTTCATACATAAACCCTATCCGTTGATGATCAAATTTCTCTCTGACAGTTGGGGAGAAGGAAGTGGTTTAAGGGAGTTAGAGCCCAATAGGACAAGGAGTGGTGGAACACTGTAATTATGTCGCGAACGCTGAGTGTTCGGTGATATTTGGTCACTGAGTGTTTGGCAATATCAGGAAGCTGCCGACTGTGAACCGTTGTCCGAGCTGTCGAATGTGTAGAAGTTATCACTAACCCTGGATCTCTCACAACTAAAACTGTCATGAACCTGTGTTCCCATTCCCATTTGCCGTTTGACTGCGTCGAACGGCAATCCGGTGTTGATCTAGCGGGCCCAGATCGAACACTGAGCATTCGGCCGATCAAGTCCATCGTAGATAGCCTCGTGGTCCGCCTTTTCGATAGGGGCTGTCCCGGTGTTTGCCAATTAGATCTACCGGGCGTGGCATGCCTCGTGTAGCTGTAGCCTGTGTTGGAATACAAGGTGGCGAACTCCACATCATTCGACCCCTTACGGACTTTGCGCCCCCGAGCGAGCGCCACCGCCACCAACGTCGTCGTTTCAAGTTCCCGTTTATATATTAGTCTGGTGCCTCGATGCGCACATGTACGGTACGAATATTATGTTCCTTTTCGTTATCTTTTCCCCATTATTACTGCTCTCGTGGAGAGCTTATTCTTTTGTTCTCAACTCTGTAGTTTAGGCACGCTATGCTCCGCCTACTTATCTCTAGTATTTTCGCGTCGTTTAGCCCCAGTGTCTTGCCTTCTCGCGTGCAAACACTGAGGCAAGTTTTCTATCTACTGTACTATGTACTTTACTTACTCACCGTTGTATTCTAGTTCTCGTAACTAGGTGATTTAATATATTAGTGTCTTGCCTTCTCGCGTGCAAACACTGAGTTCTCGTAACTAGCTATTCTTACAGCCTGGCACACCGCCATTGTGTCGGCTCTACCGTCGGAAATCACATCAAATTTTAGCAGCAACATCGGCGTATGCTAGGGGCATGGCATACATCGTGGCTGCTGTAGCCTGGCACAGCGCCATTGTGTCGGCTCTCCCATCGGAAAGGACATCAAATTTCAGGAGCAACATCAGCTTATGCTAGGGGCATGGCATGGTCAGGTCCATGGACTGCAGAGGGCTTACGGTAATAATATATGCTTTTAGTTAGCATGCGAACGCCACCAGTGTGGCCGCCTCATAACGGTAGTATGGTTTCCAATTCTTTCCAATCGTCTCTCTCCCCCTTGCCCGTCCCCTCTCTCTGTGGCATGCCTACCGATTCTGTGCCACTAGCTTTACTACTGGTTGATCTCCCAGGGCCAAAGGACGATCAGAATGTCTCGATTTGGTCTTGGCCAAGCTGGCAGGTGTTCTCTGGCTGGTCTGCTGCGCCGTACCAGCGGAACTTCAATGACATCGTCAAAGACCCCAAACGTCGACTGACAGAGGATACTCACAAGGCGATCATATCCTTCGTCGATAACTTCCGTTCACTTCCGCCGGAAAAGCGCCGTAGTTATGTAACGCAAACTAAGGAAGACCAGAACACGGCTGGGAGGAAAGCGTGGAAGGCCTGGGTTATGGCACAATGGAAAACTTGGAACTTCGTCGAGATTGTTGAGACTGCGTTGATGGATGAGGGCATGGATCCCTGGACAGCGATGAGGGCGGATGGTACAAACGAGGTATTAAACCAACCTGACTTTTGCAGCTTATGACCTTCTGACTTTGGTTGGCCAGTTTCCATCCCAAGAGGAACTCAACGTATCGGCTATATTTCCCAGGTTGGCCACCTTAATCTTTGGTGTCGACGCCCTCCACCATCCGGCTACCCCGAGCCGCCTCAAACCTCGCATTCAGCATTTCACCTCGACGTTCGTTACTTACATCTGGGCGATGTACCGCAAGAGGGTTACACGAGATGTCAAACGTCTCGACGCCGCCGGATCAACTCTGGAATCCGATTGGGATGGTGAGCATGGATTATGTTATCTGATTTTACGACCCAAATTGGCTGAAATATTCGTAGAACTGGTTGCCAAGCCTACGGCCACCGCCATTCGCGCTTACCTTCGCAAGATAGACAGCCTTGCTGGATTACTTTCGAAATACAATGACCCTGTGACGACCGAGATTATCGAGAAGAAACGCGAACATTTAGTGTCCCTTATGGCAGGTATTGGAATGGAACCCAGCGGGAAACAGACTGCCGATCGTCAGTACCTCTCCCTGGCTGCGTTGAAGGACACTAAAAATTAGCCATGCGTCGCCAGGTCTTCCGAAGTCAATGCGCGATGCCCTGGCGCAGCTGGCCAAGGAGCCGGACGTGCAGCATCTCGCCCTTGAGATCCATGAACGCCTACAACGCCTCTCGGAGGAGCCTGCTGACGTGCCGGCTCTTGAGTTCGACCGCGAGCACAACATGGACTGGGAAGAGGGCGTTGAGGAATTCCGCAGCAAAACTCCAGACGAGCTTTGGACCATGTTAGGTCTTTCAAATACCAAGGCCCTTCCTGACTTCAATACCACCATCGATCCTCATGGCCATAACCCCTGGGAACATCCGGAGTACATGGAGAAGAATGCCGAGACCTTACGCCCCATGGCCCCTCGATGGCATCAACTTGTCGGCATCGTCAAATTAGTTGAGCAAGCCTTCCGTGGGGAGCCGCTGATGCTGATGGATGAGGTGGGCATCGGAAAGACCATGCAGGTCTTCGGGTGCATCTCCGTAATCACGTTCTTCCGAGAATTCTACGCTGAGCACGGATACTTCCCGGGCGCATTTATTAAGTACCATTTTAACCCTGTTTTCGCATCATACTGATATTACGATCTCATCAACAGAAGAACGACAGTGGCAGGGGAAAGACGGCAACATCCCTGACGAGTCCATGATCTTCACAACTCCCAAGGCCCTGCAGAGCCAGGTGATGTCAGAGCTCCGACGCTATTTCCGACCTAAGTCTTTCGATATCCTTCCTTACGTTGGGCTCCGCAACAAGCGCGCTGACTGGTGGACCAGAGTCTGGGCCAAATGCCATCATAACCCAGGCCGGAGAATCCTCGTAGCAGCCAACACGGTGCGTTAAACTTACTAGATGACAAATTACTCCAACATTTATTAATTCCTCCCGTCTCGCAGTCAGTGGAGAGTGATGGCGCCCACACATGGTATTATCACGACGTCAGTCCATGCAACCCTCGTCCCAGTGCATGGTCCATGGTCCCTTTTAACAAGGAGACTACGATTTACGGGCAAAAATGGCTGATGATGGCGGTTGATGAAATTCACAATGCTCGCAGAATCAACCGCACTTACCGTGCACTTCTTCCCTTGGCCCAACAGACCCGTTTCGTCGTGGCCATGACCGCGACCCCGATAACAACGAGCCCGCTCGTAAGTGTAAATGATGATAGCCCACCACAGTCCATGCCTACTAAGACTGCTGTAGGACATCTTTAACATTGGCCGAGTTCTGTGCCTGCCTGGTTTTCGGGAGGATAACGATGAGGAGTACGCTGAAATGCGCCGTGAGCTCAATCGGACTTCCACCCGAGACCGCAAGAGACGGCTCGAGGATGGCACCTTGGCTGCCGAGTCAATCGTACGCGGAGTTGTCTTTGGAAGGACAGAGGACGTGGACGTGGAAAGCGAGTACACCGATGCGATGCTGAAGTGGCTGACACAAATTCGAGCCCGATTTACCGGTAAAGTGATCCGACGGAGCGGTAAATCCGTTGACTACGAAGGGAACCTCATTTCTGGTGTCGCTCCGCCCTCGGAGCACTTCATAATGCTCAACCTGTCGGAGTGGGAGGCTTCAAACCTTGAGGAGCTTGCAGAGCAAATGGCCGCGAAGCCAGGGGGTGGAAGTCGTATGGGTGGGAATGAGGCGAGTACTATATTCTCTTTTTGTCTTCATTCCATCTGCGATCACCGGAGATGCGTGGCCGTCCAGGACGCCCGCTTGACATGGGGCCTCTGACATAACCCTTGGCCACTGCATCACTGCGGAATTGGCACGACGCATGAGTACTTCGTGTCCCGTATACGGCAGGGCAGCGCGCAGTCGTCCCGGACGCCCGTACTTCCTCTTGCCCCAGATGTGGCACATGTGTTATATGGATGTTATCGATCACGCTGTCATGCGTGGTCGTCCTGGACGACCGTGCCCTCTCATGTTATCGGTTCATGTTTCAGGTCGCACTTACGCTGCCTTCTTTTTATCAGAATTTTTATCTCTTCACTCGTCGTGCTCTCACCCATCCCGCGTGTAATGATGGCACATGGACCAACCCGAAGACCAAGGAGGAGTGGGAATCGAAAGCATCTGTCAAACTTTCAGCCCTCGTTAAGATCCTCCAGCACCACCTTCACGAGGACAATGCACTCCCTCTCAAAACTAACAATGAAGGTGAAGTGGTAGTTAACACGGAATTCGAACTTCCTCCACGGCAGCCCGGCCTTCCTCCTGACAAGTCAATCGTGTATTCTATGTTCCCCTCCACCAACTTTCCCGTGATCCGTTCGGCAAGTAGTTTCTTGGCCGTCACTTTGACATGTTGAAGCGATGGATTTGATACAGGTTTTGGCTCTTCATGGCATCGAATGTTTGGAGTACCACGGAGGGATGTCCGAAATCCAACGCACACGAGTTTTGCAGGCCTTCCGTTCGGACCCCAACGCGCCGCGAGTTCTCCTACTTTCGAATGTCGGCGCGACAGGTCTAAACCTGGATACCGCTTGTAATCTTCTGATTCCGGTAAGAAGCATCATTCCCTTTGAGGTTGTATCGGATAATCAGACCTCTGCGATAGGAGGCGTTGTGGTCTGCACAGGATGATATTCAGATGCAGGGACGTATTGTCAGATTTCCGCAACCAAAGCATGTCAACATCTATCGCCTGATCGCCAAGAATACGTCTGATGTGTTCCTCAACAACATCTCATTCCGGAAGGAAGCGATCCAGCAGGCGTTTCTCGGCGCAAGTCCCGCGATGCGTGAGTGGTCTTAATTTAACGACAATCACACCATTTACTAACGAGATCTAGGTGCAATGTTTGAATCGAAAATGGAGACAGAGAACCCCGATGACAACGACGAGAAGGATGGGCGTGCTGCCGGTCCTGCTGAAGGCTCCAGAGAACAGCCCAAGCGAAAGAAAAAAGGCAAGGCGCAGGCTGCGGATGATGTAGAGGGTTCTGGTAATGGAGAGGGGAAGAAAAAAGGCAGAAAGGGCGAAAAGGGTGGAAAGGGGAAGAAGAAGCAGCAGAAGGGAGAGGAGGCGCAGAAGACTGACGATGCGACCACAGCTCCGGAAAACCCAGGGGAGGCATCCACAGCGTCAACAGATAAACCTTCAGCCTCGGGAGAGACTCCAGCTCCGATGAACCCAGCGGAGTCGTCCGGCATGTCGAAGGATCTGACCTTTGGAGGAACCACAGATGTGGCGGAGTCCGCTCGGAGCAAGGACGGGGCCGCACCTGATGGCTCTGCCTCCGTTATGACGAACTCTCCTCCTGAAAAAGCATCCACTGAGGCGTCTATCGCTGGCAAGCCACCCTTAATCCAAACTGGAGCGGGATCTGCGCCGCTCACGACCTCGGCCCGGGCGGCGGAGTCCGCAATGAACATGGACGAACCTTCGCCCCCCGCTGGTACCGTTCCTCCCGAGCTTCAGTTGTCCTTCAACCTTCCCTCACCAATGGCCACCCGCGGTGGTGAATGGCCACCATCTCCGACACAAGGAGCTACTACTCCTGGCCCAGCGATTGGTGATGATAATAATGCCTTCCCGGAAATGACTGGAACGCCAGATTTCGACATTCCAGCCGATCTGGAGTCCTACACATCCCCAGCGGTTCCTGGCCAATCTGCCTTCAGTCTTGGCAGCCAACTAACTCAGCCAGATGAACGTGACGATCAAGGATTGGGCCGAAAGCATCTCCGACTTGATCTTGCTTCTATGGGTTCCCCTCATCGCAAGCGAGGACGACACGCTCAACAGGGTGGTAATATGGAAGTTGACAATGGTAGGGCCATTGCTTTTTGCGGACGATTTGTTGACTTACTCTCATTCTCACCAGAAACGTCTTCTAAACCCAAAGAGAAAGGGAAGGAAAAATCGACCGCAGAGGACGTCGATCCATTCGATCCACTCGCTACGAAGCTTGGGCAGTTGTTTCGAAACCGGGGCTCTCTTGAAGACTTGCCCCAACCTGGGAAGCGATCGTCGAAGAAGGCACATGGTGGGAAAAAGGCATAGTGTTTAGTTTGTTTTTTGTACCATACGTATCACCGCGGCGGCATGTTCAACACATGCACTGTCATATGATCTTGCCGAACACTCAGTGTTGGGCACCCAATGTTATCGCGTATAACACCGCATTTTTGACCTCCTTTACTACCACACGTCATCCATCAATTTATCTAGGCAAAGTATCATCAATTTGTCCTACAATGGGAACCCTGATAAGTTGTTGTGCGACTTGATGGTCCAGGTTCTTTCCAATGAACTGCAGTCGCTCGTGAATGGGTTCAACACAGGCAACGATGTCCGAGTGAAACACGATCAAACTGCTTGGCAATGTCGTGAGATCCCAGGCAGGTGGCTGCTCTCAGTCAAGCTCTTGGACTGCATTGCCGTGAATGGGGCCACACCGATGTTGGTGTGGGAGGTGATGACATTTCTCCCGATCTTGGAGACGAGAATGCAACGTTGGCATCCAGAATGAGTCAAGTAGACGTAGGGTATTTTCCTTTCTGGTCTTGTGTTGCATTCCCTACTGACCCCATTCCTTCTAGTACCTCTCGCTTCGCACGAATGTACATTGGAATTAGTGCAAGCTGGATTCCAGCCTGGTGATCTGGACTTCCTTCGGGTGAAGATTCGGGGTATTTTCGAACTGACGATGAAACCCTCGATAGACAAGTTCCAGAAACCTCTTACCATGTCGATGCAGGGCTTTGTTGTTCCTGGTATGCCTAGATTCTCTGTCTTGATGTCTGATCAACACCTCTTTAGAACCACGCTACATTCTGAGAATGGCCAAGGTCCCGTCGGAAACGTAACTATGTAGATCTGACCTCGTATTCGGTTTCACCGGCCAGGGGAAAGAAAGAAACAGAAAGGAAAATGACGCCGAACGCTGAGTGTTCGGCTAGTCTAAGCGAAATCATGTCGAGCGGTCAGCTTTCGGCGAGGGAAAAAAGGAAACTGGAAGGAAAATGACG
>Ga0193694_1000056_pt1 | contig 11888 bp, 7 predicted proteins | sample L3s1metaG_FD_160567 | JGI IMG/M metagenome (GOLD analysis project Ga0193694, IMG submission 160567) | Soil microbial communities from a riparian zone of the East river system, Colorado, United States - L3s1 | ecosystem: Environmental > Terrestrial > Soil > Riparian zone | place: USA: East River... | reverse complement strand
ATCCAGGCTCGGCGCCACGCAGACGCTGCTGCCCGGCGCGGGCAGCCCGGCCATCGACACCGGCAACGACGCCGGCTGTCCGGCCGAGGACCAGCGCGGCATCGTGCGTCCGCAAGGTGCGCACTGCGACATCGGCGCCGTGGAAACCTTCCCCATCGACCTGATCGGCCACAAGGGCCTCGAAGCCTGCTGGTCGCACGCGCTTGCGAAGCCCGCGTTCCTCGACCTCGTGCATACCACGATCGACAGCGCGACTGTCTGTGTGGGGGCGTTTTCCACGGGCTCGGCCTCCGTCTGCCTCACGCCGGCGTGCCCCGGCGCCGTCGCGGGTTGCCCGGTCACGATTCATTCCGGGCCGTTCGTCGACGGCGGCAACTTCATTGCCGGCCGCTTCAGCGCGCCGGGCAGCGCCGACAACGTCTCCGTTCCGGCGTTCGTGGCCCCGAGCAGCAGTTGCACCTACACGGCGAGCAATATCACCATCAGCTACGCGCCCGACTACGCGTTCACCGACGACGGAAACCGCGGTGCTTATGCGGCCCTGGTGAACCGGTTTGACGCGACGGTGACAAACTCGTCGTTCACCACTGACTCCAGCGTTCCCGATTGCCAAATCGCTGCCGCAAACATCGGTTCGGTCTTCGCCGCCTACGTACAAGCCACATTGTCCGCCAATCTGCGGCAGAAGCTCCAGACGGCAACGGCCAGCCAGTCCGTGTGCCCCTTGTCGCCGTAGCGCGCGGATCTGTGGTCACGGTCCTGCACAGAGGAGCCGTTATCGTCGCCATCGGCGATTTTGAAATCCCAACCCCCGCGAAACGGCACTTGGCGCCGGCGTAGGGATCGACTCGATCATCGAAGTAGTGCTGTTTCTCGTAGCGGCCTGTTTCGGCCTGTTGTCGAACGCAAATTTCCACTAGAGTGTCGCCGAAGGAAGACCGACACAGATCCTGACTGGGGGTTTCCTGAAAAGTACGCGCAAAGTGCTGCTCAGCCGCCCTTCGGCGGCCGTCTTTTTGCTGGTATTTTTCTGTTCGCCCGCCTGGGCTGCCACTTGCCGCGTGACCGCGACCGGCAGCAACGACGGCAGCAGTTGGGCGACACCCGCACCCTTGCAGGCGGCGCTCGCTGCACCCGGCACCTGCACGGAAATCTGGGTGGCCAAGGGTTTGTACAAGCCCACGGCGACTACGGATACATCGATCAGCTTCAGCATTGCGAACAACGTGGCCGTATACGGTGGTTTCGCCGGCGGCGAAACCCTGCGCACGCAGCGCGATCCCGGGGCGAACCTCACCGTGCTGTCGGGCGACATCGACAACAACGACACCACCGATGCCAGCGGCGTGGATGCCGATACCACGCATATCGTCGGCAGCAACAGCAAAACCGTGGTGTTGTTGCACCACGTGAGTTCCACTACGGCATTGGATGGATTCACGATAACCGGTGGGGATAACAGATCGGGAGGCTCGTCCTACGGTGGCGGTTTGATTTGCGATGGGAGCCCATCGCAGGATGGTCCCTTGTTGTCGCGTTTGGTTTTCATCGGAAATGCCGCCTTGAGCGGCGGCGCAATCTACAACAACAGCACGGTTGGCTACAGCAGCAACGCCTCACTCAGCAGTGTCACGTTCATCGGAAACCGTGCAACCCAGTTCGGTGGCGCAATCTACAATAATTGCGGCGGTGGCCCGTGCACTTTCACCTTGAGCGGCGCGACATTCAATGCGAATAGTGCGGGCGACTCAGGCGGTGCAATTTACACCACGGATGCCGGCCCCAGTTTCAGCAACGTCACGTTCGTCGGTAACCACGCCAGCAAGGGCGGCGCTTTTTTCGCTCACGCCTATCCTCCGGTTGCATTCCAGAATCCCCTGCTGAATTTCGTTACGTTCAGCGACAATGTGGCTGATACGAGCGGCGGCGCCATCGCATCGACCGGCCCCGCCCACCCGGTTTTGCACAACGCAATTCTTTGGGGTGATCACGCTCCGCTGGGATTCGGCGCGGAAATCGACAACGAAGAAGGCGCCACCACAACCATCGACCACAGCATCGTGAAGGATTCCGGCGGCAGCGCCGCCTGGAATCCTTCGTTCGGCACCGACGGCGGAGGTAATCTCGACGTGGATCCGCGCCTTGGCCCGCTGCTGGCATCCAGGCTCGGCGCCACGCAGACGCTGCTGCCCGGCACGGGCAGCCCGGCCATCGACGCTGGCAACGACACCGGCTGTCCGGCCGAGGACGAGCGCGGCATCGTGCGCCCGCAGGGTGCGCACTGCGACATCGGCGCCGTGGAAACCTTTCCCATCGACCTGATCGGCCACAAGGGTCTCGAAGCCTGCTGGTCGCAGGCGCTGGCGAAGCCCGCGTTCCTCGAACTCGTGCATACCACGATCGACAACGCGACAGTCTGCGTGGGGGCGTTTTCCACCGCATCAGCCTCGGTCTGCCTCACGCCGGCGTGCCCCGGCGCCGTCGTGGGTTGCCCGGTTACGATTCATTCCGGGCCGTTCGGCGACGGCGGCAGCTTCATCGCCGGCCGCTTCAGCGCATCGGGCAGCGCCGACAACGTCACTGTTCCGGCGTTCGTGGCCCCGAGCAGCAGTTGCACCTACACGGCGAGCAATATCGCCCTCGGCTACGCGCCGGACTACGCGTTCACCGACGACGGCAACCGCGGTGCTTATGCGGCCCTGGTGAACCGGTTTGACGCGACGGTGACGAACTCGTCGTTCACCACCGACTCCAGCGTTCCCGATTGCCAAATCGCTGCCGCAAACATCGGTTCGGTCTTCGCCGCCTACGTACAAGCCACACTGTCCGCCAATCTGCGGCAGAAACTGCAGACCGCAACGGCCAGCGAGTCGGTCTGCCCCTTGTCACCGTAGCGGATCTGTACTCGCAGGGCCTGCACAACGGCGCCGTCAACGTCGGCGATTTTTGAATCCCGACGCGCACGCGTCGCCGAGTCGCTCGCCGGTCGACGTTCTTGCGCGGCTTATGTTCGCGGTCGAAGAACCGAACCATCAAGCGGATGGAGCGAGCACCTCGTCGAAGTTGTACATGCGCGGTTCGCGACGCGCGAGCCAGATCGCCGCTGCGAGCGCGCCGCGCGCGAAGATGTCGCGGCTCGTGGCGCGGTGCGTGAGTTCAAGCCGCTCTCCCTCGGTGGCGAAGATCACAGTGTGCTCGCCGACCACGTCGCCGCCACGCAGCGCGGCGAAACCGATCTCCTGCTCGCCGCGCGCGCCGACCTGTCCATGCCGGGCGAACACCGCTCGTTCCGCCAGCGCGTGCCCACGCCCTTCGGCAATGGCCATGCCCAGGTTCATCGCGGTTCCGGAGGGCGCGTCGGTCTTGCCCTTGTGATGGAATTCGACGATGTCGCAGTCCCAATCGGGCAGCGCCGATGCGACACGACGCGCGGCACGCAGCAGCATCGCCGCGCCGAGGCTGAAGTTCGCCGCCCACAGTACCGGTATTGAACGGGCCGCGTGTTCCAGCGACAGGCGTTGCTCGTCGCGCAAACCGGTCGTACCGCAGACAAAAGCCACGCGTCGCTGTACGGCGAGTGCCAGCGCGCCATCGAATGCATTCGGTCCGCTGAAATCGACGATCACGTCGCAGGGCACATCCGGGTCGAGCGACGTGGAAAAATCCACATCACGCTTCAGCACGCCGAACACGCGATCGAGCGGCTCGTCCGCCAAGCCGGAGCTGGGCCTGACAAGCGCGCACGTGAGGCGAGCCTGGGTCGAATCGAGCACGAGCCGAATGATCGCCTGCCCCATGCGCCCGGCGGATCCATAGACGACGACGTTGACGAGATCGCTCATTGGGAGATGGTAGCAGGGGCTGGAGACAGCGGAAGAGGGGCTAGGGGCCAGGGACTAGGGGCCAGCAAGAGCTGGTTCAGGTTGCGAGTGTGCCGGTGAGGGAGACTTGAAGACGGCGCAGCAGAGAATGTTTCGACCGCTCTGACTAGTCCCTGGTCCCTAGTCCCTGCTCCCTAGGAAGTTACTCTTTCCCAAAACTGCCTGACCCCGCCAAGCCACGAACTTGCTCGCGGCGTGTGCTTGGCCGCGTCGTCGCCGAAGCTGGCTTCGAATTCCTCGATCAGTTCGCGCTGGCGCTTGTTGAGCTTGATTGGCGTTTCGATGACCACGCGGCAGATCAGGTCGCCAACGTGGCCGTTGCGCACGTTGCGGACACCCTTGCCGCGCAACTTGAACAGTTTGCCGGTCTGGGTCTCGGGCGGAATCTTGATCGAGGCTTCGCCACCGAGCGTGGGCACTTCAAGTTCCGCACCCAGTGCCGCCTGCGAAAAGCGGATCGGCAGCTCGCAGAAAAGGTCGTCGCGCTCGCGCTGGAAGATCGGGTGCTCGCGCACGTGGACTTCAACATAAAGGTCACCCGCGGCTGCGCCGGCCGGGCCGGCTTCGCCCTCGCCCGACAGGCGGATGCGGTCGCCGCTGTCGACGCCAGCCGGAATCTTGACCGACAGCGTCTTGTCCTTCTGGACGCGCCCCTCGCCGCGGCAGGCGCGGCATGGATTGGAAATCTTCTTGCCGCTGCCGCCGCAGTGCGGACACGACTGCTGGATCGAGAAGATGCCGTTCTGCATGCGGACGCGGCCGTGGCCACGGCAGGTGTCGCAGGATGCCAGCTTGCCGTCGCTCGACCCGGACCCCGAGCAGGATTCGCATGGCGACAGCGTGGGCACGTCGATCTTGCGCTCGAGGCCGAACACCGCCTCTTCCAGATCGAGTTCGACGACGTAACGCAGGTCGGCGCCGCGCCGCGTCTGCCGGCCCTGCCCGCCCATGCCGAAAATGTCGGAAAAGATGTCGCCGAAGATGTCGCCGACATCGGCGAAGCCGGCGCCGCCACCGCGGCCTGCGCCATGCTCGAATGCCGCGTGGCCATGGCGGTCGTACATCGCCCGCTTCTGCGAATCGCCGAGGACTTCGTAGGCCTCCTTGGCTTCCTTGAAGTGCGCCTCGCATTCCTTGTTGTCCGGGTTACGGTCCGGATGATGCTTCATCGCAAGCCGGCGGAACGCCTTCTTGAGGTCTTCCTCGGACGCTCCGCGCTCGACGCCTAGCACTTCGTAGTAACAGCGTTTGCTCGTGGACATAAACCTTTCCGATCGTCCTCAGGGCAAACGCGTCTTGATGGTTGCGACAATGTTCATTCGTTCACTTTCTCTTCGATTCGCCGGTCGGGCACGAACCACATCGCGGCGACCGCTGCATACAGCCCGCAGGACACAATGGGGACAAAAAATGATAAGGCAATTGCGGTGGCGTAAACGAGAACCGAGGCCCACTCCTTCCAGTCGCTGCGGATGGCCTTTTTGAGCTCGCTTTTCGGCCCTCCGTTGCAGGCGATCAGCGTGCGCATGAGCGGGATCCACGCGGCCCCCGCCATAAGCAGGACGAAGCCGTACAGCGCCGTGGGTACGGGCGACGGCACGGGTTGCGTCTCGTTCAACCAGGCCGTGACGAACGGAAACAGGGAAAGCCAGAACAGGAAGAACAGGTTTGCCCACATGACCTTGCCGTTTACCGTCTCGGCGAGATGGAGCAAATGGTGGTGGTTGTTCCAGTAGATGCCGACGTAGATGAAGCTCAGGACGTAGCTGAGCATGATCGGCCAGTTGCTGAACAGAGCGTGCCAGGTCGCCTCATGCGGCGGCTTGAGCTCCAGCACCATGATCGTGATGATCACGGCGATCACCCCGTCTGTGAAGGCTTCGAGTCGGTTCTTTTCCATAGATAAACCCTCGCGCGAAGCGCGACTCCTACTGTTCCTCTCTCCCCCGCTGTCAGCGGGGGAGAGAGCAAAGAGAGAGGGGGCAGCGCCGCGTACTGCTGCAGCGCTTGATTTGTCGCAACCGCCTCCCCCTCACCCAACCATCTCCCCCGCGCCAGCGCGGGGGAGAGGGCTAAAGAAAGCCCATTCCTGCTGTTCTCTCTCCCCCGCTAGCCAGCGGGGGAGAGAGCAAAGAGAGAGGGGGCAACGCCGCGCATTTCTGCAACGTCCGGTTCTGCCAAGCGCCTCCCCCTCACCCAACCCTCTCCCCCGCGCGAGCGCGGGGGAGAGGGCTAAAGAAAAAGCCCAGACCTACAGTTCATCTCTCCCCCGAGAGGGTCAAAGAAAAGCCCGCGTAGAGCACTCGTAGAGAAAGCTCGAACGCGGGCATGTGTTTCTACATGTCAGTGTAGGCGATTACTTCTTGTCTTTCACCTCGGTAAACTCGGCGTCGACTACATCGTCCTTCGGCGTCGAGGGACCAGACTGGGGACCCGCCGCGCCCGTGTCACCACCCGCGCTACCAGCCGCCGCTGCCGCACCGAGCGACTGAGCCGCCGCTTCGAGCGCCGCGATCTTCGAATCGATCGCTTCCTTGTCCTCGCCCTTCATGACCTTTTCGAGGTCCGAAAGCGCAGCTTCGATCGCGCCGATCTCGCCCGGAACCTTGCCGCCGTGTTCCTTGATCGCCGCGCGCGTGGCGTGCACGAGCTGATCGGCCTTGTTGCGCGTGTTGACGAGCTCGTGGAATTTCTTGTCGTCTTCCTTGTTGGCTTCGGCGTCGCGCACCATGCGCTGGATCTCTTCTTCGTTCAAGCCCGAGCCGGCCTTGATCTCGATGCGCTGTTCCTTGCCGGTCTTCTTGTCCTTGGCGTGGACGTGCAGGATGCCGTTCGCGTCGATGTCGAACGTGACCTCGACCTGCGGCATGCCGCGCGGCGCTGCGTCGATGCCGGCCAGGTCGAACTTGGCCAGCGACTTGTTCGCGCTCGCGCGCTCGCGCTCGCCCTGCAGCACATGCACGGTGACCGCGGTCTGGTTGTCCTCGGCGGTCGAGAACACCTGCGTGTTCTTGGTCGGAATCGTCGTGTTCTTCTCGATCAACTTGGTCATGACGCCACCGAGCGTCTCGATGCCGAGCGACAGCGGCGTCACGTCGAGCAGCAGCACGTCCTTGACCGTTCCGCCGAGCACGCCACCCTGAATCGCCGCGCCGACAGCGACGGCTTCGTCCGGGTTGACGTCCTTGCGCGGCTCTTTGCCGAAGAATTCCTTGACCGCTTCCTGCACCTTGGGCATGCGCGTCTGGCCGCCGACCAGGATGACTTCCTGGATGTCGGAGATCTTCAGGCCGGCGTCGTTCAGCGCCGTGCGGCACGGTCCGATCGTCGCCTTGATCAGTTCATCGACCAGGGCTTCGAGCTTGGCGCGCGTAAGCTTGATGTTCAGGTGCTTCGGACCGGACGAATCGGCCGTGATGTACGGCAGGTTCACCTCGGTCTGGTGCGCGGTCGACAGCTCGATCTTCGCGCGCTCGGCGCCGTCCTTCAGGCGCTGCAGGGCGAGCGAATCGTTCTTGAGGTCGACGCCCGTGTCTTTCTTGAACTCGTCGACGAGATAGTCGATCAAGCGCTTGTCGAAGTCTTCGCCACCGAGGAACGTGTCGCCGTTCGTCGCCAGCACTTCGAACTGCTTCTCGCCATCGACTTCGGCGATCTCGATGATCGACACGTCGAACGTGCCGCCGCCAAGGTCGTACACGGCGATCTTGCGGTCTCCGCCCTTCTTGTCGATGCCATAGGCGAGCGCCGCCGCAGTCGGCTCGTTGATGATGCGCTTGACCTCGAGGCCCGCGATGCGGCCGGCGTCCTTGGTCGCCTGGCGCTGCGAGTCGTTGAAGTAGGCCGGCACCGTGATGACCGCTTCGGTCACTGGTTCGCCGAGATAGTCCTCTGCCGTCTTCTTCATCTTCATGAGGATCTTGGCCGAGATTTCCTGCGACGACAGCTTTTTGCCGTCCGCGGTCTCGAGCCACGCATCGCCGTTGTCGTGCGCGATGATCTTGTACGGCACGAGGTCGAGGTCCTTCTTGACCTCGGCATCGGTGAACTTGCGTCCGATCAGGCGCTTCACCGCATAGAACGTGTTCTTCGGATTCGTCACCGCCTGGCGTTTGGCCGTGGCGCCGACCAGGACCTCGTTGTCCTTGAATGCGACGATCGACGGCGTGGTCCGATCACCTTCGGAGTTCTCGATCACGCGGGTCGTATTGCCCTCCATGATCGCGACGCACGAGTTGGTCGTGCCGAGGTCGATACCGATTATCTTGCCCATGTTTCAGTCTCCGGAAATTCGCTAAATTTTGTTGCGGCTCGACTCGCCGCGCATGGCTGCAATACTGGGGTCGGCGCGAGTCAATTCAAGCGTCCGGCGCCTTCGCGATGGCCACCAGGGCGGGACGCAAGAGGCGATCGTTCAGCGCATATCCCTTCTGCATCACGGCAACAACGGTGTTCGGCGCCGTGCCCGGCGCAGAGACCATCGTCATCGCCTGGTGCCGCTCGGGGTCGAACGGTTGGCCGAGCGGATCGATCGGCTTCAGCCCGTTGCCTTCGGCCACCTTGAGCAATGCTTTCAGCGTCAGGTCCATGCCCTCGCGCAGCGCCGCGATATCGGCATTATCGACGGCCAGGCCACGCTCGAGACTGTCGCAGACAGGCAGCAAGTCGCCGAGCAAACGCTCGTTGGCAAACTTGCGGGCTTGTTCCAGATCGCGCTGAAGCCGCTTGCGCTGGTTCTCGATTTCGGCACGTTCGCGCAGCAGCACATCGCGCATCTCGCCCAGCTTGTTTTCGTACTCGGTCAGCTTCTGGCTGAGCTGGTCGACGTCGGTATCGACGGCGTCCGCGTTTGCAGCGACGTCGTTCGGCGAACCAGGCTGATTGGGATTCGTGTTTTCCATTTTCTTCTTAGGGCTGAGGGCTGAGGGCTGAAAGTCCAGGGCTGAGGGCTGAGGGCTGAGGGCTGAAAAACCGGAGCGGACACACCGCACTTGATCTTCAGCCCTCAGCCCTAGGCCCTCAGCCCTCGCTCTTATGGAGCCTGCCGCGACTGATTCAAGGCGCTGGACAGTATCTGCGCGGTCGCCTGCACAACCGGTATCACGCGCTGGTAGGCCATCCGGGTCGGTCCGATGACGCCCAGGACTCCCAGGACCCTGCCCTCGACGCCATAGGGCGCTGTGACCAGGCTGCAGCCGTCCAGGGCCGTGAAGCCCGATTCCTCGCCAATGAACAGCCGAACGCCTTCTGCATGCGAGCAGTTTTCCAGCAGCAGCAACAGGTCGCGCTTGCGCTGGAACGCCTCGAACAGCTCCTTGAGGCGATCCATGTCGGCCAGGCCTTGCGAGCCCATCAGGTTGACCTGCCCGGCGACGAGCATGTCGGCGCCGGGACGCTCGGTGAACGCATCCTGGGTCACATCGACGGCGGCGACCATCAGTTGATGCAGCCGGTGGCTGGTCTCGCGCATTTCGAGCAGCATGCGTTCGCGAATTTCGGCCATGCGCAGGCCGGCATAGTTCGCGTTCAGGAAATTGGCAACCTGCTCGAGTTCGCTGGCCGTGTAAACACGCTGCGTCGTCACGACGCGGTTCTGCACTTCGTTGTCGGTGAAGACGAGGATGACGAGCACGCGATTGCCGCCGAGCGCGACGAAATCGATATGCCGGAACGGAAACTCCTCGCGCTTGGGTACCGTGACGACGCCGACAAACCGCGTGACGTCCGACAACAGCGACGAAGCGCCGTTGAGCAGATCCTGGGTCGGCGCCTGGCTGGGCAGGCCCAGGCGCATCTGCTCGAGTTGCTCGGGTTCCAGCGGCGTGAGTTCGAGCAGGCTGTCGACGAATACGCGGTAGCCCTGGGCGGTCGGGATGCGGCCGGCCGATGTGTGCGGCGCTGAAAGCAGGCCGATTTCCTCGAGATCCGACATGACGTTGCGGATCGTCGCCGGACTGACATCGAGGCCCGAATTCTTCGCCAATGTGCGCGAGCCGACCGGTTGCCCGTCGGCAATGTATTGCGCGATCAGCGTGCGCAGAAGCTGCCGCGCACGGGCATCGAGCCTGGGGCCAAACGGTGTGGACATGATGCAGGGCGGTCGAAGGCGGGTTGAAGCTAGCAATGCTACTCTCAGTAATCAATATGGTCTGTGTTCCACGTCGTTCAAGACGATAGATCAAGAGAAGCGCCGCTTTGGCTTTTTCAGCCCTCGGCCCCCAGCCCTCAGCCCTCCTCTGCAGCGTTCATCGAGTCTTGGCGTTGCCGCCGACGCGTGCTAGCTTCGCGCCGCCACCTTTTGCCAATCCGCTCCGCGCATGCTTCAGTCTTTGTACGTCAAGGATTTCGCCATCGTCGGCGAGGCCGAGATCGCCTTTGCCGGCGGTATGACGGTGGTCACGGGCGAAACCGGGGCCGGCAAGTCGCTGCTTGTCGACGCGCTGTTGCTGCTCGCCGGCCAGCGCGCCGAGGCTGGCGTCGTGCGCCACGGCTGCGAGCGCGCCGAATTGATCGCGGAATTCTCGTTGACCGATGCGCCGGCGGCACGCGCGTGGCTCGGGGGCCAGGAATTCGATGATGGCGACGGCTGCCAGCTGCGCCGCGTGATCCGTAGCGAAGGCACCTCGCGCGCCTGGATCAACGGGCACCCGGCGACGCTCGGTCAGCTGCAAACCCTGACAGGCCACCTGCTGGAGATCCATGGCCAGCACGAACATCAGGCACTGCTCGATCGCACCAGCCAACTCGCCCTTCTCGATGCCTACGGCGATCACGGCGAGACGCTTCAGCAGGTCGCCGCGTTGGCCGCGAACTGGCGCGCGCTCGATGCGCGCAGACGCGCCCTGATGCAGGGCGGCGAGCAGGACCACGCCGACCGCATCGCCCTGCTCGACCATCAGGTGACCGAACTCGACCGCTACGCGCTCGAACCGGCAGAACTCGACGCGCTGAACGAAACCCACCGGCGCCTGAGCAATGCAGGCCAGCTCGTCCAGGGCACGACCGCGCTGGCCGAACTGCTCGACGGCGACGGCGAATTCAATCTCATGCGCCTGGTCACGCGCGCGTGCAGCGAAACGGCGCGCCTGGCAGAAGTCGACGCGAATCTGGCTGGCGTGCGCGAGTTGCTCGACGCCGCGGCGATCCAGGCCGGCGAGGCCAACGAGGCGCTGGCGCGCTATCGCGACGCTCTGGACCTGGACCCCGAGCGCCTCGCCGAGGCCGAAACCCAGATCGCCAAGCTGCACGAACTCGGCCGCAAGCATCGGGTGCCGGTTGCGCAACTCAAGGCGCACGCGCAGGCGCTGCGCGACGAACTGGAGGGATTGCAGAATGCCGGCGTCGTGCTGCAGAAGCTCGAGCGCGAAAGCGGCGCCGTCGAACGCGAGTATTCCAGCGCCGCGGCGAAGCTGTCTTCGTTGCGATCGGTAACCGCGCAGCGGCTCGGTCGCGATGTCAGCGCACTGATGGACGAACTCGGCATGCGCGGCGGAAGTTTCGAAGCGCAGCTCGAAGCCGCCGGCGGTGCCGAACAGGACCGGTTCGCCGCCGATGCGCAGGGACGCGAGCGCGTCGAGTTTCTTGTCAGCGCCAATCCGGGCCAACCGCTGCGCGCGTTGCGAAAAGCCGCGTCGGGCGGCGAACTGTCACGCATCAGCCTGGCCATCGAAGTCGCGGCGCTCGGCCTCGATGAAATCGGCACGATGGTTTTCGACGAGGTCGACGCCGGCATCGGCGGTGCGATCGCCGAAGTCGTCGGCCAGAAGCTGCGCCGCCTCGGTGGCCAACGCCAGGTGTTGTGCGTCACGCATCTGCCGCAGGTTGCGGCCCAGGGTCATCATCATTTGCGCGTGGCGAAGTCCAGCGATGGCAAGAGCACGCAGACGCGCATCGACGTGCTCGACGACAAAACACGCCGCGACGAAATCGCCAGGATGCTCGGCGGCATCGAAATCACGCGCGAAACGCTGGCGCACGCGAAGCAGATGTTGGAGAGAGGGCTGAGGG
>Ga0193694_1000055_pt1 | contig 12151 bp, 7 predicted proteins | sample L3s1metaG_FD_160567 | JGI IMG/M metagenome (GOLD analysis project Ga0193694, IMG submission 160567) | Soil microbial communities from a riparian zone of the East river system, Colorado, United States - L3s1 | ecosystem: Environmental > Terrestrial > Soil > Riparian zone | place: USA: East River... | reverse complement strand
AAAACAGCACGCCGGCCTCGCAGCGCAGGATGCCGGTGACGGGATCGAAACCGATGAAACGGTTCAGTCCGCGCGTATGCAACAGCGTGCCGCCGTCGTTCAGGCAGCTGTCGCCGTAGCTGCGGCCGTTGCCGTACGGGAGCAGCGTTCCGCTGGCTTCCGGCAGCGCTGCATCGCGCCAGTGTAAAGGTATAATTTGCTGCCTCGCGCGCGGAAAGCGGCCCCACGATGCTCCGGATGCCGGCGGCATCAGATCGCACCAATCACGATGACGACCGACAGCGCCAGGACCAGGCGGCTGGTGCGGTCGGATACCGCGAACACGACCGGATCGTCGTGCATGTCGCCGCGGTGCGCGATCAGCCAGGCACGGCTGATCCAGTACAGCAGCAGCGGGCACAGCAGCCAGAGCACGGCCGGATGGCGGTACAACAGTTCGCTGGCGGTGCTGTTGATGTACAGCGCGAGCACGAGAACCGCCAGGTACCCGCTGGCGCCGCCCAGCGACTGCACCAGCGGAAGGTCGTCGACGGCATAGCCGCGGCCGGCGCTGCGGCTGTCGCCGGTGCGCAGCAGCGCGCGCAATTCGGTGTAGCGCTTGATCATCGCCAGGCTCAGGAACAGGAACATCGAGAAGGCGAGCAGCCAAAACGAGACGCCGATGCGCAACGCCAGCGTGCCGGCAATGATGCGGATCGTGTACAGCCCGGCCAGCACGACCGTATCGAGCATGGCGATGCGCTTGAGCGCGAACGAGTAAGCCAGCGTGAGCGCGTAGTAGGCTGCCAGCGCGACCGCGAACAGCTTGGAGATCGTCAGGGCGAGGACAAACGCTGCAAGCGTCAGCAGCGGCGCTACTACCAAGCCGGCGCCGAGCGACAGCGTGCCCGCGGCGAACGGCCGCAGCCGCTTGCGCGGATGCTGGCGATCCGCATCGAGGTCGAGCAGGTCGTTGAGCAGGTAGACCCCGGAGGCACAAAGGCAAAAAGCAAAAAATGCCAATGTGGAATGCAGCAGCGCATCGGGCGCCAGCATCAGGTGCGCGGTCAGCAATGGCAGAAACACGAGCAGGTTCTTCAGCCACTGATGCAGGCGCAACGCGCGCAGCCAGGCGCGCCACGGCTTGGCGCTGCGCTCGAAGACGCGTTCGACTTCGCTGACTGTTCCGGCGCGCTGGGCCAGCCCATGCGGCGCATTGACCACGATCGCTCGGCGCGCGCGCTTCCAGACGTGCAGGTCGCGCGCCTCGTTGCCGGCGTAGTCGAAGCCGCGTTCGCCGAAGCGTTCGCCGAGCACGTCGGCTTTGTTGCGTCCGGAAAGATTGCGCACGCCATCGCTGGCCAGCACTTCATCGAAGCCGCCGACATGCGCCGCGACGGCATCGGCAAATTTGTGGTCCGAGGCGGTGCACAGCACGCGCAGCCGGCCGCTGGTTTCGCTGCGCAGCCAGTCGAGCACGCGCGGTTCGTAGGGAAGTGCGGTCACGTCGATCGAGGTGCGCTGGGCGATTTCGCGCTTCAGATGCGCCTTGCCGCGCAGCAACCAAACGCCAAATTGCAACAAATACAAAGGATTGCGCCTGAGCAGACCGAGCGCCGACTCGACCAGCAGATCCGAACGGATCAGGGTGCCGTCAAGGTCCACGCACAGCGGGAGATCGCGTTGCAGGGTTGATGGATCCGGGTTTTCGGCAGCGTTCACGGCGGCAAGAATACTAGAAGGCACGCCGGCGTGGCGGCGCCTGTAGCGAGTCAGCGGCGCCACGCACCCGATTACGTACCCCTCACCCCAGCCCTCTCCCCGCTAGCGGGGAGAGGGGGAAGTGCGTGCGACTTGCTGCAGCCTCACGTGTCAGCTTCGCTTGTGGCCTGCCAGAACGAAGGGGCGCCCTTGTCTTCACCCCCTCTCCCCGCGTTGCGGGGAGAGGGTTGGGGTGAGGGGTGAGTCAGTCCAGAGGCGCGCCGGTAACGCCAGAGCAGGTCAAGCGTGGCCGCTCAAGTCTCCAGTTGCGGCCGCAGCGCTTCGAACAACTGCAAGGCCTGCGGATTGGCCAATGCGTCGGTATTTTTGACCGGCCGACCATGGATCGTCTCGCGCACGGCCAATTCCGTGATCTTGCCGGAGATTGTGCGCGGGATATCGGCGACCTGCAGCACCTTCGCCGGAACGTGGCGTGGCGTGGTGTTGTCGCGGATCTGCTTGCAGATGCGGGCGCGCAAGGCGTCGTCGAGGGTCAAGCCCTCGCGCAGGCGCACGAACAGGATCACGCGCACGTCGCTGTCCCATTCCTGGCCGACTGCGATCGATTCGAGCACTTCGGGCAACTGCTCGACCTGGCGATAAATTTCGGCCGTGCCGATGCGCACGCCGCCGGGGTTCAGCACGGCGTCGGAACGGCCGTAGATGATCACGCCGTCGCGTTCGGTCAGCAGCGCATGGTCGCCATGGCACCAGACATTCGGAACCTTGGAAAAATACGCATTGTGGTATTTCTCGCCGTCCGGGTCGTTCCAGAATCCGATCGGCATGCTCGGAAACGGCGCGGTGCAGGCCAGTTCGCCTTTTTCCTCGCGCACCGGCTCGCCGGCATCGTTCAGGATCTCGACCTTGAGTCCGAGCCCGCGGCACTGCAGCTCGCCGCGATAGACCGGAAGCACCGGACAACCGAGCGCGAAGCACGAAATGATGTCGGTGCCGCCGGAGATCGACGACAGCATCACGCGCTGCTTCACGTCGCGATAAACGTATTCGAAACTTTCGTCGGAAAGCGGCGATCCGGTCGAAAGGATCGTCTTCAAGGTCATCAGCTTGTGCGATTCGCGCGGCACGATGCCGGCTTTCTCGACGGCGGCGATCCATTTCGCGCTCGTGCCGAACACGTCGACGCCGACTTCGTCGATCAGGTTCCACAGCACGTTCCCGTCCGGATGAAACGGCGAGCCGTCGTAGAGCACGATCGTTGCGCCGACCGCGAGGCTCGACACGAGCCAGTTCCACATCATCCAGCCGCACGTCGTGTAATAGAAGATCGTGTCTTCGCGCTTGAGGTCCGTGTGCAGCACGAGTTCCTTGAGGTGCTGGATCAGCGTGCCGCCCGCGCCGTGCACGATGCACTTCGGCACACCGGTCGTGCCGGACGAATACATGATGTACAGGGGGTGGTCGAACGGCAGCATCTCGAAGCGCGGCGGATGCAATTCGTGGCCGAGGAAGTCCGGCCAGGCCACGGCGTTGCGCAAGCCATCGAGCTTCAAGTCCTCGCTGCTGTACGGCACCACCACGACCTTCTCGACACTGGGCAGCTGCTCGAGCACGGAACGGATTCTCGCCAGGCAATCGAAGCGCTTGCCGCCGTAGCCATAGGCATCGGCCGTGAACAACACCTTCGGCGCAATCTGGCCGAAGCGGTCGATCACGCCATTGATTCCGAAGTCCGGCGAACACGACGACCAAACGGCGCCGATCGACGTCGCTGCCAGCATCGCGATGACTGTCTCGGGAATATTCGGCATGAAACCGGCGACGCGGTCGCCGGCGACTACGCCAAGCTCGCGCAGTGCGTTGCCGAGCTTGCCGACCTGTTCATGCAGGTCGGCGTAGGTGAATTGACGGTCGTCTCCCCATTCGTTGCGCGCGATCAGGGCGACACGGTCGTCCTTGTGGCGCAACAGGTTCTGGGCGAAGTTCAGGCGCACGCCGGGAAACCAGCGCGCGCCGGGCATCTTGTCGCCATCGACCAGGACCTCGTCGAAGTCGCCACTCGCGCGGATTCCGCAGAACTCCCAGACGAACTGCCAGAATTTTTCCGGCTGGCGCACCGAAAAATCGTGCAGCGGCGCGTAACGCCGGATGTCGTCGTTGTTGGTCTGCTGCTGCACGAAGCGCATGAACCGGCTGATGTTCGCGCCGTCGACACGCTCCTTGCCCGGCTCCCATATGGGTTTGATCATGAAATTCCTGTGAACGGCGTTCGATCCGCGCGGCCGGATCGTGATGCCCTGATAGCATAACCCAAGCCGATACGGACTCTGCCACGGGACCAAGGTCCTATTGCACGGTATAGGTGCCGTTTGCCCGCATCGTCACATGATCGCCGCTGTGCGCGGTGGCGGTGAAAGTGCCGCCGGCAAAACGCACGCTGATGGTGTAGGCGCCGGGATACGGCGTCGCGAACGTCAGGTCGTACTGGCTGTTTGCAAGATAGCCGGAGCCGCCGTCGACAATCTGCGACATGACGACACTCGGGCGCAGGAGCGGGGTCACATGTACGACGCGGCCGGCCTGATTGTGCTCGTTGTTCGCGCCCACGACGCTGACGATGATCGTGTCGAAGCTGGCGGCTTGATTCATGAAGGGGGTCAGCGAGAGTGATCGCAACGCAAGGTCCATCGCCCCGTTCAGATCGAAATCTGCGGCAGCGGGCGAATCCCACCACGTGACCAATGTCGACGCAACATCATCCTGATAGAAATCGTGTTGCACGAACTGGTTGCCCCGATGGAGCAACAGATGCGGTGGCACGTGCGGGTTACCGGCGACGATGCAGTTGGAGTTTTCCGGCGTCGGAACGAAGCTGGCATCGCAGCCGCCGATCAGGACGATATCGGGCAGGCCGTCGCCGTCGACATCGGCCGTCTGGACGCCCCATGAGCTGCTCATGTAGAAGTGCGGGATGGCGTCGCTGTTGTCGATGAAATTGCCGAGGCCGTCCAGGGTGAACACGCCGACTCCGTCGCCGCCGTCTTCGACTGACTCGGCGCCGTCGATGAGCAACGTCAGGCGGCCGGAGTTGTCGAAGTCGAAAAATTTGACGCCCTCGTCGTGGAACAGAGGCAATCCGACCGGCGACGGCGTGGTGACGGTGCATACGTAGTAGGGCAGGGTCGCGACCTGGAAACTCGACGGTTCGATGCGCGGACCCAGGTCGAGGAAATGTGGCACACCGTTGACGTCGTTGCCCTGGTTCAGGAACAAATGACTCGCGGCGTACAGGTCGATCCGGCCATCATCGTTCACATCGGCCGCTTGCGCGCCTTCGATGCGGCACAAACTGGGAATTCCGCGCAGGGCAACCGTCGCTTCGGGATCACTCGCTACACCCGTGAGATCCGACACATCGGTGAAGTGACCCGTGCCGTCGTTGATCAGCATCCAGCTGTGCTCTTGCGGCATATTCATGCTGTACTGAGGCAGAAAGACGTCGAGATAACCGTCGCCGTTGAAATCGGCGATGACCACGGTCTCGCCGTAGCCACGAATGTTGAGGTTCAGAAAATCCGTGTCCACGACGAAATGCGGCACACCGTTGACGTCGTTGCCGGTGCCGCGGAGGAACAGCACCTGCGAGTCGGGATCGCCGATGTCGGAATAGACGTTGGAGATCAAGTCGACGATGCCGTCGCCATCGAGGTCGGCATAGCGCAGATCGCGATATTTCCTGCCGTTCGCGCCCAGCGGCGCCCATCCCATCGTGGTTGTGTTCTTGACCGTGAAGTTGCCGTGACAGTCGCCAAGCGAATTGAGTACATCGACACAGCCATCGCCGTTGATATCCGCGATCGCCATGGCGCCCCATTGGGGAATGACGTGCGGCACGAATTCGACGATGTAGGCTTCCGGCCCAGGCGGAAGCTGCACACCGTGATAGCTCGCGCCGATCGAAAAATAGCGTTTGTCGGCGTAGCCGGCGTCGTTGCGGCCGAAGGATAGCGATGCCGAGGCCGCTGCAACCTGCACACCGGTTGCCGCGGGTTCGTTGGCTGCCGAGGCATAGACGACGTAGCTCTGCGGTCCGCTGACCGGATTCCACGTGACGGTCACCTGATTGCTGATCTTGGTAACCGTCGGCCGATCGAGCGCCATGCGCCAGCCAGTCAGTCCCGTATACGGCATGTCGTCGACCGGCGCGAGCAACGAGGTCGCCTGGATCGATGCGCCCTGCATCTGCCAGATTGCGCTGTTACCGTGAGCGTCGGCAAGCAGCACATCGGCGCGGCCGTCGCCGTTGAAATCCGCGCTGCCGATGATTGTCCATGCAGTGGTCAGCGCGGGCGCAGCGCGCGTGTTGCTGTCGAACCCGCCGGCGAAGATGGTGTCCGCGGCCGCGAAGACGCCTGGCGTCGCCGGCGCAACTGGCACCGCCGGGTATTGCGTTCCGTTTTTCAGCCACAGAGCCGCCTGCGTGCCGCCGGCATCGCGCCAGAGGATGTCCGAATAGCCATCGCCGTTGAAATCGGCGACGGCAGCGATACTCCAGCTTGCGTACGTGCCCGCTGCCAGCGTCTTGGAGAAGATCGCCGTGCCGTTGAGGCGCCAGAGAATGACGTCGCCGTCACCGTCGCGCCAGAACACGGCGCCCGCGGGCAGGCTGTGGTTGTCCTCGACGGTGCCGATGCCGGCAAACGTCCAGGACGCGCTGGCCGTCGCGCCGAGCGTGATCGCTACTGGAGCAATGCATCCGTTCATCAGGTACGCGTTGACAGTGCCATCCGGCAGGCGCCAGAGCACATCGTCGACGCCGTTGCCATCCAAATCGCCGATACCCAGAATCGACCAGCCCGGATCGATTCCGCTGGCGACGACGCAGGACTGCGTGATCGCGCCATTGCTGATGCCCCAGATCGACAACTCGTGGCTCGAATTGACCCAGAGGATGCCGCCCGCGCCGCCGCTGAAGAACTTTCCCGCACCAACGATCGCCGATGCCGCATCCGGCCCCGTCGTCAGCGTCGCGCGCGAACTCGGCGTCAATCCATCCATCTGCCAGACAACCGGCTTGCCGGAATGCGCGCGCCAGACGATGTCCTGCTTGCCGTCAGCGTTGAAGTCGGCCGCAGATCCGGTTGCCGTCCATGCCAGTTGCGCCACGAAGACGACGCCGGATATTCCCTTCAACATGGCGAATCAGGGCTCGGCTGAGTTCGGGCATCTGTGGCGAAAATGTCGATCTCCAGGCTTGGTCGAGCGGTGCGGCGTCCTGATTCAATCCAAAGCTAGCCGCCGAGCGCCTGCTCGAGTTCCGGAATGATCTTGAACAAATCGCCGACGAGGCCGAAATCGGCGATCTCGAAAATCGGCGCTTCCCCGTCCTTGTTGATCGCCACGATCGTACCGGCATCCTTGATGCCGGTCAGATGCTGGATCGCGCCGGAAATGCCGACAGCGACGTACAGTGCGGGCGCGATGATCTTGCCGGTCTGGCCGACCTGCAGATCGCTCGGCACGTAGCCGGCGTCGACTGCCGCGCGCGAAGCGCCAACGGCCGCGCCGAGTTTGTCGGCCAGCTTGAAGATCACCGCGAAATTCTCGGCCGAGCCGACGCCGCGGCCGCCGGAGACGACGCGGCCGGCACTCTGCAGGTCGGGGCGATCGGTCTTGTCCTGGGCCAGTCCGACGAAACGCGTGTGCGTCGGCAGTTCGACGGCGAGGTTCAGCGCCTCGACCGGCGCCGTGGCCGTGCCATTGGCAGCGGCGGCGTACGACGCCGTGCGCACCGTCGCGACCAGTATCTGGTCGGCCGGCGCCGCAACCGTCACGATCGCGTTGCCGGCGTAGATCGGCCGCTGGAACGTGTGCGCGTCGATGACCTTCATGATGTCGGAGACTTGCGCGACGCCGAGCAGCGCCGCTACGCGCGGCATGACGTCCTTGCCGAACGTCGTCGACGGCGCGAACACATGCGTGTAGCCGTTCTTGGCGGCTGCTGCGATCTGCGGCGCGTAGGCGGCAGCCAGCGCATGCGCATTGGCCGGATTGGCTGCACTGAGGACTTTGCTCACGCCGTCGATCTTCGCTGCCTCGGCCGCGATCGCGTCCGGCGCATCGGCGAGCACGAGCACGTCGATGCTGTCGGGTTTCAATTCGCGCGCGCAGGTCACGCAGCGCGCGGTACTCGAATTCAGCTTGCCGTTGAGGTGCTCGGCGACGATCAGGATTTTGGACATGAACTTCAACTCTCTCGGTTGGACTCCTTCCCCCGCTTGCGGGGGAAGGTTGGGATGGGGGCAATTCTGGCGCTACGCCTTCGACCTGCCCCCACCCTAACCCTCCCCCGCAGGCGGGGGAGGGAATATGGGGTTAGAGCAATCCTTTCGTCTTCAATGCCGCGACCAGTTCGGCCGCATCCTTGACCATCACGCCCTTGCTGCGTTTCGGCGGCGGGGCATACGCCGTTGTCTTGAGGTGATCGCCGGACTCGACGCCAAGGCTGGCGAAATCGATCGTCTCGAGCGGCTTGGACTTGGCTTTCATGATGTCGGGCAGCTTGATGAAGCGCGGCTCGTTCAGGCGCAGGTCGGTCGTGATCACGGCGGGCAGGTCGACTTCGATGGTCTCGAGTCCGGCGTCGACTTCGCGCGTCACCTTTGCGACATTGTCGGCAATTTCCACTTTTGACGCGAACGTCGCCTGCGGCCGGTTCCACAGCGCAGCCAGCATCTGGCCGGTCTGGTTGCAGTCGTCGTCGATCGCCTGCTTGCCGAGGATCACGACCTGCGGCTGTTCCTTTTCGATCAGTTTGAGCAGCGTGCGTGCCGCGGTCAGCGGCTGGACCGCGCTGGCAGTCACGACGTGGATCGCGCGATTGGCGCCCATTGCCAGACCGTTGCGCAGATGCGCCTGGGCGTCGGCCGGGCCGATCGTGACGACGACGACCTCAGTCGCGATGCCTTTCTCGCGCAGCCGCAGCGCTTCTTCGAGTGCGATGTCGTCGAACGGGTTGGCCGAGAGCTTGACGCCATCGGTAGCGACGCCGGAGCCATCCGGCTTGACCTGGATGCGCACGTTGAAATCGACGACGCGCTTGTAGCCCACCAGAATTTTCATCGGTCCAGGTTCCCGGCACAGGTGCAAAAAGGGACCGCAATTCTACCGCGTACCGGGCTTGGTGAGCAGATTGCCGGGCGGATTGGCCGATAACTGCTGAAAGAGGCAGAAGCTCCTTTCGCTTTGGCGAAGTCGAGCCATCCAGGCACACGCCGGAAATTGCTCCTGCATTTTCGGCGTGTCGGTCCAGCCTACATGACTTCCCTTTCAGGATGTCGTGCGGTTCAGGCACCCGCCGGCCGAAATTTGCTCCTGCAATTTCGGCATTCCGGCCATCCATGGCCGTCGAAATTGCTCCTGCATTTCCGGCGGGTCGGTCCAACCAAAGCGGCTTCGTTTGCAGGATGTGGTGCGGTCCAGGCACCCGCCGGAAAATGCTCCTGCATTTCCGGCGTAGCGGTCCAACCAAAGTGCCTTCGTTTGCAGGATGTGGTGCGGTCCAGGCACCCGCCGAAAAATGCTCCTGCATTTTCGGCGGGTCGGTCCAGCCAAAGTGCCTTCGTTTGCAGGATGTGGTGCGGTCCAGGCACCCGCCGAAAAATGCTCCTGCATTTTCGGCGTACCGGCCGTCCATGGCCATAAAAAAAAAGGGCCGCGGAGCGGCCCTAAGCGGGGAAGACGTTGAGGTGGGAAATCAGCCGTGGCCCGGCCCATGGTTCATGCCGGCCCAGTGCCGCCCGTTCTTCATCTCGTCGGCGTCGAGATAGCCGTCGGCATTCTTGTCCAGCTTGGCGAACCGCGCCTTTGCGGCCGCGACGAACTCATCCTGCGTGACCAGGCCATCGCCATTGGTATCCATGCGTTTGACGAAACGATCGGCGGTGCGCACGGCCCGGTCCTGGGTCTTCGGCGCGGCTTCGATCTCTGCGGCCGTGACCTTGCCGTCGCCGGCCGTGTCGAACTGCGCGAACTTCGCCGCCGCCTGTGCCAGGAACTCGTCCTTGCTGACCACGCCGTCGTGATTGGCGTCGAGCTTGTCGAAGCGCTTCTGGCCGAATGCCGCGTGGGCGCCGCCGCCCTTGCCTTGCTTGTCGCCATGGCTTTCGCGCCGGGATGACAGTTCATCCGGCGTCAACTTGCCGTCGCCGTTGGCGTCCATGCGGGCGAAGCGATTTTGCGCCGCGGCGAGCACTTCATCCTTGGTGACATAGCCGTTTCCGGCCGTGTCCAGGCGCTTGACGATCGACTCGGCGCGGCGGTCGATGCGTTCGACAGCAGCCGGCGAACTGGCGATGTCGGCGGCGTCGATGCGGCCCTTGTTCTGCGTGTCGATGCTCTTGAAACGCGCGCTGGCGGCAGCGACGTATTCGTCGAGCGAGATGCGGCCGTCGCCGTTCGTGTCCATCTGTTCGAGCATGTGCGCGCCGAAATCCGGCCGCGTCCCCGGAGCGGCGCCCGAATTGGGCGGCTGCGCTGTGGCGCAGAGCGACAGCGCCGTCAGGGGTAATGCCGCCAATGCGGCAAGGCGGGTGGTGCAATACATAAACCTCTCCAATAGAAGTGGCGATTGCCACATCGACAATAACGCCAAAGGTCGCCGGCTGTTGACAGTGCCTTGCCTGAAGCAGGTAAAGGCGGGGCAAAGGAACGTAACGAGGTTGTAAAGGCCAGTGGAAAGTCACAGCAGCCGGATGTGCTCGGCAGAGGTGAGGACCTCACGGGCAGCGATACTCCCCGCAACAGGCGCCAAGTGCCGTCACTCCCGCAGAAGCGGCAACAAGATGGCGAGATCAAAATTGATGACCAGCTCCTGTGCTGAAAACCAGGCCCTCGCGAGATGGCGACGCTTGTATCGTGTGGTCCGCCAGATCCGTCGCTAGGTCTGTACGCGCGACGCGACAGCGCGAATCTCCGCGGCGAACCGTGCCGCCGAACCCTCCGCATGGGCAAAGAAAAGCGACGGTTCGGTCAGTTCGAGTTCCAGCACGCGCGGCGCTGCGTCGGCATCGTGGATCAGATCCACGCGCGCGTAGAGCAGCGGTTTGGCGAACGGTATTGCGCCGAGCGTGCGCGTGGCGACGCGAAGTTCGTCGTCGCTCGGCTTGCGTGCGGTGATGTGCTCCTCGGCGAACAGCTCGCTCGTCGGACCTTCGCCACGGCGCAGCAGCGGACCCTTGCGGATCGCATGACTGAAGTGACCGGCAAAAAAGATCAGTGCCGTCTCGCCGTGCTCGTCGACGCGATCGAGGTACGGCTGCAGCAGCACGCTGCGCCGGGCATCGAGCAGGCGCACGACGTGCGCAAGGGCGGTGTCGCGCTCGCTTTGACCATAGCGCTGCGCATCGCGCGAACCCGCGCCGATCGCCGGTTTGACGACGAACTCCATTTCCTTGCTGCCCGCCCCGGCGGAGCAGTGCATGGCGATGAAAAAGTCGAGGGCGGCCGCCGCGTCCTCGCCGGGTTCTATGAATTCACTCGGCACCGTCGTGATCCCGACCCGGGCCAGGTCGCGCAGATAATGCTTGTCGGTGTTCCAGCGCACGACCGCAAAAGGGTTGAGCAGGCGCGTGAGTCCGGCTACGCGCGCGGCCCAGCCCAGGAACTCGTCGAGCCGTTGCGAGTAATCCCAGGCCGAGCGCAACAACGCCAGGTCGAATCGCGACCAGTCGGTCTCGGGGTCGTCCCAGTTCACGATGCTGATTTGTATACCCGGGAGCGCTCGCAGCGCTTGCTCCAGCGGCGGCAGGTCTTCGTCGAGGTTGCGCGCCGCCGCGGCCGTGATCAATGCGATATGCGCGGGGCGCGGCTGGTCGTTGTCTGTCGGCGGCATGACGGGTTCCCGGTGGAAAATTCGTGGCAGCGCCACGCGTGAAGGCGTCGCAGTGCACGAAGGCGCACCGCGATCTCGCTATGGTAAGGCCGCGCTACCGGTGGTGTGAAGGCGCGATAAACGGTTTCAGGTGCACAAATCCGTGGGCCGCACGCGAATGTCTGATCCTCACGCAGCCCTCAGCCTCAGCGCTTCTCTTCGTTTAACGCCGGTTCGGCTTCACGCCGCGAGGTTCGGAGTCGATTCACGCAGCGGCTTCTATCGTTACACCATCCACAACTTCGTGGGTCGCGGTACTGGCGCAGCGAGCGTCACGGCCGTTGCAACGGAAGGAGCAGATCATGACAATTCGAAACGCTATCCTGTGCGCCGGCTTGGCGCTTGGCGCGAGCATTGCCCCGGGTCTCGCCAGCGCGCGGACTTATGTCGAAGTCGACGTCGCGCCGCCGGCGCCGCGCTACGAAGTGGTGCCTGAAGCCCGCGTTGGTTATGTCTGGGCGCCGGGCTACTGGACCTGGAACAATCACCGCCACGTCTGGGTGCATGGCCACTATGTCC
>Ga0193694_1000054_pt1 | contig 12165 bp, 17 predicted proteins | sample L3s1metaG_FD_160567 | JGI IMG/M metagenome (GOLD analysis project Ga0193694, IMG submission 160567) | Soil microbial communities from a riparian zone of the East river system, Colorado, United States - L3s1 | ecosystem: Environmental > Terrestrial > Soil > Riparian zone | place: USA: East River... | reverse complement strand
ATAAACATTTTGTGAAGTATCCTCTTTTATTTTGGATATTCAAAATATTAGTTGTGCCTGTTATAAATGGTACAGTATTTTGAAAAACAGAATTATAATTTAAGTAATCATTCGTATCATTAGAAAAACCTGCTCCACCTTTTTTATCGGGAACTGGTCTTAGAAATCCGTTAAAACTAGGTTGAGCCATGTTTTCACCCCTTAATAATTACCGCCCCAAACGGTCACTTGTAATCCTGCTGCTACGGTTGTTCCAATAGTAATATTAATCTTATAATTCGGTGGTAAATAAGGAATTGGGCAAGCGGTTTCCGTGGTGTTTTTAACAATAGTCACGTCAACATCTGTAAGTGCTGCGACTTCGGAAAGCGTAGTCGATGCGATTGTTGTTTCATGAACAAGAGAATTGTTTGTTACTGTTGCATTGGTTTGACCATTGTTAACAAAGAAACGTAATACTGTCGCCACATTCGTTCCTAATGCTCTCACTTTGATTTGGTCAATCTTTGCACCATTTGCTCCGGCTGTGAATACGGTTACTACTGTTCCTGTTCCATCTTTAGCCGTATTTGCGGTTGCTACACTTCCAAACGATACGTTTTGCGTTAATGGGAAAATAGGCTGTAAATTGGGCATGTTTTAAACTCTCCTTTTATATACTTCCAGATATATTGCGATAGGCATATGTTGAACCGCTTACTTGTGATACTTTTCCTGAGATATCAAGTTCATTGATCGTAACGGAATTATCGATGATTTCAGCCGTACCAACGGAATTGTCAGCCATTTTGCTAAGTGTTACCGCATTGTCTTGAATCATCGCATTTGATACGCTACCGGGGGGAATAGCTCCGCCTATAATAGCTTGAATCTGCGATTTTAAATCAGTCATTTGTGCATAGATCGTATTCCCTATAACGCCTGCAATCGTTGCTGAACCTATTTGTTCTGAACCGCTAACTCCGGCTATGATGCTTAGCAAATCATCACACAATGCATTGTGAGCGTTCTGAACAGCGATTGTCGCACTATCCATAGCTGCCTGAAAGGCATCTGTACTAGGAAATACCGTGTTTGGTCTATCTGGTTGGTTAGCATGATAAAACGGTAATGTTATTACCTTATCGCCTGTAATCGTCATTATCTCACCCCTTACTTTGTTTCTCGTACACCTTGCACTTTCATACCAATGCTGAGAATGCCCATAGATTCTAAGTCCCTTGGATTGCTTAATATGACTTGGAAATACACAATCTTTTTAGCATGTACTTTAATTGCATTTGCTTGCGGATAGACATTTAATAGATAACTAAAATTGCTATAATCCCATAAGGAATAATCAAAAATGTTATCTGCTATCTTCCTCATGACAGGCGATTGATAACGGTCACTAATGTAGGATATATCGCTACTTGAAGAGATTGAAGGGCGTAGACTAACCCATACTTTGGTTACTGTTTTTAAGTGTTCATCGTCTGCAAAAGAGAATAGTTTGGTTTTCAAATAGGCATTAATCGGCGTTCCATCATCCGTATAGGCACTAGGTTCATTCATCTTTTTGAACTTATAGACAAGTCCATCTATGCGTGAACCGAAGTATAGATAACCATCTGAGCGCACAAAGAATACAGAAGCATTGATATGATTCCATTTCTGCCAATTGTTCAGCCTGTAATCATAGACATAACAATTACCATTGACCGTCAATATATATTTGAAATCATAGTCAATACTAACGGCTGTTGATAGACCACCCTCTTGCATAAGTCCAATTAATGCAGGATCGGAAGCAGTGTCTACCTTATTGCTGATATATTGTGTATCTCTTTGGTCTCTTACGTTTGTAGCCACGATTTGTTGAACACCACGATTACTTAAAAATGTCGGTGTATTCTGAATCATTTGAACAGAATTACCAGTTGTACATCCTATTTGACTGTTTAACGGCTTAACAGGGAATAGGGCAATTCCTTGTGAATCGGTTGCATAACTCATTTGCCAAATCGTTGTATCATTTGGTTGATAGCTCTTTAGGATGATTGCTGAGTCATATTGTACAATCACTTTCTGAATGCTATTCGCATCATTACCAATCTTTTGAAAGGCTAAGTCCGGGGCATATGTTGGATCGTATAACCCAGAACGATTTAAATAGTTTGGAAAGTTTGGATTGCCATAGAAGAATACTCTCGTATCATTTGTACCGCCATAGATGGCAAAGTCTCGACATTGTTTAATGCGATTAGGATTTCCTGCCTGCGTTTTATAGGCGGTTATAACCACGTTATTGGGTGCTGTTGTTGGTGCTACTGTAAATGTAACAAGTCCTGTAGCACGATTTACGGTCATGCCTGAACCTTCATTAATCACAACATTGTTAACTAATGCACTCATAGGCGGGGAAGCATCTAAATTTGAAAAAGCTAGTTGAAAAGTAAGTGCAGCATTATTACCGCTAAAACTTTGTTTAAATGTAGGAGTTAGCAGATTCATATTTTCATTGACTGTACCACCGCCTGTAGGAGGTGTACTGATATAAATCGTTGGCACATAGGCGATAGTGGATACATCGACCACGGTTGTTCCGTCATATTGCAGATAGTTCGTACCGTCTAAAATGTAACATTTATTATTAAACGTGATGAACTTGGACGGCGCATTCGCCATACTGCTATAAATGGAAACAGGCTGAGCGGTTCCTGTTTGCGTATATAAATTCGTTGAATGATGGATTAGAAATATTATCGTGCCATCTTGTTTCACGAACTCATACATACCTAGAATGGGACTAGCACCAAGTGTAGTTGTAAATAATCGACTATAACCTAATCTTTTATCCGGCTGTCCTTGTGTATCTAGTGTGATATTAATCATGTCGGGACTTTCATTGTCTGCAATCTGTGTAGAAGTTGTAGACAAGTTTAATCCGGCAAAGTCAGTTATACGAATAATGCTAGATGGTATAGGACGTACAGGAAATGTAGGTAACGGCATATTACCACCTCACAGTTTGTCTAGCTCTACGTGGATAACGGATCTCACGTTTTGTAGCAATTTTTAATTTCAAGTAATAGGTATTCAAAAGCTTATCTGATAGTTGCGTGTCCTCAGATGCGCTCATGAGTACCGTTCCGGCTAAGTAATATGGAATTAAATCCTGTACATAATTATCTACCTCAATCAAATAAGTATCGGGTGTAGTGTCATCTATGGTGGTAGGATAACGGAAGTAGTGAAGTGTGAATGTCGATGAATTGTCTTGACTAATGATAAAATAGCCATCTTCTATACGGTAATTGGTGAATATTTCTGCATCGTCTACACGCACATAGCGGAAATCCTTTAAATCTGGTGGTAATAGATATTTATTAAGTCCAGTTGTCGTAACAACGTCTGGAACGGTGGATGGTGTAATGGTATAAGTAGCATAAATACCTACATGGTCACTGATTTCCTGTTGTGCCATGTCAACCAAGACATTAAACTTCTGTTGATAATCAGCAATGAAGTCTCCGCTTTCTCTTACGCCTTGCAAGCTCCATTCATCCATAAGTTTTAACGCTCTATTTTTGACTTCTCCTAGTGTTAAACCAATCATATCTCCACCCCATCACACACTATTTGCAAGCGGTTTCCGCATATCTTTAGCAAGGTTATAAGATAAATCATCCATTTTGTTCTGATGATCCATTTTCATTTTTAGTTCGTTCCGTTCAATCTCTTGTATTGCTCTATAACCATTCCGGCTATCAATCCGCTTTATTTGTTCGACAAGTCCATGATGTACGGCGTTATAGTCAACTTCCATAATGCAATGGAATGTGTTGTCAACGACTCTGGCACGTCCTGTTCGAGTGTTTAGCATCATATCAAGATTATCATCGTATTCTTTGAGCCAAGCTCTTATAGGGCATTCTATCCATTCTGAGAAGCCTCTGTTGTGTTGGTGGTTATAGTTTTGAGTAATATTGTCATTGAACATATCTGAACGTGTGATTTCCATAGTTCCTCCATAATAAAAAACTGCCCCCTATAAGAGAGGGCAGTCGATTTAATAATCCATTGGTTTACAACGTCTTAATAACCACTCGCCTGTGTCACATCATCAAGTGATCCAAAAGCATTACGAGCATGGCAAACAGCAGTCTCATAACAATATGCTGTAGCAGAATATGCTGCAATTCCCGGAACACGGCTGAACATGCTTCCATCCTCTTCCATGAATTGTAGATCAGCTGTGTAATATAAACCAAGATCGTCAAAGTTACCTGCCCATACTTTATTAGCAGGCATATAGCGATCAGCAATCAAAGGCAATCCATCGAATTCGAGTGCCGTGTAACCGCCCTCTAAGCTCATAACATTTGTATAACGCTTATTAGCTGTCAATACGGCTTCATACGCTGCACGAACGCCGTGTGACGTTGCCAACCATGTAGTCTTTTTACCAGATACAACGTCAATACGGTCAACTAGGGAACGTAATAGAGCGTCAGAGATAGGACGGTTAGAACCTGCATTACCTAAGATGTTAGCAACCCACCAAGGATTTGCTGCAACTGTTAAGCCTTGCAATGTTAATGTATTGGAAATGATACCGCCAAGTCCCATAGGATCGAGGTTGAGTGTTGTTGTATTAACAGCAACATCTCCTGCAGTTGTTGCAAATGCTGCGCCGGATACCGTTATTGTTTTAGCATTGTAATCAATCGCATTAACTGTTCGAGCTGTTGCGACAGATGTTGCAGGTAATGTGTAAACATCAATTACTTGACCGATAAAGAATGGACGAACGTCATTAACAACTAATGTTGTTGCAGATGCATTGGCAGGGAATGAAGAAAGTGTACCTGTACCATTACCCATGATTGCACGGCGTTTATAGTTCTGTAAATCTGATGTAAGACCTTGAACCTCAGCAGCCATCGCACGTAGATAAGATGTTTCATCCTTTTTAGATGCTGCAATCATAGCGTTAGAAATCTGTAACTGTCCATGAATATAGGCTACATTACCAAAAGAACTTTTATATCCTTGGTTTCCTGCTGTTGGTAAGTTACCAGTTTCAGCAGTAGCAGCTACACCGCTATTACGTCCAAAGTGATGAGTAATGGAGAAGTTTTTACCATCACCGTCAATCTGCTCCGCTTTTGCTGACAATTGCATAATGAAATAGTTAGAACCATTATTTACTTGTTCCTTAATTACTGGTAGATAATCAACTTTCAAAGCGTCTGAAAACGTGGTTAAATTTGCTGGCATTTAAATCACTCCTATTGGTTTTGGTTTGCTGCACGAATGCGGTCTGCTGCTCGTTTATTTGCTTCTGCTAATGTTTTAGGTGGATCTTGCTGTACAAATCCTGCTGTACCGCTTCCCTCCACCTTTGGTGCTTTCTTGCTGTTCAAATACTCTTGTATCGCTTCTTTCTTAATCGCTTCCTTATTCGCTTGTGCATCGTCAAACTTCATAGCACGATAGGCAATTTCCATATTAGGCACTTTGTTATCGATCATATATTTTTCAATATCATCTGCTTTAACGTCTTTACCCTCAATGAACTTGTCTAAGTCGCTACGAAACTTGTTATAAAACTGTTGATTCGCTTGATGCTTTTCTAGTTCTTCTCCCTTTGCTGCTTTCTCTTCCAATTGTTCTAATCGCTTCTGAACTTCAACAGGAATCTCAGCCTTTTCAGCTCTCGCCTGTAAGCGTTCCATTTCGATGCGTTCTTTAAGACTTAGAACATCCTCAGCCTCGTTCACTTCTCGGAAATACTCACTAACTTCTTTGTAAGTATCAAAGTCTTTATACTTATCTGCATATTCTTGTTCTAACTTTGCTTTCTCAGCAGCGAACCTTTTTGCAAAAGCTTGCTCTATCTTTGGATCACTAGAGGGAACATCCTCCCCTGTTGTAACAGGTTCTTGTACTTCTGTGCTAGGTTCGGCGACAACCTCTGAAACGCCCGATTCAGCACCAATAACTTGATCTTCTGACATGGTAAATCCTCCTTATACGTTGGCGGCACGTATCAATTTCAACGCCCAATTTTTTCATAAAAAAGGCTATAGGACTGACTACCTATAGCCTGTAATTCCTTTATTTACTTGTTGAACGACTATCGCCCATACTCGATTGTCCTGTCTGAGTCGCTAAACTGTCTGCCATTCCTTTGATTGCAGGTGCATCTGCTGTTGATGTCGGATTATCAGAGCTTGTGGTACGTGCATAATCTGTACCAGTTACTTTGATATTCTTTGGATTAACAAAACTGCTCATTGTCCATTTAGTCATGTTTTCATCTCCTCATAGTTCAGTTACGCTAAAGTTATCCCATAGTGGTGTGTTATTCAATAAAGAACCTAATCCGTGAATAGTAGCTAATTGATTAAAACTGTCATTTACAGTTATAGCTATATTGCCATTTACTTTAACCACGATATTACTTCCAACAAGTTCTACACGGATCACATCCCCGCCAACTGGCGTTGTTGCGAATGTACCCATAGTAACAGGTGAATTGGCTACAAACTTAACTAGTTCATAATTACTGCCATTCCTACGTACATACCAGTGATTAGCTATGCCTCCGTAACGAAATATTAAGCGTTGTTCGTTGGAATTAACTAAGAATGTGACTTGTACGGCAATATCATCCGCATGAAGTGAATCAATGCCTACTGTACTCTGACCTGCTGATGTACTAATTCTAGCTTGATTGTTAAATATTCCCCATGTATCGACTTGAACCATCCACGGTTGTCCTGTTACAGCATTTCCCATACTGTTTGCATTATCAGCACGATTGAAATCATCAAATACATACGTGATAGGTGGAGTACCACCACTAAAGACACGTCTTTGAAAATAATTAATGCTAATGCCAACGCCTATCATTAGTACACACCGACTATACCAGTTGCGGTTGTAGAGGTTGCATATACTTTTACAACACTAAATGGATGAATACCGCCTCCGGCAACACCTATTAATGTAACTATCGTGTTATCACTCATTTGTATACGTAAATCCCCGGACGTGCCGATGTAAAGACCTCTGGTTGGATCAAAAGTAGTAGTATCGCTTGGTGTGATTGCTCTTGCGCTTCTCGCAGGACCATCATTCATATGCTCACCTCGACCTATATTTTTGTCCATTTAATCGCCTATATTCTTTTTCTTCTCACCACCTTTAAGTAAGGATTGAATAACTGTTTTACCCATATCATTTCGAGCTATCTTATCATGCAATTGATCCTCATGTAATAGCTGTGTGACATGGTGTTGACTATCTGCATTCAATTGTTGTGCATGTTGCTGTGTTTTAGACTGTATTTCCATAGCTTTTAACTGATTTGTTGCTTGATTTTGCTGTGCTTGTACTTGTAATTTCTGCTGTTCCGTCTGTTGTTGCATCTGCGCTTTCTGAATCTCTGGTGGTGGAGCTAGTTTAGACGCTGCATCATCGATAAACTTCTGATGTTGTGCTATATGGTCATCGACAACCTTCTGTAAATCCTTCGATAACTTGTCATAAGCTGACGATTTACGGAACGTATTATGCTGATAGATATGGATGTTATGATCTTGAAAGTCTCTTACCTCTGGCATGTCGCTAGGCGGTGTTGGTGGTGGTAGTTGCATAGGCGGTTGACCTTGCATACCTTGTTGCTGTTGTTGCTGTTGTTGTAACATCATCATTTGTTGTGTGAATTGCTGCAACTGCTGACTATATGCCTTAGCTTCATCGGCATTATCGCCATCTTGCATACCTTCAAAGTAACGATTTTCCATCTTTGACTTGTTTTCGTCTAACAAATGTTGTTCGAAGATAGCAGAAGATGAACCCATACCCATGAGTTTAAGGAATAGATTCGCATCAGGCATACCATTACTGCCCACAATGGCGTTCATCTTCCATAATGTCATGATTCTATCCTCTTGCGCTGACTTCATCTCAGGCAAGCTAGAACCCTGTACAATGGTAATGTCTTCTTCACCTGTTAAATCTGATCCTGTAAAGCTGATTACTTCAATTTCATTATCAGGACCAAGTATCTTACCTTGTCTTTCTTCCGTGTAATGCTTCTGCATAAGCTGTAGGACTCGTTTTAAGGCTTTCTTCATGCCCTGTTCGTAGTTGAACATAGTAACGGTTAACTTCTCGTTCTCCTGCTCTACCATGAGGTGTAGACCGCTAGCCGTATCGAGACCGCTAGGCAATGATTGCTGAGTAATCTCTCTTGTACCAAACATATCTTCCAAATCGGCTAAATCCTGTTGAATAATACGGTCATAAAAAGACGGTAAATCATTAGGCGCAACACGTTCGGGTCTACCTACTTCAGTATTATAGTAGAGTATTTGTGATTCTTCGTTTGTCAACATTTCCTCATCAACATCTGAACCCATACCAATTGTCCATATGCTATTACCCATGCGTTTCATGTGTGTTGCTTCCATGGTCTTAGCAATGTTTAGCTCTCTTTGTACAGGAATAGCGTCCTGTAGGGCTGCTTGATACTTTACAGAACCGGGTATTGGCATATCACCGAATATAAAGTAAGGCGCACGACCTGCATTATTGTCACTATCTAGGTAAGTATTCATGGTTGTGGTGACTTTAAATCCGTTTGGATACTTAGGGCATGGATTAATCCATAATTCACGCACCATAGCCATGTTTTTATTCTTTTTAAGTGTTCCTGTTGTTGTGCCATTCGTATTATTAACGCTTGTCACATCATAATTGGAATAATAGTTGATATTCGGATCGGCTGACACTTCGACACCATACTTTTCAAATATGTAGTCCAAGTCTCTAGGCTTCTCACTTACCCACCATCGTACTTCTTCATCATTCGTAGAGGATGGATCAATATATATAGTCAATGGGTCTTCAATTGTTGCAACAATTTGACCAGTATATACTTTTTCTTCTTCTTCATCCGGCGTAATGTCATGACCACGTTCAGGATCGAAATAGATTTTTAACACACACCATCCTTTAACATTGTTGTTAAGGAAGATATCACGTGTCTTTCTATCCATTTCCTGCTCATCCCACCATACATGCAGGTACTTTGTCGCAGCCTTAGCAGTATCTATGCGTTCATCGGTATTCGTATCCGGCACAACATCATATTTAATCCTATTTTTAGTCTGTTTCGCAATCTTGGCTAGGATTTTAGAGCGAACCTTGTTATAAGCGATACGCTCTTGATTCCCTTCATTGGGTGCTGCTACTACCATGTTGCTGTTTCGATCCCATGTAATCCATTGATTGCCCACATAATAGTTAAGATTAACCATCATTTGCCTACGTTCAACCCAGTTCGTAGACTCTTGTATACGTGCTTCTACAATGCCTACCCAATCCGTTTCCGTCTTGGCTTGCTGATAGCCGTCTACTTGCGTATTAGGTGCGCCTCTTGTTGTTACCTTTGCCATGCTATCACTTCCCTTTTTTCCTACTAAGACCTGCTTTTGAGTAGGCAATCGCTACTGCTTGCTTAACTGGATGCCCCGCTTTTACTTCTTTCCTAATATTTTCAGATATCACTTTCTGACTCTTGCCGGACTTTAACGGCATAATTATCATCTCCTATGATTTCTTTTAACTCGTCATAACTCATTTGCACAACACATGTACGGTTGTCGTTTAAATGAAGTACTAATCCTTGAATGTCACCTTTGTTCACTTCATAGGGATAGAAAGCAATCAATCGATTAATGTTGAAAGAATAAGGAAGATCATTAGTCAACTTAGTCTCAACGAATTTAATCATTGTTCTCTCGGTCTCCCTCTCTTTGGCTTATCTTCTCCGGCTAATGCAAGCGGATTGGCTACAATGTCATAACCATCGACAACAATCTCTTCAACAATGACTGGCAGGTAATCGAAGGAATAGTCAACCTCTGTCCGGCGTTCATACATATCCTGTTCGCTTTCAGCGACACCATACTTTTCGATAAGTCCAACCGTTAATTTAAATAGTTTCATGTGTTAGCTCCTTATACTTTTATAATGGATTGCGTTCCGCACCATCCGCAATGAACATGTATGCCATTGTTTTTTATGGATAGTTTAATCTGTATATCTTCTGTATTGTCATTCAAGTCTTTAAGACATAATCCACATTCAATCGTTGTTTTAGTTTTCTTTAGATAATGTTTATAAGATTCTAATCTAACATCATCTATACTCATAACAGTTCCACTACATCCTCTCGTTTGTCTGGTTCCTTCTTCTTTACCTTCTCCATACGAATCTCGCCTGTCTTATACTCTTGATAGCTATTAGCCTGTATGCGGTCTATTAACTCTTTGCGTTCTAAATGCCATTCATTACGCTCTCTTGCGAATTCATCGTCTTTCTTATGGTCATAATAGAATGCTAATGACATTGTATAAGCAATTAACATCATTAGAAGAATGGATAAAATCATGCTAATGTCGCTCCCTTTCGCTTAGTCTTACTCATCTTAGCTATGTTGCGTTGTATCCTAGCACTATCGGACATGTCTGGATTGACTGGGATCTTCTTGTCAGCTCTCCCACTATGGATGAGTTCGCCTGCCATGCTCATGGTGTCTACCTGATCGTCATGTTTACCCCTTGGAAAGCTTAGCAGTTCATCTTCAAAGTCAGCTAACCATGGTGTATGCGATCTGTGATATACCTTACCGCTTGCATATCGTGCGCCAATAGGCAAAGCTCTTGTTAACTTATCAGTATCCACATCAACAGAAAGAATTGTCATGCCCTCTCTCAAACATTCTTGTATAAGGTTAGTTCCGAATGTCTTATTTTCAATCGCTTGAAAGCGTAGTCTATAACGCTTGGATTGCTGTTTCATTAATGGCTTCTGGTCTGGACCTTCTATATGTGTTCTGAATATGTCATATACCAAGATATCCTTGTTAGGTGTCATGTATATAGTTGTCACTACAAAGTAATCATTAATGGTCTTAATGCTGTTAGCGGTATCAACCGTTTGGAATGCCCAACAATCCTTAATACTCCACTTCTTATCGCCTACATTGAAGTATTCTTCATCCCCATGACGCTCTACATCAAAGTATTGGAAGTAATCACGCTTAAATATGGTTCCCTCTGCTGCGCTAGGACGTTGTTGATACAAGGCATTGAACACGTACGGTCCTACATCATTTCTAATCTGTTCCATACGTTGCTCATCGAATCCGAACTCAGACCATAACGCTTCGCCTTTGTGTCTGCCTAAGATATCATCATCCTCAGCGATAGCCGGAAAGTTAATGACTGTCCATAGCTCTCCAACATGTGAACCATTGGCAATGTCTTCACGTTCCTTTTTAAGTAATCGCCCTACCAAGTCATCTTCATGCCATCGTGTCATAACGACAATAATACGTCCATCGGGTGTTAAACGAGTGTATAGCGTAGATTGATACCATTCCCATATCTTTTCTCGTATAACCTCTGAATTGGCTTCTTCTGAGTTCTTAACTGGATCGTCAATGATGGCTATTCGTGCACCCTTACCAGTAATGGCACCACCAACACCTGCGGCAGTCACACCGCCTCTATATCCTTCCATTCCCCATGATTCAGCTGATTGATTGTTCTTATCCACTATGACATTAAACACGCCTGTATTAGCCGTTAGTGTGTCTCTAGCGATACGTGAAAAGCCTCTACTCAGATCAACTGAATAAGAGGCTAATATAATTTCATCTTGTGGATTGCGTCCTACATGCCATGCAGGGAATTTCTTACTCACTCTCTCGCTTTTACCATGTCTAGGAGGCATTGTAACAATCAATCGTTTTAATTCGCCTGTTGATACCTTTACAAGCGTTTCATCTAGCAAATCCAAGTGTTTACCATCTTTATCAAGGAACTCGCTATCATAGTCAACAAAGTATGAGAAATCACGCTTTGCAAGTTCTCTGCTTGCTAATTCTGCTATATGGTCAAGTTGAGCTTTGCTTAGTTTTAGCAAGGTTCTTCAACTCCTGTGTAGTTAACAGCGATAAACTCACATTACTAGTTGTCTCGCCGGAATGTTCTAACTCTTGTTTATCTCTCCATCCTAATTGCTTAAGTGAAAAGATAGCCATTGCAGGATTTAAAGCACCTGTTAGCGTTCCTTTTTCGAGCACAGATTCCTTTTTGTCAA
>Ga0193694_1000053_pt1 | contig 12353 bp, 11 predicted proteins | sample L3s1metaG_FD_160567 | JGI IMG/M metagenome (GOLD analysis project Ga0193694, IMG submission 160567) | Soil microbial communities from a riparian zone of the East river system, Colorado, United States - L3s1 | ecosystem: Environmental > Terrestrial > Soil > Riparian zone | place: USA: East River... | reverse complement strand
CGGCACCGAGAACAGCTACCCCGGCGCTGCCGGTGGCGTCGTCCCGGCCTCGACCAGCGTCCCGCACGAAGGTGCAGGCACCGAAGTGGTGGTAACCACCACCTACACGACCGGTGCCACCAACAACGGCGGCGGCAATGTCGGCATCAGCTCGGCACCGCCGCTGCAGACGGTGTCGGTGCTCGGCAACTACACCATCAATCCGAACGCGCAGCACGCCTCCAGCCTGTCGCCGGCGACCAACCCGGCGTTTGCCTCGCTGACCGTCGGCTCGGCGGTATCTGGCGCTGGCACCACGCTCCTGACCTGCACCGGCACCAATTTCACGCCGGGGTGCCGGATCTGGGTCAACAATGTCGAGCAGACCACGACCTTCGTCAGCGCCACCTCGATCACCGCCACCATCAACAAGAAGCGCGAGGCCGGCACGTGGCCGGTCGACGTCAAGCTGGGCGGCGTCGCCGTCCCGGCCACTCGCACGATCACTTGGACGTAATAGGCCTCTGGTGCGTTACCCAGCGCGCGGCATCCCGCCGCGCGCACCATGGAGAGCATGATGACCAAGGAAGCCACCAAGGATCTCGGCAATACCGGCGGCAAGGAAGCCAAGCAGGAGCGGCACGAGGGTGCCGGCCACGCCACTGGCGGCGCCGTCAAGGACCGGCAGACGCAGTCCCAGACGCAGCCCGGCGTCCCCGGGCAGCCGCCGCTCGACCCCGGGCAAGTGGAGCGGCCAAAGGGCCCGATGTTCGCGGACACCGAGCACCACAACGACCCGGTCGACGAGCGCACCGGCCTGCGCGGTCGCCCCGATAGCCCCAGCGATCGGCCGGGCCAGCGGACCCGCGACAACGTCAACCCCAACATCCCCTCCGCTCCTCCCGGCGAGGGCGGCATCGTCGACCCGAACAGCCTCGGCATGGAGCAGGGCGGCGTCCCCGCCAAGGAAGTGCCGGTGCACTCAGTCAATGAACCGGGGACGCCGGCCAACCCGTCGACGAGAGACCCGTCGACGCAGGAGGAGGGCATGCCGCCGGTGTGGCCCTATGTCGGCGTCGACCCCGAGCACCCGCTCAACACCCCGCGCAGCATCAATGAGCCCCCCGGCTCGGATACCACCCCCGACGGTGGCGACGGCGAAGGCGAAGGTGGCGGTGAAGAAGACGAAGCCCCGGAGATCGAGGCGCTGGACCCTGACGAGGCCGAGGTCGGCAGTGCAGACGTCACCATGGGCGTTCACGGCTCCGGCTTCACCCAGCAGAGCGTGATCCAGTTTGGCCCCGACAACGATCTGGAGACGACGTTCGTCAGCGACACCGAGCTGACCGCCACCGTCAAACCCTCCGAGTGGGAGGAAGGCGTGGTGCCGGTGCGGATCAAGAACGCCGATGGCGGGCTGAAGAGTGAGGAGGTCGAGTTTGAGTTCGTGGCGGCCACGCCGGAGGCCCGGCAAGGCAGCAAGCGCACCAAGCCGAAGCCCCCCGGCAAGGGCAAGGGCAAGAGCAAGGGCAAGAAGGGAAGGAAATAAAATGGGCTCACCGACGATACTTCCCGTCTGGTTTGGCGGCGTCACCGGAGTATCGAACGTGATCGATATATCGGCGGTGTCCGCGGTGGTCGGCCTCATCATGCCGCCGGCGTGGACACCAGCCATCGTCACGATTGAAGGATCCCCGAACGGTGCGGATTTTTACACGATGTACGACGGCATGAGCACAGACTTGCTCAAGTTCAGCGTGCCGCCGGGGATGCTCATCGCGATCAACCCGAACCGGATGCGGTGCTGCAAGGCGCTCCGGCTGATATCGGGCACGCGAGACAGTCTGGTGCCGCAGGGCGATCCCAGAGAATTTGGGCTCGTCGTCGAAATGGCTACGGCGGCGGGAAGGGGCAGCTAAATGGGCCTCCCCGTCGTCATCGTTGCGTCTGGCGGCCTCCCGGTAACGCAGGCCGCCAACGGCCTGCCGGTCACAGTGGCCACTAACGGTTACGGCATCCCGGTGACGCTTGTCACCAGCGGCGGCATGTCGGTTACTGCCACGGCGGGCAGTGCACTCGGCGGCAGCGACAAGCCCCCGAATTATTCGATGGTGTCGCTGCGTGGTCTATTCCAACTGAACGGGCAGAGCGCAAACCTTGTGCCCCCCGTCATCAGGCCGCCCATCATATTCTCCGTTGATGCCGGTGTTTTTGCGCTCACCGGCGAGGACATGACGCCTGTAACCATTACCGGCTACCAGATGTCTGCCGGCACGGGTGCGTTCGCGCTGACGGGCGTCAACGCAATACTCACCAAATCGACAGTCAGCAGCGGAGTGACGCCCGTGGCGCGCTACGCGAGCGCCGTCGACTTTGGTTTTGCCGACGTCAATTACGACTGGACTGGCGTTCCAATCGGCACCGCTGACGCCAATCGCGTTGTCACGTTCTTTATCTACGACGACGTCGGGCGCGGGCCGGGCGGCTACACGGTCACCGTCAACCGATCGGGTTCACCGATCACCGCGACGCAGATCAGAAAAAATGGCAACTCAGTGTTGTGTTACGCGGTGGTCCCGACGGGTACGACGTGTGACATCCGTATCCACGCGGATAATCTTGGTGCTTTTGGCATCATCGCGATTTCAGTGGCTACCCTCATTACCGCGACCCCCGCGCCTACATCCAGCAACTACATCGCAGCGCCGGGGTATGGTCCTGACCCGCAACACATGGATGGAACGATCACGATCCCGACGAATGGCTGCGGCGTGCTGTTCTTTTCCTGCCCGCGTGGAACGAACGATTGTCGTCCCGGCATTTTTGCCGGAGGGGGATTTGCTGACGTGCCGGCACTCTCTGCCGCTTATCTGGTTGGAAACGGCAACAACACTATTGGCGCCTTTTCGACGACGGTCGGCACGAGCAACCCGGACGTTTCGGGGTCGGGGGCTGGCTTCGGTTACACGGCGGGCTCGGTGGCCGGGGCAACATGGGGGCCGTAGATGGGTTTTCTTAGGTATTCACGAATACCGTCTGCGCCGGTTTTGACTGGCTGGAGCGCGGTGCCGATCGGCGCCGGCGGCTGGATCACCAACGGCGACATTGCCGCCGACGGCACGCATGTCTGCCGCAACGATACCTATGGCGCATACAAGTGGAACGCCGCCACGTCGCAGTGGGATCAGCTGCTGACGACGGCGTCGATGCCTGCGGGTGAGGCGACGTGGGAAAACGGCGAGGGCGTGTTTGCAATCGCGATCGCGTCAGTACTCACGAGCGTCATGTACATGTCGCAGCGCGGACTGGTGTTCAAGACAGTCAATGGCGGCACGACGTGGACCAAGACGGGGTTCGTGCAGGTGGGCACGGGTGACCCCGGCAATGGCTCGCGCGTGGGTGTCGGTCCTAACGATGGCTCCAGCAAGACACGCGGGCCGCATCTTGCAATCGATCCCGGCGACCGCAACAAGGTTTTCTTCGGTACGGGAAATGATGGGCTGTGGGTGACGACGAACGGCGGCACCAGTTGGACTGCCGTCAGCACCAGCTCTATTCCCCTGCCCTCGACCGCGGGCGGCCTCTACCCCGGCTACGCGATTTGTTTCGACCCGACGTCCGTCGTCGGCGGCAACGCGCAGATCATCTACGTCCACAGCTCTGGCAACGGCACCTATCGATCGACTAACGCCGGCTCGACGTGGGCGAAGATGACCGGCGGCCCGACGACCTACTACCACATGTTCGTCGACGCCGGCGGCAAGGCGCACATTGTCGACAATGGCGATGCTACATACTGGACCTGCATCAGTGCCTCGGCGTGGACAAAGTCTACAACATTGACGGCGGGGTTTGCTCCGCATTCGGTTGCGGTTGACCCCGCGAACACCAACCACATTGTGCTCGGAGATGACGGCGGCGTCCTCAATCAGTCGTTTGATGGCGGCGCGACGTGGACCGGGCCGTATTTCAACGAGGACTTGCTCGCACCGGGGGGCCCGCAGCCGGGCTATCCGCCGGGGTCTGGCCGTCGGGTGGCGGCAGACATCCCGTGGCTGGCGTGGACGCACGAAGGCTACATGTCGAACGGCAACATGATGTTCGGGCCGGGCGGCGTGCTGTATTTTTATCAGGGTATTGGCGTCTGGAAAACTGTTCCCCCGTCCAGTTACGTCGCCTTCAACTGGACATCGCAGAACAAGGGCATCGAACAGCTCGTCGCCAACGGCATCGTGTCAGTGCCGGGCTCCTACCCTGTGTTTTACGGTTGGGATCGGCCGATATTCGTGGGGACGGGCGACGGGAGCTACCCCTCCACACACGGCATAAGTCAAACTGATGGCGTGGCCCACTGTTGGGATATTGCGTATCAACCGGACGCGCCGCAAAACATGGTGGCGAACGTCAACTACTACGGCGTGTTTTACAGCGGCTATAGTTCTAACGGCGGCGTGACGTGGACTAAGTTTTCGACGCAGCCGCCCAACGTCGTGGCGAACGGCACCATTGGCGGCTGCATCGCCATGAAAAGTTATAATTACGTCCTGTATGTGCCCGGCCTCGGCGGCATGCCCGCCTACACAGCCAATGGCGGCCTCAGTTGGGCGGATATCAGCGTCCCCGGCACCGTTCAGGGAGGCTGGTCGACGTTCACCGCGTTCATCCACCGGAAGACGTGCTGCTTCGACGGGACGTATTTCTATCTGTACTACGCCGACTCCTCCAAGCCGGGCGGGACTGTCGGCCTGTCTGCAATCTACCGATCGACCGACATGATCACGTGGACCAACAACGGCCCCGGCATTGGCTACGACAGCTACAATATGCGGATGGACTGCGTGCCGGGAAAAACCGGGCACTTGCTGTACGTCGACGGCGGCGTCGGGTCGCCGGGGCAGCCAAGCCCGAACGCATCATCGAAGCTGAACTATTCCACCAATGGCGGCGCGACCAGCATACAGATGACGGGCGTCGGCGAGCCGTTTACGTTTGGCTTTGGCAAGATTGCTGCGGGGAGTGATTACCCCAGTGTCGGCTTCATCGGTTTTCTGAGCGGCGTGTTTGGCATCTACGTCACTACAGCGACGCAGGCGCAGTGGGCGGCCAACACGGTGACGTGGACGCAGATCAGCGACGGCTACCCGCTCGGCAATTACGACTACCACAACAGCATCTGCGGCGACGCTAATACTGAGGGCCGCTGGTATATCGGAAATCAGGGCTCAGGCTGGATGCGCTTTAATTAAACACAAGGGGACCACGTCATGTCAGTCGCACCATTCAACAAGTTCTATTCGTTCGTCGAGGCGGTCGCCGAGAAGGTACACAACCTCGGCGCGGACAGCCTCAAGATCATGCTGGTAAACTCGCCGGCGCCGGTGGCTACCAACACCAAAAAGTCGGATCTTACCGAGATCACCGCGGGCAACGGCTACACCGCCGGCGGAACGGCGCCGTCGATCACCTCGAGCGTGCAGACCCTCGGCTCTTACAAGCTGATCCTCGGCGATGTGACAATCTCTGCCACCGGGGCGGTGGGGCCGTTTCGCTATGTCGTTCTCTACAACGACACCGCCACCAACAAGGAGCTGATTGGCTGGTGGGATAACGGCGCCAGCGTCACGCTCGCCAATGGCGAGACGTTTACGACAGACTTCGATGGGTCGGCGGGCGTCCTGCAACTGGTGTAGTCATGGTCGAACTGGAGGAATACGCGCCGGGTCGTTGGCGGGTGCAAAAGGATCGTCTCTCCGCGCCGAGGTCCGACCTGCCGATGCCGATGGTGATCTCCGACACCATGGAGCCACTGGAGCAGGTCGACGGCAAGTTCTATACCTCGAAACGCCAGTACCGGGCCGTCGGCAGGGCCCACGGCCTGACCGAGGTCGGCAACGAAAAACTCGCCCCCAAGAGACGGGCGTCGACGGAAAATGTTACAAAAGAAAAACGTCGGCAGACAATTCGCGTGGCAATTCAAAAGTTTAAGGCAGGAGTGCGGTCACACAGTCCGCACCGATAACGAAGGAAGTGCATCATGTCCGACACCACAGCGCCGCCCCCCGCGGCGTCCGCTCCCGCGCCTGCGTCCTCCCACGAGGTGCAGATCAACCAGAACCCGGTCAACAACCCCAACCCGATAGGCTCGCAGGCTCCGCAGGCGCCCGCCGGCGAGCTGGAGGGCGGCAAGGGCCGTCCCCAGAGCCGCAGGGAGGCCATACAGGCGGCCTTCGACCGGGCCAACAAACCCCCCGCCAAGCCCGCAAAACCAGCCGAGCGGGACGCGCCGAAGGCTGCAGAGGCCAAGGCCGGGCACAACCAGCCCCCCGAGGAGACGCCCAAGGAAGGCAAGCGCCCCGGCGACCAGCCGTCGGGCGCTCCGCGCACCGAGCGGGGCACCTTCGCGCCGCGCCAGCAGGCGGCCCCGCAGGCGGGGGCGCAAAACTCCGCTACTTCTGCGCCCCCCGCCCGCAAGCTGCCGGAGGGCGCGCCTTACCGCGACCCGCCGCCCCGGATCTCGGAGCGGGCCCGGCAGGACTGGGACACGGCGCCCGAGAGCGTGCGGGGCGACTACCACCGCCTGCACCAAGAGGCCGAGGGCATCCACCGCCACTACAAGGGCGTCGCCGAGGCCTACATGCCGATCGCCCAGTACGACCAGATGGCGCGCAAGCAGGGCACCACGCTCGACAAGGCGCTCAACAGCTATGTCAGCATCGAAATGAAACTGCGGTCCGATCCGATCGCCGGTCTGGATAACATTGTCCACAATCTTGGCCTCACCGACCCCGCGACCGGCAACCGCATCAACCTGCGCGACATCGCCTACCACGTCCTCAGTCAGTCCCCCGAGCAACTGAAGCAGCTGCAGATGGGCAATGTCCAGCAGGCCACCCAGCACCAGATGGGGGCCCTGCACCGGGAGATTTCGGGCTTGAAACAGGCCTTGCACCAGATGCATACTGAAAAACAGTTCACGCACATGCGGTCGGCGGTCGATCAATTCGCCGACACGCACCCGCGATTTGACGAGCTAGGCGACCTTATCGAGAACGAATTGAAACTCGGTTTCGATATGGAGACGGCATACCGCCGAGCCGAATTACTCCGGCCCGGCAACACGGCGGCTCAGACCCGCGCCACATCGGCTCAGACCCGACCCATAGACCGCTCGATCTCAGGCTCGCCCGACGTGACTGGCTCAAACCCAGCGCCGCGAAAGCCTCAGAAACCGACGGAACGTCGAGAGGCCATCCAGAACGCGATCCGTCGCGTCAACGGTGGCTAGTTCTGAACCCCATGTGGAGTGGCAACAATGCCCAACGTAACTACCAATGCTGCCTACCAGCAGATCCTTTCCATGGCGCTCGAAGACCGATCGTCAGGCTACGAAGATCTCGTCTCCAACAACAACGCACTGCTCGCAGTGCTGAAGCGTAAGGGCCTGTGGCAGACCTATTCGGGTCCGACCATTCGCCAGACGCTGCAGATCGGCAAGCAGTCCGCGCAGTGGTACTCCGGCTACGATCAGCTGCTCAACCCGGCGATCGACCTGTTCAACGACGCGGTGTTCACGCCGAAGCAGGTTGTCGTACCCGTCATCCTCTCGATGCAGGAAATCCTCAACAACGAGGGTGAAGCGCAGCTGATGGATGTCTACGACAGCTACATCTCCGCAGCCGAGCGTGCACTTGAGGATACCATGGACGCCGCCATGTACGGCGACGGCACCGCCAACGGCGGCAAGCAGCTGACCGGCCTCGCAACCGCCGTGCCGATCACCACCAACGCCGGCACCTACGGCGGCATCGACCGCAACCTCAACACGCTCTGGCAGACCAAGACCTACGACATCCAGACGATGGCGCCCGCCCTCGGCACGCAGGCGACCTCGACCACCATCCGGCCGATGCTCAACTACGTCATGACCAAGCAATCGCGCGGCCGTGACTACGCTGACTTGCTGCTCATGTCGCCGGAGCACTACGCGGCCTACGACGCCGCCACGATCGTGAACCAGCGGCAGACCAACGAGAGCGGCCTCGGCAAACTCGGCTTCTCCACCCTCGAGTACATTGGTGGCGGCAAGCGTGCGGAGATCGTGCTCGACGGCGGCATCGGCAGCAACATGCCGGCCAACACGACCTTCGGCTTGAACACCGACAGTCTGCGGCTGCGCTACCACCCGAACAGAAACTTCGACAAGCTGTTCGACGGTGACGGCCAGATGCCGATCGACAAGGACGCCATCGCGCAGTTCATCGGCTGGATGGGTGAATTGACCCAGACCAACCCGATGTTCAATTGGCGTATGTACGACAGCAATCCAGCGACCTGATCGACGTCAGCCCTCCAAGCCACGTCGATTAAGGGTGCCGGGTCGCCAACGTGTAGGTGGATGCCTTCCTTCCATGAAGGCGGCCCGGCATTTTATTTGAAGGCATCAACAACGGAGACGATAGATGGCACGCAGAGACCCCGACGAAGTCCTCGTCGCACTGTTCAAGAACCACGCAATACTGAATGAAGGTAAATCCCGGACAGAAGGCCGGCCGATCTTCGACGACGTCGACGTGGTCGAGATCCGCTCCCCCGGCTCGAAAGACGTCAAGGTGTTTCCGGCGACGTCGTTCTCGCACTGGGAGATCGACCCCCAGACCGGCGAGCAGACCAAGGTGACCTACGCCGAACGCTTCCGGCACCAGTACCAGCAATTCAGGTCCAAGTCCGCGCAGACCAAGAGCGGCACGCCGCTGGAATACGTTCCGTTCATGACCGAGGGCAAGCGCGCCGAGATGCGCGCGCAGAACATCTACACGGTCGAGGCGCTGGCCGCGATCGACGGCGCGGAGCTGAAGAACCTCGGCGCCGGCGGCCGCGAGCTGAAGAACGCCGCGATGGAGTACATGGCCGAGGCCAAGAGCGCCGCGCCGAACCTGCAGCTGCAGAACGAGCTGGAGCAGCTGCGCGCCCGCAACGCCATTCTGGAGGAAGACCTCGCCGGCAAGAAGGCCCGCGAGGCGAATGCCGAGAGTGAGTTTGAAGGCATGCAGCTGGACGAGCTGCGCGAGTTTATCACGACCAACACCGGGCAGGCGCCGCACGGTTCTCTGAACCGCAAGACGCTGGTCCGAATGGCGAACGAGTGCCGCCCAGACAAGGCCGCGTAGCATGACACTGTTGTCGGTGGTGAGGGATGTATGCGCGGTGGTCGGTGTTCAGCTCCCGACGTCCGTTTTCTCCGGCATCACCGGCAACCGCACCATGCAGGAGATGGTGGCGCTGGCCAATGAGATGGCGCAGCGTATCGCCTACGATGTGCGTGACTGGACCAAGCTACGCACGACGACGACCTTCACCGGCGACGGCGCCACCACTGCATTTGATTTGCCTGCCAACTACAAGCGCATGCTGCTGACGTCGAACGTCTGGCGATCGACGTCGGCAATTTCCCCGATGAATTTTATCGCCGACACCGACGACTGGCTCAATCGCCGCGCCCGAAACGCCACCGAGCATCCCTATGGTGAGTGGACGATGTATGGCGGCAAGATGCACATCTTCCCGACACTGAGCGCCGGCCAGTCGGTTTATTTCTCCTACCTCGACAAGAACTGCATCGACCTGACTGCGGGCGGCCGGGGCGACGTATTCCAGAGCGACCTCGACGCCTTCACGCTCGACGAGCGTATGTTCAAGCTGGGCATGATCGCGCAGTGGAAGGCGCAGAAGGGCTCGCCCTACGCGGAGGACATGGGATCGTTTGGCGACGCGATGGCGATGGTTGCCGGCCACGATAGCCCGTCTCCGATCATCATCGGCCGGCGGTCGATCTCGGCCACGACCAAGATCGCCTACCCGTGGCCGGTGCCATCATGAGCCAGTATCAGGCATTTCGCAGGGTCTCCGTTCCGCAGCAGATGGCGCAGAACCTAGAGACGATCACGATCCCGGCCCCGACGCGCGGCCTTATCCTGAACGAGAGTGAGGCGTTCATGCAGCCCGGCGGCGCGCTGGTATGCGACAACTGGAAGCCAACCATGCGCGGCGTGTCGCTGCGCGGCGGTTGCGAGGAGTGGTGCGACCTGTACGCGCCGACGGCGGCGACGTGGACACACAGTCACGCCTACGCGGTTAACAACACCGCCCACGACCCCGAGGTCGGCTCGACGTGGAAGTGCCTCGTCGCCCACACCAGCCCGTCGACGGGGACGTTCGAGGCGTACCGTGTCGCCAACCCCGGCAAGTGGGAGCTGGTGCCGATACCGCCGCTGGATGATCCGTCGCGGCTGCCGGTGATATCGACGTTCAACTACGCCAGCGGCGCCGATCACCAGATGTTCGCCGCCAACATCAACAACGTCTACAACGTCACTGCCAGCCTGCCGCTACTGGTCAAGAGCGGCCAGTCATCCGGCAACTACGCTGCGGCGCAGATGGACAACGCCAGCGGCTCGCACTTGATCGCAGTCAACGATGCCGGAGATTTTCCTCTGCACTATGACGGCGTGGCGTGGACGACGATGAGCGCGGGGCAGATCCACGCCGACACCACCGCGCACCCCGGCACGCCGGTCGCGACCGGGCAGCACCTCACCTACGTCTGCAAGTATCGTAACCGCCTGTTCTTCATCGAACAGGACAGCATGAATGCTTGGTACCTCGGCATCGACGCCTTTCAGGGCCAGCTCGAGCTGATCCCGATGTCGGGCTCGGCGACCAAGGGCGGCAAGCTGCTATTCTGCGCGACGTGGTCGGTCGACGCCGGCGACGGCATCGACGACAAGCTGGTGTTCATGACTGACCTCGGCGAGCTGCTGATTTTCACCGGCAGCAACCCCGCCGATGCCGCGAACTGGCGACAGGAAGGTCGCTACGAGATGTCGCCTCCGATGGGGATGAATGCCCACATCGCCGTCGGCGGCGAACTGCTGATTGCGACCGTCGACGGCATCATGCCGACGTCTGGGGCCATCACCAAGGGCCGCGCCGAGCTCGAGCTCGCCGCCATCACCCGCACCATCAAGACGATGTGGCGCGACGAGGTGCTGGCGAAGCGTTCGCATCCGTGGACAATGTGCAAGTGGGACGAATACGGCGGCATGTTCGTGACGACCCCCGGCGGCGCGCCCGGCAAGCGGCGCTGTCTGGTCGTCAATCAGGCCACGACGGCGTGGGCGCGGTTTACCGGCTGGGACGCCATGTGCTTCGTCAAACTGGACGAGCAGATGTACTTCGGCACGCAGGACGGCCGCATCATGCAGGCCGACCGCACCGGCTACGACGACGGCGTGCCGTATGTGGCGTCGCTGGTCGGCGGGTGGGAGATGTTTTCCTCGCCGTCGCAGACCATCACTTGGCGGCAGTCGCGCGCCATCTTCTCGGCGCGCGCCAGCGAGCCGTTTATTCCGCAGATATCGGCGACGACCGACTACGTCATTACGCTGCCACTGCCGCCGCCAGCGGGTATCGACCCCGGCGTGGTCGACCTCTGGGACGAGGGGACGTGGGACACGGCGCGCTGGGACACCGGCGTGACGCCGCTGGTCAGCGCCCGCAACACCGGCTGGATATCGATCGGCATTACCGGCTTCACGCACGCGCCGGTGGTGCAGATCACAGTGGCGCAACAGACCAAGCCGGTCGTCGACCTCATCAGTATCACGGCGACATATGAGCGCGCCGGCATCAACGTGTAGGAGAAGGCCATGTCATTTCTAGGTGATAATTTGGGCCAGCCCTTCAATCCGAATGCGGGGTACACTCCGGCTGCCGTCAACGCGATGAACAACAACAACAACGCCTACTGGGGCAACCAGAGCGCCGTCAGTAATTACGGACAGAGTGTCATCGACCAAAACAATGCTGCGTGGGCCAGAACTAACCCCGCCACCGACTACGGCCACGTCGGCGGCTACCCTAGCTTCGGCGATCCCGCGCCCCCCGGCACCTACGGCGGCGGCTACCCCAGCGGCAGCGTGGAGAAAGGCCCTGATCTCCCTGACATATCCGGGCCACCGACGTATGGCGCCCCGACATCGCAGATGTCGTGGATACAGCAGCAGGCGATGGACCCCGGCAGCTCTTGGTACGACCCCGTGTTCGCGCGGGAGCATGGCGGCGGAGTAGACTTCCCGCAGGCCCCCGCATCGGCACCGCCGGCGGTGCCGGCCGGGGCGCAGGATTGGGGCCAGTATTTTAACAACATCACCGCCCCGGCTGCCGCAAAAGACCCGTACAACCCGATGTCGCAATACAATAGCGGCGGTTACGACCCCTATAGCGCCGGTAGTTACGCCCCTGCCGCCCAGCAAAATCTTGGTGCACCGGCGTCGTCACAGATGTCGTGGATACAGCAGCAGGCGATGGACCCCGGC
>Ga0193694_1000052_pt1 | contig 12359 bp, 11 predicted proteins | sample L3s1metaG_FD_160567 | JGI IMG/M metagenome (GOLD analysis project Ga0193694, IMG submission 160567) | Soil microbial communities from a riparian zone of the East river system, Colorado, United States - L3s1 | ecosystem: Environmental > Terrestrial > Soil > Riparian zone | place: USA: East River... | reverse complement strand
CACCGCAATCACGAGCCTGAATCTCAAGAGCATTCCCGAGCGCTGGGGCGCTTCGCTCGTGATCGTCGTCGGCCTGGCCGGCGTCGTCGCCGTGTTCACGGCGCTGCTGGCAATGGCCGAAGGGTTCCAGTCGACGCTCAAATCGGCCGGCCGCGCCGACGTCGCGATGGTTCTGCGCGGCGGCTCGCAAGCCGAGCTGAACTCGGCCTTGTTGCGCGATCAGGTCACGTTGATCAAGCAGGCGCCGGGCATCCGCCGGGACAGCGACGATCAGCCGCTGGCATCGGCCGAAATGATCGTGATCGCCGAATTGGCGAAGAAGGGCGATCGCAGCGCGCAGAACGTCACCGTGCGCGGTGTCGGACCGAAGGGCATGAAACTGCGGCCGCAGGTCAGGATCATCGAAGGGCGCATGTTCGAGACCGGCAAGCGCGAACTGATCGTCGGCCGCGGCGTCACCCAGCAGTTCGACGGCGCGCGTGTCGGCCAGACCCTGCGCTTTCGCGGCTCGGACTGGACCGTCGTCGGCGTGTTCGAATCCGGCGACGCGAACGAAAGCGAACTGTGGTGCGATGTCGAAGTCGCACAGACGTCGTTCAACCGGCAGGGCTTCAGCTCGGTGCGCGCCGTGTTCGACGGCGACGCCGGGATGCAGGCGTTCAAGGACGCGCTGACCGCGGAGCCACGCCTGAGCGTGGACGTGCAGACCGAACAGGAATACTACAGCGCGCAGACCAAGCAGTTCCGCGCGACGATCGGCGTTCTCGCCGGCATCGTGACCGGCATCATGGGCCTCGGCGCGATCTTCGCGGCGCTGAACACGATGTATGCGGCCGTGGCGACGCGCGCGCGCGAAATCGCCACGCTGCGCGCGCTCGGCTTCGGCGGACTGCCGGTCGTCATGTCGGTGATGATCGAGTCGCTCGTGCTCGCGCTGATCGGTGGCGCCATCGGCGCCGTGATCGCCTACCTGCTGTTCAACAACCTGTCGGTATCCACGCTCGGCCAGAACTTCACCCAGGTCGTGTTCGCGTTCAAGGTCACGCCGGCACTCGTGGTGCGCGGCCTGATCATCGCCGTGATCATTGGAATGTTCGGCGGCTTCCTGCCGGCGATCCGCGCGGCGCGCATGCCGATTACTACCGCGCTGCGGGAGCTGTAGGGGAGCAGGGGCGAGGGGCGAGGGGCGAGAAAAGAGAGCAAGGCGCTCTTGATCTCACTCGCCCCTCGTCCCTCGCCCCTGCTCTCAGGGCATCACCGGCGCGTGATACTCCAGCGTCAACCCGAACGCCCACAGCAATATCAACACCAGCGGCAAATGCACGATCAGCTGCACGAAGGTGAAGCCGACAATGTCGCGCGCCTTCAGGCCGAGCACGCCGAGCAGCGGCAGCATCCAGAACGGGTTGATCAGGTTCGGCAGCGCTTCTGCGGCATTGTATATTTGTACTGCCCAGCCGAGATGGTAGTGCAGGTCGTTCGCGGCCTGCATCACGTAGGGCGCCTCGATGACCCATTTGCCGCCGCCGGACGGCACGAAGAAACCGAGGATCGCGGAATAGATGCCGATCACGAACGCGTACGTGTCGGTCGACGCGAGTTGCACGAACAGCGCCGACAGATGATGCGCGACCGTCGTGCCGTCAGCGCCCTTGGCGGTCGTCAGGATCGCGGCGATGCCGCCGTAAAGCGGGAACTGGATCAGCACGCCGGTCGTGCTCGGTACGGCGCGCGCGACTGCGTCGAGAAAGCTGCGCGGCCGCCAGTGCAGCAGCGAGCCGAGCATCAGGAACAGGAAGTTGTAGGTATTGAGGCTCGCGATGGCGACGATCGCCGGCTTGGTCGCGAATTCGTGGATCAGCCAGCCCAGCGCGAGCAAGGCGATCAGCACGGTCAGCAACGGGCTGTACTCGAGCCATTCGCCGGGCCGCCGATGCTGGGCCAGCGGGCGCAGCACCATGGTCTCGCGTTCGACGTAGCCGCTTGCCGGCTGGGCCCGCGCAGCTTCGGGCGCGGACCACCACGCGATCAGCACGGACACGGCAATCAGGATCGCGGTCAGTGCGATCGACTGCCACAGGAAGATGGTTTCGCCGAAAGGAATCACGCCGGTGATCGCGAGCAAGGGTTTCGGCAAGCTGGCGGGATTTGCCTGCAACTGCGCGGCCGACGAGGACAGCCCCATCGCCCACGATGCGCCTAGGCCGAGATATGCCGCGGCGCCGGCCGCACGGTAGTCCATCGGCAGGTTGTCGCGGCGCGCAAGCGCGCGCACGAGCAATCCGCCGAACACGAGGCTGAAGCCCCAATTCACGAGTGACGCAAGCATGCTGATCAGGGCGACGTAAGCGACTGCTCCTCGACCGCTGCGCGGCACGGCGGCAAGTCCTTCGATCACGCGCGCGACCGGTGGCGCGGTGGCGACGACGAAGCCGCCGATGACCACGAACACCATCTGCATCGTAAACGGAATCAGGCTCCAGAAGCCTTCACCGAACGCCACGGCCGTGTCCTGCGGCGCCGCGCCGAATGCCATCGCCGCCAGCGCTACGACGACGACGCCGAGCGCGGCGAACACGTAGGCATCGGGAAACCAGCGCTCGGCCCACGCCGACAGACGCAGTGCCAAGCCAACCATCGCCGAACCATTCGCTGCAGGCGTCGCGCTCATCAGCTGCTCCGCAAGGTCATCGGGGCGGGAAGTTTGCGCGGGCGCCAACGGCGGTGCAAGGCGCGGCGCCGCAGAATCCGGCGACGATCCGCGCATGTGGCGCCGCGATGGAGGAACTCCTCAATCGATCAGATCGAGCATGGCCGGGCGGCTGGCGGACTGGCGCGAGACGGGTTGCGCCGCGGCTCAGCTTGCGTGCCGGGCCGAGCTGGCAGCCGCCGGCGCAGGATGCGCATGGCCGTCGTCGACGCCGGCATAGGTGCGAATCGTCGCCGGCCGTGCGCGGATCGTTTCGAACCAGCGCGCGAGGTCCGGAAACTCTTCGAGCTTCTGGCCGAGGACCGCATGCGGCACGATCCACGGATAACAGGCGATGTCGGCAATCGAAAATTCGCCGGCGATGAATTCGCGACCCAGCAGGCGGCGATCGAGCACGCCGAACAGCCGGCGCGTTTCGCGCGTGTAGCGTTCGATGGCATAGGGAACCTGTTCGGTCGCGTACAGGTTGAAGTGTTCGATCTGTCCGCCCATCGGGCCGAGGCCTGATACCTGCCAGAACAGCCACTGCAGCACTTCAGCGCGGCCGCGCACGTCTGCCGGTATGAGCCGGCCGATCTTCTCGGCCAGATACAGCATGATCGCGCCGGATTCGAACATCGCGATCGGCGCGCCGCCGTCGCGCGGCTCGTGGTCGACGATCGCCGGAATCTTGTTGTTCGGCGAAATCGCCAGGAACTCCGGCCGGAATTGCTCACCCTTGCTCAGGTGGACGCGCTCGGCGCGATATGGCAGCTGCGCCTCTTCGAGAAACAGGCGCAACTTAAGGCCGTTCGGAGTCGGCGCGAAATAGAAATCGATCATGACCGCGAGTCCTGCCTTGCTGGAGCGTGAGTGCAGCGTGTTGCGTAGTCCTTCCGGCGATGGCAGCTCAGGTTTTTTTCGCCTTGGCCAACGTGATCGCGGCGACGCCGGTCAGGATCACCGCCATGCCGACCAGGTCGAGCAGATGCACGCTTTCGCCGCCGAACATCACGCCGATAAGAACGGCGACCGGCGGATTGACGTAGGCGTAGCTCGTGGCCAGCGCCGGCCGCACGTGATGCAGCAGGTAGATGTAGGCGCTGAAGCCGAGGATCGACCCGGCGACGAACAGATAGGCCAAAGCCAGTGTCGACTCGAGATGCACCGCGACGACGCGCTCGTGCGTCAGCAACGCGACCAGTCCGAGCGCGACGCTGCCGCTGAGCATTTGCGCGGCCGTGCTCATCGCCGGATGCGGCATGTCGCGGCGCCTGCTCCAGACCGAGCCGAACGCCCAGGTCGCTGAGGCCCCAATCAGGGCGAGCGCGCCGAGCGGCGAGCCGCTCAGGTCGCCGCCGAAATTCAGCAGCACGACACCGGCGAAGCCGACCAGCAGGCCCAGCGTTTCGATGCGCGTCGGCCACTGCCGGTACAAGGCGGCGCACACGGCGGCGAACAGCGGCATGCTGGCGACGGCGACTGCGGCCAGGCCCGATGCGACGGTCTGTTCGGCATAGCACACCAGACCGTTGCCGAAGCCGAGCAGCAACGTGCCGGTCACGGCGCAGTTGAACCATTGCGCACGCGTCGGCGCGGCGATACCGCGCCAGCGCAATACGGCGAACATCAACACGCCGGCGATGAAGAACCGGATCGCACCCATCAGGAACGGCGGATAGTCGACCAGCGCGATGCGAATCGCCAGGTAAGTCGAGCCCCAGATCAGGTAGACACCGACCAGTGAGAGCGGAACCAGGACGCGCGGCGTGAGCAGCGCGGGCGGCGAGTAAGCGCTGGAGTCCGAGGTTATGGCATTCATTTCATCGTTTTCCATGTCCCCGGGTTTATAACAGATCGGCTCAGGTCAACCCCATTGCAGACCCTCTGCGTTTTGATTGATCTACAAGATAGGCCCGCAGCGGCCGCTAAAAAAGCGATACTTTTGCAACCCAACGTTGAATTCCATTCAATACGGATGTGTACCCTATGAGCCGACCGCCGTGGATGCCTGTCCGAATACGTAACGCCAGCCCGTCTTCGTGCGCACGTAGGTGTCGCTGAACCAGAGCTTGTAGTCCTTGGCGCCATCCTTGTTCGTGAACTTGATCCACAACAGCGCCGTGACGACGGCGGTATCGCCCCAGACCCTGACGGTCTGTTCGGTGTCTTCCTGGTGTTCGTAGATCTGGTCCTTGTCGCGCGCCGACTTGAGCAGATCGGCTTTGGTGAACGTCTTGCCCTTTCCGGTCACGAGGACGAAATCGTCGGCAAGAATGCGATCCATTGTCGTGGCGTCGTTGTTCTTGACCGCGGCCTGATACTCGGTATCTAGCGCAGCGACGGTCGCCTTGTCCTCGGCCGGCGTGGCCAGGGCAAACGGCGGAAACGCAAGCGTCAGGCACACGAGCGCCAGCTTGAAAATCAGTCGGTTCATGGAGGCTCCAGATCGGAGAGTCGGAATGCGCGCTGCACGGTGCGCCAGCATCGCTGACTTCGTGAGGCACATCTTTTCAGTGTGCTTATTTTGCCAGTGCGATAGCGCGGCAACAGCGCCACTCTTCACGCACCCATGAGGGCCGCTTGGAGGCCTTCGGGTTAGTGCCGGCTCTTCGCCTCTCCCGCTGGCGGGAGAGGCCGGCGCAGCGCAGCTGCGACGGGTGAGGGTGGCACATCAGAAAAGTGATCGGTTCGATAGAGTGATCGTCTCGATCCGGCGCCACCCTCACCCCGGCCCTCTCCCGCCAGCGGGAGAGGGGGCAAAGACGCGCAACTCCACCAATTGCGTCACAGCTTCAAGCGCTCGCCTTCGCCTCGCGCGCGAGCAGCGCCTGCTTGCGCGACACGCCCCAGCGATAGCCGCCGAGGGAGCCGTCTTCACGGATCACGCGATGACACGGCACGACGATCGCAAGTCGATTGCGGCCGCACGCGTTCGCGACCGCGCGTACCGATCGCGGCGCTCCGATTTCCGCGGCGATGTCGGAGTAACTGCGCGTCTCGCCGGCCGGAATGTGCTGCAGTGCTTGCCACACACGCCACTGGAACGCGGTCGCGCGGATGTCGATCGGCGGCAGCGGGCCCGCTGATGGCTCATGCGCGATCTGCGCATTGACGCGTGCGATCACCGCGGCGAGCCAGTCGTCGCGGCCGGCATCGACGCGCTCGATCGAGGCTTGTGGAAATTCCGCGCGCAGGCCGGCGACCAGCGTGTCGTCGTCGTCACCGAGCGCAATCGAGCAGATGCCGCGCTCGGTCGCCGCCACCAGCAGTCGGCCAAGTGGAGTTTTTAGCGTTGTATACCGCAGCGCAATGCCGGCGGCGCCGCGCCGGTAGCTTGCCGGCGTCATGCCGAGCAGCTGTCCGGTCTTCTCGTAGACGCGGCTGCCGGAGCCGTAGCCGGCATCGTAGATCGCATCGGCGACGCGTGGCGCGGTGCGCAGCGCGGACTTCAGGTTCTTCAATTTCAGCGACTGGGCGTACTCGGCCGGACTGACTCCGTAGCGCTTGCGGAATGCGCGCTGCAGATGGCTGGGGCTCAATCCAACGGACCGCGCGAGTTCGTTCAGGCGCGGCGGCGCATCGGCCGCATCGGCGATCAGGGCCAGTGCGCGATCGAGCGGATCGATTTTCAGGTTCTTGGGCATTGCGGTCATGGCGGTTACCTCCTGACGCGCAGGTTAGTGCGCGGGCGGTATGGCCGCTATCCGTTTATTGCCGGGTTGAAGGATGGTGGGCCAAGGCCCACCCTACACGGCTCGTAGGGTGGGCCTTGGCCCACCAAATTTTTTCGCTCACCAATATCAGCGATTCAGCGGCGCCGCGTCATTGCGCAGCACGACGAATTCGCCTTCGATGACGCGCTGATCGACCGCGCCGGCCGGACGCGGGACGCCCGCGCTCGCGCGACTGATCGCGCGCACGATTGCAACGATGCTGCCAATGAATGCAAACGCCACGAGCGCAAAGAAGCCGAAGACCAATACGCCGACCAGCAACACAGCGCCAATTGCGGCCAGGAAGACACGCATCAGCGGATGTCGGGGACGATTGAACCAGCGCCAGTAGAACATGGCGTCTTTACTCCGTATGGCAGAATGCCCCAAGGGTGGGGATGCGTCGCGCGTGACACAAGTGCGGGAAGGGCTAGATACTCCGATGAGTGTTAGAAAAACGTTATGCCAACTCGATGCAATTCCCGACGGTGGAGCGACGGCCGTCGATGCCGAGTTCGACGACGGCGTATTTTCGGTGATCCTGCTGCGCCAGGGCGCGAACGTGTTCGCTTATTACAACGAATGTCCGCATACCGGCAGCCGGCTGGACTGGGCGCCGGGACGGTTCCTGCTCGAGCCGGGTCAGATCATTTGCGCGGCGCACGGCGCCTGTTTTTATGTCGAATCGGGGCGCTGTTTCGCCGGTCCCGCGCGAGGAAATTCCCTTGCGCCGGTTGCGGTCGAGGTTGTCGACGGCGAGGTGCGGGTGGCCTGAAATGGGGCAGTGGTGGCTAGAGAATCGGAAACCCCTTCCTAATCAAACGATCCCGTCCTCCAAGAGGACCCAAGAATAGGGTCGTCATCCCCGCGAAAGCGGGGATCCATCTTGATTCTTGCTGCGTGAATCAAGAGCAATGACCAGCTCCGCTGTTGAGAGCCCCGCTTTCGCGGGAATGACGAAACTATGGAACTTCTTCGGACCGTACCTAAAACCTGCCGCGAATCGATATCGAGTTGACGACCTTCTCGACGCCTGGGGTCTTGTGCGCGGTTTCGTCGATGAAGGCACGCTGCACGTTCGTGTCGACGAGCCCGTACAGATAGACCGTGTGATTGATCGTCTGCACCTGGATGTCCCAGGTCGCGATCGCCTTGTTCGCGTATAGCGCCGCCTGGATCTGGGCCGTGATCGCCGCATCGTCCGCGCAACTGTTCGCGTCGCATTTGCGCTGCGCCGCACAGCCGGCGAGCGACAGCAGGGTCAAAACGGCGAGGGCTGCAACCAGGACCTGTCTGCGTGCAAACATGGGCGATCCTCCTGTTTCCGACAGCTGGTGCGCGCGAACGCGCAGCTTTCATCCCGTCTTCCCGGAGAAGACGGCCCAGCGCGGATTATTGTCGCATGCATATTGCGCAGCGATGAAACGCCAGCCAGTCCTGGCGAGTCGATCGCGACCATCGTCCGCGTGGCAATCCGCAGGGCCGCCCCTATACTTCCTCCTTGGGCTCGATTTCTTTGCGGCCCACCTCCGCCAGCATCCAGGAGTCCCCGATGAACTCAACCCTGCCGTCCGGCGTCGCGATCAACGCGCCGCTGCACCCGCGCTTCGACGAGATCCTGACTGCCGATGCCCTGGCGTTCGTGGCGAAGCTGCATCGCGCATTCGACGCGCGCCGCCGCGAACTGCTCGTAGCGCGGGCCGAACGCCAGGCGCGCATCGACGCCGGCCAGATGCCCGACTTCCTGCCGGAGACCAAAGCGGTCCGCGACGGCGACTGGAAAATCGCGCCGTTGCCGAAGGCGCTCGAGTGCCGCCGCGTCGAAATCACCGGGCCGGTCGAACGCAAGATGATCATCAACGCGTTCAACTCCGGCGCCGATTCGTACATGACCGACTTCGAGGACTCGAACAGCCCGAACTGGCTCAACCAGATCCAGGGCCAGGTCAACCTGTTCGACGCGATCCGCGGCACGATCGAATTCACGAACGAAGCGGGAAAAGTATACAAACTCAACGACAGGATCGCGACCTTGCAGATCCGCCCGCGCGGCTGGCATCTCGACGAGAAACACGTCACGGTCGATGGCCAGCGTGTCTCCGGCGGCATCTTCGATTTTGCGCTCGTGTTCTTCCATAACGCGAAGCAGCAGATCGCGCGCGGCGCCGGCCCGTTCTACTACCTGCCCAAGCTCGAGAACCATCGCGAGGCGCGGCTGTGGAACGACATCTTCGTCATGGCGCAGGACGAACTCGGCATTCCGCAGGGCACGATCAAGGCGACCGTGCTGCTCGAGACGATCCTGGCGACGTTCGAGATGGAAGAAATCCTGTACGAGTTGCGCGAGCACTCGGCCGGACTCAACGCCGGACGCTGGGACTACATCTTCAGTGCGATCAAGAAATTCCGGAACAAGCCAGGCTTCTGCCTGGCCAATCGCGTGGCGATCAACATGGAAGTGCCGTTCATGCGTTCGTACGCGCTGGCGCTGGTCAAGGCCTGCCACAAGCGCGGCGCCCCGGCGATCGGCGGCATGGCCGCGCTGATTCCGATCAAGAACGATGCCGCGGCGAACGAAAAAGCGCTGGCCGGCGTGCGCCACGACAAGAAGCGCGACGCGAACGACGGCTTCGACGGCGGCTGGATCGCGCATCCGGGCCTGGTCCAGATCGCGATGGAGGAGTTCACGCGCGTGCTCGGCGACAAGCCGAATCAATGGAGCAAGCAGCGCGACGAGAATTTCAAGGCGAGCGACTTCCTCAATTTCGTGCCCGAGCAACCGATCACCGAAGCGGGCCTGCGCTACAACATCAACGTCGGCATCCACTATCTCGGCAGCTGGCTCGCCGGCAACGGCTGCGTGCCGATCCACAACCTCATGGAGGACGCCGCGACCGCGGAGATTTCACGCTCGCAGGTGTGGCAATGGGTCGTCAGTGCGAAAGGCATGCTCGACGACGGCCGCAAGGTCGACGCCGCGCTCGTGCGCGCGCTGATTCCCGAGGAACTGGCCAAGGTCAACGTCGATGCGGCCGCCGGCGGCGAGCCACTCGGCACCTATGAGCAGGCGGCGAAGATTTTCGAGGAGATGTCGCTGGCGAAGGCGTTTCCGGAATTCCTGACGCTGCCGCTGTACGAAGCGATGACATAGCGCGTCAGGCTCAAGAACCATTTTACGACAACGCCTGAATGGCCGTCCATCGGCCGTCTCAAATTTCGCTGCGCACCTGCTAAGGTTCGAGCCCGCCGAAAACGGCGATCCGAATCCGGGTGAAGCGTGACCGAAAGTATCGAAGGAACCTGGAACGGCGTGATCGACTTGAACGGCACGCCGGTTCCGATCGTCCTGCATCTGGCCGTGCGCGATTCGAAGCTCTGCGCGACCGCGGATTTTCCAAAGCACTATCGCAGCGGGGTCGAGTTGCTCGAAGTTTCGTTTGCCGGGCGCACGCTGCGCTTCGGCACGCGCAACATGGGCGTGTTCACCGGATCCATGTCCGGCGATGGCACGCAGATCGCAGGCGCGTTTTCGAACAAGGAACAACGCTATCCACTCGTATTGGGGATGGGCGATAGCCACCGCGACGAGGTGGCGCGGCCGCAGACGCCAAAGCCGCCTTTCGGTTACGACAGCGAAGAGGTTTGCGTCGATCGCGCCGACTGCCGGCTGGCGGGAACATTCACGATTCCGACCGATCGGAAAGTCCGCGCCGGCATACTGCTGATCACCGGCAGCGGCGCGATGGATCGCGACGAGACCGTGTTCGGCCACAAGCCGTTCTGGGTGCTGGCAGATTACTTGAGCCGCCGCGGCTACGCCGTGCTGCGTCTGGACAACCGCGGCGTCGGCGCATCGACGGGAGATCGATCAACGCATACGATCGCCGACGATGTCGATGACATGTCCGCGGCGCTCGATCGCCTGAAGGGGCAACACGATCTGCGCGGTGTTGCGATCGGTTTGATCGGCCACAGCGTCGGCGGCCTGACCGGTGCGCAACTCGCCGCGCGCCGCAGCGATGTCGCTTTTCTCGTGTCGATGGCAGGTCCGGGACTCAGTGTTGGCGAGGCATTCGCCGATCGCGAGTGCGACGGCCTGGAGAAGGCGAATACCGATGCGGCCGCAATCGAGCGCCATCGCGCGTTCACGCTCGCGCTGTACCAGAGCCTGCGCGAACGCGGCGATGCTCCGATCGATTCGGACGAAATCACGATCCTCGCCGCGCGTTTCGGTGCTGCGGAAACCGCCGTCGTGAAGAACAGCGCGGACTGGATCGTGCGCTTCAACGAACCCTGGTTCCGTTCCCTCGTGTGCTGCGAGCCGGCTCCGATTGTGGGCCGCGTGACGGCGCCGTTTCTCGCCATCAACGGCAGCCTCGATGCGCAAGTGCGTGCGGCGCCGAATCTCGCTGCCATGAAGCATGTTCTGGAAATTTCCCGGCATCCGGATTTCGAGATGGTCGAGCTTGCAGGACTGAACCATCTGTTCCAGACCTGCACGACCGGCTTGCCGTACGAATATCCGGCGATCGAGGAGACGTTCGCACCACGCGCGCTGCAGACGATCGGCGAATGGCTGGACGTTCGCTTTTAGCGTTCAGGCCTTCTCGGGACCCCAGCAGGCGCGAACGCGGGTCGAGAGCTGCCGCTCAAGCGATGCGAAGTTTTCGCGCGTCAATTGCAATCCGGCGGCAGGCAGCCGCGCGGCGTGATCTCGAAGTCTTGCGCACATCCGACGGCGACGGCGCGATGCTCGGACTGGTGCTGGTCTATGCAGCCATTCTCGTTGTAGCGATGGCAACGACTCTGTGGAAGACTTTGGCCTAGTCCGGACCGGGCATCCAGGGCCGGGAACGTTTGGACAGCGGCGGGCGTTGCCGGGGAACCCGGCAGTCAAGGCAACTCGCATTGCGAGACGCGGGTGTCCTTCGCGGTCGTCGCTACAACAGGGGAGACTTCGACAGTGTCAACGAAGGTAGTAGCGGCGACCTTGCTGTGCGATCGCAAGGCGCGATCGCAATTGGTCGCGATTCCCCGCATCCTGGAAATCGCCGGTCTAGATCGGCTATACATCAACATCGAAAGCAGCCATCGCGGTGATGCGTTCGAGGAGGTCTACCGGCCACTGCGCGACCGACTCGCGGCGGGAACACCGCTTCCCGTCGACATGGACGTATGGTCCTGGGAAAGCACGTGGCGGCAACGTCCCGCCTATGAGCAGGACCAGCGCCGGCTGGACGGCATCGTCACGGCGCGCAACATGGCCCGCACCTACATGCTGCGGATGGGTGCGACGCATCTGCTATTCGTCGATGCCGATGTGATCGTCCGTCCCGACGGCTTGCAGAAGCTGCTGGCCCTCGACCGTCCCTTGTGCGGCGGCCTCGTTCCCGGTCGTGGCGCGCACAGTCACGTTCACTATGAATTCGGCGTTCGCGGACCGGTTCCCCAGCGACCCGACGTCGTCGAATGCACGCACGGCACGTGCGGCTATATGCTCGTGCGCCGCGATGTCCTCAGCACGTTGGCGTTTCGATTCGGCACCTCGCGCGAAACGCCCGGCAAGGCGCTGTCGGAGGATCCGGCGTTCTGCTCCGACGCCTTCCTCAACGGCTTTGGCCGCTACTGGATTCATCGGGGGGTCAAAGCCGAGCACTGGGACGATCCACAACATCCGTTCCTCGCGAACGCCGCCGCCGTCGACAGCGAAATCCCGCAGTAGCCACAACACCGGTCGCCTGTCCCGCGCGTTGCAGTCTAGACGTGGTTCGCTGAAGCCGAGGGGTTGGGATTTGCCGGAGCCAAGACGTGTGGCCGCCAATCCGAAATGCTGCTGCGATCCAGCGACATACCGTAGGTGTCGACAAATTCACCGTCCTTGTAAGTCGCTTGCTGCCACACGTCGTCGCCGACGAGAACTTCGACGACTTGCTGATCCGTGGGAACTTTGTTGT
>Ga0193694_1000051_pt1 | contig 12399 bp, 23 predicted proteins | sample L3s1metaG_FD_160567 | JGI IMG/M metagenome (GOLD analysis project Ga0193694, IMG submission 160567) | Soil microbial communities from a riparian zone of the East river system, Colorado, United States - L3s1 | ecosystem: Environmental > Terrestrial > Soil > Riparian zone | place: USA: East River... | reverse complement strand
AAACATCTTGGATTCATGGGTTCTGGCCGATGTAGGACGCTCTACAACTAGACCGCCAATATGGGCGGAAGGTACTTCAATAATGCTTACACAAGAAGAATGCGAGCTAGCCAAGGATGCGCTTCGCGCAGAAAAAGAAGCGCACAAAGCAGGCGAAGGCCTAGACACAGAACACCCTTAGAACATTCAACCTTATGACTCACGACGAAATCATTGCAGTAGTTCAGGCGCACAAAGAGGGCAAGACGATTCAGGCTAAGACCAAGGGCGGCGAGTTCGAGTGGGCCGATATTTTCGCGAATCGCCCACTGTGGAATTTCTCCTCAGTGGATTACCGCGTAAAGTCTGAGCCGCCAAAGCCGAGAGAGTTTTGGATTTGCTGCAACGGGATTACCGAAGATGGGTTCTTGCTAAATCCTGTTATTTTCCCACGAGCGCCAATCTGTAATCGCAATGTTATTCATGTGCGAGAAGTCCCTGACGCTTCATCTGTCTCCAGCGGTACCGAACGCGGTTAACGCCTCTTATGAACCCAACCCAAACTTTGCTAACTCTAATCGTCTTAACCATCTGTACACTGATAGCGTATGCCAAGGGCGTTAAGGATGGCAGGAAAGACGAGAGAGAAGAATTACAAAACAAACACAAGTTCACGGCTTCAAGACAGCTTCATAAGACGGCAATGACGAGGCCATTTTGGAGGAACTAGGAGCCGTGATAACCGCTGACCGCGAGACACAGAACACCCTTTTTGGACATATCCGCGAGATTATGAACACGCCAACCCGGATTTACTGCTTCTGCAACGAAGGGCGCGAGAATTGGTTTGAAGGCGTGGCGATCCGCGAGGACGGCAAGGCGCTCGCGCGTCACATTTCCGGTACTGCAGAATGGATTCCCTTCAATCTCGGTATCGGTTCATTCATTAATCACGAAACCTACAAGGCGAATTGCCCAAAGGGATTTGAATTGGTTTGGGTCCACGATCCAGCTAATCACGAAGCCCTCGGGCGCGTTTACAAACTCAACCAGGAACGAAAGGCGGCGGCGGCATGAGAACAAGCGAAGCTACAAACCAAATCTACCCGGCATTTATCGCGGCTCAGAAGGCGATGGGCAAGCTGGCGAAAGATTCTGAAAACCCTTTCTTCAAATCCAAATACGCGAGTCTAGAGGCCGTCTTGGAAGTCGTTAAGCCGGTCTTTCTGGAGAATGATATTGCCATAATCCAAGGCAGCGGGTCGAGCGGAAGCAATGGAGCGAGCGGAGTAAACATTATCACCCGCTTAATTCACGCTTCCGGTCAGTGGATTGAAACCGACTTCCCCGTTCCGCTCGCGAAACAGGATGCGCAGGCCGCTGGCAGTGCATCGAGCTACGGCCGTCGCTACAGCCTCAAAGGATTGGCGTCATTGGCAGAGGAGGACGACGACGGCAGCAGCGCAAGCGATACCGACCCACGCAAGGATCGGAGTGACGACAGCATGAAGGAACTGACGGAAGCCCAAATGAAGGAGCTAAATCACCTGTTCGAAAGCCTCAAGGCCGAGCCGGAAAACATTCAAGCAACGTGCCGGAAGTTTTCGGCAGACCGCACCGAAGCAGTTGAAGGATTGATGAAGTCTGAGGCGCGCAGGCTTTTGATGAAACTCCGCGCCAAGCTGAAAGAGCAAGCAACCGTATGAGTTCATTCAATAAAGTAATCCTGATGGGGAACCTGACGCGTGATCCTGAAATTCGCTACACCCAAAAGGGAACAGCCGTGGCGGAAATTGGCCTAGCTGTGAACCGAGTCTATTCAACCGATGGCGGCGAGAAGCGCGAGGAAGTTACTTTCGTTGACGTTACGCTTTGGGGCCGCGTGGCGGAAATTGCGGGTGAATACCTCAAAAAGGGTCGCCCGGCGTTCATCGATGGCAGATTACAACTCGATGCCTGGGACGACAAACAAAGCGGCCAGAAGCGAACAAAACTTAAAGTAGTGGGTGAGTCATTGCAGTTGATTGGCGGGAAGCCCGAGCCGCAACGCGAAGAACCGAGACGGCCAGCGCCGCCGCCAAGACGTTCTGAACCAGAGCCGGACGACGAGGTACCGTTTTAGCTATGGCTGCCGACTACAGCGAGACAGAACAGATAGCGAAGCGCATGAAGGCTTCGACGCGCAAGCTTCACGAACTGGCAACGCAGGTTGGTACTGCCCGCCAGATTCGTGAGTTTAGCGGCGACCAGCGCAAGGCGGCTCTGGCAATCGAGGTAGTTAAGGCGCTTAAAGAAGGGGAGTCTGCTACGGCAGCCGAACACATCGGTAGAGCTTCACAGGCTTACGGACAGCGGCTTGAAGTGCTCGCCAAGCAATACGAAGCGGCCGAAAGCACAATTGCACAATGGCAAGCTGAAATGGCGAGCTTTGAGGCCGCGCGGTCGCTTCTCTCGTTCTCTAAGGAATCGCTCCGACAACTTGAAGGATAATGGCTACCCAAATCCAGCGTTCAACAGAGCCTTTCTTTAAGCCCTTCAAAGGCCCGAAAGTAAGTGTCCGCACTCCCTTACGAAAAGAGAGCGAGAAACGCCAAGGCGAAAGAGTAATCTACTCAGAGAAGCGCAAAGCCTATCTAGAGACACATACATTTTGTGAGTTTGACGGCTGCGCAAGATTAGCCACGGACATTCACCACAAAGAAAAACGGGGCGCGCATTACTTGGATGAATCAACGTTCTTTGCAGCGTGCCGACAGCATCATAATTGGATTCACCAGAATCCGGCAGAGGCTAAGGAAATGGGGCTTTTGGTATGATAAAACGGCGTAATCGGACTTCAACCCAACAGGACAGATCACGATTATGAATAGTAAACTACGACCAGAAACAACGGCAAGCACGGAACCGGCCATGCCGCGCGACACCGCGCTTTATCTGATTCTTGATTCAGTGGAACGACGCGGCAAACTTATCCATGGGCGATTGCATGGTCCGAACGGACTGCATTGCGCGATTGGAGCGTTTTGGGCTGACAATCCCGGAATAACGCTTTCGAGCAACCTGATTAATGAAGTTGCGGCGGTCAACGATTCGCTTGGGCCTAACGCAACACCCAAGGAACGATGGTCAAAGGTGCGAAGTTGGTTGCGCTGGAAATTGCGCACAATGACACCAGCTAAAAAAGCGTGAGCGAATCTACTTTGCAATATCCAGCCAAGATCGCGGAGGAGATCGGTCTGTCTCCGAACCAGATTAACAACTTCAAGAAGCATGGCTGCCGCTTCTATGGGCGCAAAACGAGCGTGGCGTGGGTCAGGGAATATCTGGATCAGGTAACGAAATCCGAGCCTGAGCCGAGCGCACATCTTCAACATTCAGCCGTGAATAAACCTTGTGAACCAGCGCGCTAGAATGATTAACCAGCCTTTGCGACTCGGATTGAGAAAGCCCGGCCCTATGGCAGCGGGTAACGAATGTGACCCTGAGGCTGTGAAAGCTGGCATCCACGCCCGCCTTTTTAAAAACTTTGTTAATTCTGCCGTTCTTATCCTGAGACAACCGGCATGTTTCGGTAGCCCCTTTCTCAATGAGCGCCGCAAGCGTTGGTTTCAGCGATGGGTGGACAGGAACGGTAAAATACTTTCGTGGATCACCTTCTTTACGCTTTGCGTCTCGCAATTGAATGCTACCGCCTGCGAGGTCTATGTTTTCAATCGGGATGGAACATTCGGAAAACCGACAACCCGTGTAGAGCGCGATTTCGAAGGCTGTCCGCATCCATTCCGGTTGGTTTCGAAGTTCTTTGCGAATCACGGAAAGGTCTGCGTCAGTCAATTCGGGTTTCTCTTTCTGACTGGCGCGAGCGATACCGAGCCGCGCAATCGGGTTGGATTCGGCAAACTCGCGCCGGATTGCTTCGTTCATCAACTGCGACAGGAATTTGACTTCCAAAAGGGCAGTATTGTGAACGACCGCGCGGCCATGGACGGGATTTGCCAATCGCCAGCGAATATACGCCCCGCCGTGCGCGTATTTGATCTGGCGCGGGTAAATAATGCCTTCGGCGGCAAGGAACATTCTCAGGGCTTGCCAAGCGGTCGTGTACCGGCGCTTGGAATCGCTACCCTTCGGCCAGTGCGAAGCGATGTATCCTGGAACCCACGAAACGAAAGCAGGGGAAATATTCGGCCCGCCAACGCGCCTTTCGTCAATGGTCGCTTTGTCGGCAAGGCGTTGTGCCTTTCGAGTCGCGGCCGGATCGTCGGCGCGCAGGCCAGTGGATTCTTCCACCCACAGTCCTGTATCGAGGTCGCGTTTCCGAAGATACCAGAAGGGCGAACGTTTGTGCCTGCGGATGGACGCCACGCGGCGAGAGTTTCACAAAGTCTCACAAACGGGAAGTGGAAAAGTTCCACGAATAGGGGATTAGCGTGGGTCTGGCGTGGTGAAAACAGGCTGACAATTTCTACCATTACACCACGAGGCTACGTTTTCCCCTGTAAAACAGGCTTAAGTCTCACAAGCGTCTCACAAACCGCTCTAAACGGAGGGCTTATATGAGCCGCTTCAAGGGCGAATACCCTGTAACTTGGACGAAGGAATTTCGCAATGCCTTTCGGGTGATTCGCGGGAATAAATGCGAGCGATGCCGGCATCCGCATGATCCCAAAGCTGGTTACGCGCTGACCATTCATCATCTGGATAACGACAAGTCGAACTGCGAGGAATGGAATTTAGCCGCGCTCTGCCAGCGCTGCCATTTGCATATCCAAAACAAGGTAGAAATGCGGCAGCACTACGCTTTCGAGCATTCGGAATGGATGAAGCCGCACGTCGCCGGAATGGAAGCCGCTAGAGCGGCGGGGAGGTGGCCGTGAGCAGTTCCTGGGTTACACGGCAAGCGCCTTCTGTCCCTGACGGGTCGGATTCAGATACGGCCTCTTATTCCCAATCAACCAACATTGCGGAAAACCTCATCATGGCGGGAGTGATCCTCTTCCTTACTTCAATAATGGTCTGTGCAGTTCTCTTGGCTTGTACTGCTTATTTTAAACCACAAAAGACTGAGACTAAGTACGTTGTTCAGTCGGGATATTTGGAGGTACGGCCATGAGTTTGGAGAAAAAAGAGGCCAACCCCGCGCTCGTTGAAGGCAAAGGACAGAACGCGCCTTTTGTGTTATCTAACAATGCGGGCTGTAGGCTAGCGGCGATGCCACCGCATTTGGGATGCGGTAATACAAACACCGCAGGTTCGATTCCTGCCAGCCCGACCACTTTTACGGCAGCAGAACTGCCCTGTCACACGGAGGTAGCCGCGCAGCGAATGGTTAGCCCGAGGGGCGAGAATGGAGTTGAGTCTATTGGCTCGCCATCCCTCGCCCCTCAAATTCGCAGAATGCTTTCCGAATGTTTTTCGGTTCGCAAGATTGCCGCGATTCTCGAAATACATAGGGCGGAAGTCTCCCGAATCAAAAGGTTGATTCACGAGGAAAGAATAGACCGCTCGATGAAGATAAGCGCGAAGCTCAAAGGGGAGTTTGCGTCACTCCCGGCTAGAGCGCAAATCGGAAGGTGCCAATGTGGCTGCGGTCAGCGAACGAGAATAGGTCTGGATGGTAACTTTGCGAAATTCAGGCAAGGCCATCAATGGTTACTGCGAAGGCGAGAAACCAAGCCAGAGGGATGGGTAAGCAGTTACGAGTTATTGCAAAAACGTTGGGAAGTCGGCCGGGAAGTTGCAAAGGTCGCCAAGAAAATTGCAAATCTTGAACGGCCAACGTTCCAAGACCTCCGGAAAGGGTTGAACGGAAAGGCTATTATCTTCGACAGGCCCGTATCTACGCAGGGCATGTCCCGAATGATTACGACCCATCTTGGGGACTTTGTTCGACGTCCGATAGCGGTTAGAACCTCGAAAAGTAGTAGTTATTTACCTGAGATAAGGTCGGTGTATCCCTATATTGCTAATCGCGAGCTAGACGGGTCCGACTTGGTTTGGGCGGTGAACGACCTTATTCCTCCCAATTTCAATATAGAGCGCCGCTCGGATTTAGCCCAAAATATCCTTCTTGAGATTATCAGCGGGCGAATCCGCCTACAGGACGTGTCTGCGCAAATGCCGATGCTTTTGGAAAATTACTGGAAGCAATTCGGGACCGGCCATTTAATGACCTCTTTGGACGCGCAACGCGAGTATCAAGACGCGGACAGCACTTCGTTGCACGAGCTAATAGACGGCCAAAAAGCTTTGTCGCGACTGTACGGCGGGACGAATTACGAAACACAATCTGTTAGGTGGGAGCGCGTTGAAGAATGGGACGGGAAGATATGTGCGCGTTATTAATGAGAAACAGAGAGGGCCGCATGAGCGATACGCGCGACTTCTTTAGAGACTCAGGCGGTACATTGGTGGTAGCTGACAACGGGCGTTCTGTGTCGCGAAGTAACGAACAACAGATAGCGGCTCTTATTCCCCAAGACTTTGACGGTAAGACCTACAATCCTACTCTCGATAAGAGTCGTCTAAAAGCACAGCTAGTAAGGGTAAGAGAGTTTATGCGGGATGGGAAATGGCGTTCGCTCTCTGAAGTCGCAGCGGCGACGGGCGATCCAGAGGCGAGTGTTTCGGCTAGGTTGCGAAACTTGAGGCAGCCGAAACATGGACTTTGGACCGTGGACCGCCGCAGACGTTCTCAATCGCTTTGGGAATACAGGCTTGGGGGAAAAGGACTGTGAACCGCAAACCTGGATACAGCTTAATAGAAAGCATGCCGCAGTTTAAACAACTCCAAGACTTAATCTGGGATAAAGCAGGGGTTGAATGCTCTATCGTAGTGAAACCATCTGTAGTCTCAATTAGGACGAAAACTTATGTCGATTTCGTGATGGCTAAAGCTGCAATTAAAGGACGAGTTTCACAGCCAATAATCCATGATGTTTTGGGATTAAAAGAGGCGTCAGAACATTCCAACCAACACGACAGAAAACACTAATATGGAAACAACTTGGCTTATTCAGCGCCTAGAGAAACCACGCGTCACCCAAGGCAAACTCGATCACATTGCCCAAGCCTTTTGTTTTGGCGGTGGCGGTGGTCGTCTGTCCAAAGAAGCATGGGCGCTGCTCAGCCCTATTTTTTCGTTCGACTACATGGGCGCTGCCGAATTTGAGTTTGGCGCGGTGCCGGAAGCACTCTCTAAAATGGTCGAACAGCGCGAGGAATATGAGTCGTTTGAGTTTACGGTTCCGCGTAAGAAAATCGCCAAACCGTGGTGGCGCTTAAGAGACAAAGCGACCTCTCCGCAATTAGAGACCGACCCCGCGATATACATTTTCTGCCGGAAGGGGGATCGCGAGGAAGTCACAAAGCGGATCGTGGAGTGCGCAGCGGACACGTTAAGGCTTAAAAAACCGACCATGCTTCATTACACTCTTGATCCAGAACCAGACCGCAACGCGCGAACGGTGGGTTGGCTAGAACTAGATAACGGGTTCGCGTTTTTTACTGACAAGACCATGTGGGAAAACTTCTGCGGTTTATTCTGTCCTGAAACGGTGGGGGTCCGATAACGCCTCTTATGAACCAAAACGAAACCGAATCCGTTCCAGCTATAGAGGAACAAGAGCCGACACAAAATAGAGACGAGGGTTTTTGATAACTCAGAGCCGTTTACACATTTTCAACCAACCAATGACAGAAGTTTACCAACTATGAAATCACACCAATTCCAAGACATCGGAGCTTTACAATGGGGTTCGCTCGGACTCTCCCCGTCCGAAGCGGCTGCGTATAATAAATGCGAGCTGTGCGGCGCTACCGTCGATGTTCGCTACAATGCTGGCGAAGGGTTGGGCGAAGCGATGGCGCGTCTCGGCGTGCCGGAAGAATGCCCAAAGAGAGTCGATGCGCCCGTTGGAGGCAAAAAGATATTTTGCTTCTGTAACGGCAGAAATCCGGGTTGGTATAGCGCCCTCGCAGTCTGCGAGGACGGTCATGTTGTCGGCCAACACATCTGTTCTTCCGTGGGCTGGGTCAAGCACGACCTCGGCATAGGCTCCAGTTCAAAGCACGATCAATACGCGGAGCATTGCCCGGAAGGATATGAATTAGTTTGGGTGGAGAATCCGAAGGATCATGAAGGGCTGATGGCAGCTTACGCGTTAAATCAGGAACTAGCGAAAACAATAGAAGCGAGTTCTGGCCAATGAACGCGGAAAACCAGTCAACGCCTCAGGTTTCTCAAAACCAAGCGACCCCGACAGCTACCCAAAGGGAAAACGGAGAGCCGACACAAACGCAGGAGAAGTGGACGACAAGTGTAGAAGGAAACGAATTTCGTCTGTGGTGCGGAACGGTTAGGGTGATCCGGGCGTCACTAACCGAAGGCGCATTGTTCACCGACCTTCAACAACTCCACAACGCCTCAATCGACCGTCTTTTAGCCAAACAAGCGCCGCCATCCGCGACCACAAAAGAGGTTAAGGAAGGGTTGGAGAAAAAAGATACGCCTACTGCATTCAACCTCTCAATACAGAATGCGCTTTCGCGCCTTTTCGGCCAAGCCAAACGACACCGCGAACAGGAATCTTGGCGATGGGAGGACCATGCTTGCCGTCAGTGCGTCGGGGAGGCGGTAATTGATGAGTCGGGTTTCGTATGCGCGTTCCATACCGTTGAAAAACTTCTGTCCGAGACGGGTGGACTATTAGAGGACGCGTCGGGTTTCCCCGAATCCTCCTTTTTATCCGCGACCACCCAAGCAGAGGGAGGAGAGGAAAAGAATTTGGAGGAACCTGGAGCCTAAATAATTATGAACGATCAGACACAGACGACCCCACCCTTGAACTCAACCGACTTGCTTCGCGCGTTAGAAGCAATCGACTGTTTAGCTGGCGATGACTTCTGCGAAGAACTCGACATGTCTAACATGACTCGAAAACTTAGGGGACGATTGCGAATGGCGCATGAGAAACTTTCGCTCATTTATCAGATAGCGCACGCGGAGAACTCGAACAATAGCTGTTATCGCGTTCACGATGATTGGCGAACATTAAAAGAGTCCGTCCTGACCGACGAATCGGGCGCATCAAGCAATGAAACTGTATTGCGTGCGCCCAAGGCTGTCAACAACGCTGTCGCGCTTTCGTGGCGACAATGGAAGGAACAAAACCATGAGCAGAGAGAGCACAAAAGAATTAGCAGATCGACTGGACGCAGAGGAGCGGCTTTGTAAGCGCGGCTATCGAAAACAAACGTGCAAGGCGTGCTCTGGATTGGGTGAAATTCAGGGCTGTCCAGTCTGCCACAATCGCGGCTACGAATGGGTTAACAAAGAGGTCTATGCACCATGAGTGAACAGCGATGCTCCTGTATTTGCAACGTGAAGCGCGGGAAGAAATGGAGTTCGCGTCAGTGCAGAAACTTAGCGCGTCGAGAAATGAGCGTGTTCCAGGACAACGAGCACGGCCAGATAGGCACTGGCTGGTTTTGGGTTGGGCTGTGTGAGAGGCACTTCTGGGGAAGCGATGCGCAATGGCGATCAGTCAAAAAACGAAAGGAATGGCGATGGATTCCATGAGTGAACAGAAACCGCTTAACGTGCTTCTCGATGAGATAGAGGAAACCGAACGAACACTTGCCCAACAGGAGCGGGTTGAGGACATCATGCGTGCGGCTGAAAACGTGATACTCAATTACCGCAAGCTCGTAAAGGCGCTGCGAAGCTTGTGGGAGACTCACAAAGGACTGTGCATTTTAGGTTCGGAGACGGACGGGATTGCAGCTGACCGAGTAACAAGAGTTGAAACCCGCCTCACCGCCATCCTCAACGGAGAGGAAACGGGCGCGGATAAGAATTTAGGAGAACCCGGAGCCATAATATGAACTCGAATCCGCAAACACAGACGACCCGCCCCTTGGACTCAACCGAGAGCATTCCAACAGGACAGATCGCGCGTAATCGGACTCCAGCCAAAGAGATTCGATTCTTTGTGGCTGGCATCCCGCGCCCCGGGGGATCAAAGCGGGTGTTCCCGATCCGTAAAGGCGGGGTACTGACGGGCAAGTTCATCGTCACAGACGCGGCCGGGCAGGCAAACAAGGATTGGCGGGCAAGCGTGGCGCATGAGGCCGGAAGGCAGCTCGCAAACCCCGAATATGCCGAAAGCTTGTATTACGGGACCATGACGGGGCCGCTGGAGTTAGAGTTGCATTTTGTTCTGCCACGACCAAAGGGGCATTTTAAGCCGGGGCATCCGTTTCTAAAGTACAACGCGCCCGAACATCATACGTCCCGGCCCGATACCGGGAAACTCGCCAGAAGCACGACGGACGCGCTTACTTCGATCTTATGGCGTGATGATGCCCAAATAATCAAAGAGACGCACAGCAAGGCGTACGGCGCGCGCCCGGGCGTGACGGTGATTGTTCGGGAAGTAGAGGGGCAACAGGGTTAATGCCGCAACGTTTCTTACGGCCAGGAATAACAACAAGTAAGCGATGGAACCGCTGTGGCTGGCTCTCTCAGGCGTTTTACGTGCGTTTACTCACCTTGGTTGACGATTTTGGTCGGTACGACGCGGACTTTCAGCTTTTGCGATCTCACGCTTTTCCGTTCGGCGACGCTAAAGGAAAAGACGTTGCGCCAAAGGTGGTTGAATTGGCCTGTCGCGAGCTGTCCGCGAACCATCTAGTTACGTTCTACACTGATGGCGACGGCAAGGAAACGTTGCAAATCCAACGCTGGCAGGAGCGTCCGCGCGCCATAAAGAGCAAATACGAACCGTTTGATAACAAATGTTTGCAAATGTTTACAGATGATAACAAATGTTCGCCTCCCTCGTCTTCGTCTTCGCCCTCGCCATTACATCCTCGCCATAGCTCGAACGGTTCGCAAGCGAACACGTCCGAGCCGAGCGACGAGGAATGGTTATTGGAACTCAGCAAGAGCAAAGCGTACCAAGGTATCGACGTGCCACGCGAGTTTTCCAAGATGGAGCAATGGTGCAAGACGACAAAAAAGAATCCGTCACGACGGCGGTTCATTAACTGGCTGAACAAGTGCGAACGACCGCTGAACGTGGCAAGCCACAAGCGGAACGTATCGCATCCAAAACCGCAACCTGAAGGATGGGAAGCGTGGAGACAGAAGCATTATCCAACTGCCAGGGAAACAGATTTTTGGCGGGTGTCAGGGGATGTACAAGCGGAGTTTAGGAAGGGATAAGGCATGAGAGGTTATTGGTGCGATAATTGCGGAAAGTTCGAAACCGGAGATCCGACGATAGAATTGAAAGGAGTCGCCGGGAACGCCGGGATTCTACTGCCAGAAAAGTATCACACGAAGCACTTCTGCAAAGTTCTGTGTTTCTGGAAATGGATAGACGAAAAGGCGGGGCGTCCAAAGCGGTGATGACGTAGGGGAAGGGTGTTAACTGATGGAGCTTGTAACGCCGCGACAGCTATCCAAATGAGCGAGTGGAAAACCTTCGACGAAGTGCTTCAGGATCGCTCCATCCCCCGCCAAGTAATGATCTATCCCGAGCGGTACATGGACCAATTCAACGTTACCAGGAGACGAGGGGCGATTAAAGAAATGGCAAAACGCGGAATGAACCTGGATCAACTGGAAGCGCTCACCCCGTTTTGCAGGCGCTATTTACGGGAAGTAATATCGAATGGAAATGAACCGGAATTAGCTTTAGGATTACCGGAGACGGATGTAAACGCAGGCAACCGGAAAACGACAGATGGAGCGTAATATGGATTCAGTGGGCTTTTGCGAGACGTGCAAATGGTGGGTCGCGCCAACGGAAGAAAATTGGCGAGGGGAGGATCTTAACCGGGTGTTGCCTCCGATTGGATATGGAGATTCTAAATGAAGCCTCCTAGGGCGGAGCTATGTACTCGCCTCGCCGCGCTGTCGGATCGGATGAAGCGCTACGGGAGCACAGTCTCCGACGAAACCAGTTGGTTAAAGGAGGCTGATCGAGAGATCGACTTGGCGATGGCGGAACTAATGGAAGCTGGGCCGGTTGTGGATGATCTAGCCAAGCAAAAAGAACTACGAGGCATCATCGGGAAATTGTTCAAGGTACTTATCGAGATTGCTGATCGCCATTCTGTAGGCCCGTAATAAATGCCTTTCCACATACATCCTTTGGCGTCCGACAAAAAGCGCTATGTCGTCGTCGTAATCATTCCTCATTTCGAACTCATCGAGCTTAAACATCAATCCTTCGCGCGGGGCAACATTCAGCGTGACTTGGATATTTTCGGCGGCCATGTGTCGGTCGGATTCGATGTGACACAGCGCGTCGCGCATAAAGGTGATGAGACTGCTTACGTCCTTAACGGTTCCTTCGATGATCACGTCGTCAGTGAAAGTTATTGGCGCTCGCGCGAGTTTTTCGGATTTGG
>Ga0193694_1000050_pt1 | contig 12570 bp, 14 predicted proteins | sample L3s1metaG_FD_160567 | JGI IMG/M metagenome (GOLD analysis project Ga0193694, IMG submission 160567) | Soil microbial communities from a riparian zone of the East river system, Colorado, United States - L3s1 | ecosystem: Environmental > Terrestrial > Soil > Riparian zone | place: USA: East River... | reverse complement strand
GGCCGACGGCGAGACGCTGGCGCTGCTCGATGACGAGGGCGAGACGGACGGTGACACCGAGGGGCTGACCGACGGGCTATTGCCGCCAATACTCGGGCTCGGCGAGGGTGACACCGACGAGGACGGACTTTGCGAGTGGCTCGGTGACGTCGATGCGCTGGCGCTGGAGGACGGGCTGACACTCGCCGACGGCGACACAGACGCCGACGGGGAGACGCTGGCGCTGGCGCTGCTCGATGGAGAGACAGAGGCACTGGGGCTGACTGACGGAGACGCGCTCGACGACGGGGAGAGCGAGGACGACGGCGACACTGATGCCGAGGCCGAGGCCGAGGGCGAGAGCGAGGCCGACGGACTAACCGAGGCGCTGGGCGACACCGACGGCGACACGCTGCTGCTCGGCGAGCCACCGAGGAAGATCACGTATGGCGTGCTGTGGAGGGTCGCGGCTTCCGTGCCGTTCAGTTCACGACCATTCCAGAGGTAGAAGTAGCTGAACTTGCCCACGAAGGCGAAGCTTGATCCACTGTAGCCCGCCATCAGGGTCAGGAACTTCAGCACCTGATTCGCGTTCGCCGCTTGCGGCGAGTCGGCGACTTCTGTGCCGTTCTTGTAGAGCCGTGACTGATGTGACCCAGCGGGGTTGAACGTCAGCACGTAGTCGTCCATCGCCGTGAACGACGTCTGCGAGGTGTAGGTGATGTCGCCACCGGCCCGCTGCACCAGCGATGTTGGGCCGTTCTCCCAGACGAAGTTCGCGGTGTCGTCAAAGCCGCAGATCATGCCGGCGGTGTCGTTGGACGTTTTTTGGGAACGCCACGCGATCGACCACGAGGACGTCCCGGCCAGATTGACGGTCGATGTCAGGGCTCCGGCATCGGCGGTGCCGGCAGCCACGTAACACGCATCGCCAGCCGCGTCTGTGCCCCACGCTCCACCGGTCAGCGTGATGTCGTTTGAGCCCTTCTTGTCATGAGCGGTCGATCCTGACCCTTCCAAGAAGGCCCAGACCGCCGACAGGCTCGTATAGAGCGCATGCCCGATGTCGAGAATGGCGGTCGAAACGGGCTTAGACATCGGTCAGTTCACTCCTGCACGGATTGGCGCGGGCCGATGGACAGACCCAGGCTCAGCCGTTACCATAAGAAAACCATGTTGAAAGCCAGGTTGAAGCACTACGCCAAACGCGCCCTCGGGAAGCCGACGGTTCCGCCGCCCGTCAACGGGGTCGCCGACGCGGCCTGGTATGACGCCGCCTACAGCGCGATCGACGCCTACCATGAGCCCTACTGGCAGTCGCACTACTACTTCCTCTGGTGCGTCATCGCGGACCGCGTCCGTGGCGACGAGCTGCGGCGCGTGCTCGACATCGGCTGCGGGCCCGGCCAGTTCGCGCAGGCCCTCTTCGAGATGGCCGACATCACCACCTACACCGGGCTCGACTTCAGCCCCAAGGCGGTGGAATACGCGCGCAAGATGTGCACCCGCGGCACCTTCACCGTCGGCGACGCGACGACGACCGACATCGCTCACAGGACGCCGCACGACGTGGTCATCTGCACCGAGGTGCTCGAGCACGTGCCCAACGACGCGGACGTCATCCGGCAGTTCGCGACCGGCGCCAGGTGCCTCTGCACCGTGCCGAACTTCGAGTACCCCAGCCACGTGCGGCACTTCGAGACCGCGGACCAGGTGCGCGAGCGCTACGCGCCCTTCTTTGACAAGTTCGACGTGTGGCCGCTCATGAGCTACTACGCCCCGAAGAGCGTGTTCTACCTGATGGACGGCGTTCGGAATACGCACCAGGGCTAGCGTCACGCGTGGACCTCGCGCTGTAACTCCGCGAGAAATGCGTGAAACCGGCCGGCTGTGACGCCCCAGCCCGGCACGCGATCGCTCTCGGTCCAGCCTGCGGTGTATTGCTGGTTCCTGAATTGCTCCTTCCGCCAACGCGACTCGGTGAGGTTGGTGTCATGCCGGATGTCGACGTTCGGGTACTCGGACATCCACGTCGCGGATCCGAAGTCGTCAACGCGTTCTGGCCTATTGTGGGTACCGGGCTCGAAGCCCATCGCACGCGTGAAGCCGCGTTCCTGCACGATCGCGACGCGCTTTCGATAGTGCTCGACCAGCAGCTGACGATCCGCGCAGAGGCCTGACGTCTGACTGCACGGGTAGTGCAATACGTGCCCGTCGCTCGCGCGAAGTTTGAACACGTTTTGGTTGTAGTAATACACGTCCTTGCGCGGCGGCGTGAACGCGAAGGCGCTTGGGTGGTAAAGCACGTCGTGCTCAACCAGAAACGCGACGTCGGTGTCGAGCGCCTCGAGACCGGCGAGGATCTGCGTGAACATCGCGAGATAGCCGCGAGCGATGGGCAATCCCACATTCGACACGACGCCTGGCTCAGACCATACGGGCATCTGCCAGTCAATGCGTACGTCTGGAGAGCCGTTCCCAACGGTGGCCGCGAGGGAGACGCTGGCGATCGGCAGACCCTGCGCCGCGCGTTGCAGCTGGTTCCGGCAGGCCTGCGCGATGACTGGATCGAGGCGGCTGTCGGTGTAGTAGGCACATCCGGCCGTCATCGCGGTGTCCGCCAGTCGCCAACGTCGGTATGCCGGCAGAAGAACCAGTCCGCGAATCGCTTCAACCAGCCAGGGCCTTCAACAATCTCGGTATTCGGATCGCTCCAACCTGGTGGCGCTGGCGGTGGAGGCGGCGGCGCCGACGCCGAAGGCTCAACCCAGTCAAGCGGGCGCTCGAGCCTCTCGAATGTGCATTGCGCGCATTTGTAGGCAAGCCACTCATCACCGAAGCACGGACCTACCTTCCACTTCGGTCCATCCCACTCATCGCGGCCACATTTTGGGCACTTCTCGCGCAGCTCGTTCGAGATCAGCGTCACGTCCATTCCAGGAGGAGCAGTCCACGTCATGCCGCGTTCTCCCGTTTCGGCAGATGCGCCGGCAGCGCCGCGATCTGCTCAGGCGTCCAGCCCGGCACCGGCGCGAACCGCTCGACCAGCCAGCGCAGCGGCCGCACTTGCCCGGGCCACGCGTCGTTCAGCCAGAGCGCACGCGAATACTCTCTCGCGTGCTCGACCTGTTGACTGGAGAGCGGGTAAGGGAATCCAAAGTCTGTGCCGCCTTTTGTGCGGAACAAATGCGCAAAGTGCGTACGCCGATTGGTGATCATCCGGCCGCCGGAGAGCCACACTTTGCAGCCCAACTCGGTTCCCATGCCGCCCCATGAACCATGGCCATTGTCCAGGCCGCCGAGCGACCAGAAATATTCACGCGAGAGAAACCAACACGCACCAAGGCAGGACATCGTGTCGACGAAGTCGCCTTCCGGGAATCGCCGCTGCCATTCAGGAAAGTACTGGAAGTGGAGCGTGTGATCGAACCTCCACGTGTCGCTGAATATTTCGCCGCTCTTTGAGGCTTCTGTCGACGTGCGCCATCGGCTCCGCCTGGGCTCCCATATCCACACCTGCTCGAACGGACCGCCCTGTGTTCCTTTCGCAGCGCACGAGGCACACATGGTGGGCGTTGGACCTTGGTATGTTTCAGTGCCGCAGCCGACGCATTTCCAATTGAAGACGTGCAGGTGTTTTTGCCGGGGGATCTGGATGACGTCAGGTCCGAGCGTTTCTGCGGCCGCGATCAGTGCCTTATCGAACCCTGGCGCGACGCTGACGTGCGCGTCCATCTTGCAGATATATCGCGCATCTGAGAGCTTGGCGCCGAGGTTGACAGCCGCGCGCTGCCCGATAGACTCCGGCAGCAGCACGACATTGACGCGTGGATGCTGCACCAACGGCTCGACCGGCAACGTCCCGTCACACACGACGATCACGTCCGTTCGGTCACTGGTGTTGCGGAGGACATCTTCTACCGTAGGCCGGAGATATTTCTCATTCCGAGCGGCGATGATGACCGACAAGTCGGTCACGGCTTCACCCAGAAGAACGACGGCTCGCGCTCGTCGCAGATCTCCCAGTCGACGATGCCGTGCGCAGTGGTGTACTCGTTGACCGCCTCAATCACACCGGCCCACTTGAACTCGTAGAAATCATGACCGCTGATGACCCCGCCTGACCGCACGCGCGCGCCCCACTCCGTGAGATCGTTCAACACGTAGTCGTAGCCGTGATGGCCATCGATGAACACGAAGTCGAGGGATCCGAGCGGCACGTCCTTGACGGCGTCCATGCTGAACGCGCGGACGAGCGTCGCGTCGTATGGCGCCAGACGCTGCTTCGCGATCTCGAAGTTACCGGACTGCTGGGACTGAGGGCCGCCGCGCGGGTTCTCCTTGTAGGCCAGCCAGGGATCGACGCAGAGCAGTTGCAGGTGCGGGATCGTCTGGCACAACGTCAGCGAGTAGCGCCCGTCAGCAACGCCAATCTCAGCGCCACGCGTGAAGCCGCGATCGCGAAACAGCTTCGCCAGATCGGCGCGTCTGAATCCGGCGCGCACGCGGTGCCTCGCTTCGATGGGCCCGTGCTTTCGCTCGCCGTTGATGTACGGAGACTCGGCGATCATGCTGACTCTCTCGCCTGTTGCGCCTGTTGCGCGCACCACCGCATCCGACCCTCGCTGATCTTGTCTTTATGGGACTGAGACATCGGACCGCGCGGCTTTCCAAGGCGATGCGCACTGAGTGAAGCGCGACCCTCTGCGGACATCGGCTGTTTCTTGCCTAGATGGCTGGCTCTGAGTTTCTCCTTATGCTCCTCAGACAGTCGCCTGCCCTTCAGCTTCGCGCTTATCCTTGCCAACACCTCTGCAGATTTGGTCCAGCCTCCATTCGATCGACGGGAGGCGACAATTTTCGCCGTGTGCTCGGCCGATCGAGGCGGATGCTTACGACCACGATTGACGGACTTCAATATCGCCCTAACTTCTGGCGACACCTGGTGTCCCATAAGCGCGGCACTTATCTTTGCTCGTGTCTCCGCTGGGATCGGACCGCCGAATCCGCCTAATTTGACGTTGTATCCAATAGGGACTCGGCTATTGAAATGCGCAATGACTCGACGTTCGATCTCGTCGAGCAATGACTGCGGTGACCCGCCAGGTAGCCCTGCCCACTTGACATAGAATGATTCGAGGCCGTACTTCCTGATCGCGTTGGCGAGCGGATGTTTCTGTTTACTATTTGCCGCGTCGCCGATGTGGTCTCGGCATCGTCGCGAGACAGACACGCGTGTCTGTCCGACATACGATTTACCGTTGACGCGATTCGTGATTATGTAGATGAACATTAGGCAGCGTTCAAATACGGATTGGTAAAAGTCGCCTGCGCACGCGCGAAGATCGCATCGATCTCATCCCATGTCGGCACCGGGGCAAACTGCTCAATCACTGAACGGAACGAGCGTGTCTTTCCCTTGAAATCCTGGTCCGTCATGTGGAACCAACTACAAAATGCGTTCCCCGCCTCGTGGCCCATGCCTCTCGTGTGATAACCGCGGCCGAACCTCGTTCCCTTGTAAAGGTGCGCATAGTGGGTGCGCTTAGAAACTTTCATCGCGCCGCCCATCATCCAGGTACGAAGCCCAATCTCCTGCGCTTCGAACCAAAAGCAGCCGAACAACTCTGAGTTCATCGGACCTATACGATCCCAATGCGCCCTGCTCATGAACCACGCGCTGCCCTGCGTGCTCAGCTCGTCGTCGAGCATCACGTGCTTCCGTGCTTCGCGGCGGGCGGTCCACGGTGACCCGTGCAGTCCCTGCGTCGAGTTGCTCGCCTGATGGAAGGGCGACGAGAGGAAGTGATAGTCCACCGGGTATTTGCTGTTGCTCGTGTCGAACGTCCAGTTGATCGGATCGAGGGCGTAGCGACGTGGTACGAGTATCCAGTTGTCTTCCAGGTAGTCGGCTTTGAGCTTCTCGTCGAAGCCCTCGTCCCACATCGTGTGGGCATCGGCCTTCAGGAAATAGTCGCCCTTGGCAATGCGCGCCGCGTGGTTAATCGACGGCCGCATTCCGAGCGCCTGTCCGTGATGCAGGACGACGACGCGCGGATCGTCAGGCAGCGGATCGTCGGCGGCAGGCCAATAACCCTCTAAGATCGCGATGATTTCCACGTCCCCGGCGGCTTTTGCCAACACGTCTCGGACGGTTTTCGTTAAGAACTGTTCATTCCGACTTGGAATGATGACGCTGACCTTCGACACGGCTACGGCTTGATGACCGTGAACGTGCAGACCTTGGTCACCGCGTCGCACTTGACCGTGAGATTGAAGATCAGGGCCGCCGGCGGCGGCGGAAACGTGCAGGGTAGTGGCGCGCCGATGTTCGTGGCGGTTGGATCCTGACAGGTCGGCGGGGGCGGCGGCGCGGCCTTCGCGAGCATCAGGTCAACAGAGCCGCCCTGCGTGAGCTGCGCGCCCGCCATCGGCATCTGCGTCACGACCGTGCCTGGCGTCATCGTGCTCACGGTGTCGCTGACGGTGCCGACGACCAGTTTGGCGGCCACGATCGCCGCGCTCGCCATCGCCTGCGTCTGTCCGACGACATTCGGGACGCCCACGGTCAGCGGCGGCGCCGCCGTGCCCACCGTGAACTGGAACGTCATCAGCGAGGACGGGATCGCGACGTTGGTCGCGTCGGTGCGCCAGGTGCGGACCGTGTGCTGGCCATCGGCCGGTGCGTCGAACTGCGGCCGCCGATCATCGGACCAGTCCTTTTCCGTCACGCTCTGCGCGCCTGGGAACGGCGGCCCGCCGTCGATGCTGATCAGCCCGACACCCATCGCATTCGTGCGCTCGCCGGTCATGAGGCCGTAGAGCCGGATCTGCTTCTTCGGGGAACCGTCGTCAAACACGAACGCCGGAGCGCGTAGCGTCGGCGAGGTGATGACGAACCGCGGCGGGCCGAGCGCTGACGTCGTGCTCACTCTGGCGAAGCCGTTCACCAGGCCGGGGAGCTGCACGGCCTTGGTGTCATCCACCGCCTCGCCGTAGGCGGCCATGCCGTACTTCGTCCATGCCTGGAGTTCCGTCAGGCCGACTTCCGGCACCTGAAATTGGCTCTCGGACTGATCACCGACCGAATACGGCGCGGGCCGCGACCCGAGCGAGCAGGTGTTGAACAACTGATACTGCTTGCCGTCGCCGTTCAGGCTTTCCCACGCGATGCCTTCCGTGTGCCCGGGCGAGGCGAGACCGTCCCAGCACGAGGCCGGGCCTTTGCCGAACACGAAGTCCTGCAACGGCTTTCCCGGCATCGGCAGCGAGTGCCAGTCGGTCAGCGTCATGCCCAGGTCCGGCATCGACTGCGCGTCGAAGTTGACGACGTTCTGAAACGTGGTGCCCTTGGTCGTCACGCGGCGCGCGCCACCGCCGGTGATCCCGACCGCGCAGCCTTCCAGCCGTCCACCTTCGAGGTCGAGCGAGGCGACGTACGCCGTGGTGCTCATGATGCAGTTCGTTGTGCCGCCGAACCCGATGAACAGCGGATTGACGAAGTACGGCACGGCCGGGACCGACGAGCCCTGCATGAACTGCGCGCTGCCGTTATACGCGGCGATCATGTTCACGTTCGGCCGTCGCGGGAAATACCAATACTCCGGCCCTTGGTCCTGGTTCGCCACCGCTGCGTTATCGGTGATCGTCGCGGGCACGGCGTCGAGCTTGATCAGCTCGGTGTCGGGAAAGCCGCCAGGCGTGCTGGGAAACAGCAGCGGCGATGAGGACTGGATGATGGCGAAGAAGTTGAACCCGATGGCATTGTTCCACGACTCGTTGTGGTCGAACGAGTTCGCCGACCCGCGCATGAAAAAGCCATTGCCCGCGGCGCCGGGGTTGTTCTCGTTCTCGATGTTGCTCAGCTCCCGATTCACCGAGCGCCCGATGTTCCCGATGCCGTAGAGCGCGAGGTTGTGGCGAAAGATGTCGCGAACCTCGTCGCCGTCCTCGGTGATGAAGCCGGCGCCAGGGAACGCGATCGCGATGCAATCAGCCGTCAGGCCGTCGTGTGTGTTGTGCCAGTCGAGGCCCCACTTCTGCCCAAGGATGACGGGATTGCCGTCTGGCCCAGGAATCGGCGCGTCAGGCCGTGCGATGTAGACGTTACCGACGTCCTGCGAGCCGAAGCCCATCGCGTGATGGTGATGCTCGGCGTAGCGGGCGCGCGGATTCGTCCCGACCTTGAACCCGCCAGGCTGCGTCGGGTCGGCCGTCGTGTCGTTGAGCGGCACGTTGCGCGTGCGCCCCATGCCGTCGAACTGGTTGTACTGCACGTCCCACATGGCCATGTGGCCGATGTCGGCCGTGTGCCCCGGCACGCCGTGCGGATTCTCGGACTTCAGGATGATGTTGCGGGTCAGATTGGCGACCGGCGCCTGAATAACGATGCTGCCGTCCAGTTTTCGAACGGCCAGGTGCTCGAAGTCGAGCGGCTTCGACAGCGTCACCGTCCGCCCGGTGATGCTCTTGACGAACACCTGTGATTCTCGGCGGATCGGAATCGCCACGCCGCCGCCGATGTCGAATGTCGGCTGCCGGGAATCTGGAATGGTGACTTCGTCGCCCACGGCCCAGCCTGCGGGGTCGTCAGTGAGGGTGATCGTCGTCGCGCCCGTCTGTACTTCTGTCGCCAGATGCGACCAGGCGAGTTTCTTCGCGCCGACGCGCGTCATGTGCCCGAAGTTGATCAGGCCATTGCCCCACTGGAACGGATCGTTCGCCGCGATAGCCACGTTACGAAATACGAACTCGACGTGCACGTTGGCAGGGACGAAATCAGCCGTGGTGCCCACGTCCAGCGTGCCGGTCGGCAGGACCACGACGGTGACGACCTTCAGCGACGTATCGTGGGTCCGCGACACCCGGAGCGTGCCCGCGACTTCCACGCAGTCGAACGTCGAGGCAGCGGCGAGCTCCACCGTCTGTCCGGCCGCCACGACCAACGCTTTCGGCGCCGTGATGCAGCGGGGCATGAACTGCGACGTGCCGATCAGGATCTTGTCGGGCTGAACCGTGACCGGCATCGTGTCGTGGGGATCCTGCGCGGACACAGGGACAACGGCAGCGACCGCCAACAACGCGGCGAGGAAGCCGAGACGGCACGTACGCATGGATGAATCCCTTGGCTGCGAGAAAGGAACGCCGATGGATAGGATGCGGCCGTTGCGATGAGCTACGGCAAGATGTTGACGTGGCCGCTGTCAGTTGGTGGTTCGTCATCGAGCGCGCGGACGATTTCTTCGGTGGTAAACGTACGGCCGCAGCCTTCGCAGCGGCGACGGCGCCAATATCCTGAACCAGTCCAGGCGAGTTGATCGCGCACCGACCGCGGTTCGTCTCGGCCGTCGATCACCTTCGACACCTTGGAACCGCAGGCCGGGCACGGGATCGGCTTCGGTCGCGTCACGCGTCGGTCGCCCTGGATGGCATCGTCGACGGAGCGCCGCCAACTGGCTCGTATCCTTTCAGCCGTTCCAGTGCCTTGATGACCGCAGGGATGTCGTCGCCCGTCACGATCAGATCGCCGTCCGGCAAGTGCGGCGCCCGCATTACGAACGTGAGCCGGCACCGGCGATCGAACATTGGTTCCATGTCTGCGAGCACATCCGCGATGCGATCGCGCAGCTCCACTCGGAAATCAGTCATCAGAACAGGCTCCCTTGCCCAACGTCGGCCGACGTTGGTGTTGGTGCAGGGTTCGGAGTTCTCAGTTCGGAGTTCGGATATGTCGCGACGACGTGCGCCTCGGTAGGTGGTTCCTTCGCCGACGCGGTATAGACCGCTGGCGGCCATGCTGGCATCCGGAACACACGCCAGGTGTTGCCGAAGCGCTCGGCGCCGTTACGGGCCGTGTCGTGGGCTTCCGGCAGATTCACGCCTTAGCCTTTTGCTTGAAGGAGGTTGCCTCAGAACAACTCCCCCAATGGTTCTCGGCCAGGTCCAGAACTTCGATCAACCGACGGTTGGCCGGGTCGTGGTGCGTCGACAACGCGACCGGGTCGCCATCGAACGGCATCTTTTTCCCGGACCCGACGATCTCCGCCCAGGTGATCGATGCCTGGCATCCCCGGCACCTGGCGCGGCCGCGCGTATCGGAATAGATCGCAATCGTCTTCTGGGTCATTGCACAATCCTCAGCGGCACTCTCAAGTTTTCCTTCGTCCCGCGCATGGCTTCCGCGCGCACGGCAATCTCAGCTGCGAGCTGATCGCGGGTGAGCCCGACCCACCAGGCCGGCTGGGACATGACCGCGGGTTTCTTCGCCGCGATCTGGCGCGTGCCGGCGCGATAGATGCGGCGCCCGTGGTCGCCGAGTCGCTCGCCGCGCGCCGCCACCACCGGGATCTCGTCGATCAGGTCCGCCTCGAGGTCGGGCTCGACATCACCGTCCGGCTCGAGCAGCTCCTCACCGTCGTCCTCGAGCTCGACGTCCGGCGCGGTCGCCGGCGGCGTCCAGGTGGCGAGCGCCCAGGTCGCCCAGCGCGAGCGCCCGAGATGCTGCAACGTGCCGGCCCGGTGCAGCCCTTCACATTCCGCCTTGATGGCGGTCCGACTGAAACTGGACACGGCTGCGACGATGGCCGACGTCGGCAGCGGGCCGCCGGCGAGCGCGCCGAGGATCGCCAGGCGGCAGGCCTCGCGATCGAGCACCGGACGCCGGCCGGCCTTCGCGTCGAACGAGGCTAGCGCCCACTGCTGCGCCATGCCGACACGCTTCACCTGGCCGGATCGCATCAGGATGCGCAGCGCACCATGCAGGACGTCCGGCGAGACTTCCATCAGCGCCGCGAGGTCAGCCTCGAGATACGGCTGCTCTTCGAGCAGCGCCAGGATGTCGGCGGGATCGAGTGTGCGGCTCATGCGACAACCTCCGCGGCCGCGCGATTGGTGAAGAACGGCACCTTGATCCCGAACGCGCGCAGGCTCGAGGGTTTGCCGTGCGCGACGATCGCCACCGACCGCGCCGGCGAGCTCGTGCCGCGGCATAGGCGGCACTCCGCACAGATAGTGCGGTGCCCCATCTCGTCGCCGCGGCCAGAGCGTCTGGGTCGATGGTTTCCTCGTTCGCCTCGATCGCGACCGCTGCGGCCAGGTGCTGGGCGCCCTGGCCATTGGTCGGTGCGGAGAGCGCGTCCCGGCAGATCCGGCACGGCTTCCCGGTCGTGCGCTCGGTGATGCAGACGCCGGCCGGCGCCGTCGCGCCATCCGGGATCGGCGCGATCGGGCCGCTGCCCTTGCCATGCTGATACTCGGCGTCGATGCGCGCGCGGTGCGTCTCCTGGATGTGCTTGCGGAGATGGTCGACCGCGGCGTCGAAGGTTTTCTTGCAGTCGGCGGCGACCTCCTTCGCATCGTCCCAGGCCGATTCCGCCGTCTCGACCGCGGCCTCGAGCGCCTCGGTGCGCAGCTGCGACCGGCGCCAGTCGAACTCGGGATGAATACCGGGAATCGACGGCTGGTGCATCGGCCGCGCGGCGTCGCCGGCACGCTCGGCATCGAGCTCCTGCGCCACACGCGCGAGCGCATCGGCCGCCGGCAACGTTTCTGGCTCCGGCTCGGGATCAGACGGCGCCGGATCGGACGGTGTTGGTTCGACGGCGGACGGCTCGATCGCGTCCATCTCGGGCGCGTCACCAAGTAACACCTCGCCGTCCTGTTCCTGCTCCGGCTCGTCGCCGTGCAGTTGAATAACTTGCTCCTCGCTCTCCATCTACCCCGCCTTTCGTTGCTGCGTTTGCAAATCCCACCAGGTAACAGCGACCGCGAGCGCTGCCCACTCGTCACCGGCGATACCGAACAACGGCCCAGGCGAGGCCTTCTTTCCGAGGGCTTTCTCTTTGCCTGGTCCGAACCGATCGATCAGCGCCTGCCGGATATTCGGGTCCTTCGCGCGCGGATGTCCGCAGAGGTGCATCTTGATTTCGTGTCGCTTGAGTCGCGCCCACGGCATCAGCGGCGCGCGGTAGCCTGTCCACGCCTGGATGAAGCGACCTGACCACACGCACGTTTCGAACACCTCAGCGCCGACCGGCATGCCAAACGAGGCAATCTGCTCAACAACGAGCACGTGTTGGCTGGTCCGCGATCGATCAGCGATTTCGGATAGCAACTGATCGTTGGGCACCGTATGATGGTTGATAACCATCGCTCCATCGAACACAACGAGCGCGCTCTGCTCTGGGCCGGGATCGACCGCGTAGACACTCGTCATCGACCCACCGGCGAATCTTCGATGTCGTCGTAATCGGTGTCGTCGCCATACATCCCGTATTCGTCTTCGCCCTCGTCGAGCCACACCTCGCCGAGCTCGTAGCGGATGGCCTCAAGGTCGACGTCGCCGTTGACGTACGCGAGGCCGGCCGCTGGATATTTCTTGCGTAGTTCTTCCAGCGCCTCGATCAGGTCGTTCAGGGTCATCCTTCTTCTCCAGGCTCTCGTGGCGCGTACGGCGGCGGGACGTACATCGTCTTCGTGCCCACCGCGGCGCGGAACAGCGCCCAGAAGCGGTCCTTCGCGGCGTGCCAGTGCGCGAGCTCCACGCCGTGAATCCACCGGCCGCGAGTGATCGTCCGATCGCCAATCGAGGCC
>Ga0193694_1000049_pt1 | contig 12684 bp, 11 predicted proteins | sample L3s1metaG_FD_160567 | JGI IMG/M metagenome (GOLD analysis project Ga0193694, IMG submission 160567) | Soil microbial communities from a riparian zone of the East river system, Colorado, United States - L3s1 | ecosystem: Environmental > Terrestrial > Soil > Riparian zone | place: USA: East River... | reverse complement strand
GTCGATCAACGGCGGCCAATACATGGGTTGGTGATCGCGGGACGCATGACGCCGTAGGGTGGGCCTTGGCCCACCGCTTGGCTCTTCTGCTTGGACAAAAACGGTGGGCCGAGGCCCACCCTACAGTCGTTAAGGCCCTCAGCGCACTGGCGCGTTCAAGCCGACATGGGCTGCCAGATCGATCACACGGAACCGCTCGCAAGGCCGCGGCATTTCGCTGCGTTTGCTGCACTGCGTCCCGCCTCGCGAGCGCGCAATGCTGCTTGTGTGCTGCGCAGCAAATCCGCTGGTGCGACGCCGCACAATCTGCTAACTTTGTCGCATGGCACAAGCCCGAATCATCAAGAAATACCCGAACCGCCGCCTCTATGACACCGAGATTTCGAGCTACATCACGCTCGAAGAGGTGCGACAGCTCGTTCTAGACGGCGAAGACTTCGAAGTCCGTGACGCCAAGACAGGCGACGACCTGACCCGGTCGGTCCTCCTCCAGATCATTTCGGAGCACGAGGAAACCGGTTCGCCGATGTTTACCACGCAGCTGCTGTCGCAGGTCATCCGTTTCTACGGCGACTCGATGCAGGGCTTCATGGGCAGCTACCTCGAGAAAAGCCTGCAGATCTTCCTCGATCAGCAGCAGAAATTTCGCAGCCAACTCAACAACATACTCGGGCAAACACCTTGGTCGATGCTCAACGACATGACCGAGCGCAACATGGACCTGTGGAAGTCGGTCCAGGAAGGTTTCCTGAACGCAGCTGCCGGATCCGCCGCCAAGGGCGCCCCGCCGCCGAACAAGGGTCCGGGACCCAACAAGTCCTGACCAGGCCGGCGCGTTGACAGCGCCTTAACGTCTCTCTAAGATCGCGCGATTGTTGCACTGCGTCATACTGGGCGCTGCACGAAATTGCGAGAGAGGTTCTAACAATGAGCAAGCGCATCGCGCTCGTAACCGGCGGCATCGGCGGTCTCGGAACTGAAATCTGCAAGCATCTGGCTCGCTCCGGCCGCACTGTCGTCGCCTGCGACCTGGCCAGCCGCGCCGAACGCGTCGAAGAGTTCCGTCAGGAAACCGCCGAGTTCGCCGACCATATCTTTTTCGAACCGATCAATGTCGGCGATTTCGAAGCCTGTGCCGCCGCGATCCAGGCGGTCGAGGCGAAATACGGCCCGGTGTCGATCCTGGTCAACGCCGCGGGCATCACGCGCGATACGACCTTGCGCAAGATGAGCCCGCAACAATGGGTCGACGTGCTGCGCATCAATCTCGATGGCGTGTTCAACATGTGCCGCCATGTCGTCGAAGGCATGAGCGAGCGCGGCTTCGGCCGCATCGTCAACATTTCCTCGGTCAACGGCCAGACCGGCCAGTTCGGCCAGACCAACTACTCCGCAGCAAAGGCCGGCATGCACGGCTTCACGATGGCGCTGGCTCGCGAAGTCGCGCGCAAGGGCGTTACGGTCAACAGTGTGTCGCCGGGTTATTGCCGCACGGCGCTGGTCGCCGCGATCGCCGAGCCGGTGCGCAACCAGATCATCGCCAGCATTCCCGTCGGCCGCCTCGGCGAGCCGTCCGAGATCGCCCGCGTCGTCGACTTCCTCGCCGCCGACGATTCCGGCTTCATTACCGGCGCGAATATTCCGGTGAACGGCGGCTACTTCATGGATAACTGAGCCACCGGCTCATCGCGCAAAAGGAGCCCGCATGCTGCGGGCTTTTTTTGTGCCCTTCAAAACCCTGTCTGTATCCGAAGGATGCGATCAGTACTGAAACTGGTCAATGAAGATGAAATCTTCCGGCGTGCGGACGCAGTCGTACGTCACCGTCATCGGATCGCCGGCTTCGATGACTTCGAAATCGGTCGGCCGGATGCCGAACAGCGAGTGCGAATCGATGTTGACGTCGGCATCGTCCCACTTGTGCGTCGTGTAGTAGTCGGCCTCCGCGCTCACCGGAACGCCGCCACCGTCCGACAGGAACATCCCGTATTTCTGCAACGAACGCAGGATCGCGCGGATCGCCGGATTGCTGCTGAACCCGTCGACGTTGAATGTGGACTTCAGGCGAAGTTGCGAGCCGTACGGTACGGCGTTCGGGTCGGCGTCGGTCGTGAAGTCTTTAATGCCGTGTGACGCCGGATGCACATAGAGGGAAGCGGCAATGCGGTTATTGCCGAGGATGAAGCGGATCGCGTGACCGATGTCGCCGTTCGATTGCGCGGCGGTCCACACTTCGTCGGCGTTCAACAACAGCGGCGCCATCGGAAAGCCCGCCGCATCGGCGCTCGTGCAGTGTTCGCCGCGTCCGTAGCGTGGATAGACGCGGGTCAGGTCCCAGCTCAGGCCGCATAGCGCGTGCACGCCCGTCGCATCGGCCTTGCTGACGTTGTAGGCCTCGTAGAGAATTTTGCTGTCGTCGTTGACGACGAGCAGGTGGCAATCGTCGTTCTTCGCATTGCAGGTGTACGACGGCGGCGGACCCGTACCCTCGATGCCTCCGCCTGCCGGAACGGGAAACAGGAATCCGGCCGCCTCGCAGTCGGGCGTGTAGTAACCGGAATTCTCGACGATCGCCCGGGTCGTCGTCGCCTGCACGGCGTGCAACACATAGAACGAAATGTCGAGCTGGAAATTGAAGATCCGAGTGTCTCCCCAGCAACCCGAGCCAGTCCCCGGCACGAAACAGTCGCTCCCTCGGATCGCAGTAGCCAGGTCTTCGAGATGCGCCATCATCGCTGTCGAATTCGAACGCAGCGTCGCGTCGCTTACATCCCGATTCCAGATCGCGTTCGGCTGGGTGAAATGCGGCAGCGGAGCGGCGGCGGCGGCAAATGGCGCCAAAATCAATAGCGCAGTCAGCAGGATCTCAGGCGGGCGAGTCGACACGTTGGCGGGTCCTTCCAGGCAGACGTCCCGATCATACGTCCGCCGACGTGCACGCCACGTATGCGACCGTCACACTTTTGCCCGCGTCTCACCACACCAGGTCGGCGGGGACATCATCCTCGGGGGGCGCGTTCGGATCGCACAACAGCACGAGCGCATCTTCCTGGATCGCCTTCGCCTGCAGGGCTATAGCCTGCTCGACGAGCAGATAGCGGCCGGAAAGCTGGACCACGGCAAGGTCGCCACGGTTCAGGCGCGCGAGCTGGTCGGCCGTGCAATAGATGCGGCGGATCTTGTTGCCGTGCGGGAAATGCCGCGGCAGGTCGGCGTCGGTAGAGTTCAGTGCCTTGCCGTCGAGCAGCGTCGCGAGCTTTTGCTTGCGTTCCTTCTTTTCGCGCGCGGCGCGTTCGGCCTCGCGCTGCTGGCGTTCGCGTTCTTCGCGCTCCTGGCGCGCGCGCAACGCATAGGCCCGCGCGAGGTCGGCCTCGTCCACGCCGGCGGGGCGCGCGGCCTGATGCGGCTTCGCCCCTTGCTCTGGCCTGGCGCCCTGCTGCGGCCCGGATGGCGGCCTGGGGGGACGTTTCGCGAATGCTTTGTTCGAGGACGGCGCCGGTCTTGGCGCGGGCTTGGCCTCCGACTTGAGCTTTTGCACAAGTCCACTTTTCAGCAACTGGTCGCGCAGCGAATCCGACATGACGAAATTCAATAGTGCGGGGGTGGCGGCTCGTCGCGCGCATCGTCGTGCAACGACAATTTGATTCCACCGAGTTCCTCGCGCAGGCGGGCAAACTCGCCGCGCAGCTGCGCGAGCAGGCGATCCTGCTCGGCGACGGTCGCGTCGAGCGACTGCACCGTGTGGTCGAGGAATGCCATGCGTACTTCGAGCTCGGTAAGACGTTGTTCCAGCGCGGTCGTCATCGTTTCACAGCCGGCCATCGACGGCGTCTGCCGGCAACACGTATTTCACATCATAGATGACGGCGTTCGGCTTGGCGAATGCGCGAATGCCGGCGACGCCCCACTCGTGGTACTGGCTGTGGCCGACCGCAATGACGATCGCGTCGTAGGCGCGCGGCCGCGGTTCGGTCACCGGGCGAAAGCCACACTCGCGCTCGCACTCGTCGGCGTCTGCCCACGCATCGTGGACATCGACTGCCGCGTGGCATGCGGACAACTCGTCGACGATCTCGCGCACGCGCGTATTGCGCAGGTCCGGGCAGTTTTCCTTGAACGTGGCGCCTAGCACCAGGATGCGGCTGCCGACCACGCTGATCTGCTTGAGCGCCATCAGGCGCAGTATCTGCGCGGTAATGTGCGCACTCATGCCTTCGTTGATGCGCCGCGCCGCGCTGATCAACTCGGGGTGCACGCGCACTTCGTTGGCCTTGTGGATCAGGTAATACGGGTCCACGCCGATGCAGTGGCCGCCGACGAGACCGGGACGAAAATTGAGAAAATTCCACTTTGTCCCAGCCGCTTTGAGCACTTCTTCGGTGTCCAGCCCCAGGCGCGTGAAGATCAGTGACAGCTCGTTCACGAGCGCGATGTTCACGTCGCGCTGCGTGTTCTCGATCGCCTTGGCGGCCTCGGCCACGCGGATGTTCGGCGCCCTGTAGGTGCCGGCGCGAATGATGCGCGAATACAACTTGTCGACGAATTCGGCGACTTCCGGCGTCGAGCCGGCCGTGACTTTGACGATGTCGGCCAGCCGGCGCGTCTTGTCGCCGGGATTCACGCGCTCTGGGCTGTAGCCGCAAAAAAGGTTTTCATTCAACGTGAGGCCCGAGGCGTCCTGCAGCGCCGGAACGCACACTTCCTCGGTGGCTCCCGGATACACGGTCGACTCGTAGATCACGACTGCGCCGGGCGCCAGCACGCTGCCGACCATCTTGCTGGCGGCGATCAGCGGGCTCAGGTCGGGCCATTTGTGCGGCGTGACCGGCGTGGGCACGGCGATGATGTAGACGTTGGCATCACGCAGCGAGGCCGGATCGGCGCTGTAGCGCAAATGCGTCGCGGCGGCGAGTTCCGCCGCGTCGATTTCGCCGGTAGCGTCGTGGCCGGCCTCCAGTTGCGCGACGCGTTCGGTGTCGATGTCGAATCCGAGCGTCGGAAATTCGCGCCCGAGCGCAGCGGCGAGCGGCAGGCCGACGTAACCTAGACCAACGACCGCGATCCTTGTCTGATCGAGGGTCAACGCGAATGTCATTAATTGCTCCTGCAGTTCAATGCGGCGTGCGCTGCACGCTGCGGCCGCGGCCGATACCGTAGTAGGCGATGCCGGCTGCTTCCACCGCCGCCGGCTCGTAGATGTTTCGGCCGTCAAATATCACCGGCGTGCGCAGCGATGCACGGATGCGCGCCAGGTCGGCGCTCCAGAACGCCTTCCATTCGGTGACGACCGTCAGTGCATCAGCTCCCTGCAGGGCGGTCTGTGCGTCATCGCACAGGACCAGGTCCGGGCGAGCACCGTAGATGCGCTTCGCCTCGGCACGCGCTTCGGGATCGTAGGCGCGCACGCTCGCTCCGGCATCCCATAGCTGCTGCAGCAGGCGCCGGCTTGACGCCTCGCGCATGTCATCGGTGTTTGGCTTGAATGCCAGTCCCCAGACGGCAATCGTTTTGCCGCGCAAGGCGCCGCCGAAATGGCCCTGGATCAATTCGAACAACTTGCCTTTCTGCTCGTCGTTGACCGTTTCGACAGCGGTCAGCAATCGGGCTTCGTAGCCGTGCTGGCGCGCCGTGTATTCGAGCGCGCGCACATCCTTCGGAAAACATGAACCACCGTAGCCCGCGCCCGGATAGATGAACGAATAGCCAATGCGTGGATCCGAGCCGATGCCGTGGCGCACGAGTTCAATGTCGGCGCCGACACGCTCGGCGATATTCGCCATCTCGTTCATGAAACTGATCTTCGTCGCCAGCATCGCGTTGGCGGCATACTTGGTCAGTTCGGCCGAACGCACGTCCATCAGCACGAGCCGTTCGTGGTTGCGGTTGAACGGTGCGTAGAGCGTCTTGAGCTGTTCGATCGCGCGCGCGCTGCCCGAGCCGATCACGATGCGGTCCGGCCGCATGCAGTCCTTGACGGCGTCGCCTTCCTTGAGAAATTCCGGATTCGAGACGACATCGAACGCGATGTCGACCTTGCGCTCGGCCAGTTCCGCGGCAATCGCCTGCTGCACCATTGCGGCGGTGCCGACCGGAACGGTGGACTTGTTCACGACGACCGTGTAGTCGCGGATGTTCTTGCCGATCGTGCGGGCGACGTCGAGGACGTGCGACAGGTCGGCACTGCCATCCTCGTCCGGCGGCGTGCCGACAGCAATGAACAGCATTTGCGCATGGGCAATCGCCGCGACCGCGTCGGTCGTGAAGCGCAGGCGCCCGGTCGCGCGGTTTTCCGCGACGACCTCTTCCAGGCCCGGCTCGAAGATCGGGATCTCACCGGCCTCCAGTCGTGCGATCTTGGCCGCATCGACATCGATGCAGACAACGTCGTTGCCTACTTCGGCCAGACAGGCGCCGGTGACCAGGCCGACGTAGCCTGTGCCGAAAATCGTGATGTGCATAGGTCAGTTATCTGCAGGGAAATCCGCGCCAGCGCACGGAACGCGCATTGTAGTGGGCGGGGCGGGGCAAGGCCACGCCGAAGCCGCATCGAAGCGGTTCATTGAGGCCGTCATTCCCGCGAAAGCGGGAATCCATCTTGACCTTAGTCAATTGATCCAGAAGCAAAATGGATTCCCGCTTCCGCGGGAATGACGACGTATTTTATCGTTAGCCCTGACGAACAAAAGGCGCGGAATCCGCGCCTTTTGTGCTTGCTTGCTTATGGTGAAACCGGATCAGTGCTTCTCGGCCGGCGGCACGATCTTCGGTGCGTCGGCCTTGGCGTCGGCCGCCGGCGGCTCGATGCTGATCAGCTTGACGCTGAAGACCAGGGTCGCGTTCGGGCCGATCTGCGCCGGACCGCGCTCGCCATACGCGAGCTTGCCCGGGATGTAGAACTTGTATTCCGAACCGACCGGCATCAGCTGCAGGCCTTCGGTCCAGCCCGGAACAACCTGGTTCAGCGGGAACGTGGCCGGCTGGCCGCGATCGACCGAACTGTCGAACTTGGTGCCGTCGATCTTGGTGCCGGTGTAGTCGACCTTGACGACGTCGGTCGCCTTCGGCTTCGGACCGGTGCCCTGCTTGACCACTTCGTACTGCAAGCCCGACGCAGTGACCTTCACGCCCGGCTTGTCCTTGTTCTTGGCCAGGAACGCATCGCCATCCTTCTGGTTCTTGTCAGCCTCGTCCTTCATCTTGGCGACCTGCTTGCCCTGGAGCTTCTGCATGAACTCCTGGCGCACGGCAACCGCTTCGGCGTCAGTCAATATGGTCTTTTCACCCTTGAGCGAAGCCTGCAGCGCCTGGATCACGGAAGCTGTGTCGACTTCGTCCTTGATCTGGCCGATGCTGCGGGCGACATCCATGCCGACCATGTAGCCGTACTTTTCCTTTTCGGTCTTGAACTTCGCGTCGATCGCCTTGGTGTCGACCGGGGGAGCTGCCGGCTTGGCGGCGGCGCCCGGGGCGGCTGCCGGAGCAGCGGCGCCTGGATGGGCCGGCATCGCGGCGGGCTTGTCCTGTGCGAACACCGGACTACCGGCAACGATCGCCGCAGTGATCGCCGCGGCGGTCAAGGTCTTGCGCAAAAACTGAGTCATGAGGTCTCCTGAAAGGTCGGGTAATCGAAGCGGTAAGCGCCTGCGGCCTGCGGCTTCCCATACGTGTGCGAGAGGGCCGGGGCGATTTAAGGGCTGCGTATTGTGCGGGCAGCCCGTGTCGAAGGCAAACGTGCGGTGCCTTGGATGGTGCGGGGAGCATTAGGTTCCCGGCGCAGTGTGACTTTATTCAGTCTGGAGCCGTTGGACCGCCGGTAATGAGACGTGGTTCCCGGGCCGCGTGCGCCGAACGCGGGAGCCCGTCCACGGCGCCACGGCCGGGCAGCCGGCCGCGGCTGCTAAACTATACGGATGTTACGATTCGAAAATCTCTCCCTTCGCCGCGGCCCGCTGCTGCTGTTCGAGCAGGTCAGCCTTGGCCTGCACGCAGGCTGGCGCATCGGTATCAGCGGGCGCAATGGCGCCGGCAAATCGAGCCTGCTGTCCCTGATTGCCGGCGAACTAGGCCCGGATTCCGGCCACTTCGAACGTCCGCGCGACTGGACGCTGGCCTTCGTTCGCCAGGAAGTTGCCGCCCTCGATACTTCCGCGCTCGACTATGTTCTCGACGGCGACGGCGAGTTGCGTCGTATCGAACAGGATCTGGTCGATGCCGAAGCGGCCCATGACGGCACGCGCATCGCGACCTTGCACGAACGCTTGCTCGCGATCGATGGCTACGCGGCCCGCTCACGCGCGGGCGCGCTCTTGCACGGCCTCGGTTTCAGCTCCGAAGACGAGTCGCGCCCGGTGCGCGAATTTTCCGGCGGCTGGCGCATGCGGTTGAATCTGGCCCAGGCGCTGATGTGCCGCTCCGACATGCTGTTGCTCGACGAACCGACGAACCACCTCGATCTGGACGCCGTGCTTTGGCTCGAACAGTGGCTCAAGCGCTATCCCGGCACGCTGCTTCTGATATCGCATGACCGCGAGTTCCTCGACGCGGTCGTGACTCACGTACTGAGCATCGCCGACCAACGCATCGAACTGTTCGCGGGCGACCTGACCGGCTTCGAGCGCAAGCGCAGTGAACGCCTGCTGCAGCAGCAGGCGCAATTCGAAAAGCAGCAGCGCGAACGCGCGCACCTGATGCACTTCGTCGACCGGTTTCGCGCGAAGGCGAGCAAGGCGCGCCAGGCGCAGAGCCGCATCAAGGCGCTCGAACGCATGGTCGATCTTGCGCCGATCCGCGCCGCATCGCCGATCACTTTCCAATTCCGCGAGCCCGCCGCGCTTCCAGTGCCGCTGCTGCGGCTCGACGAGGTTTCCGCAGGCTATGGCAAGCGTCACATCCTCGACGGCGTGAAGCTGAGTCTTTCGCCGGGCGACCGCATCGCGCTGCTCGGCGCCAACGGCGCCGGCAAGTCCACGCTGATCAAACTGCTGGCCGGCGCCTCGCCGCCGCTGGCTGGTGAACTTATCGCCGCCAGGGACCTGAAGGTCGGCTATTTTGCCCAGCACCAACTCGAGCAACTCGATTCGGCGGCGACGCCGGTCGATCATCTCAAGCGGCTCGACGCGCGGCTCGGCGAACAAGCCGCACGCGATTTTCTCGGCGGCTTCGGCTTCGACGGCGATCGCGCGTTGACTCCGGTCGCGCCGTTTTCCGGCGGCGAGAAGGCGCGCTTGTGCCTGGCGCTGACGATCTACGCGCGGCCGAACCTGCTGCTGCTCGACGAACCGACCAATCACCTCGATCTCGACATGCGCGAAGCGCTGACCGAGGCGCTCAACGACTTCTCCGGCGCGCTCGTGCTGGTGTCGCACGACCGTTCCCTGATCCGCACGTGTTGCGACACGCTGCTGCAGGTCGGCGGAGGCAGAGTCGCGGACTATTCCGGAGACCTCGACGACTACGCGCGCAACGTGCAGCGGCAGGCCGCGGCGGAGCAACCGGGGGCGGCGCCGCCACCCGCAGCGTCGTCGAGCCGGAAAGAAGGCCGCCGCGAGCGCGCCGAGCAGCGCGCGCGCACCGCACCGCTGCGCCAGCAGGTGCAGAAACTCGAGAAGCGTTTGAGCGAGATGACCGAACGCAAGCGCGCGGCCGACGTGGCGCTGGCCGACCCGAGTCTCTACGACAGCGACCAGGCCATGCGACTCGGCGAACTCACGCAGAAGGCCGGCGAACTCGCCTCGGCAGTCGCCCAACTCGAGGAACAATGGCTGCACGCCCACGACGAACTCGAACGCGCGACTGCGGCTTGAACTGCGGCAACGGATCGCATGGCCGGTGAATATCGATATCGCCGGCGGTGATCGGCGCCGCCGGGCCAACCCGCCGCGGTACCGTATAATGGGCGTTTGCCCCGCCCTCCCCCGAAAATTCCGGAAAACCCGATGTCACAGCTGATCGCGCCGCACGGCGGCCAACTCGTCAACCTGATTCCAGTTCCCGCGGCCGAGCGCGTCGCCCTCAAGCGCGAAGCCGCGCAACTTCCCGCCTGGGATCTGTCGCCGCGCCAGTTGTGTGATCTGGAATTGCTGTTGTGCGGCGCGTTCTCGCCGCTCGACGGTTTCATGACGCGCGCCGATTACGACCGGGTCTGCAGCGAGATGCGCCTGGTTTCCGGCGTCGTGTGGCCGGTGCCGATCACGCTCGACGTCACGCGTGAATTCACTGAAAAGCTCGGCGCGGGCAAGAGCGTCGCGTTGCGCGACCCCGAAGGCGTGCTTCTCGCGGTTCTCGACATCGCCGACTCGTGGGAAGCCGATCGCGAGCGCGAGGCGCAGGCAGTGTTCGGCACCGCCGATCGCCTGCACGCCGGCGTCAACTACCTGCTGACCAAATCCAATCCGGTTTATCTCGGCGGCAAGTTGCGCGGCCTCGAACCGCCGCGCCACTACGACTTCCGCCATCTGCGCGTGACGCCGCGCGAGACGCGCACGCATTTCGAAAAACTCGGCTGGCAGCGCGTGGTGGCGTTCCAGACGCGCAACCCGATGCATCGCGCGCACCTGGAATTGACGTTCCGCGCAGCGCAGATCGCCGAGGCGAACCTCCTGATCCATCCGAGCGTCGGCATGACCAAGCCCGGCGACATCGACCACTACACGCGCGTGCGCTGCTACGAGAAGTTGATCGCGCATTATCCCGAGCAGACGACGATGCTGAGTCTGCTGCCGCTGGCGATGCGCATGGGCGGTCCGCGCGAAGCGCTGTGGCACGCGATCATCCGCAAGAACTACGGCTGCACGCACTTCATCGTCGGCCGCGATCACGCCGGTCCCGGCAATGGCGCCGACGGCAAGCCGTTTTATGGCCCGTACGCCGCGCAGGAACTCGTGCAGAAGCACCAGGAGGAACTCGGCATCACGATGGTGCCGTTCCAGGAGATGGTCTTCGTCCAGGAGCGCGCGCAGTACGTGCCGGCCGATGAAGTGCAAAGCGGCGAAACCGTGCTGAACATCTCCGGCACGGAATTGCGCCGGCGCCTGCACGAAGGACTCGAGATTCCGGACTGGTTCACCTATCCCGAAGTCATCGAGGAACTGCGCCGCACGCACCCGCCGCGGCACAAGCAGGGCTGCACGGTTTTCTTTACCGGCTTGTCCGGTTCCGGCAAGTCGACGCTGGCCAACGCGCTGCTCGTGCGCCTGCTCGAACTCGGCACACGGCCGGTGACGCTGCTCGACGGCGACGTGGTGCGCAAGCATTTGTCGAGCGAACTGGGCTTTTCGAAGGAACACCGAAACCTCAACGTGCAGCGCATCGGCTTCGTTGCCAGCGAGATCACCAAGAACGGCGGTGTCGCGATCTGCGCGCCGATCGCTCCGTACCACCATGCGCGCCGCGAAGTGCGCGAGATGATCGAGCAGTACGGCATGTTCGTCGAAGTCTATGTATCGACGCCGATCGCGGTCTGCGAAACGCGCGATCGCAAGGGCCTGTATGCGCTGGCTCGCGCTGGCAAGCTCAAGGAGTTCACCGGCATCAGCGATCCGTACGAAATCCCGGAAGACGCGGAGATGCGCATCGACACGACCGACATCACTCCGGACGAAGCCGTGCAGCGCATCGTGCTGAAGCTTGAGTCGCTTGGCCTGATCCGTCCGCACAACTGACATAGGTAGGCGACACGTCGCGCGGCGATGGAGATCGGCGCGCGCGATAGAGACCTGCGGCGCTTGAGACGTCTTCCAACTAGAAGCCAGAGTTGCCTTGTCTTCTTGTCGTCATTCCCGCGAAAGCCGGAATCCATCTGCTCCTTGCTGGAATAGTGATCAGATCAAAATGGATTCCCGCTTTCGCGGGAATGACGTCAGGTTTTGGGCAATCGGCTTTGGGCGTATTGGCTCGAGATCCGCCGCGGTTTCGCGCACCCCTTGCAGTCACGTGCCAAGAGTCAAGTGACCCGTCAGCAAGCTCGGCCGGTAGACCCACGATACAAGTACATGATTTATAAGTTTTTGTAGCACAATCCACCGACCCATGACTTATGGATTGCGCAAAGTTGTTGACAAGTCTCGACTAGGTGTTATACTTAGCTACAACACTAGAACTACAGCGCACCCGGATTGGAGATTGTCATGTACATGCGAGCCTTTGTTTACCGCTTCGTATACGTCGGCGTAGTGAGCCTGGGCGTCGCCCTCGCCGCTGCCTTCCACCAGCCGGTTGCGCATGCAGCGGCGGCGCAGCCCGGTTCCGAACAGACGGTCGTGGTCATACCGGCGCCGCTGCCGGTCGTCACCCTGTCCACTGTCCATGTCCACGCCGACTCCGTGCGGGCTCCGGCCGTCAAGCCGGCCACCCCGGCCCGGGTTGCTCCGGCCGTGCCGCCCGACCTGGTCAGCGGCGTCGCGGCGGACCATCGCGGCGGCGGCTCGGTAGCCACCCTCCGCCTGGACATGCCCTACTACTCGTTCGGCAAGATGCTCCCGCGCGTAGGCAAGGAATGAATCGATGAGCATCACCTGGAACGACAATGCTCCGATCTATCGTCAACTGCGCGACCGCGTCGTGGCGATGATCCTGGACGGCATCCTGAAACAGGGCGACGCGCTTCCTTCGGTGCGCCAGGTCGCGGCGGATTTCCAACTCAATCCGATCACCGTGTCCAAGGCGTATCAGGAACTGGTCGACGAT
>Ga0193694_1000048_pt1 | contig 12719 bp, 24 predicted proteins | sample L3s1metaG_FD_160567 | JGI IMG/M metagenome (GOLD analysis project Ga0193694, IMG submission 160567) | Soil microbial communities from a riparian zone of the East river system, Colorado, United States - L3s1 | ecosystem: Environmental > Terrestrial > Soil > Riparian zone | place: USA: East River... | reverse complement strand
AATGGCAACCGCATGACCTTTACAAATACCCGGCAAATTATTGATTGGGAGAAATTCCGCGAAAGCGTCCGAAAAAATACTTCGATCAACCTTTCCGAAACCGCTGAACAAAGGAAGAGGCGCATTGTCGATCTGGAAGCCGACCCGCAAAAATGGAAAGAATACTACTTCCCGAAGTACTTCAAATATCCCTCGCCCAACTTCCATTTAGCGGCCTCTGAAAGGTTGCTCAAAAACTTCAAAAAGAAGAAACATTGGTATGAAGTCAGGCACTGGGCCAGAGGCTTGAGTAAGTCAACAGCGACCATGTTCGACATTATTTTCCTTGTGTTAACCGGCAAGTTGAAGAATATCGTACTCACCAGTAGCACCTATGATGCAGCCCAGGGATTCCTTACCAAGTATCAGGTACAGCTCGATAGCAATCAAAGGATCATCGCCGACTATGGCAGCCAGGAAATGCCCGGCAGTTGGACTCAGGGAAATTTTACAACCCGGAATGGAGCGAAGTTCATGGCCCTGGGAGCCGGGCAAAGCCCCAGGGGAAATAGTAATGAAGAGGTACGGCCCGATTGCATTCTTGTAGATGACTTTGATACCGACGAGGAATGCCGGAACCCGGATATCATAAATCAAAAGTGGGATTGGTTTGAAAAGGCGCTCTTCTTCACGGTCGACACTTCTGAAGCCTACCTGATCATCTGGCTGGGAAACATCATTGCAGAGGATTGTTGCGTAGTCCGGGCCGGTGATATTGCTGATCATAAAGAAGTAATCAACATACGCGATGACAATAATAATTCTGTATGGCCTGATAAAAATAGTGAGGCTGATATTGACTATCAGATTTCGAAAGTCAGCTACGAAGCCGGACAACAAGAATTGTTTAACAATCCCATCCGTCAAGGTCAGACCTTTAAAGAAATGACTTTTGGAAAGTGTCCCCCCATCAAGGAATTAAGCTTTGTTGTCGTCTATGCCGACCCCTCACCTTCCAATCGCGATAAGCCCACCGTGAAAAGTAGGAAGCAAAATTCAGCAAAATCGGTAGTCATTGTAGGACGAAAGGATTTTAAATATTACGTCTACAAATGTTTCCTGGACAATACCTCCAACAGTAAGTTTATTGATTGGCTATATACATGCCGGGACATCATCGACAATAGGACGCCGGCCTTCTTCTACATTGAAAATAACACCCTCCAAAACCCATTCTATGAGCAAGTATTGCTCCCCTTGGTATTTGAGAAAAGTAAAGAATTGAAGAAGGACGTATTGCCGATCACTCCCGATACACGAGATAAGCCAGACAAATGGGTCCGCATCGAGGGAACGCTGGAACCATTAAACCGGTTGGGCCTTCTCATCCTGAATATCGATGAAAAGGAAAATCCTCACATGAAGCGACTGGAAGCTCAGTTCAAATCAGCGGGAGCCACATCACGAGTAATGGACGGTCCCGACTCGGTGGAAGGCGGGGTCATTGTTATAAAGAACCGTGATATCACTATTTCTGTTGGAGGAATTACAACAATCAAACGCAAGCCAAACCCTAAACGATTTTAAATATGGCCTTTTTAGTAAAAGACGATCTTAAAACACATTTGTACGGCGAGATCGTGGCTGAAATAACCCGCGACGACGATACTATCATTGACCGGGGAATAAGCGCTGGTACGGGTGAGGTTAAAAGCTATTTGAGCCGGTACGATCTTGCTATACTATTCGATGGCTCCCTTGCCGATGAAATAATAGGGCATTTGAGGAACCTTACCAAGGATGTCGTCTGCTGGAATATCATCAAGCTTTCAAATCCCAATATTGATTTGAAACTGTTCCGAACCTCTTACGAAGATGCAATAGCGTTCCTCACCAAGGTTCAAAAGGGACAAGCTGATCCTGATGGCTGGCCATACAAGGCAGATGATCCCGCGACGAAAGGGAATGAGAACGATACAGTTCAATGGGGAAGCAATCCAAAGCGAAGACAACATTTCTAAAATAAGATGGCAAAAAATAAAAAAACCAAGATCGGAGTGGTGACAAAAACCACTGAGCCCAATCAGAAGTTGGTTGTTCAGGAATTACGGATCGTAAGTCCCGATAGAACCATCAAGGATATTGGTACGTTCCGCCAAGCTATTCAGCATGCTGAAAATGTCCTATTTCCCAACAGGGTCAGGCTATATGATCTCTACCGCGATATTTTGACCGATGGCCATCTGAAAGGTATCATCAAAAAGAAGGTCGACGCGGTTCTGAATAAAAAACTCTACTTCGAAAATGCAGCTGGAAAGCGCGTCGACGAAATGGATAACGTGATCAAGAGTAAAACATTCCGCTGCATCATTCGCAAAATTCTTGAAACCCAAGGATGGGGAGTAACGGGCTTTGAATTCATTCCGGGTAAGAAGATATGCTTCAAAGAAATTCCACGCAAGCACATCAAAACCGATACTAAGATTATATCCTTCGAGCAGTACGACAATCAAACCGGTAAGCCCTACGAGGGAGTATCCAATCTTTGGGTCCTGGAGGATGAGGATGAATTTGGTTTTCTCTTCGAATGCGCTCCATACTCCATTTGGAAGCGTGGCAACATGGGCGAATGGGCGCAGTATATTGAAATATTCGGTCAACCGATTCGGGTAATCTATTATGATGCCTATGACAGTAAGACCAAAATGGAGCTGCGCGAAGTATTGGATCAGAGCGGCAGCAGCTTGGCAATGATGATCCCAAAGCAAGCACAGTTTGAGTTAAAAGATGGCAAAGGAGCGGCCAACGGAAACGGCGAACTTCAGGAGAAGTTCAAGAAGGCCTGCGACGATGAAATGTCGATCCGAATCCTTGGTAACACTGAAACTACATCGAGTAGTAAGAGCAGTGGGTATGCTCAAAGCAAGGAACACAGTAAGCAGCAATTGGAGATTACGAAAAGTGATATGTTGCCGATCTACTAAATGAAGATCACTTTTTAAACATACTGAAAAGCTATGGCCTGCCGGTTGAAGGAGGAAAGTTCATTTACGAGCGCGAAATCGATTTGGAAGAACTCAAAACCAGAAAGGAGATTGATGCCTATGTGGCAACCCAGGTACCGGTCGGTGATGATTATTGGTACGATACCTATGGTATTCCAAAGCCTGACAATTACGACGAATTGAAAAAGAAACAGGAAGAAGATAGGGATGCGAAATTAGCCCAACAGCCTCCTGTTCCGGGTCCGGGAGATCCCGCCCCTAAGAAGAAGCAAAAGCCGCTCAAGAAGAACTTAAGCGACAAAAATAAGATCTTCCGCCTTCGCGCGCTCCTTGCAGATTTTTTCGACCCCGCCCCCTGACTATTGAAAAAAAGTTGAGGGGGCTGAAAGGCCTCAATGTTGATCAGATAAATAGCGAAGTCTCCGAACTCTATGAGCCTTGCTGTGATCATGAGCATGTGATCCTTCCAAATCTTGCTGACGATATCTCCCAAGCAATTGAAGAAATGCTTCAGGAGATATATCGCCTTCAGGGAACTGACGGCAATACCAATGCCATCATGACAAAGTATTTCTTTGATAAAATGTGGACAGGTGCAATGAAGGGATTTGCCGAAACAGCCGGTCCGGATTACGATTCGCCTAATAATAACATGATGGCTGCTCTAAAGAACAACGTTTCTACTTTCGCCGTTGCAAAGAACTATCAACAGTTGAAGGAATTGAATGGAGCATTACTTGGTGATGATGGCCAGCTTCGCACCTTCCAACAATTCAAACAGGCAGCAGCGTTGATCAATGACAAGTATATGAAGACCTGGCTGGAAACAGAATATAACCTTGCCGTGGCCGGTGGACAAATGGCCGGTAAGTGGGTGAACATTTCCCGCGATGCTTCAACCCTTCCTCTTTTGGAATTCGATGCCGTTTTAGATAATCGCACAACGGCCCTTTGCCGGAGCCTTGATAAAATTATACTTCCAATTAATCACATATTTTGGAATCGTTTCTACCCGCCCAATCATTTCGGCTGTCGCAGCACCGTCCGCCAGCTGGCGAGCGGCCAGATCACACCAGAGGATAAAATCCGCACTGCCGACATTCCTAAAATGTTTCAGACCAATCTTGCAAAGCAGGGTTTAATATTCCCGGAGGACCATCCATATTTCATTGGCCTCCCCGATGAATTAAAGAAACCGTCATGACTCCCGAGGAAGGCATAGCACAACTTGCAAGGCAATTCAAAAGCGTCTGGCTAAGAGTGCCCCTGATTGTCGGAAATACCGCTGTCAACTTCACCCTGGATAATTTCAGACGGCAAGGCTTTCTTGGCGATACCTTCGAACCCTGGTTGCCCCGGAAACAAGGGTGGGGCAAAAAGGTCCGCACCGGCTCCAACATCCTCATAGGCACAGGCCGGTTAAGAAGGTCAATACGGATTACAAGACTTTCTCCGGATGTTGTGGCAATCGGTTCCGATGTACCCTATGCCAAAGCCCATAACGAAGGATTGAGGCTTGGAGAAATTCAAGCCGTGAAAGGGTTCACTCGCAAGAATGGCCTAACAGTGAAAGCCCATGCCCGAAAGATTGACCAGAAAATTCCGCGCCGTCAATTTATGGGACGTAGCCAATATATGATGGTACAAATCCGGAGGGATGTTTCATTAGCCTTTATGAAAGAAATACCAGGTCTTAAACTTTGATTCATGGAAAACTATTTTGGAACCCTCTATCTCAATTTGGCAGATCGCTTAAAAACAGCCGTTCCCGAGTTACGATGGATCGATCAGGACTTTGGTCAGTTGGAAAGATTTGAATATCGTCCGGAGGTAAGCTTCCCCTGTGTATTGATTGATTTTGTCAACGCCACGTACAGTCAGATGGCCGAGCTTTCCCAGCTGGGCGAAGTCGCCGTTCAGCTACGCCTTGGCCTTGCCCCATTCAGCCAATCCTACCAGATTGCCCCACAAGATGTGAAGGAGAAAGCTTTGGAATATTATACGATTGAGCAAAAGGTATTTCAGGCAATTCATGGCTGGCATAATGATTTCTGTCAGCCGTTAATTAGGCAAAGTGCAATTACCGAACATCGCGACAATGACCCGATAGGATTACGGGTTCGGATTCTTACGTTTATGACAGCGTTTGAGGATAACAGTAATTTCCCAGTTTACACCAAAAATCCCGCAACGTTGGAATTAGATATTACTCCTTAACAGGCCACACCAAATGAGGCCACTTCTTGGTGAAGTAAGGTCGCGCCGGTTTTTGCTGTTGGAGAGCGGAAAGGGTTTCAAAATTCTCGTTGATCACTTCAGGAATTGTGACCGTAGAGAGGAAGAACTCAAAAGAGAGTTGTTCCAGTATTTTCAGGTAACGCTTATCGGTAAATTTGCCGTAATAGTAATACCGCTCAACCAGGCATTCATTACGCTGCAAAATGAGCTCAGCTGAGCGGCCCTTGCGCTTCGCTTCAGCAACATCAACCGGAACAGGATTGTCCTCGAAGAAGTCTTTAAATAGGCTTAGTGAACCCCTTGCACCCATATTTGCAAATAAACGAAATTTTTGATTTCAAGTTCAAACAAGATATTAACAACCCATACTTGAAAAGTGGTTTAGCGCCCATGAATTTTATAGGCTGAGAGTTGTTTTTTTGACCTTAGCAATGCCAATAATTCGTCCAGCGTTGAACAGAGACAATACTTTCAACTGGCGTTTCAGGAAGGTACCCTTTTTCACTTTTTCTTCATTCGTATAAAGACAGAGTTCTTCCAGTAGGGATTGGTCACATGAAAGAGTGTGTGCAATCTGATTTCTAAGCTTGGTTAAGGTCAGTATAAACATTCGCAAATCATCTTCCGCGGAATCAAATAGCCCCAACACTTTACATTTCTTAACTTTTTGTGAGAATGGAAGCCTATCATCGGCAACATCTGACTTACCAGTCGTTAGGGTTAAAAATTCATTGAGAGCAAACTCGACTAGAAGGTGACATTTAATAATTAGCAGTTCGATTTCATTCAGTCTGTTGAGCATATCCTTGAGCTTTGAATTGAGTGTCTTTGGATCATTGAAGTCAATCATAGTTATAATTATTTTCTTTAAAGAATGTGATTGATGCGATGTGAATTTTAATTGCCTCCTTCAGCTCATTAGGAAAAATGTAGCTCGGATGAGTTGCCAACCCACCATCCTTTGCAATCAAAGAAATCATGTGAGACCTCCCATTATATAATCTTTCATTCTGAACAACGAGTCGTCTGAAAAGAATATATCCGTCAGGTAACTTCATGATGTCAAATTTTACATCAACTCTTGCGTTCTGGCGAGTCGATAATTATTTATTTAAGGTAAACAAATCTAATGGAGCATTTTTGTTTTTACTGACAGAAATAGTAGGCTGATCCGCCACCCAGGCAATTGAGACCTTATCGCTCACGAAGTTTTTAACCACCGCCTTTTTCGACTTTAGATCATTGTACGAGAGTTCTGAAAGCTGCCAGTAGTTGACGAATATTTTTATAATGTCATCTGCCGGTCCCGTTACTAAAGCTGACATGATTTGCTCCTTTTCATTGAATGGCGCCACCAACCTGATTACCGGAGGGGTTGCAGTTGTGGACACCCTTGCAGTAGCCACAATTACCACTTCATTGTCTGTGGGCTCCCACTGTACGGAATAATCCTTGTCGAGGTACATCGCAAAATTGTAAAGCCATATCGCCTTTGCACCGGTCCATAAGCACAACATCTTATGACTACTCTTGCGCTCAAGGTCCTTCTGGTAATTGTATTGTTCAATTGTGCCAAACTGCTCGACGAATTCCGTTGAGTCCATTTCCTTTATAATCCATGGTTTTTGGGCATTTGCCTGAATGGCCAGGAAGAGAAAAATGATAGTCAAAGTTTTCATTGTTTTTTAAGTTGTAAGGCTGAATTTAATACATTTTATCGATCCCCACTTACCAAAGGTTCAGACTTGCGCTTACCCTTTGGTAAAACCTTTGCAAAAGTCATTTTGGTACTTCAAATTTGGTGAACAAGAATCACTACTCCACAATGAAAAATACGAAAAGTCATTTGAAGAAATCCCAAAAGGCTGAGCAATTGGATGACCATGTAGATCAAAAGTTAAAGAGGTTAATGGGTGACGAATTCATGCGATTTATTGAGTATCATCCTGCGAAGCGCCTTAGTCTCAATCTTCGCAAAATGCTTCTTGAATTCCTGCAATTCGACGGATCAATTGAAGCATCATATCTCCAGGATTTATTGTATGATTTGGATGGTTTATTTGATTTGCTTGAGTTGGTTCAGTCGGAAGGCAATCAGAAATAAAGATCAGGAAAGTAAAGCCTGATATTGTTCCCCATTTCGTCACTTCGTTGATTAAACTTTCTCACGATAGAGGTGGAAAGGTCTATTCCTGCCTTCTGGCAAAGCAAGTCAAGATAGATAACAATGTCCGCAGCTTCGTCAGCGAGTTGGTTCACCGTTAATGGAGTCATGCCATCGCGATCAAATTTCACGCCACGGTCAAGCTTCTTGATAATGTTGCATAGTTCGCCCACTTCGCCTGCCAGGGCATTCCCCCACCTTGGAAGCTCCCAATCTTCAATAGTGTGACCAAAAGCCGGGCAACGTTTTGCATTTTGAATTCTCAATTGGTGTAATATGTCCATATCCCTTAAAAAGTTTGTTTTTTGTGAAGTTTAATAATCCGTTTCAAATTGTCCGCTATATAAGCGTCCGAATCAGGATGAAGTATAAAATTCCGCATGCAAAGCGTGTCACAAACTATAATTGTAAAATGCGCACCCTCGGCAAAATGGATTTCGGAATAATATCTATCAAGACCAGGGTATCGTTTGCCGCAGGCGTTACAGGTAAATGGTGGCGTTCTTGGATCAGTGAATTTTTTAAACTTTAGGTCGATTGCTTTCATTCATCATCTTGTTTAAGATATCCGTGCTCATATTTTATAAATGTCACGCAAGGAATGTGATTAGTCCCATGCTCTTCATTGTAAGTCCTAACCGCATCCTCCAGTTGCTCGCGCCTTTCATAATTCGATAGTTCGGCATTGTCATAATCCTCCATGAATTCAAATACTGTCATGGTCTTTTTTGCTTGATCGGTAGGGAGAGTTCATCAAGAAGTCGGTCTGCGTATCGGACTGCATCGTTACACAAATCCGAAATTGTAACAACCTCTTCTCCATCCATTTCCGGCATGTGTTCATGGACAATTAAAGACTGCATAGCCATAGCCGCAAAGTATTCACGCTTGCTCATGAAATTTTCCGGGCTAATGGTAAGGGCAAAGTTTTGGTGACATTTGCAATGGTCAGGGAAACCTATAAATGGTTTTCCACATTTTGCACAGTTATTCATAGTATAAGTTTTATTTGATGTTTCCTGTCGTGATGCCGCCCATATTTCCGGTTCATGATGTGGTGTCCGAGGTCATGGTTTAAGTGACATTTCTGGCAAAGGGCCGCAAGATTCCAAAAGCGATTGTTGTCCTTATTCCCGTTCAAATGGGCAATCGTGAGGGTGATGATCGTTCCACCTATTTTCTTGATTGCCTTTCGGTATGGGAAGTGCTTCCTTTTTTGGTGAAACCAATCCCATTCAGTCCAAGAGAAATCCCGCCAAGGTCTCGGTCCATGTTTGAGCCTGATGATCACGCGCTTATTTTCCAGCCCACAGAACTTACACCGGTTATTGTCGCGCCGGAGGATCAACCGAACAATTAGCGTCCACTTTGGGTGATATTCCTTATAATCAATTGGCATTTCACCACATAATTAACATCCCCCGGAATGGAAGACCATGATCCCTCAGCCACCATTCTTTCATTTCTCTCCAACTAGAAAAGCCATCCAACTTGGCAAATTGGTCAAGATGATGAGTAGCAGTAAGCCTTGATTGGCAGTCCAAACCTGACATAGTTTTCCAGCCCGGTTCAATTAGGATGCTATTTTTAGTTATCTCAATATCAAACACAATCTTACATCTCACTTGCCGTAATTTCTTGCTGTATTTTGATCGTAGACCAGTGTATAGGTAGAGTGTATCTCCGCCTTCAATCGGGTATTTTCTGAAGGCCCGAATGGTCTGAGTCTTTAGTCCCGTTTCTACATTGTCTGCGAATTTTTTGTTGAAGTTGAGAAGTGCCATAAAATGTTTGTTTATGCTCCCTTTAAATGTCCTTTATAAACTTCTTCAAACTGGCTTACCAGCGTAGGCAGTTCATTATACTTGTAATCATCCAGCTTTTTCTTTCCATGCCCATATTGCAGACACCAGTTATTCACATGCTCCATGTCCACCTTCTCCGTGCCGGGTGTTATCCAATTCATTTCATGCGCAATGCTCAAAATCTTGTTACGCATTTTATCACTCTTCCTGTCCTCCGGGTCCATGCTCTTTAAGTGTCCAATGAGCGCCTTTGCCTCATTGAATGCCATCGTCCTCACACTGGTGGTTTTCCCACCGGTGAAGGAACCCACGATGCTTTCCTTTTCGTCGCGCAAGCCGAGTTTGCCAAGCAGGGTATAAATAGCTTTAACCTGTGCCTGATTGCTCATTGCCCTTGATAGATAAACAGACAAGGCCAGCAAACGTATATCTTGATACCAGCGGCGAGTATTACAGCCAGAAAAAACATTCTTCCAAACCAGGGCGTGCCACTCCACCACTCCCATTTATCGGGTATCGCAGTCGCGCTTAAATGGTTCCACCACTTTTTGTCTTGTATCACTTTCTTTCTCAGGAGTTTGATGTTCACTAGGTAAGGAAAGAAGAAAGTGAAAATTCCAAACGATAATGATAGAGCTTGAAAATAATTGTGGCTCGGATTTATAAGCCGGACAAGTCCAGCGCAAATAGCCATTAAAGTGCCACGCCATATTATGTCATGGTTTGGATGCACATCGCCGTGGCGATCATCCCATAACTCAACGAGTAGAGGTAAAGTCAAAATGAAAACACTTAAAAGTTCGAGTATCATATTGTTTTGTGGTTTTGTTACTTCATCAGTTCTTCAGCCCTTTCAATACACGTCCTACGTTGTTTCTCAAAGCATGTGATCAGCAGGTTGAACACGTCCAGTACTGTTTCGGGATTTGAGGTTACTTGTAATTGCCCAAGGATGGGGTCCGGAAACGTTATATCTACGAGCCCTCTTTCTCTCTTGGCGAGCAATCCGGAAATCTTCCTTTCGGCTGATTCCTTTTCTTCATTAATCATTTTGATCAGTTGAAGCTTTTCTTCTGTTGTTTTCATGATATTGGTTTTTCGTTCCTGTTCTAAGATTACTTTTTTCAAAAAATATGGGTGAGCTCGCATCATTTTACTTCCATTCATTATTCCAGTAGCGTTGCCGCAAGTAGGTATCTGGGTCCGCCTTCGTCTTCCAGGAATTCAAACTCAAATGCCGCTCATACATCCCAAGCTTGAAGTATGCGCTTGCCTGATCCGCTTCACTCAGTTTATCCCAAACCCTCACGCATCGCTCGCGGTTACGCTTCAGGCTATACCTTGTCCACCATTGATCGAAACTCACCCGATATCCCTCTTTGATTATGTTAAGATTGGAGGAACCAAAGGCCTTGCTGAATTCGTCGCTATATGAAACCGGCAAATGATTTTTGAAATAAGTGATCTGATCATCCGTTAAATCGCATTTCAAAAAATCGATGTATAGGAGCCGGTTATCCATTCCATAGAGGACGTTAATCTCTCCGGTGAATTTTGGTGAGGTGATGATATAGCGATTCATGCCAGCTTACACACTTTGGGTGACTTCTGAATTAAATTCGCCAGCCAGTTGCGGTAGTATTCCCTCGACGATTCCGTTAGGGTCAGGTCTTTTTCCCACCAGTGATTTTCCGGATTCTTCCAGAACGACAGGCGGAGGTAAGGATGCGTTTTCATTTGTTTTGGGTTTGGTTGGTATTTCCGATTTGATTCCAGTTATGACATTTCGATATTTCTTGCCCCAATACTTCTTCGCGCCAGCCTCCCACACAATAAATGGCTTGTTGCCACCATAGCGGCAGATGATAAAGCCTATAAATCCCTCTAGCCTCACTTTTATCCCGGCATCATACCGGATTTTATCAGCTACTTTGCCATCCGGAATTTTGCCGCTGGCATGGCTGATGAAAATGAATGTTTTGCGTTTGAATATTTCCTTGAGCCGCTTGTATTGTTCATAGGTAATGTTCCAGTATTGGATACTGTCGATAATGATGAACCTGGGCGACTTCTTTTTTTTCAATTTCTCAATCAGGGCATCATAAGTCATGTTATGATCCGCAAACTCAATTCTTCCGGAATGCAATTCCTGAGTAAGGTTCCTATCGGCGGTGAATTGCGTAGTTGCTTCAAAGCCCTCTTCCAGAGCGATGTAAAGCACCTTACCATAGAACATGATGATCTTCATAAACTGCATTATAAAATTGCTCTTGCCGTTGCCACTTATGCCCCACACAAGCATTGTGAAATTGTCCGTTAACCGCCCAAAGCTGGCCGTGATGTCTTCCGGGAGGTTGTCTAAAAAATGGTACTTCTTCTGAAGAAGTTGCTTTAACCCCAGTACACGCGCCATTAGTCGGCTTTCTTATTATTCAGCCGTTGTTCAAAATTTTCGAGCCTTTCACGCACGTCCCGCAATGCCAGCGCGGCACCTTTGTGATCTCCATGTCTCAAAAGTTCCTGAGCCTCTTTTATCCGTTCCGTGCTGATCGGAACCTTGGTTTGTGGCTTAACGAATCCAAAAAGGCCGAATTGATGCGTAACATTTGATTTCATGAAAGGTATATTTAGGGTAAAACCCCCCCACTTATTCGGGAGTATTGGGTAATAAAGGGCGGGAATTCTACTTCCCGCCCGGTTGTCTTTACTAAGCATTCCGGTGTATGTTGTTACCAGCCTCGGCCCGGTTTATTGATGCGCAGTAGGCTTAGACGAATTCCGCTAGGCAAATAGCAGATGAAGGGTTCCCGTTCGCGTTACAATGCTTAGCCGCTCTGCCCCCGACCAGGGGAAGTTTATAATCCTCGGCTCCCTTCTAAGTTTTGGGTTTATAAGTCTTCACCTCAATGGATTCGGAATTGTCAAGTTGAATCCCCAGGCTTTTCAATTCCTTCCGGAGTTCCGCATCCTGGAATGCCCTCTTGATCTCCATCGTCTTCAGGTCTATGTCCACCCAATCGGCCCGTTCTTCAAGCATTCTGGCCCAATCGAATTTTTTCGATGTGACGATCACTGCGCTGTTAGCGATGTGCAGGTAGCCTTCGCCCAGATCAAAATTTCCCTTGCCATCAAATTCAATCCTGTACGAGCCCCCGAGGTCAATTAAGGCTTCAGCAGCCTCCTTCATGTTCTGCTTGTACTGATTCAATTCGTTGGCGATTGTAGCCTGCAATGCTTTTAAATTGCGCTCGCTTTGCGCATAAACGCGCATCAGTTCCTCAGCCTTCTTTCGTGTGGCCTTGCTCATTCTTGTTTCTGGCTCCATTGTGTTGGTTTCCTTGTTCATAATTGTTTGGTTAAAAGTTTATTTTCAATTGTCTTTAGTCGTTCTATTAATGGGTCCTTGCTATAAATCCGGTCTTCCATACGGCCCCAGAAATGACTAATAGCGGTATGGTCGCGATCCAATTCCGAGCCCAGGATTATTGTTGTGGCCGTTGAATATTTTTTCACTAAATGGCAATAGAT
>Ga0193694_1000047_pt1 | contig 12770 bp, 20 predicted proteins | sample L3s1metaG_FD_160567 | JGI IMG/M metagenome (GOLD analysis project Ga0193694, IMG submission 160567) | Soil microbial communities from a riparian zone of the East river system, Colorado, United States - L3s1 | ecosystem: Environmental > Terrestrial > Soil > Riparian zone | place: USA: East River... | reverse complement strand
GCCAGCGAAGGAGCGCGGACGATACGGGCGGCGGCTTCCAGAGCTGCCAAGCGGATGCTGGAGGGGACCACAGCGACCTCCACACCTTCGGAGGACTCGACCACATCGTCCTCTGTGATCGCATAGCCATGGTCGTAGATCACCTCGACGTTCTGTCGTCCCTTGGACCATCGGGAGGGGATGGTCTGCCCACCGCTGCGCCAGAGGATCCCGCCGTCTTGCCAAACCGTGTAGTCGTTATCGGCAACGAGAGCCACGGTGTCCTCTTCGACGAGCGTGACCTCGATGACGGGGAGTTGCTTGAGGAGTAGACCCTCTCGGCCGGTGCCGTCGTGGAGCTCGACGTCGTCCCTGACCAGGTTGACGTCCTGCTCGAGGTAGTCGCGGACCATCTGACAGGCGGAGTCCAACGCGATCCCGGTCATGAGCTCGCCGCCCGTGAGGGTGCCTTCCATGAAGGCGTTCAGATCGTCAACTGAGATGAACGGCTCCACTACTCACCCCATTCGTCGTCGTTGGATTGAGGCCAGCCCGTACCCACCGATACGAGGAACTCGTTGTCGCTGCTCACGGGCCATCCGTCACCCGAGCCCTGGCCGAACTCGCCACCGGAGGACTGCGGCCAGCTCGGCCGACGCTGGAACGCTCCGACGATGGTGGGTTGCGGAACGATCGCGATCCCGACAACAACGCTCGGGGTCGGCGTGGCACCACCGACCACCAGGACAGCGGGGACGGTGGTGAACGCAGCGACCGTGCTTACGGGGACCGGCGAATCGGCGTGGGCCGAAGGGAACGGGACGGTCGCAACCCCAGCGATGGTGATCGGGGTCACCGTGCCGGATGCCGTGAATCCTGGGCCAGGGACGGCTGCGATAGCCGCCACCGCAGCAGGTGTAACGGTTGCGCCGGTGCTGGTCGAGACCGTCGGCGACGGAACAGCACCGATGGCAACGATGGCCGTAGGCGTCGGCTTGGCCCCAGCCAGGACCGATGGCGGTGGAACGGACCCGATCGCAACGACGGCCGAGGGCGTGGCGGTGGCGTCGGCCGTGACCGCGATGGTTGGGCTTGGAACTGCGGCTATCGCAGGGACCGTGGATGGTGTAACGGTTGCGCTGGCTAGGGCCGAAGGTGCCGGGACCGAAGCAATCGCTGCGACCGTAGAGGGCGTAGCGAGCGATCCACCGACCACCGTGGGCGCCGGGACGGCCGCTACTGCGGCCACGGTATCGGGTTGGACCGTGACCGATCCACCGACCGAGATCGCCGGAGCGGGGACGGCAACTACCGCGGCGACCGTCGTCGGGGTGACTATCGCCGCAGCGGTGATCGTTGGAGCGGGGACCGAAGCCACCGCAGCGACGGCGCTTGGCGTGACGAGCGCGGCGGCGGAGAGGGCCGGAGCCGGGACCGACGCTATCGCCGCTACGGCGGAAGGCGTGACGACGGCCAGGCCGGTAACGGTCGGCGCTGGGACCGACGCCACGGCGGCGACCCCGGCCGGGGAAGCCGTGGCAGGGGCGGATATGGAAGGCGCCGGAACCGACGCTACGGCGGCAACCGCTGCCGGGGTGACGACGGCACTCGAGGTCACCGAGGGAGCAGGAACCGCTGCGATGGCTGCCGCCGCGCTGGGCGTAACGAGAGCTCGTCCGGTGACGGTCGGGGCAGGAACCGCAGCCACGGCCGCTACAGCGGACGGATTCGGTGTGGCACCTGCCGACAGCGTCGGCGCTGGAACGGATGCTACCGCCGCAACGGTGGACGGCGATGTGGACGATCCTGCGGCCGGAGACGGGGCTGGAACCGCTGCGACAGCCGCGACTTGCGCCGGTGTGGCGCGCGCGGCCCCGGTGATGGTAGGACTCGGGACCGCTGCAACGGCTGCGACCGCATCCGGCGTTACGGTGGCGTTCGGGGCTGTGGCGACAACCGTGGGCGCGGGTACGGCCGCTACTGCGACGACAGTGCTGGGAGTGACGAGCGCGGATCCGGTGATCGTAGGAGCCGGGACGGCCGCTACCGCAGCCACCGCTGCCGGTGTTGGGATCGCTCCAGCCAGGATGGTCGGAGCCGGCACTACCGTAACCGCAACCACCGTGGCAGGCGTGGTCAGCGAGGCAGCGAGGACCGTGGGTGCCGGAACCGCTCCTACCGCAGCGACCGCGCTCGGGGTTACGACAGCCCGACCGGTGACCGTTGGTGCTGGCACCGCGGCGATGGCTGCAACCGCCGCTGGCGTTGGGGTCGCCCCGGCCAGCGCACTCGGTGCAGGAACGGCGGAAACCGCCGCGACGGTGCTCGGCGTGACGAGGGCGGTCCCTACGACGGTGGGAGCTGGGACCGCAGCTATCCCCGCTACAGCAGCAGGGGTTGACGTAGCGGCAGCGTGTGGAGATGGGGCTGGAACCGCTGCGGTGGCTACGACGGTGCTCGGTGTCGCGAGCGATGTTGCCGTGACCGTTGGTGCAGGAACCGCTGCGACCGAGACAACAGCAGCCGGCGTCGCCTTGGCCGTAGCGGTGATCGTAGGAGCAGGAACCGCTGCGACGGCAGCAACCGCAGACGGGGTTGGGATCGCGTCGGCGAGTACGGTCGGCGCAGGAACTGCCGCAACAGCGGCTACGGCACTCGGGGTTGCGGTCGCGTCCGCTGCCGCTGACGATTTCGTACCGACCCACGAAGACCTGCGTGCGGCCCTGCGGTCCCAGCTTTGCCGATAGACCCCGGCCATCGGCTAACTCCTCGCTATGGCAGTTCCCTCACGTACATCGTCCCGCTGACCAAGATCGCGTCTGTCGGGGTCGAGTTCAACTGGAACGTCGCCGCAGCGGCGTTCGCGACGGCCGAGCGGTGCTCAGGGGGCGGCAGGAACACGTAAGGGACCCTAACGTTCCAGCCATCGGAGTGACGCCACACGATCGTCCCGGACGAGGTGGCCTTGGTCGTGTCGTTCACCCTGGCCGTGAACGCTGCAGCGGTGTCGTTGATCGCGAGTGAGTTCGGCGTCATCGCGGTCCCACCCGAACCGACCGTCACGGTTGCAGGCACATAGGCCAAGCGGACGTCCAGGAGCTCTTCCTGAGCGTCGCCCGCGTCAGCGGCGATGCCGACGTTCGAGAGGTAGACAGCCTCGACAACGATGATCTTGTCCGCCGCCGGTTTGACGTAGAAGAGATCCTGCTGCGCCGTGATGCTGACCGCATGGAACTCCACGCTGTAAACGCGACCAAGCGCATCGGACATAGGATCCTCCTTACGTGCGAAGCAGCTGGTTGCGGACCACACGGCGAAGCTCGGCGACCAGGCTGTTGACCCGCTTGAATCGGATGGGGGTGTGCTGATCGAGCGGCGCCGAACTGATGTTCCCGGTCCAGGCTCCTGTGTATGCCGTGCCGAGGTTGCCCGGCCGCGACAGTCCAGACCCTTGGTAGCGCTGATAGACGACCTGCGACTGCTCAGTGGTCTGAGTCTGCTTGCCTCCGGCTTGCCGCCACCCGGATGCGATGAGACCCCCTGTGAACGTGCCTCCGGCCGATTGCCAGTTCGGGAATCTGATCATCCCGCACACGTCCGCATGAAGGCGACGAGTGTTCCAAGGGTCGTGGCGTTCGCGAAGACAAGCATCTTCAGGCACCCGATGACCAGCGAGGAGTTGGCCAGCTCCGTCAGCCCGTCGATGTTCATGGGGGCATCGCGTTCGATGTAGGTGTTCGCAGCAAGTCCGGGGACGAACGCCAGCGGAAAGACAACCTGCGATGCCACGGCCCCTGCAGCATCGGCCGTCGCGGCCTTCTGCGTCTGTGAAACCTGGCGCACTCCGATGTCACCAGAAGCTAACGCCATGAATGGCGAGCCCGTGTCAGGGAGCGCGAGACAACGGTCCACGGGATCCGCATTAGCGACCATGGCAACGGCTGGAGCGGAGGACGCTCCGCCCTCGTCTGTATACGTCACGGTCAGGGTCGAGGTGGTGGGGGTCGTCCTCGCGGTCGTTACCGTGAACACGATCTCATTCCCGGTTCCAAGCGTTCCCGGACCATATGCGCGAACCACGTTCGTAGGTGCTGCCACGGTCTCAGCCGTCGTGACGGAGGTCCGGAAGATGCCGGCGTCGGTATGTTGATCCACAAGTATCGCGAAGTTGTGCGCCGAGGTAGCGCCCCATCCGAGCGCGATCAGGTACTTCTTGTCCGAACCGGTCGGGTTCGTGAGGGTTTGCGACCACGCTCCAACCCGTGAGCGATCGGCGGCTTGATTCGTGGGAGCGGTCGTGGCGAGATAGACCCCCGCGGCCGGGCTCCCACCGGCTCGAAACGTGTCGTACCAGAACCCCGCAGCGGTAGTGATGGAGGACTTCGCCACAACGATGTCGTCGGCCTTGCCATTCGCACGGGCGTTGATGATCCCGTCGTAGGTCGTGATGGCACCGACCTCACTATCGAGCCGCTCAAGCAAACGATGGAACGGCGAACGCTCGAACACGCCAGGGATGGGCCGATTGATCCCGAGCTTCTTCAGATCATGGTCGAGATAGATCCCCTTGCCCGGAAGGACGTAGCCGAGTTTCGCGCCGTCCGGGGCCATCAGGTAGGACTTCGTCCCTGCGGCTTCGTAGGCGGGAGCCATCTTCCGGGCCACGTAGGCCATGTCGAGCAGTCGTGTAGCGAGGTTGTCGACGTCGAAGACCGGGGCGACCGAGCGTGGATAGGACTTCATGCAGCCACCCTCCACGTATCAGCCAACCACGCGCATTCCTCCGGCGTGGGCTTCCCGATGTCTGGGTAGCTGCGGTCCACGCCGTTGACGGCCCAGTAGCTCCCGAAGCAGATCCGATAATCCTCGGCCGCTACCTCCTGCCACGGGTCCGACGTGATCCCGCGCATAGCGATGTAGGCCGACGGGTCGTTGCCGTGATAGAAGCCCAGCCAGTAGTTGAACCATGCGTGCCCGTATTCGTGCGCGATGGTCGGTTCGGCGTAGTGCGGGTTCGACGGGGCCTGGGTCGTGAACTGATACCGCGATGGGTCAGAGACGAGCGTGATCTCTACGACGTGGGTGCAGGTGGTGTAGACGTTGTTGGCGTTGCAGCCGATCGGGAACCATTGGGAGTAGTTGCCCGATGTCTTGGCATAACTCAGATCGGACATGACGTCGATGAAGAGCTCGGCACGTCCCTGCGTGAGTAGGGCGAAGTCCTGCGTTTCCGCTCGGAGGTATTGATAGACGAGTGCCGGCGTCCACCATTGCTGGGAGACGGTGTCCACGCTGATATCGACGCAATCGAACGTCTGGGTGATGTAACTGCGATCCGACATGGGCCGTGGGTTCGCGAACGGCATCACGCACCCCGGCGGCGATGGGCTCGGAGACGGTGACGGACTCGGCGAAGGGCAAGGGTGAGCCTTGTTGCACTTCGGTGGCGCCGCTTGCGCCGAACCGAACACCAGCAGCGACCCCAGCAACCCGAGCACAGCGAAGCCAAGGAGAAGTCTTCGGATCATGGAACTTCCCCTCTCGAGCTCTACGGGGTCAGGTCGATCGTGAAAACGCCGAGCGCGTTGAACTGGATCGTGAACGTCCCGGCCGTCGACGTGAAGTCGGAGCCGAACGTCATCCCCACGATGAGGTTGTTCCCAGCGAGCGCGTCGGCGTAGAGGATCGCGCCGCGTGCCGTGATGGTCGCCGAGGTCCAAGCCTGGTCGGCCATGTCGTACATCAGGGTTCCGGTCGGAGACTCGGTCGTGGTCGGGGATGCGATGACGGTTCCGCCAGCGACGTAGGTACCCGAGTTACCGACCTCGTTCGTCGCAGAGTACGCCGCATCCGTCGAGTAGTTCGGCGTCAGCGTGTTCGTGTAGAGCGCCCACTTGTGGGTCGTCAAGGACGTGTCGATGGCGAGCTGGGTCGCGTCGAGGATGTCGATCCAGTTAGCGACGTACAACCCGCTCACGGAGAACGCTCCACCGGAGATGGGGAGGATCGGCGAGCCATCGCGCCGGTACCCCAGCAGCTTCGGCTCAGGCTCCTCCGGTGCTTGGCGCAAAACCTTGTCGCCGAGGACGAGCCCGCCCTTCGGGACTAGCAGCCGGCTTCGCTCCTGGGTCTCCATGACTACTCCTTCACTCCGGTCGTTCCCGACACGGCTTCTGGACGCACGACGGCGTCACCGTCTTCCGCTGCGGCCTCGGCCTGCTCGCGCTTCTGCTTGAACGCTGTCCGCGCCGACGCGAATCGGTCGCGGAGTTCCTTGAAAGTCGCGGTCTGCTCTTCGGTCGCGCCCGCTCCGGGGTAACTCGCGAGGGCCGCTTGGTACTCGACCTCGAGCTCCTTCAGGGCCACCTCGTCGCGCATCAGGTCAAGCTCTTGTTCTGCCGTCATCGGTCATCCTCCACTCTCATGGCCTTGATCCGGATGGACTTCGGTCGTGCTACAGCGTCGGTACGGTCGTCCCAATGCTCGATCTGGTAGCCGGCCTTCGTGCCGTCGTCTTCGTTCTGGACGACTGTCTTCTTGCTGGTGCCCTTCTTCGATAGGAAGCCGAGGCTTCGTAGCTTGTCGCCGTAGGCGGTCACGAGAGTGCGACCTGACCTGTTCTGACCGTGCCGTCGGCCTGCTTCGCCTTGATCATGAACTTCGCTGCGCCGTTGGTCTGGTCGAACCAGAAGACGCATTCCCCTGCAGCTATGTCCCCATCGGCAGGAGCGGTGTGGGCCTTCGTGGAGAACTTCCCGTCACCCCAGACGCGGTACTCACCACCGTTGTAATCGGGAGCCGCGACGACGTTTATCGCGTCGGTGGTCTCATCCCACGGACCGAGCGCGAGGGCACAATCACCCGGGCCGGGAGAGTTCACATAGACAGCTACCCCGGTACCCGCAACTTTCGCATTCAGCACTGCGGACTTACCCTGTTGGGCGATCACCAACAGGTTCCCTGCGCCCACAGTGGCTCCATCCGCATTCGTAATGACACGGCCAGACACATCCACGGAGAATCGCGCAGGCCCCCCTGGTTCGTAAACCACGATCCCGCCTGAGTCGAGGTGGACAAGGACGTTATCGTCTTCATCCCGAGTTTCAACGAGCGCGGTGCCTTCGGCGGCTGACCCAACCGCACCACGCACCACGATTCCAGGAGTGGAGATGTCTGGTCCAACGACGGTCAACGGTACGAACGTCGGGTCGGCTTCTGCCGTGACATTCCCGTTCCCGCCGTCGGTCCATTGTTCAGGTAGTCCCGAACCTCCAGGTCCCGACCCTGCCGCTAACGCGGGATGGAGGGCGGTCTCAAGGTCATCGAGGGCCGTCGTGGCTGCGGCGTAGTCGCCGTGGTTGATGAGCTTCTGGATCGAGCGAGCGGTAGCGCGATGCGCCGTTGTGCCGGCGTCCAGCTCGGTGAGGCGTGCGAGGAGGTCTTCTCTCTGGCTCACATGACCTCCTGGATCGGGTCGCCCGGATGGGCCTTGTGGGCCGCGCGTTTCGCGTTCCACTTCGAGAAGTAAGACTCGCCGGCGGTCTCCGTGACCCGACCGTTCCCGGCCTTGCGGCGCCAGCGCCAGCGTTTCAGCAAGCCCTTATCGCGGAAGACCTCGAGTTTGTAGGCCACGGCAAAGCCCTCCAGCTTGGGTCATTGTGGACACCAAACGCTGTCGCGTCAAGCGACTACGAGGCTGCTCCTACCAGGGGTGGTGTCCAGGCGCCCTCGGTGACCACCACCCGCTGTACGGCGAAGGCGTGGCTGCACCGACCGACGGCCGGGCAGGTGCAGTCCCAGCGGGAACCGTTGAAGCTCACGGTGTAGAACGCGGCGGAGTCGCCTCGGACGATGGCGGTGACACCCGAGGGGTCGATCCGAAGGACAGACGCTGGGCCTTCCTCGCGTAGTTCTCCCGCATCGTGTCTCACGGAAGAAACGATACACCACGTTAGGCCGTGTCGAGGAGCCTCCTCAGCCACTTGCGCTCTTCCTCCCGTTCGAAGACTCGACGAGCATGGGCCACGATCAGGCCTATGGGACGCGGCTCTCCGGTCCGGTGGCGGTAGGTCCAGCAGGTACGGCACTCACCTTTGACGAGGCGCCGAGCACCGGCACCGCAGTTGCTACAAGTCTTGCAGGTGGTGCAGAGGGTCATGCCGTCCTCTTCCTGGTCATCGGCGGCTCGATTGGCGTCCGTCCCAGGTTCCAAGCCGACGTGTTCCGCTTGCGCTTCGGGACGGCTTCGGTGCATCCGCAGGCTCGTTCTCCGCGTCCCGGATGATGACAGACGTGACAGGTCCAGCAGTGGGAGTACCAATCGTGGCCGCAGGACTCACACATCGGACTTCCCTTGCCGCACGATGATTTCGGCCACGAGTTTCAGAGCTTCCTCCCGAGCAAATCCGCCTTCAATCAGAGACAGATACATCTCGTGTATCCCGGCCGCCGACTCCGCCAACGGTGCCATCGGCTCTACAGGTTCGTCGTTCACGACGACCCGAACCCTTCGCCACGTTCCTGCCGCTTCCTCTTGGCTTCGCGGGACGCTTCGAGCTCGTCCGGCATCAGCATGGAGGACTTAGCTGCGAACTTCTCTTCGGGACCGGAACCTCCGACGAAGGCAGCCGCGAAGTCCTCGAGGATCTTCCGCTGCGCGAGCATGGTGTCCAAGGCGTCGCGGACCTTGACGAGCCGGCGCTCCACGTCGCGGCGCCGTTGCTCGCGCACGCCTTCCGGATCCACCGCGCCGTCTTTGATATCCACCTCGGAGCGGCTGACGGCGAACTCGCCCGTGGGATCGGAGGCGTAGGTCCGCATCGTCTTCGCGGTGTCCCGGACCCGTCTGGAGCTCACGATCCCGGCGACCCACTTGTATTCGCAGACGAGGCAGCGGCGGTTCGGCTGGCCGGTGTGGAGGTTCGGCATCTCGCAGTAGTTCAGGTGCGGCGCGTGGCCCTTCAGGTTGTTCATCGGACACGGCGGGTTGTGCTGGAGCATCTCGACGGCCTGGGACGCGAGTTGTCGATCACGTGAGGGGTCGGAGCCGTCACTTCGTCCCCTGTCGTTTGCGCGCCTCATAGCGGCGGACGTATTCACGACTGCATGTGCGACATCTCCGCCTACCCGATCCGGGTATGTAGACCAGTTCATGCCCATTGATGCAGTGAGTTTGGCGAGCGCGCTGAGCACCGAGCCCGACGCCCCGTAGGATGTTTTCTCTTTGCGTGACGGCTTCTAGGTGAGACGGGTTGACGCACGACGGATTACGGCAGAGATGATCGAGCTGCAACCCCTCGGGAATCGGACCTCGATGTAGTTCATAGCTGAACCGGTGAGCCCTAACGTTGCGGCTTCCGTCCCAGAACTGACCGTAGCCGTTCTCATATTTCGCAACCGTCCAGACCCAGCAGCCCCCACCCGATGCGGGGGCCTGCACCTTCGTCCAGAAACGCTCGGCGCTAGTCCGCATGCAACTCCCCCGGTTGTTGGGCTAAGGGTGGATCGATAGGAGACAGGGCTTCGTGCAGTTTGCGGGCAAGCTCGTAAGTCTCCGGCCCAGGAGTTGCAGAAACCTCGGTGACGATGCTCGCCCACGTCGCCGGATTGAACACCAACGCCGTATCCACGACGTTCGTTACCGTGCTGACGTGCGTGAGCAGAACGTCGCCGTTCTCTGCTCTCTTGAACCACCAACCGTGACTGGAATGGAAACCCTCGGGTTCGTTCATTGGGGGCGGATCGAGCCACCCTGGGTTTGAGTGGAGGGCGGAACGAAGGTCCTTCAGTTGTTGCTCGGCTTGGGTAAGTTTCTCGACGACTTCGTTGTAGAGCTTGCCGAACCGAAGGTTGGTATCGAGCTTCGCAAGCAGCGCCCTGACAGCCTCGAACTCCCCCCACACCACGTCCGGCACATATTGGCCAGCGATGTAATGCCGCCCACGTGCGTCAGTAAACGTATCGGTGGTCTCTTTGCTTTGACCGTCTGTCATCGCTCCTCCTCATAGATATGCACGAACGGCACATCGCCAGCCCAGCCGTACTCTCCGTCCTCGGTGAAGAAGTACCTTGACATCAGGGTTTCGGACAGGACCGCTCGGTGCTTCACGATCACGAGAACACCGACATTCTCTACAGAGGGGCGGCACCAGCACGACGTGTGCTCTTGGTGGGGTTCGGGCCTCATGCGGACGTGTGCCCGCGACTCGTTGCCGAAGTCGCCGACCCCTCCTCCACGTCTAGGTGGGCACGTAAGACGTTCGCCAGTTCTTCTAGCCACAGGTCCTTGCCGTGACGCTCTAACTGCCCGAGGGCGTACCCCAGCGTCCTTCTCAGCCGTTCATTGTCCGCACGCAACGTCGGTGTATCGAGGATCGGGTAGTAACCATGGTCATAGTCCGCGTTGCGTGTGCGCTTATGGTTGCCGCTCATCGGTCTTCCTTCCATCGTAGGTACATCACTTTCAAGCTTGGAAACATCCAGAACAGAACTCTCATCGTTCTTCCCTTTCGTCGAACGCCGCCAGCGCGGCGTCGTAGTCCATGGTTGCTTGCTCATGAAGCGTCACGGTCAAACTCCGCGACAGCTCAACCACGGATCTCAGCCTCTCGTTCTCTTCGGTGAGGGAGCGGAGTTGGGATTCGATACGACGGAACGCCTCTTCTCCTTCGTGGCTCAGACCCGGACGCTCGGGGAACTGGATGTTCTGCCACACTTTGTCGAGGTCTTCTTCCGTAGTCATTCCCACTCCATAGGACGAGCCGGATGCTCAAGGGCTTCACCGACGAGGCGGCCGGCTGGGATCAGGGCGTAGCCATCCCAGCGTCGTTCGAGTAGCACCGCGAGGCCGGCCGTCCATACCTCGACGAGCTTTTCAGGCTTCATCCCCACTCCCATGCTTCTAGGAAAAGGGTCATAGTTCTTGAACTTGAACGTTCGTTGTGTCGTTCGTCCAGCCCGCCTTCGTGCGATGACCGGGGTTAGCATGGCCGTAGAGGTTTACGCGCCACGGACCCTTGGTGCCCACCACGTCGAGTAACGCAGCCGCAGCACCCGCCGCAGCGGCAACCTGCTCGCGCATCTCTTCGATGCCTTCACCTGTGTAAGACGCGAAGAACTCTTCGGCCTTCGCCTGACTGGCGACGAGAATCTCCGTCACGTCCTTTGAGCCCACTTCGATGCTGATGCTCCAACTCATCTTCCTTTTCCTTTCTGCTCGTCGGTGCCCTACTTGTGGAATACCGTCATTTCACAGTCCCCTCACTTCGGCCAACTTCGATGAGGCGGTCCAGCAAGGAGAACGCGGAGGTCCTCTCGTTGGGTCATCGTTGCGGCTCCGTGCGAATCAAGTCCCAATGGCTGAACGGGCCATCACCCTCATGGGCGTAGCCATAGAGCGCGTGCGAACCCCTATCCGGCGAGAAGCGGAGCATCCCGTCCCCAGAGCTGATGTAGTCGGGATCGCCTAGCTCGATGAGGTCGTGGGAGACACCGCAATGCTGCGGCCATGGCTTCTCCTCCGCGATCACCAGCGCGATTCCATCCGGCGTCACCACCCGATAGAACGTCGGTGCTTCACCGATCGCGCTCATCTAGTTCCCTTCGTCGCTTCTAGGAAGAGGGTGGGGGTCATGGGTTCTTCACTTCACAGATGAACACGTCCGCGAGAACAAGCGGGGCCTTACACTTCCATGAGTGGTAGCGCGAGTCGCCGTCGCGGTATGGCGGCTTCGTCAAGAGCCGTTCACAGTCGGGGCAGTACCAACGCCGCAGCTTCACGGCTGCTCCTGCTCGTACCTCGCTCACTTACAACTCCTCACTTCGGGTGGGGGGGGCGGTCGCAGGTATTCGCGAGTGGGTGTCACCGAGCGGTCGATGAAGAGACGGGGGTTCCATTCGAGCGTCAGTCCGAGAGCGCGAGCACGCTTGTCGAAGCACAGGGGGCAGCACAGCCCACATGAATAGGGCGGCTGGTAAGGCACATCCACGATCCGAGCGAATAGCTCACCATCGGGACACCACCACAGCGCGTTGTCGTAACGCCGCCCGCAGAAGTCGCACAGCTCGCCGTCGTAGAAGGCGTGCCAGAGCGAGCGCAACTTGCCAGCGAAGGTCCGAGCGAGTGTTGCATTTCGCCAGATGTTCTTCGCTCCTGCCACGGTGAAGAGCCTGTATCGGTCGCCCGTGTAACCGCTCGTCAGCAGGTTCATCTACGGACCTTTCATCTCTTGAACTAAGGGTGGATCGATAGGAGAGAGGGCTTGACGGGCCTCTTCACGCGAACCCCAGCAGCCGTCTTCTTCGATGATGGCTCTCAGCCGCTCGTTCTCTTCGGTGAGGGAGGAGAGTTGGAATTCGAGCTCGGCCATCTGTCCCCACTCGCTTAGAGAGTCAGAGCGTTCATCGAGAAGCCCGCGAATCGTCGCTGCGGCCGAGTGCTCCCCGTCCCGTTCGCAGATGTCCGCAATCGTTGCCGCATCCTTGGCGTATTGGTCGCTCATTTACTCACCCACTCCATAGGACGAGAGGTCATGGCTTCTCACCGAGGAGCCGCATCAACTCCGGGTCTACGGTTTGCGGGTCAGGGCCGCGGTTCTCGGTTTCATCGAAGAGCGTCGCGCCATCGGTCGAGCTGCCCTGGTCGAAGTTGCTGATACGCACGACCTCGCCATCAACCGACATCACCGTCAACGAGCCGGGGCAGTTACGAGCGAGCCACGCGGCTTGCTTCGGTGACACGATCACCCACACATCAGCGCCGCGCCCTCCGCTCTGACCATTCGCTGAATGAC
>Ga0193694_1000046_pt1 | contig 12983 bp, 21 predicted proteins | sample L3s1metaG_FD_160567 | JGI IMG/M metagenome (GOLD analysis project Ga0193694, IMG submission 160567) | Soil microbial communities from a riparian zone of the East river system, Colorado, United States - L3s1 | ecosystem: Environmental > Terrestrial > Soil > Riparian zone | place: USA: East River... | reverse complement strand
TCTTGCTGTTCTTTGATCCAGACTTGGGCGTCGACGGCTGAGGCTCGATCCATCCACTTGTGATTCATGTGCCAGATCTTCACGGATCCGACATGATAGCCGAGAAGCGTGGCCACACGCTCCGGAGATCTCTGTTTGCCTTTGAGTGAAACAAAACAAAGAAAGCCTTGATATGCGTCGTTCGTCTCATCCGGACTTTGAGCGATCGCTATATTAAGGCTTTTCCAATATTCGGTGTAATGCTGATCGGCCATGCTCGTAAGATAAGACGAAACGGCCTAGAATTTCAAGCCTCAGTTGTCCTGACGAGCAACGAGAGCGTGAATTTCAGCTTCCCTGGCTTTCCAATTCTTGATCTGATCTTCCTTTGCGTGACGTATGGCGCTGGCGTGTCCGGCACAGATCCAGGCGAAAGTTACCTTAGTAAATCCAAGCTCCATCGACGTTGCGAAATTCTCTGTCGGAAAGACTACTTTCTCGGACGCAACCTGCAGACATTGCTTTTTTTTCTTCTGATAAGCGTATTTGCTTTCCGTGTAAAAAGGGCATCGGCTCATGATTCGTTCTCCTCGATAATGCCATCCAATTCTTCAAAGCTGTTCTCATCTCGGAAAGGTAGATCGGTCTGTAGCAAACATGGCTGAATGCCTTTGCCCCAGACGCGCATGTAGATCGTTTTGGTTTTCCGCATGATCTCCAGATCCTCATCGGTCACTTCCCATGCTGTGACGATCCAATTCTCACCGACGAATGCCGGAAGATCGAGGCAGCCCTCGGCCTGGAATGTCGTGTTCTGTTCCGGAAAAGTTTTCGGTATCATGGTTTCCACACTCCTGCGACTGAGATCACTTCAAAATATGCCGACAGCTCGGTCACTCCGTTCTTTCTCGGATTCAAGATCTTGCCGTCATCCAGCATGACAACACCGTGGTAATGCGGAGCGTTGGCAAAATCCCGAACGCAAACGAGATGTACCGGAGCGAATGGCTGTTTCAAATGCAGATGCCCCTCAGCCGGATTGCTACTGCAATGAACGCGACGATAGATCACCGTATATCCGTAAGCCGAGAGATAGTCCCAAGCCACTCCCTCGGTAATTCCATCGTTTTCAAAACCACCGTAGAACTCGGCCTTGACTTCCTGATAGCTCACTCCACGGATCATAGCGAGACACGCGATCATGCATCCCGCCGGATCCTCTTGGATGATGTGTTCGATCGGTTGGAAAAATTCTTCGCTCATATTTTTGCTGTGACGATGAAGCCCTCGTCGGTTAGTTCTTGCATGATCTGTGCGACATTGGTTTTCAAAACCATCTCGGTCACTGGCTGACCGTTGAGCATCCAAATAGCCGTCAATTCGGATGTCACTATATCGCCATCCATCTTCGGCGGCGAGATGCTCGTATGAAAGTAAAATCCACGTTTCTTGAGACGTTCGAAAGTCTCTTTCACCATTGGATTAGTTTCATCCGAGATGACGATAGTAGATTCCGGCATTACTTCCTCTCGATGGCTTGGATCAACGCAAGCGCGGCTATCACGATCAAAGCTGGTAGAAAATTCAAAGTGATACTTTCGGTATCGTTTTTCAGCAAGCGGTCTGTACTGATCGCAATCTGGATCGCGTAGTAAAGACACCCGAACAAAACCATTACTAATTTCCAATTTATCGGTTTCATAATTTTTTGACCTCCAGATCCGGATAGAGATTGCTCATCCGTTCCAGTATTAGTGCACAGTAGTTTGGTGAGATCTCGACGGCCATGCACTTTCGATCCGTCTCTTGACATGCCACCATTGTTGTTCCTGACCCCGCAAACGGATCGAACACTACGTCTCCTGGCTGAGTGTAGGTATTGATAAAAAACTACGGCAGAGCCACAGGAAACACCGCGGGATGTCCCTGAGTGTGCAAGCCTCTGGCGAGCTCAGGATAAAGCCTAACGACAGAATCCGGAACCTTGTGGCTCTGACCGAGAGTATCGAGCGAATTAAGACCTTGCTTCATCGATCCGTCCGGCCGCCGGACTGACCATTCTTTCGGTCCTCGCAATCGCCCTTCCTCGGAAGTCTCGATCCACTTGTTCGCAGCACCTTTGCCGACTTTGAAGTGAAAGAAAAACTCGTGCGAACGAGCCAATCGACCATGCGTTTCTCCAGCCGCACCTCGGAGCTTGTCCCAAACGTAGAAGCCGTAATCGTATCGCTGTTTCTCGTAGCAATGAGCCAGCCAATCGTTCCAATACCACTTCACGCGGCCATTCTCATAGACCGGTCCGAGATTGATGATGATGTCGGCTGGATCTCCGGCGAGGCCGAACATCGTCTCGGTCACTTTGTCCATCATCGAAGTCCAATCGATGTCTTTCAATTCATAGGATCGCTGAGAATCGTAAGGCGGCGATGTGAACACGAGCCGAGCTGAGTTATAAGCAAAAGGCTCACTCGCATCGGCACAGCGAAGCATCTGCTGGCCGAGCTGCCAAAGATCGCCTTTTTTGACTTTCCATTTACGCTGCAATCGTTTCAGCAATTGCTCGGATGTCTCGGCATCCTTTTCTTCCTCTTTGTTGCCGCCGTCCGGAGTCCGAAGCTCTTGGACATCGGCATTGAACTTGGCCAATCGACGGATGTGTTCGATCTCGCTCTCGGCATAGCCGGTGAGTGTGAATGCATCCGGATTCGTCGCCACGAGATTCTTGAGAAACTTGATGGCACGAGCTGGATCGATACCGCCGCGCTCACTCGACTTGTTAAGCCTGGCTGCGAGGATCGCTTCACGAGACGGATCTATATCGAGTCCGTGAACGATCGGGGCAAACCATTTACGCTTATCGCCAACTAGCCTCTGCTCAACCTCGTTACCGTTACTGCCAAACCATTTTTCTACGATGCCGAACGGAACATCCTCACCGATGTCGAACATCTCTCTCAAGCACTCGAGACGGCCATTGCCGAAGATGTCGTGACCGGTCCGCATATTGATCCCGATCGGCTCAACGAAGCCGAACTCACGGATCGAGGCTTTTATATCTTCCTTGTCGTGAGCCTTGATGTTGTCCGGCAGATAATTGATGGTAAAAATGTCGGCGTACTTTGTGGAAAGTACGCCTTCGATTCCGTCTGTGCTGGTCAGCACTTTGAGTTTGGTTTTCTTCTCAGCCATTGTCGTTAACTTCGCTTCTCAGGTTTCTTGCCACTCCATCGCTTCCGGTGCGGAACACTGTTGACGGCTTTTACTTTTTCTTCGAGATCCTCGATCACCGGAGCTTGACCGGACCACATTTGAATGACAGCGATCGAATGCTTGCAGCTCTTGAGAGTTTTGAAGCTCTCACCTGTCGCTAGGATCTTGCCGTTTCGGGCAAGAAAGCGCCAGCGAAACTCTCCACTGGATTTGTAGATAACGAAATGCGGAACTTTCGGTTTTTTGTCGGCCATGATTGTCTCCTTTAGCAGTAAGCCAGAATCAGGATCCCGATCACAATGACCAGGCAGAGTATTGCGGCATCAAGACTTTTTCTGTGCATCGGCGTTGATCCTTTCCTCGACACGAGCGATGAAGCTCCGGACGGTCTGATCGACATCGGCTATATCTTCCAGATCTTCCAGATCATCGAGATCGATTTCCCATTCTTCCTCGCATCGGATGATCAGCTCGATGTAATCCAGCGAGTCGACGCCAAGATCATGCACGAGATGAGCGTTGTCGGTCACGTTCTCGATGTCCGTGGACATCTCATCGGCAATCAATTCTCGGATTCGCTGATCTATCGGCTGCTCAGGTATTTTTGTCACATCGGTTCTTAGTAACATTCAGATCTCCTTTTTCGTGGTGTAACGCTCGGTGATATGTAAGTTTCAGTGGTATTCCCGTACCTCGAACCCATATCACCGAGCGAACGGCTGGTTCATTACTCCGAACCGTTCTTTTTGCCGTTAGCCTTTTCGACTTCGTTAACGGCCTTTGTCTTGAACTTCGGCTCTCCGGTCGGGATGTCCACGATCAGCTCGACGCCGCCGCCTTTGTAGCTCCATGTGCCGGAGCCTTCCTCATCCTCACGGAAATGCTCTTTGTATTTGTTGAACAGGACGATCCCCTCGGATGCCTGTTTGCCGAGCGTATCGGTCAGCTCCTTGTGAGCCGCTTTCGTTTCGAGATGGCGCTTGCCGAGATCGATCAAAGGCTTCACGACCTTTGCTTCCATCCCGGGCAAATACTTCCGGTTTGTGCCATCGACTGTGGTATCGATCGTCTCGACATCCGGATCCGCGGCCTTGCCGTTCGCTTTTTTACCGCCGGCCGTTTTTACTTCCGGTGCTGGTTTCGGTTTCGGCTCTGCTTTCTTTTTTGAAGATGCTTTCTTAGGCATCTCTACGACATTTCCCATATCAGTCTCCTTTGTGTTGAATTTCATTCACATCCTCGCTTCAAATTAGTCCCATCCGCCCTTGATCGTTCCCAATGCCCGAAATCCCTCGCGTATTTCTTCCGGCTTCTCATCCGGCAGCGTCTCGGTGATCACAGATCCGCGCTTCCGATGCGGCACAGCCGTCAGAGCTGGATCTTGAAGTTTGTCCTGGATCTCTTTCGGTCCGAGCTTCCGAAGATGATTGATCAGCCGAGGCCACACGCGCTTAACGTCGAAGCTGAACTGAGCCTTAGATCCGGTGTACGACTTGAAAAAGTCGATCCCTTCAGCCCATTTCTTGCTCTTTCGCTTGTCATACCATGTCTGCTTGTCGATCCGGACACCGAATCGCTCGAACAGCTCGTCGTTGATCTCTGTCGTGGTCATCAGGTGAGCTTTGCCGAGGATCTCGGCATTCTCGGCCATATACTGCCGGATCGCTGGCTCAACGACAGAAAAAGGATCGATAGACAGCCGGATGCAGAGCTTCCGGAACCGCCGGATGGCCTGTTCCTGATCGCGGCTGACGTAGAATCGCCAGTTATACGGTTTTATTTTTTCCTCTGCCATCCAAATCCAACCTTTTTCGTAGGAACACCATATCTTACTTCCGACTCAGATGTCAAGCCTTTTCCGATCCCACAAAAAATCGGCTGACCGGAAGCAATAAAACCGATCAGCCGAATTAAGTGAAGGATATAACCGAATGCACTAACCTAACATCAAGAAAAACCGCGTCCAACCAAGGAGTCGTAAACCAACGTTTCAAAAACAAGCCAAAACCATAAGCAAGCACAGATTACTGCCGATCCTGAGCGTTGTCAAGCGTTTTTTCTAGTCACCTTAGTCCGAGCCGCCATTGCGATTCGGATACCACCTCATCACCAATGCCAGGATGCCAAGCAATACGAAAATGCCGATCACGAAATACTTCATTGCTCACCCTCCCGCGGCACAGCCACGAGCCGGACCACAGCCTGTCCGACACGACGATGACTGCCAGAGCTGGATGTCACCGCACACACACCGCCAATCAGATCCCAATTCGACGCCAGGCGCTCATTCACCAAACGAACAAGCTCAACGACATCCTCAGCCACAACCACATCGTATTCAAACATGCCAGACGGCTTTACCTTGCTCATCAAACACCTCCAGCGAGAACACTCGCTTTCTCCGGTACCGCCGCCGGATCGTCATCAGCCACAACGATCGTGTGAAACCGCACCTTGAGCTTGTCCCCCAAATAAGACTGACCATCAGCCAAATATCCAGCTCCACACTCCGAACACTTCCATTCCTTTTGCATCGAGGACCTCTCATCCGCCGGACGATACCGAGCAAACGATCCAACATGCCCACACCCCTTGCATGCGTAATGAGGCTCTTTCTCAACATGCGTCCCCTCAGGCCGTGTCGTCGACGCCCCCGGCTGCGACTCAGACCGGATCTCGTAAAACATGAACGGTAAGTGCTCTATCGAAGCCTCAACCTCGCCCCTCAATAACCGAGAACAATACCAAGCCCCTCGCATCCCAATCCCATCCGGATACGCCAAGCCAGCCCCACACCCACACCGCGCCCGCTCAGCATACGATAACTCCATGTCCGTGAAAGCCTCGCCATCTCCACGATGGATCGCATCCAGCCGAGCCGACGTTTTCTTCTCATCCTCAACACAATGCACATGAAACGCTTCACGAGCCGCATTCTGCCCAGAATCCCGAACCTCAGCCTCATCGATCGCATCCAGTAACTCAATCTCTCTCTTGCCCATCCATTCAGCCCTCCTCCGGCCTCAATATCCATTATACGCAGATCCGAGCCATCTCCATCCGGTCTGGCCAGCCTTTCGCTCGAAATACTTTTTTCAGAAATTTTTTTTCAGAGTTGTCTGGGCGCTAACCACCACACCAAATGGTATACGGCTGTTTTTTTTGTTGAACGTTTTCGGGACCGGTTAAACGGCATGACGATCTGAGGCCGAGCATGTTAGACGGCATCTAACACAGCCGATCAGATGCCGGATGCCTTGCGGCTGACATCGAGCGCGGATGATCTCGGATGAGAGGCTGAGAGCATGCGGATGAGCTGAGGCTGAGCATAGAGGCTTTCGGATCAGCTCGACAGCTCACAGGCTCTCGGATGAGCCGAGCAAGGTATTCTCGCAGCGTGTTAGCTGGCTTGTATCCATAGCGTGAGGCATTGGCATTTCGATCAGTGTTTATCGGCATGCTAGAAAACGGCTCATTGGATCAGATCAGGCTTGATTCGAGGCTTCGAAGCCAGCCGGATGACGAACGGATGTGAGGCTGAGCGAACATTCGAGGCCATGCGATCACAGCCGGATCACAGAAAACATCACATTCCAGGCTGACAGCTCCACAATATGAGGCAATAAAACATTGGCTTTCGTGAAAAGGCTTTTCGATATAGCAAAGGATGCTTATCTATATCGAAAGGCTTGCGTCATGACATCGAAAAAGAATCTTTTCTATATCGAAAAGGCTCGTTTCTGGCGCATAAGAGGATTATCAAAGATAAGAAATTAAAAGAAAGAAAGAGTAATAGAACATAAGCAAACAAAGGCTTTGAATGAATGAGGCTGAGAATAACTCTTACTTATGAAAATAAGTGATTGACATCCGCAAATGATCCACGTTATATTAGCCTTGCTTTCGAGCAAGCCTGATTGAAAACGCGAATAAGAGCCGTAATGATAGATACCGCATGCGGCATAAGGTTAGATCGAGGCAAACACGAAAAAGGTTATTAGAGCTGGTAAATCAAAAAACACTAGCAAATTGAAAAGTAAACGAGAATTTGGTGCAAGCGTATTCTCGGATCACATCTGGAAAGGATGAGACTAGCAAAGGCTTTCAATCCATAGGCTGAGAGGCAACGGATTAAGGCTGTTAGCTGTGATCGAAATAAAACGCGAGATATTTGAAAAAGGATGAGCATTGATTAGCTTATTCGGAAAATGGTTAAAAGGCTTTGAGGCTGTATGGATTTACGGCTTTGAATTAAACAAAGGCTTTGAAACGTGACAGCCGAAAGAGTGAAATATGTGAATAACGTGAGCTGTTAAGGTTTGGATGCGATCCGGCTTTGATTGGCTCATATAAAATCTGCGAATAGTAAAAAGGCAATGGTAAGAGCCGATCCGTAAAAGGTTACGGTTTAGCTGGCGCGATAAGCGCATCAAATTCAGCAAAAAGATAACATTTCGAATAGTGCCGATCCGAGAAAACCTATAAGGATCAAAAGAGCCGTAATTCGAAAGGCTGACAGCAAACAGTTAAGCATCCGAGAAAAACAGAGCGATAATGTAAGCGCTCAATAGCGATTAAAACCAAATAGGCTTGTTATGAGGCCTCGAATTGTATTCGAGGATGTAACACGCTGGCAGAAAGAGAAAAGACGTTAGAACAAACAGAAACAAGCGGTATCAGCCAATGATTAGACGGCTGAATATGAATGAGCTAATCAAACAAAGATTGGATTTATTGAAAGTGAGAGGCTGACAGACCGAGAATTACGCGGATCAAAGGCGCAAGCCGAGTAAATTAGTAAGCCGTAAAGCATGAACATGTTCAGCCTTTCAATTGAGTAAATCGGATCAGCTCGACAAGCGCTAGCATGACCGTTGCTCAGATCAAAGCCGAAAGGCGGGTAAATAAACTTCTAAAAGTGAGGATCAAACCAAATGTTCTATGAATTCAATATTTCAAAAGAGATCACGGATTTTGCTAATTCGCTCGGCCTCGGCGCTATATCCACGGGCGGTAACTGCGATTATATTTTTAATTCGCTGGAAAATGCCGATCTAGTTTTATGCTCTGTCGAGGATCACGGATCAACGCCAAGTGATTTAGATCAGCCAGCCGTGGTAACAGTTAATCGCACGGATGCCGAATATACTTGGATCATTTATGCTCAGCTCACGTTTTCAACGGCGCGAAAAGCAATGCAATTTATGGCCTCTGTAGAGAATGCCAGCGCCGAGATGCTCGGCGGATCATTCGACGATCCGAACAGCGCGAGGCTTGCGGCTAAATTCGGATCAGCCGAGGCCGAGGCCGAAAAGATGCCGGATGCGATCACGCGCCAGCCGTCAAAACGTAATACTCTTTCGGCTCTACAAATGGCGTTGGATATTGTGCAAGCCACGCGCCGAGAAAAGGCATTCGGGATTAACAACGTGATCTATTCGAAGCTAAACCGGATTGCAAGCCATATTGAAAAGCAATTCGAGGCCGTATTGCTCGAATTAGAGCAAGCCTAAACTGAGATCAAAGCCGAGGCTGTTAGATACCATCTAACAGCCTCTTTCTATTAGCTAACAAACTTAGAAAAGTGAGGATAAAAACATGTCAGATAAAAAGAAAATTGCGATTTATGAAATTGGCGCGGCATTGCAAGCGCGGATCAATTGCGAGGCATCCGGCAATAAAGATTGGTTGGATAAGCATACAGAGCGAATCGAGCGAATCGTTGCAGATCATTTTCCGACAGGCTCAGGCTTCGACTCCGGCACAACGTTTAATTTCGAAGCCAGCCAGCCGGATAAGCTCGTGTTCAATACATCATTTCATCACATGCAAGAGGGCATGTATGACGGCTGGACCGATCATGCCGTTACAATTTGGCCATCATTCGCGCTCGGCATCGAAATAAAGATTTCGGGCAAAGATCGAAACGGTATTAAGGATTACATTGCTGATGCCTTTCATACGGCTGCAATGGCCGAGATAACAGAGCCGAGCGCTGAGCCTGTAAAGCTCAGCCTGGCATCCGTCGAAAACATGCTCGGGAACAACGGCAAACAGGTGCCAAATCAATTTCGAATCATTACGGATGATGGCGTTTACTTTCAATCTTACAGATCAGTTATCGCTTACAAAGAGCGATCATCTGGCAAGGTTTATTTAGACGCGGAAAAATGGGATTACTCGCAAACGACAGGAAAATACAGAAACGATTTTCTGCGAGAAAAGAGAGCCGACACAGAACGGAAAATCAAATCTGGCGAATACACTCTCACAAACTTAAATTGATCCGGCTGGCGGATCTCGGCTGGCCTCGGATCTCCGAGGCCGTTTACTTTTACAAAACAACGGAGGCAAACGACAAAATGGCAAACGATACAAACAAAATCACGCTAGAAGTAAAGATCAAAGAGCAAACGCGCAAGGTTACAATCGAGGCATCCGGCGACGCCGAAATTGAGGCATATATAAACGGATGCCTCGATGCAAACATACATCCGCAATCGGATCAAATCGAATTCCTTTCGCCACAGGGCGAACACTCCGGCCTCGATGCCTTAGACTGCGAGATCGTACAGGCCGCAAACGGCCAAAATACAAATGCGATCAGCCTGGAATTTATGAATGAAATAACAAGCATCTGGGCAAACGTGGAATTCTACAATTCCATTGGCGACGAGGATACACGAGAAATGATTGCGGCAATTGGCTGCGGCTCGGTCAATTTCTTTACAGGATACACGCCGCTCCAGCTCGTAAGGCTCGGCACAGAAATAAACCGTTGGCGCTCGGCTCACGGATCACTCGACAGAAACCGAAAGAGCGCGACGATAGAATTACGCGATTTGGCGGCGGCTCAGGCCGAGGCCGAGGCCGTAGAAAGCGCGGATGATCTAATGGCCGCGCTACAGGCTCAGGCTCATGCGCGAGAGTATGCTTGCGACGATCGAAATTGCGAACATTGCCGAGATAATAACTTGCGTTGTGGCGATTGCCAGCAACGAATCGGATACAAAGAGAGCAACGATACATATTTTCATCTGGACGATCCGGCTGATGGCTGTTTCTTGATTCCAGCCGTAATCAATTTTCCGATCACTCAGCCGACTGAAACAGGCTCAGGAAACGCCACGCGAGAAGTAATGGCGATCCTCACAAGCGGCATAAGCGGCTCGGATATGCTTATCGGCGCGGCTAAGAGCATCGAGCAATACAGCTCATTCTTACTCGACAACTCCGAACAGCCGGAAAACATCATCACAGCTCTGAGAAATAACTTGCGCGATATAGTCGGCTCGATCCGGCAGAACGCGCAATGGCTGGCCGATACTGAGGCGCTGGCGCTTACAAAGCCGATAGATGCCAATTGGAAAGTGCCGTTTCTTGAAATGCAAGAATCGACGCGGCTGGCTATGGAGTGCGCCGGAGTCGATCAGCATAAGCGAAAAGAGATTCTCGATACTGTCGAGGATTACATGTCGAATCACTTTGGCGACGATTAAGGCTCTTACAGCCTCTCAAAACATCGAAACCTAGTCATAGCATCCGACAGGCCGAAAAACGGCTCAGAACAGCTCTAATCAGCCGAAACGATCCTGTTATCGGCCTGTCAGCCAGCCAGAAACAACGGAGTGCATTATGAAACTATTTACACTTGGCCAAACTCTTACGCGGGATGATGTTTACGAACAGGCCGAGAGCCGAGATTTTGAAGTCGAGGATACGCGGATCACTGATACGTTTTACATTCTCGAAATTGGCGTACGCTGCGACGCTGGCGGCGGCGATCCGGCTGTGCTGTATCAGCTCGATTCCGAGGATGACGAAACATACACTGTTACATCCGATAATTGGCCGGATGAGCATGCCGATAAAATGCCGATCTATAACTTGAATTGCAATTGCCGGATGTCAGGACCGGCGCACAGGATCAGCATACACGGCACGTCGCCGGATTGGGATAAGGCTTTCTTTTGGGTAAAGGATGAGGATTAAAAAATGGCGCAAATTAAGATCATCAAAAAAGTGGCAATGGAACAAGCGCGAGAGGATCAGCAAAAGGCCGAGGCCGTCGAGCCGATCCAAAAATCTCGCGTGTCGGATTGGATCAACGATACACGCCTGGCAAATGAGGCAAGGCGCATGCGCGATCTAAAAGCATTTTACGGCTCGGCATTGGCCTGAGCATTGGAGCGAAAGATGGCGAATAAAATTACAATCATTTGTCCGAAATGCGGCTCGGATGATGTCGTTTGCGATGCTACAGCTCGTTGGAGTGTCGAGAATCAGTGCTGGGAACTATCCGGCACTTTCGACGATAAAACCTGTCAGCAATGCGAGTACGAGAATGACAGTTTTTCGGATAAGGATTTAGTTACAGGTGAGATCACGCCCGAGGATGGGATTTCTTACGAACCTATTCAGCAAACGCGATCCGAGCCGCGCGAAAGTATTCAGTGCGCGATGGATTTAAGCGACAAAGGCAAGGGATATTAAATTTACAGAAGTAAACGGAGCAAATTGTGGAAAAATTAGAAACATTACTCAAACTCGATACAGGCAACTTCGACACGCCGAAAAAGCTAAACCGATCCGATAAGCCGATACCGCGCTCTTTCGTCGATCAGATCGAGGCGGCCGAGATCAAAAGCGAGATGCTGGAAACGATCCAGCGATCCGGCTTTCCTGTTTTCAGATACAAAACCTGTCTTACAATTCACGGCCTTTTCGATTTGGAAAAGTTGCCGAGAATCGGCGGTTACAAAAACCTGATCCAAAACCAAAACGGCTCGTTGGAGATACTTCGGACGTAAAAAGAGGATCATGAAAGCTCTACACGCGGCCTCGGATTTCACAGGCCATATCGACAGCCGAGGCTTTTCGCTTTCGATGACAAAGAGCATACACAACCGAACCGAGTATGCCGAGCAATTGGCGCAATTCCAGCCGACGCTAGACCGGATCAAAAAGATCAATTTTTACGGCAAGGCTTCGATATGGCTCGGCAAAACTCTTTGGGGCGGTTACATCCTCGTTTTAGAAGTGATCCTAGACGCGATCAAAGAGCCGGACGTACATCCTTTCATCCTCGCAGCATCCGGCTTAGATGCCGGATCACTTCATGACAAGCTCATGCAAAAACAGGCCGAGGATGAGGCGCGTGAGGCCGAATACAAACGGACATCCGAGATCGACAAAGCGCGCCGAGCTGAGGCCGAGATAAGGCGCTCGGAGCTGGAAAAGCAATTGAGTGTAAACGGCAAAATGGTAATGGCCGTTGGATCACTCGGCGCTAAGGCTATTGCTCTCGGCGACCAAGTCGGTTTCCAGGCAATCAGGATCACGAAAAAAGGATCATTCGGACGTTTCGGATTTGAATTTACACGAGTGCCGACGCTCGATGCTCTTACAGGCGCTCGATGGCAGCCAGCTCGGACACAAAAAAAGCCGGATGAAATCGGCTCTTACTTCGCTGTGTGAGATACCGTCTTACACTCGAAAGCCGACAGGCTTAGGTTAGTTATTCGATAGGTAATCACTATGCATTTTTGCAACGGATGCGCCAAGTGATTACGGACTCGAGGCGCTCAGCCTGTCGGCATATTTTTACAGGACCAACGGAGGCAAAAATGGCTAACGAAATTACAAAACCAAATCCGCGGGTAGTGATCGAGATCACTGGCGGCTGTGTATCGGACATCTACACGGATCTTAATGATGTCGAGTTCGTCGTTGTCGATTGGGATAACATCAAAAACGGCGATGCCGAGGGCGGTGAACGGCCTTATGCTCTCGGC
>Ga0193694_1000045_pt1 | contig 13056 bp, 27 predicted proteins | sample L3s1metaG_FD_160567 | JGI IMG/M metagenome (GOLD analysis project Ga0193694, IMG submission 160567) | Soil microbial communities from a riparian zone of the East river system, Colorado, United States - L3s1 | ecosystem: Environmental > Terrestrial > Soil > Riparian zone | place: USA: East River... | reverse complement strand
ATAAAATTTATTGGATCGTTTAGCTTTGAATCCATTATTGTTTAAATCTCGTGCAATATTAAAAAAACCCATGCCCTGATACACATAGGAATTGAAAATTCGTTTTATCGTTTCCGCTTCTTCTTCATTAATGAATAGTTCGCCATCGATCAAATCATAGCCTAATAAGTGGGACATGCTTACTCTCTTTCCTGTCTTCGCTTTTTTAACTGATCCAAAAGTAACACGTTCACCAATTAATTCACGTTCGTTCTGAGCATTAGCTAGGCTTAGCGTGAAAAAATATTTACCCTGAGCTGTTGAAAGGTCATATCTTTCCATGATCGAAACAAAAGTAACGCCATTGTTGCTGAATAATTCCTCAATCATTTGCAAGCCATCTCTCGTTTTACGAGTCAATCTATCCAATCGCCATACAATCACAATATCTATCTGCTTATTTTTAATATCTGTTATCATCTCTTGTAAGGCAGGTCTGTTGGTGTTCTTAGCGGAGTAACCGCCGTCAACATATATTTTATGAAGCTCATGGTTAAAGTCCTTTACATAGCGCATACAGGCTTCTTGTTGGGCATCTAAAGAATATCCATACTTTTCTTGCTCATCTGTGCTTACTTAAACACGGGCGTATATCGCTGCCTTTAAGCCTTTTTTATACTGCTCCACCAAACCATCTCCTCTATGAAACACGGGTATATTTTGATATAATTATAGTATCTAAATAAATAAAAAGGAAGGTGCTAAATGAATAAAATTAATGTCAGTAAAGAAGAATTATTCCATCTTTATATCGAAAAAGGAATGACAGTAAAAGAGATGTGTTCCAAACTAAATATTAAATCAGATATTACGATTAGAAAGTATATGAAAGAATATGGAATCGAAAGAAGAAATGTCAACTATGAAAGAAGTTTAATAAAAAAAATTGGATTAGATATTTTGAAAGCAGAACTTCAAAAAAAATACTTAGAAGAAAAACAGAGCGCAATACAATTATCTAAACATTATGGTGTTTCACATAATATTATAAAAAGATATTTGGTTAAATTCGGAATACCTGTAAGAACAAAAAAACAAGCCATGGAATTATATTCTGGTCCAATTAATCATAAATGGAATGAAGGAGTCAGATTCCATTCCGAAGGATATAAACAAATACGTATTCCAGATCATCCTAATTGTGATGGATGCGGATTTGTGTATGAACACAGATATGTTATGGAACAGCATTTAGGAAGGTATTTAGAATCACATGAGCATATTCATCATATAAACGGTATTAAAACAGATAACAGAATTAAAAATTTACAGATTACTAATAATGTCGAGCATCAAACACTAGAAGCTGAAAAAAGAAGAAAAAAGCGTGATAAACATCAACTAAAAATGAAATTCAAAGACATAGGATAATTTCTATGTCATTTTTTATATTTTTAATCCTATTGAAATGGTAAAAAAATAGTCTTACAATGATACATAGGAACATTTGTTTTCCATCATCCAAAACAGAATGGGGAATGTTAAAGGTCAAAAGAAAAAAATATCATTGAAGAAATTAAAAAAATGTCAATAGAAGATAAAGAAAAAATGAATAGATCATTAAATGATGTATCAGAAGAATCATTCCGTGAATTCATACAATCAATCAATTTATTTCTCTCCGAGTAATGCTTTTATAAGATCGTCTACTATCTTCTTTTTATCATCCGGTAATCTATTGTAAGACTCATTAACTTCATTTTCAGCCTCTTTTTTCCAATCAATAATTCCTGCTAACTTTAATAAACTTGCATACGAATAGTTATAAGCCTTCGCCAATGCTCTCAAAGTGTCTGGATAAGGTTGTACTGGTGCTCCCGAACGTGGATCAATTCCCTTTTCAATAATACTCAAATAGTTATGACTTATCCCCGCCCTTCCTGCTACATCTCTAAGTGATTCTTTCCCTCTTAATTCTCTCAATAACTTTCCTAGTTCACTCATTAAATAATTCCTCCTGTCATCCTTACATTACATTATGTATTACAAAAATAAAATAAATTATGTTGATAATTGTGTAATTCATACTTGACACATTGTATTCAAAGTGTTACATTGTTATCAAGGAGGTGTAACACATGAAGAACAAACTTAAAGAGATCCGAACAGATATCGGAATGAGCATATCAGAACTTGCTAGACGATCTAATACAAGTAGACAAACAATCCATGCTATAGAAAGCGGTACACGCAAGAATATTAATGGATCTCTTATGTTTGCAATTGCAGATGCTTTAAAGCGTGACGAAAGAGAGATTTTTTTTAAACAAGATGTAACACATGAAGGACAATCCGCTTGAAAGGAGATGGAAAAATGAATATCACTTCTAAACTCAAATCCCACCACCACAAACTAGCCGAAATCAAGAACCGCATTGAAATCGCCAAAGAGAATGCAAAGAAAGAAAACAAGACTGCTTAACATTCTACCATAATTCGACAAAGAAAGGATGATAGAAATGGACTACCGCTGTGACTGCAACAGAAAAGCTGAATACCTAGTATTCGCAACGCTTGAACCGTTTTGCAAATTATGTATGGAAGATGCTATTGACTGTACAGAACAAACATTAGTAATGACTATAGACGGTTATGAGAGGAGAAAACATGAGCAAAAAATTAGTATCGTTGCCTAGAAATGTAGCGGAAGAAATCGAGTCATTAAAAAATGTAAATGTTGTAAATGAATTTTTATTAAATAGACAATATTTAGTTGATATTGAAGCGGATTACATTCTGGATTGGTTAGGTGAAAAACCGATTATAAACAGTTACATCTATTACAGAGCCATTACAGAAGGGTATGAAATTGAAGAAAAACCAGAAGATAAAATTAAACGAATGTATGACATGTACAAAACAGATCACCAAGAAACCATCCGAGATGTATTAGAAACTCTCAACATCAAAATAGAAGGTGTTAACCAATGAATGAACTATTAAACGCCATTAAAGAATTAGACGAAATCCTAGAATTCGATAGACCGCTTGAAAAGTTCGAATCAATATCTTACTCAGATCCTAGCGAGATTAACTTAGTATTTGCCAAACTACACAAACTGATAGGAGAGATGGAAAGTGAGCGAATTAAAACTATTCAAAGTATGGACGGAGTGTCGCCGGACGTTCGTTTGGTCATCCCACGGCTTAGATCAGCTATTCCGAGATTTAACCTTTCGTGGTTACCGAGCAATTAAAGTAGAGGATTATATCGAAGAGGACACCGTTGAAGCTTACTATAAATGGCTTAACAGTCAGAAGGAAAAGGATGTTGCAGCCTAAATGTTTAGCACCGTAGAAGACATTATAAACCATTACAAAAAGCAAAGGGAGGCTACACCAATGCGCCCACCATCAGAAGATGAAATGGGAGATTACGCCGAACAAGAAGCGATTGAAAGATTCCGCAAAGAACAATATAAAAAGCGTTCACGCAATGATGGATTACATCCATTACACCCAGATAAGGTTCATTTCGAAGATGAAATGTGTGAGAAGTGTTATAACGAATTACTGTTTTGCCAATGCAAATAATAGGAGGAATAAAGATGGAAAACAATAAAAAAGAAATTATCAAATGTTTAAAAAGCGTAATTAAAACGATTGAAACAGATGGTGCAGATAGATTAATTGTAATTATCGAAAATGATAAAGGAACGAACAGTGCATGGGTAAATATAGATTCTTATTCACTTGGTGGAATGTTTATGGAAACGTCTGTAAGAATGTCATTTGTAAAAGAAGAAAACGTTGTAGATGAGTTGGAGGAATCAAAATGAGCGAAGCCGACATTCTTGCTAAATATCGTTGGTATTCCAAATGTGTCATGGAATCGCCAATAGACAGCGATGAGCGCAAAGTATGGGTACATATTGTCAGAGACTTTGAAATGCTCATAAAAAAGACCGCCGAAGCAACGGCAGTCAGATAAAAAAGAAAATATTCAAATCGATTATAACAAATTAATAGGCGGTGTGCTAGATGAATACTAGTGTTATTCGCTATTTTCTTCTAAGAAATGACGGGAAACCCGTTAACATCCGTTACGAGCCTGTTAAAACATTAAATCAAGTTGCTAAATGGGGTACATATGAAGAGGCTGATTACTTCCTACGAGAAGGATATTACAAAGCCTTTAATCCCAATGATTACAGTATTCAAACCATGACAATCAAATATATGCAGGGAGAGATTGAGGATGTCGGATAACTACTTTTCAAAACTATATGCAATAAATGTCTCTGAACACGTTGAACAAAAAGGAAAGTTTAACTATCTCTCATGGGCATACGCAGTAAAGACGCTTAGGGAAGTTGATCCTACCGCAACATGGGAAATTATTCGATTCAATGGACTTCCTTTTTTGAAAACAGAATGTGGCTACTTTGTAGAGGTAGCAGTAACCGTCCAAGGTATTACCTTATCGCAAATACACCCAGTATTAAACAACAATAATGCACCAATTCCGCAACCTAATTCATTTCAAATTAACACTAGTATTCAAAGGGCATTAGTTAAAGCAATTGCGCTTCATGGATTGGGATTATACATTTACGCCGGAGAAGATTTGCCTAATGATGATCAAACGCCAACAACGCCTGTACAACAGCCTAAACAATCACAACCTAGTCCAAGTCAACCAACAGCACAAACGCCTGTTACAAGCCAATCTACAACGACTAGTGAACTAATAAGCGATGCACAAATAGGATTCTGCAAAAAGATTATGAAAGAAAAAGATATCAGCGGTGAATTGTATATCGAAATGATTAAAAAATATGGTGTAACTAGCACTAAAAGCTTAACGAAATCACAGGCTAGTAAATTCATTAAGGAACTACAGGATTATGTGCCAGATACAAAAGAGATTGAAATATCTGATGATGATCTTCCTTTCTAGCTCATTGAAAATTTAATAATTGGAGTGGTGACCATGAAAATATATCCATTTCATCTAAGAATGGCAGAACTTTATTTAAAAGGTAAAACGGAAACTTTGACCAAAAAAGAGATAAAAGAAATGTTTAAATGCCATGAAGCTAATGTTGATATGTGTTACAAAATTGGCAACTTATACGAGCTTTCTTATCAAGCATCTATGACGAATGACAGTGAATGGCTACACGACATTTGCAGACAGATACAGGCTATAGAACTTACTTAGGTTGAATAACATGGGCGGTCTAATCCGCCCCTAGGAGGTCTACCATGTTATGGTTCATCATCCCCTTATCCATCTATCTTGTAGCCATCCCTTTTAGATATTTGAAGCCAAGCGAAGAAGTATTTGTAAGAGATCGGGACGGACGAGAAGAGATTTGGACAAAGCGGAAATTATAGGAGGAATGGGAATGGATAACTGCAAAATTTGTGGAACGAGTATTCCGTCTGTGACGGTGTTAGGTAAAAAAGTATGCTTTATTTGCGGAGAAGACAGAGAAGAAGCAGATAAGTCTATTCATGAAACGGAGGATTCCCAATGACCATAACCGAGCTAATATATCACTTTCCGAACGCTGTTAGTGCATGGTGGATGGATAAAAAGATTAGAAAGAGTGTGAAGAGATGAAAAGAGACTTAGAAGAGGATTTAAAAATGGTTGAAGGATTTGAATTTTCTAATGTATCCGCTAAGACTCTTAAATATTGGTTAAACGAGGTTAAACGATTGCGAGAAGCATTAGATGTTTATAAGAAAAACGCTAACGACTTCGAGGAAATGTATAAACAAGAACATAAAGAGAAGAACGAACTTATACGACAGATTGGAGATGTCTTTAAATGAATCGTGATCCACAAAAAATGTTGACCGATGCGAGAAAAGACGTATCTATGCTTGTTCAAGAAATTAAAAAATATCAAGAAGATGTTAAGAGATTAGAGAAAGATAAAGACAAATTACATGATTTCATTGAATCAACAACTCCAGGATTAAACATTGTACAGGAATTGTTAGAGTCAAGGGAAGAGAATAAACGGCTTAGAGAGGCTTTTGGATCACGTTCTGTTTATAAAGCCATTAGACATTATCAGAAGCAAGGATTGTGTGAAGACAATGAATACGATGAATTAGACAAAGCAACAAATGAAATTTTACAGGGGCGTTAATTCGCCTCTATCCCTTAATAAGTGGTGATATGAATGATTAACGTAGAAGATCATCTGGGATTAGTTAATCACATTTTAAAAAAATATCATGCACCCTATGGGATTGAAATTGATGATTGGTACCAAGTCGGTTGCATCGGACTGTTCAAAGCTTCGCAAACATTTGATAAAGATAAATCCCCATACTTTTCATCATGGGCAGCTAAATGTATTTACAACGAATTAAAACTATTTCATAGAGATCATCGAAACAAAAAGAACTCGTTTCATAGCAGTTTTGTGAGCCTAGATATGCCAGTTAAGAACGCAGAGGAAGATATAGCCATACTGGACACAGTTAGAAGCATGTGGAACGTGGAAGAGATCGCCGTAGCTAACGAACTGGAATCATACCTCACAACGGAATCAGATGTTGTTAACAGTAAACTAGCTACGGTTTCTAGGATGGTTATACAAGGATATACAACGAATGAAATAGGCAAAGAAATAGCGATGAGTCGGAGTTCAATACTTAAACGAATTTATAAGATTCGTAAGATTGTTAGGGATTATTATTCGTTTTGACATACTCTATCAGAATCTTGTTAACCAAATAACTAACGGTACGGTCATCTTTTTTAGCTATCGTTTCAATAAATTTATGAATCTCAGGATCAAGCGTAACGGTTACACGAACTTTATGATATTGTTTCGACAATTTATTCACCTCACATAGCCAGTATATCATATAAATATTTTTTTATGCTAAACAATCATAACGTATATACATTATATGATAGTGTATGATACAATGAGTTTAAAGGAGGCGAGAGCAATGAAAGAGACTACTACATTACTAATGCGAGTAGACAGAAAGTTTCTGGAACGTATCGATTACCAATGGAAAACAGAAAATTTCAAAACTCGCACGGAATACATCATGTTTCTAATTCGTAACGATGTTGCTAAAGATAAGGTGGGATAAAAATTGGCTGAGATAACTTGGTTTAAAGTTCTAACGGATATGTTTTCGGACGATAAAATCAAGATCATCCAATCCATGCCCGAAGGTGACTCACTTCTCGTAATGTGGTTTAAAGTCTTATCGCAAGCAGGAAAGACGAATGATGGTGGTTACATCTATCTTAAAAAGAATATCCCTTACAATGCAGGAATGTTAGCAACTCTTTTTGGTAAACAACAACAACTCGTAGAAATGGCTTTAAGGACATTTTCAGAATTCGGAATGATCGACATAGACGACAACGGATATATTTTTGTTACTAATTGGGAGAAGCATCAAAGCATTGATAAGCTTGAACAAATAAAGGAAAAAACAAGGTTAAGAGTACAAAGTCATAGGGATAAAAAACGACAAGAACTACTAGAAAGTAACGCTACTGTAACGTTACAGGTAACGCAAGGTAACGCAATAGATATAGATATAGAATTAGATAAAGAAAGAGATATTATCCCTTTTTCCGAAATTATTGAATTCCTAAATTTAAAAGCATCTACAAAATTTAGACCATCCACACAAAAAACTAAGACAAGCATACAAGCACGTTGGAACGATGGATACCGTTTAGACGATTTTAAAACAGTCATAGATAAAAAGTGTGATGAATGGATGAACACCGATATGGAAAAGTATTTATGTCCAGATACATTATTTGGAACAAAGTTTGAAAAGTATCTAAACCAACGAGCAACACATTTACAACCTGTTCCAGACAAACCAAAGGTTGATAAGGAACTTGAAGCAAGAAAGCGAGAAATTGCTATGAACAGATTTATAGAAAGCGGTGGCAATCCGAGTGAGTTTAGATATTCTGCAATATAGCGAAACAGAGTCAGCCGTATTAGGCGCAGTCCTTCTCAACAATTCCGTTATGGACGATATCGGAGAAATGTTAGAACCAAGGGATTTCCATTACACCGTTCATCAATTGATCTGGGAAGCAATGAAATACCAACACAGCAATAATAAGCCATGTGACATTATCACACTTACAGACATATTGCTACGATATGAACGAATTGAGGAAATAGGCGGTATAAATTATCTCAGAAAGTTAGTAGATTCGTGTCCCACATCTTCAAACGTTATGAACTACGCCGAGATTGTTCAGAGACGTTCATACCGTAAGCGAGCTGTAGAAGCAGCCGAAAAGATCATGAAGCTATCACAGGATGATTATGGGGACGATGAACAATTCTTTTCAGAACTAGAAAAAGCGGTGCTAAGTGTTAGACCGAGCGACTCAGGAACGATGCGAAGTATTGCAGACAGTAAAAGAGATTATATGACGTACCTTGATACAAAAGATGATTTCATATTCACAGGGTTCCAAAAGTTTGACGAATGGATGGGCGGTATTGGTCGAGGATGGCTTTACATACTAGCAGGAAGACCAAGCGTAGGTAAAACCGCAAAGATGCTTCAAATGGCAACAGGGATAGCAGAACAAAACGTCGGTCAGATTCTTATATGGTCACAGGAAATGAAACGTAATCAGCTATTTAATCGAATGTTAGCACCCATGACAGGAATAGGCGGTAATCGCATTCGTAAAAAAGAACTAGACGATAGAGACAAAAAAAGATTGTCTGACGCATTTGAACAACTAGAACAAATGCCAATTCATATTGAGGATTCCAAAAATGTAACGATTGAGGAAGTACGAGCAACAGCAAGAAACATAAAGAGGAAGTACGGCAAGATCGGTGCTATCATCGTTGACTACTTAACCATTATGAACATTAAGCAACAAAAAGGTGAATCACGTAGCCAAGCAGTCGGGTATGTAACACGTACCGCAAAATCAATAGCACTAGAGTTAGATTGTCCGTTTATCATGCTTGCACAATTAAGCCGTGATGGTAAAGACGAACCCAAACTAGAACACCTTAGAGACTCAGGAGAGATTGAACAAGATGCGGATGTAGTCGAATTTTTATGGCACAACCCAGACATTACAAACCCAAACGGTAAAGTCATTCAATCAGTTATTGCCAAAGGTCGGGATATAGGGGTGAACAATTTTGAGTACTTATTCCAAGGATGGATTCAAAAATACACCATGTTGTGACGATGAATATTTTTCTCTGCTAGAAGCAATCGTAAAAGGTTCTGAATATTTAGATAATCCATTGATTAAAACAGAACAACATGAAAAAGGTATGAAACGCTATGAACAATATTGTGAATGGGCAATCCAATACAGGAAGGAAGTTACCGTACATGACGGATTTTGAAAATGATTTAGAAAAATTAAGAAATGCGATTCAGAAAGCATACTCCATTATGACAGATATTCAAATGGATATTAAATTTCCAGATGATGACGACTTAGATAAGTACATTGATGAATTAGGAGAAATCAAACGAGATTTAGTGAATTATTCTTACACGATTGGAACAATTATAGAGCGATAAATAAACTTCTAAGGAGGACTCGCAATGAACATGAACCCGACCACATTTAGAGGGATTGACAGAGCTTATGCACACTTTCAGTTAGAAAATGAGACAGACATTTTTAAGGCACGTGAGAGGCTTGTGGTTGAGTTTTCACAGACGATTGCACAAATAGACCAAAACAATCAAATGGGAGCTGTACAAGGCTTGTGTGAAGTCTCAGCACTATGTGCGAGGTTGATAGAGAGAATGAAAAGTAATCATGCTTCGTAATTGATACTAGGGGGGGATATGAAATGGATGTTCTAAATGTTCTCTCTCATGGAGCAGGAGTTCAAACAAGCGCAATGGTTTACATGGTTCTTGATGGATTGATAGAAAAGCCAGATTTAATTGTTTTCGCCGATCCACAATGGGAATTGAAAGAAACTTATAAGTATCTTCATAAACTTATGGATGATGTAAAAAAAGCAGGAATTCCAATGATTATTGATACTATTGGAAATATCTATGAAGATACAATGAACAGCGCAACAACAGGAGAACGTGCGCCGTCTATGCCATTCTATACCGAGGATAGCATAGGAGAGGAAGGAATTGTAAGCAGACAATGCACTAACGATTACAAAATAAATGTTGTAAGACGAGCTGCAAGGCAATTTTTAGGACTTAAACCAAGACAGAAATTAAAAAATAAAATTGTTATGTGGCAAGGAATAACAACAGATGAAGTCGAGCGAATAAAAATCAGCCATGAGAAAATGATTGATTACCATTATCCATTATTCGATTTAGGACTAGATCGCTTGGATTGTATGAACTATCTATCTAAAAATGGTTATGGTGTACCTCCTAAATCTAGTTGCATTGGGTGTCCGTTCCATAGTAGACAAACATGGGTAGATATTGCAACGAACTATCCAGATGAATTTCAAACAGCAGTAACACTAGATCACGCTATACGAAATCATCCTAAATTTAAATCACAGTTGTTTTTACACAAAAGCAGATTACCACTTGATATAGCCGTTCAAATGGACTCTATGCAAACAGACTTATTTTATGACTATGAAGGATTTATAAACGATTGTAGCGGTAATTGTGGCGTTTAAAATTTTAAGGAGGTTCACCAGATGGAAATATCTCATAATCTTTCAAATAAAGAACCACATGAACCAAGTTTTTGTAATGTCTGTAACACAGATAAAGATTATTGTATATGTGATTTTATATGCGGTTGGTGTAAGGAACATCCAAATGATTGTAAATGCCATATTGAGGAGGTTAACCATGAGAGCAGCAATAAAAATTGACGGAATAATCGTGGAAAGCGGCTTAAAAGTTGAAATAGCCGTTCTTATAAAATGGCGAATGATTGAGTCAAAAAGGCATATAGGACGGATCATAGAATGGGAGCTGATTCAAACATGATTCCAAATAGCGAGATAAAACGAGTGATCGAAGAACTGCAAAAGAAACGAGTATCATGTCACGATACAAACAACTACCATGGAGCAGAAAATTTTACAGTTGCGATTCAATTGTTGAGGCAGGTGTTATACAATGCAGACGTTTCGGGTGTTCGACTTTCCACCAACGTTGAACGAATTGAATAATCTCCATTACCGAGTGAGAGCGAAGAAAAAAGAAGAATGGTCAAAGATTGTCTACAACGCTTGTAATGAATTCGACATTAAACCAGTTATGAAAACCATCATAACACTAGAATTTTACTTTCCAGACAAGCGCAGGAGAGATCCAGACAACTATTCATTTTCTGCTAAATTTATTTTTGATGGATTAGTAGACGCAGGTATATTGATTGACGATAGTTTCAAAGAAGTGCAAGAGCTAAGAATTAGACAAGGTGGAATAAGCAAGCCCAAACACATATTAATTCATTTGGAAGAAGTATCATGATGAATGATCTTATCCGTCTTATAAAAACTTGGTTACATGGTTTACTAATTCTATTGTGTCTTGGAGGTATTATACTATGGATTATCAAACTCTTATCGCAGTTGTGAGAAGTGAAAAAGGTAAGATAGGCAAGGTATTTCGGATTGATTCGAATTTTTCAAAGGTTGAACAGCCAGTTGTGATGTTAGACGGTATCAAGAACATTAGATAAAAAGAAACTTAACGTATCATTGTATCAAGAACCTAGTAAATTGTCAAAGATTGTAGTATAATAGTGAGTAATATAGAGTTATGTCGAGAGATACACAACTTTATTCACTATAATGAACTTAAACGGAGGTTTTTGAATGAATTTGGCAGAACAACTTCAAGATATTCAGACGAAATTGTATGTGGAACGATCAAATCCCAACCGAGATGTACAAACGATTCACGATTTAGAGTATCAAGAAGCGAACCTACTAGAACAACTTAGCAATAGTGAGCATCAAGAACGAATCCAACAGGCTACAACAGAGTTTTCATCTATCTTAGACAATCTTAGTTTGGATGGAATGTCCATGCGTGAGTTGATAGGTGATGAAGATATCTATCAAGCTGTGAATATCCTTGTCAAACAAGCATTCGATGCACAGGTAACGGTATTCAGCAATACGAATAAGGATATTCAAACGAACTCAGCTAAACAGATTGCAGCAGTAACCGCCGAACTGAATCAAGCAAAAGAAGATAAAGCGAATGCCGAAGCAGATTTGCAAGCATCGCAAATTGAGATTGATAAGTTAAACGCAGAGAACTCCGAACTCAAAACGAAGCTTGCTTCTATGCCAACAGCACCGACCTATTCGCCGGAAGAACAGTCGCAACAGATTAAGGATTTAGCAGATAAGATCAGACAATCAAAAGTTAAAATTTATGATAAAATGGCATTAGATATATCGGGTTCTAACTATTCAGCTAAGCTAGCAACAACCGGGGAAACATTTACATTCAAACATTTGTATGAGAAGTCATATGTGGTTATTACCGAAGAAGAAGCACTACAACTACAGCAAGAAGAGAAAGCGAAGCAAGAACCAGTAATCACACCATTGCAACCGATCACAATTGACACAGGTAATCAGTTTCATGAGGAAGTACCATTGGTTGATCCAACACCATCTAACGATAGAGAAGCACAAGCGGAAACGGTCACAAGGGAAGAATTCGAGGCGTTAAAGAATCAAGTTACAGCTTTATCAGCAGATGTTCAAACACTTAAAGAACGGCAATTAGTAGCAGCCTAACAAGCTGCTTTTCTATTATCCAAAGGGGGTAAACATATGTCTAAAGTGACAGAGTTATTAACAAACTATCTGAGCTATAAATATGCGGTATCTGTTTATGAACGACATAAGCCGATGCCATCTGCCGGAATAGCTAATTATAACGGTATGCCAAGCGGTGAAGGTGCGCCGGAACGATTCTTCGATATGGTAGGGAAAGCTGCGGATATGGGCAATACATCATGGGAAGATGAACAGGACTACTTAGAATACAAATCAACAGTCATGGAGATCGAAGGAGCTTTAAGCATCCTCACTGACATCC
>Ga0193694_1000044_pt1 | contig 13082 bp, 9 predicted proteins | sample L3s1metaG_FD_160567 | JGI IMG/M metagenome (GOLD analysis project Ga0193694, IMG submission 160567) | Soil microbial communities from a riparian zone of the East river system, Colorado, United States - L3s1 | ecosystem: Environmental > Terrestrial > Soil > Riparian zone | place: USA: East River... | reverse complement strand
TCGATCAGCCTTACCAGGAGACAACCAGCATTGCCGACGGCAGCGTTGAAGTGCAGCGCGCCGACAAGCCGGTCCAGCACTTCTCGCTCGAGCGCGCGCCGGAACTGCAGACCTTGCTGGCCGCTTTCGGCGCTCTGCTCGGCGGCGACGCGGCGACGCTGGCGAAGTACTACCAGATCGATGCGGCCCAGTCGGGCGACGACTTCAGCCTGAAGTTGACCGCGCGCGCCGCGCGTCCCGGCAAGCTCAACCGCGTTGTCGTCAGCGTCGACGGCCGCGGCGGCGAACCGCGCTGCTTTTCCCTGTACCAGCCCGACGGGGACGCCAGCGTCATGCTGCTTGGCCCGCTGGCTGCCGCGGCCCTGCCCGATCCGCCGACGCGAAATGCGCTCGAGAAGTTGTGCCATCGCCTGACGCCATGACCGGCACGCGCAGGGCCGGCCTCGTCGCGCTCTGGCTTGCCGTGCTGGCCGTGCTTGCATTCGGCGTGAGCCGCACGCTCGTCGTCGGCAACGACTTGCGCAGCTTCATGCCGCCGGCGCAGACCGCCGACCAGCGCCTGCTGCTCGACCAGATCGGCGAAGGTCCGGCCGCGCGCCTGCTGTTGCTGGCGATTTCCGCTCCCGCCGCCGAGTCGGCTGCTGCCCTGAGCCAGCAGCTCGCCACGGCGTTGCGCGGCGACGCGCGCTTCAGCGACGTGGTGAACGGCGATGCGGACCTGTCCGCGCTCGATCCGCAGTGGCTGCCTTACCGTTACCTGCTGGCGCCGACGCTCGACCATGCGCAGTTCGATGCCGATTTCCTGCGCGCGCAACTCGAACAGCGGCTGCAGGATCTCGGATCGCCGGGCGCCGAGTTACTCAAGCCGCTGCTGCCTCGCGATCCGACCCTCGAGACGCTCGCACTCGCGCAACGTTGGACGCCGGCACGCGCGCCGACGCTGCGCGACGGCGTCTGGTTCTCAGCGCACGACGAAGCATTGCTGCTGGTGCAGACGCGCGCGGCCGGCTTCGACCCGAGTGCGCAAAGCGCGGCGATCGACGCGCTGCGCGACACGTTTTCGCGCCTGCCGGCGGCCGGGAGCGCGCACCTGGAAATCAGCGGTCCCGGCTATTTCGGCGCGATTGTCAGCGCGCGCACGCGCGCCGAAGCCGAGTGGCTCAGCCTGATCGGCACGCTCGGCTTTGCCGTGCTGTTGCTGCTGGCTTACCGCAGCCCGGGCGTGCTGGCACTGGTCGCGCTGCCGATCGCGAGCGGCGCACTGGCCGGGCTTGCCGCCACTGCGATGATCTTCGACTCGATCCATGGGATCACGCTCGCATTCGGCGTCACCTTGCTCGGCGTCGCCCAGGAATATCCGATTCGCGTCTTCAGCCACCGCCGCGCCGGCGCCAGCGTTGCCGAAAGCCTCGCCGGCGTCTGGCCGTTGCTGCGCCTGGCGATCGTGTCGGCCTGCATCGCCTACGTCACGTTCTTCGCATCCGGCGTGGCCGGCCTGCAGCAACTCGCGGCATTCACGATCACGGGCCTGCTGGTGGCCGGCGCGGCCACGCGCTGGTTGCTGCCGGCCGTGATGCCGGCGCAGTTCCGCGATGTCGCGCAAGCGCGATGGCTGGCGCGCCTGCAGGATACGCTCGACGCCTTGCCGCGGCCGCGCTGGCTGCCGTGGCTGGTGTTCGCCATCGCGCTCGCGTTGCTGTGGGTCGCGCCGGCGCCGTTCTGGCAGAACGACCTGGCCGCGCTGACGCCGGTGCCGCCGGCGCTGCTGCAGCGCGAGGGCGAACTGCGCGGCGCGCTCGGCGCGCCGGACGTGCGCTACCTGCTCGTGCTCGAAGCGGGCGATGAAGAGCGGCTGCTGGACTTGTCCGAACGTATCGAACCACAAGTGGAAAAATGGAAAACGCAGCAGTTCGTCGACGATGTCGAGTTGCCGAGCCGCTACTTGCCCAGCCTGGCCACGCAGCGCGCACGCCAGGCACGCCTGCCGGAACGCGCGCCGCTCGAAGCCGCGCTGGCGCAGGCGCAGCGCGATCTGCCGTTCCAGACCGGCCTGTTCGCGCCGTTCATCGACGACGTCGAGAAAGCGCGTGCGTTGCCGCCGCTGACGCCGCAAACTTTTTCCACGTCGCCACTCGGCGGGCGCCTGCAGTCGATGTTGACGCGGCGCGAAGGCCGCAGCGTCGCGCTGGCGACGCTGAGCAACGTGCATGATGCCTCGGCAATCGCCGCGCAGTCGGCGGCGCTCGGCGCCAGCGGCGAGCGCGTCAGCCTGCTCGACCTCAAGGGTGCGTCGGAATCGCTGGTCGCGAGCTATCGCGAACGCATCGGCCAGGCGTTGCTCGCGGCACTCGTGCTGCTCACGCTCGCCGTCGCGATCGCGTTCCGCGACATCCGCCGCGCCTGGCATGTCATCGCGCCGATGTCGCTGGCGACCCTGCTCGTGCTGGCGGTGTTGCGCGCCGGCGGCGTGTCGCTGTCGCTGTTCCATCTGATTGCGCTGACGCTCGCGGCCGGTCTCGGCCTGCACTACGCGCTGTTCTTCGAACGCCGCACCGGCGATGCCGCCGAGGAACGGCGCACGCTGCACGCCACGCTCGTCTGCGTGCTGTCGGCCGTGCTCGTGTTCGGCCTGCTCGCGGCTTCGACCTTGCCGGTATTGCGCGCGATCGGCCTCACCGTGGCTCTGGGCGTCGCGTTTCACTTCTGCCTGTCGACGCAAATGGCGCGGCCAAGAGCCGCGACCGGCAATGCTGGCTAAGCCGCACTGGGAGCACCTGATCCCGCATCGCGGGACGATGTGCCTGCTCGACACCGTCGTCGCTTGGGACGATGAGCGCATCCATCTGGTGACCGATTCGCACCGTCGCGCCGACAACCCGTTGCGCAGCGACGGCCTGCTGCGCGCCGTGCACCTGTGCGAATACGGCGCGCAGGCGATGGCCGTGCACGGCGGACTGCTCGCACAGCGCGACGGCAAAGTCGCAGCGCCTGGCCTGCTGGTGTCGCTGCGCGCGGTGAAGCTGCACGTCGCGCGCGTCGACGACCTTCCCGGCGACCTCGACGTGCGCGCAGAAAAGTTGCTCGATGCCGGCAGCAGCTGGCAATACGCGTTTCGGATCGAACACGCGGGCATCCTGCTCGCCGAAGGCCGCTCGACAGTCATGCAGATCGCTGCCGATTCGGCCGGTACGAGTTCGGATCCGGCCGGATCGCGATAACGCAACGCCTGGCGCATGCCGGGCGTGCAGGCCCGGCGTTAGTTCCTCCGCCGCGATCGTGTAAAAATGCGCCATGGCACAGACCCCAGAGAACAAGCCGGTCCGCGCGCTCGTCACCGGCGGCAGCGGCGATATCGGCGCGGCAATCTGCCGTGAACTCGCGGCCCAGGGCTGCGCGGTTCACGTGCACGCGCATGCGAACGCGCAGCGCGCCGACGCGGTCGTCGCGGCAATCCGCGCGGCCGGCGGCGAGGCGCATACGATCGCGTTCGACCTGACCGACGCTGCCGCAACGCGCGCGGCGATCGCAGCGCTGCTCGAAAGCGGACCAATCGGCGTGCTCGTGCACAACGCCGGCATCCACGACGACGCGCCGCTGGCCGGCATGCGCGAGGAGCAGTGGCATCGCGTGATCGACGTATCACTGCACGGTTTCTTCCACGCGGTACAACCGTTGTTGTTGCCGATGGCGCGCATGCGCTTCGGCCGCATCGTCTGCGTGTCGTCGGTCGCAGCCGTGCTCGGCAACCGTGGCCAGGCCAACTACGCCGCGGCGAAGTCGGCGCTGCACGGCGCGGCGAAATCGCTGGCGCGCGAGATGGCGTCGCGCGGCATCACGGTCAATGTCGTCGCGCCCGGCGTCATCGCCGGCGCGCTGTCCGACGCGGCATTCGATGCCGAACAGATCCGCGCGCTGGTCCCGGCCGGGCGCGCCGGCACGGCGCAGGAAGTTGCAGCCTTGATCGCGTTCCTGTGTTCGGGTGCGGCCGCCTATATCAATGGGCAGGTCATTGGCATCAATGGTGGGATGGGGTGAGTAGGAGCAGGGCTGAGGGCTGAGGGCCAAGTGCGAAGCACGTCGCTCTGGATCTTCAGCCCTCAGCCCTCGGCCCTCAGCCCTTCGCATCCGCGCCAAGGCGCGGCTGCGCAGCTTCCCTGCCTCCCGCACCACCGCTATACTTGCGCGCTATTTTCGCCGCGCCAGCGGCTCCTTCTGCCTATTGGTGAGTTAAGTGACCAATCCCGTTACCCCGACCGACCGGGTATTCCTGAAGCACTTCTCGATGATGATCGGCCTGCTCCTGCTGGTCATGTTCGCGCTGATCGGGCTGGCGCTGTACCTGTACTCGCACCACCCGCCGCCGGGCAATCCGCAGGCGCAGGCGCAGACCGATGCGCGCATCGCGCCGGTCGGCGCGGTCTACGCCGGCGATACCGGGCGCGCGGCACTCGTCGCGGCCCAGGACGCGGCGAAGAAGGCCGCGGCCGGGCAGGTCGCCTACGGCGGCACGCTCGACGGCAAGACGATCTTCGGCAACCTGTGCCAGACCTGTCATACGAACGCCGCGACCGGTGCGCCAGTCATCAGCGACAAGGCCGCCTGGGCACCGCGCGTGGCCGAGGGCCTGGATACCCTGGTCAAGCACGCGATCGACGGTTTCCAGGGCAAGGCTCCGAATCCGATGCCGGCCAAGGGCGGCAACCCGTCGCTGACCGACGCCCAGGTCAAGGCCACGGTCGAGTGGATGCTGACGCAAGTGAAGTGAGAGCAGGGGCGAGGGACGAGGGACGAGGGACGAGGGACGAGGGACTAGGGTAGGGACTAGGGACTAGGGACTAGGGACTAGGGACTAGAAAGAGCCGTTCCGGCGCTTGCCGTTACTTCAATCCGTCCGGGCCTTCCAATAATCCGTTCGCCCTGAGCGTAGGCGCGCAGCGCCGAAGTCGAAGGGTCGCTCGGACGTTTCGGCCTCTCTCAGCCATCCATGGCCTTCGAGGCACTTGGGCTCCTGCCCTGCGACTTCGCTCGCCAACGCGAGCGCAGCCTGTCCTGAGCTTGACGAAGGGCTCAACGCGCACGATTGTTGGGTTCGAACGAATTGTTTGCGGCCGCCGCGTCGAGCAACTCTCCGCGTTTCAGCGACGCGAACGCAACCAGCTCCGGGAAAAATCGCGCAAACGCCGGCCTGAGTTCGGATTCGCGCTGCCACAACGCAGGGCCCGCGGCGGCTAACGGATTTTCGTGCTTCAGGCGCCGGGCGATGCCGGCGAGCACGCGCTCGATCGTGTCGCGGTCGGCGTAACTCGCGAACAGTCCTGCTTGATGAAAATAGTCGGCGAACCGGTTCAATTGCGGCGGAAGCCAGTGCCGGTTGTCGCGCAGGAGAACGTCAACGCGCGCGGACAGGTCCGCCAGCGGCTCGCGTCCTTGCCGCGGCCACTCCGCCGCAAGCACATGGTCGAAGTAGACATCGAGCAGGATGCCGGCATAGCGGCGCAGTGGCGGCACGAACAACGCGCGCGCGGCGGCGACGTGCGCATGACTGTCCGTATAGACGTCTATTTTTCGATGCAGCACGACGCCGGCGCGGATTGCGGCCGGCCACTGCGGATCCGGCGCGCCGCGCCAGAAGTCGCCGAGCAGGCCGCCGAGCAGGACGGCGTCGTCCGCGCCGGCCAGAAACGCGTGTGCCAGATGGTTCATCGGGGCCATTGTCGCGCAGTCAGGCGGCGTTGCGTGTCGCCTCGGGTATCATGCGCAGCTTCATGTGCGCCTCTTTATGAATCGGGATTCGACCCACGTGCCCGCCGCGTTCCCGCCGGCCGCAGCAAACATCGTGCTGCGCGGCCCGGCCGGCGCGCTCGAAGCGTACGCCGCCGTGGCGGAGCCCGGATGCGAGCGGCGCGGGACCGCGATCGTCTGCCATCCACATCCGCAGCACGGCGGCACGATGCACAACAAGGTCGTCACGATCATCGAGCGCGCGCTGCGCGAGTCGGGGCTGGCGACGGTCACGTTCAATTTCCGTGGCGTCGGCGCCTCGGCCGGCAGTTTCGATGATGGTCGCGGCGAGACCGACGATCTGCTCGCCGTGGCGCGCTGGGTGCAAGGCGTGCGCGCCGGCGACGCGCTGTGGCTGGCCGGATTTTCGTTCGGCAGCTATGTCGCGCTGCGCGCGGCGCAGTCGCTGCCGTTGCGCCAGCTGATCAGCGTCGCGCCGCCGGTCGGCCGCTGGGACTTCGCCGCGCTGGCCGCACCCGCCTGTCCGTGGCTCGTGATCCAGGGCGAGACCGATGAAGTCGTCGATGCCGCCGCCGTGTACGAATTCGTCGCCGCGCAGGAACATCCGCCGACGCTCGTGCGCATGCCGGACACCGGCCACTTCTTTCATCGGCGCCTGATGGACCTGCGCGGCGCGATCAAGAACGGCGTGCGCGCGAACCTGCCGCCGCGCAACGACGAAGCGGCGCCGGTCCAGGCATGAACGACGCGGCGGCTGGCGGTGGCGTTGCGACGCCGGGCGAGCTGTATGCGCGCGGCGTCGCACAGGGGCGCTGGGAAGACGATGCCGCGCAGCGTGCCGCGCTGGTCGAGCTCGATCGCGTGCACGCCGATCTGATCGCCGCGCAACGCAACGCGAGCGCGGCGCCGTGGTGGCGCATGCGCCGGCCGCGGCCGGCCGGCGTGCGCGGACTTTACCTGTGGGGCGATGTCGGCCGCGGCAAGACCTTTCTCGTCGACCTGCTCTATCAGTCACTGCCGCTGTTGTCCCCGTCCTCGAACCCGTCCCTCAACGACCCGTCGCCGCGCGACCGCGAACCGCGTCGTCCCGGCAAGCTGCGCGTGCATTTCCACCGCTTCATGGGCCGCGTGCACGCCGAACTGCGCAGGCTCGAGGGCCGCGACGATCCGCTGCGCGATGTCGCTGCGCATTTCGCCCGGCAGGCGCGCGTGCTCTGTCTCGACGAATTCTTCGTGACCGACATCGGCGATGCGATGATCCTTGGCGGCCTGCTGCAGCATTTGTTCGCGCGCGGCACGACCTTGGTCACGACCTCGAACATCGAGCCGGAGCAGCTGTATCGCGATGGCCTGCAGCGCGCGCGCTTCCTGCCGGCGATCGCGCTGATCGAACGGCATTGCGCGATCGTCGAGCTGCTCGCGGCCCAGGACTATCGCCTGCGCGAGCTCAGTCGCGCCGGCGTGTACTTCACGCCCCTGGGCGACGCCGCCGAACAGGCGCTCGACGCCTGCTTCGAACATGTTGCGCCGGGTGCGCGCCGGCCGGAAACCGAGATCGTCGTCAACGGGCGCGCCATTGCGGTAAAGCGCCGCGCCGAAGGGGTGATCTGGTTCGATTTCGCCGCCTTGTGCGAAGGTCCGCGTTCGGTCGCCGATTACATTGAACTGGCGCAGAGCTTCAATACCGTGCTGATTTCCGGCGTGCCAACGCTTTCTCCACAAATGGAAGATGCAGCACGCCGCTTCGTCAACCTGATCGATGAATTCTACGACCACGGCGTGAACCTGGTCCTGTCGGCGGCCGCAGCGCCTTCCGGCCTCTACCGCGGCGAGCGCCTGCGCGCCGAATTCGCGCGCACGCAGTCGCGCCTGACCGAAATGCAGAGCGCGGAGTATCTGGCGCGGGCGCATCGGCAATAACGCGAACGAGGTGCCAGGCGACACGCGTGATCACGGCCATATGCTGGTTGAAATGCGCGGCATCGGCCTCCATGGCACTGGCATTGCGTGCGCGATTTCAGCGATTCGCGGCGGCGCGCGCGACCCATGACCAATTGCGCTTGCGAGGCCAAGGCCCAGCCACTACGCTATACTGCTCAGTTCAGTAATCGTGATCCCGACGCGGCGCGCCTTCACCGGCACGCGGTCGTCTGCATGACGCGCCAGCCTGCGCGGCGCGACAATCCCAAAACGCTCCTCATCGAGACCAGATACATGCGAACACGGATTTTACGCAGTGGGCTACTGGGCGCCGGTGTCGTGTTGCTGGCGGCCGCGTGCGGCAAGGGCGCGCCGCCGCAGCAGGCGCAGCAACCGCCGCCCGACGTCGGTGTCGTCACGGCACAGGCGCAGGCCGTGCCGCTCACGCGCGACCTCGTCGGCCGGTTGTCGGCCACGCGCAGTGCCGACGTACGGGCGCGCATCGCCGGCGTGCTGGTCAAGCGCGTGTACACCGAAGGTTCGGACGTCAAGGAAGGCCAGCTGCTGTTCCAGATTGATCCGGCGCCGCTCAAGGCCGCGCTCAATGCCCAGCTCGCCAACCTTGCCTCCGCGCAGGCCACCTACACCAACAATCACGTGGCCGCCGAACGTTCGCGTGCCGTGGCGGACAAAGGGCTGCTGTCCAAGACCGACCTCGACAATGCCGCTGCGGCCGAGCGCACCGCCGCCGCCGCGGTGAAGCAGGCGCAGGCGACTGTCGACAGTGCGAAAATCAACCTGGGTTATGCCAATGTCGTCGCCCCGATTTCCGGCCGTGCCGGCAAGCAGCAGGTCACCGAAGGCGCGCTCGTGGGCCAGGGCGAAGCCACCCTGCTGACGACCATCGACCAGATCGACCCGATCTACGTCAACTTCAGCCAGGCGGTCGGCGAGATCGATGAGCTGCGTCGCCAGGCAGCGACCGGCAGCGTCGAACTCGCCGCGGCCGGCAAGGCCAAAATCGACTTGCTGCGTGCCGACGGCTCGCCCTACGGCGTCACCGGCATGCTCGACTTTTCCGACACGGCGGTCGATGCCGCGACCGGCGGTGTCAGCTTGCGCGGCATCGTGCCGAATCCGGAGCATTCCCTGCTGCCGGGTATGTACATCAACGTGCGTGTCCTGATCGGCGAACTCAAGCAGGCGTTCGTGATCAACCAGGCCGCGGTGCAGCGCAACGCAACCGGCGCGTTCGTGCTCGTGGTCGGGGCCGACGGCAAGGTCGTGCAGAAGCCGGTCGTCGCCGACAGCGTGCGCGGCGACAGCTGGATCGTGACCAGTGGCCTGGCCGAAGGCGACAAGGTCATCGTCTCGGGCTTGCAGAAGGCGCGCCCGGGCGCGCCCGCGCACGCGACCGCATGGCAGCCGCCGGCGCCAGCCGGCAGCGCGCCCGCGCAGCCGGATAAATCCACCGCGGACAAGCCCGCCGAGAAAAAAGCGTGAGCAAAAGCGGTTGCACGAAGAACACGAGGAAGAGCGCGCGAAGACTACGAAGGAAAATTTGAATGTAGGCGCGACACCGCGCTGCCTTCCCGGTGTTCCGCGTGTCCGCGTGGTTCACTCGTTCATCTAGCGCGACCTTGAGCGGCGCGCGCAAAGGAAACTGACGATGTCCAACTTCTTCATCGACCGGCCGATCTTCGCCTGGGTCATCGCGATCCTGATCACGCTGGGCGGCATCATCGCGATCACGACGCTGGGCGTCGAGTCGTATCCGTCGATTGCGCCGCCCCAGGTCGTCGTCAGCGCGAACTACCAGGGCGCCGACGCCGAGACCGTGGAGCGCACGGTGACCCAGGTCATCGAGCAGCAGCTGACCGGCATCGATCACCTGATGTATTTCAGCTCGACCTCGAGCGCGAACGGCGGCGCCTCGGTGACGCTGACCTTCGAGCCCGGCACCAATGCCGACGTCGCCCAGGTGCAGACCCAGAACAAGGTTGCGCTGGCGACGCCGCGCCTGCCGAGCGAGGTCGTGCAGCAAGGCGTCACGGTGGTCAAGTCCAATCCGGACTTCCTGATGTTCATGCAGCTCAAGGACACGAGCGGCAAACTCGATTCGTACGCGCTCAACAACCTGCTGACCTCGGGCATCAGCGACCAGATCGCGCGCCTGCAGGGCGTCGGCAATACGTTCCAGCTCGGAGCGGAATACTCGATGCGCATCTGGCTCGACGCCGACAAGCTGCACGGCTACGGCATGTCGGCCGCGCAAGTGCTCGCTGCCGTGCGCGGACAGAATGTCCAGGTTGCCGCCGGCTCGATCGGGGCGGAGCCGGCGCCGGCGGGGACCGGCTTCACGGCCAAGGTCGTCGCCGAAGGCCGCTTCAGCACGCCGCAACAATTCGAAAACATCATCCTGCGCGCCGACCCGGACGGCACCACGGTGCGCGTCAAGGACATCGCGCGGGTCGAACTCGGGCCATACAGCTATGGCCAGCGCGTCATGAACAACGGCTCGCCGGTCGCGGGACTCGGCGTGCAGCTCGTCAGCGGCGCGAACGCGCTCACCGTCGCCAACGCCGTCAAGGACAAGCTCAACGAGCTGCAGCCGACGTTTCCGCCGGGCGTGGTCTGGTCGATTCCCTACGACACCACCCGCTTCATCAAGATCTCCATCGAGGAAGTGGTCAAGACGCTCGGCGAGGCAATGGTGCTGGTGTTCCTCGTGATGCTGCTGTTCCTGCAGAATTTCCGCGCCACCGTGATCGCGACCCTGGTCATTCCGGTTGCATTGATGGGCGGGTTCGTGGGCATGTGGGCGGTCGGATTCACGATCAACCAGCTGAGCCTGTTCGGCATGGTGCTGGCGATCGGCATCGTCGTCGACGATGCGATCGTCGTGATCGAAAACGTCGAACGCATCATGCGCGAAGAAGGCCTGTCGCCGCACGACGCGACGCGCAAGGCGATGAGCCAGATATCCGGCGCGGTGGTCGCGATCGCGGTCGTGCTGATGGCAGTGTTCGTCCCGAGTTCGATGCAGGCCGGCAGCGTCGGCGCCATTTACCGCCAGTTCGCGCTGACGATCGCGCTGTCGACCGCGTTCTCGGCATTCCTCGCTCTGGTGTTCACGCCGGCGCTTTGCGCCACGATCATCAAGCCGCACGCCGAAGGCCACAACTTCGTGTTCCGCCACTTCAACCGTGCGTTCGACTGGACACGCAACACCTACACCGGCCACGTCCGCGGCGCGATCCGCCACATGCCGATCTGGATGGGCGTGTTCGTCGCGATCATCGCCGCGCTGGTGTACCTGGCCTGGACCGTGCCGACCAGCTTCGTGCCGGAAGAAGACCAGGGCTATGCAATCGCGATCGTGTCGCTGCCGCCCGGCGCGACGATCACGCGCACCAATGCGGTCATGGACCAGGTCAGCGACATCATCCGCAAGAACGACGAAGTCGACGCGGTATTCGCGATCAGCGGCTTCAGCTTCGTCGGCAGCGGAGAGAACGTCGGCATGGCGTTCGTGCGCTTGAAGCTTTGGAACGAGCGAAAGCACACCGCGGCGCAGCTGATCCAGCAGATCCAGGGCCAGTTGTTCGGCGGCGTCCGCGACGGCATGGCCTTCGTCGTCAACCTGCCGACGATCCGCGGCCTCGGCCGCTTCGGCGGTTTCGACCTGTACCTCGAAGACCGCGCTGGCCAGGGCCACGATGCGCTGATCAACGCGCGCAACATCCTGCTCGGCAAGGCGGCCGAGAAGAAGGACACTCTGGTCGGCGTGCGCCCGAACGGCCTGGAAGACACGCCGCAACTGGCGATGACCGTCGACCGGGTGCAGGCGCAGTCGATGGGCCTGTCGTTGTCGGACGTCTATACGGCCATCCAGCTCATGCTCGCGCCGGTCTATGCGAACGACTTCGTTTACGGCGGACGCGTGCTGCGCGTCAACATGCAGGCCGATGCGCCGTTCCGCGGCAGTGCCGATGCCCTTAGCCACTTCTACGTGCCGAGCTCGCGCGTCGCCGGCGTCACCGCCGTGACCTCCGCCACGGCCGCCGCCGGCGCGATCACGACGGCACCGATGATCCCGCTGTCGAACGTCGTGCGCACGCACTGGACGACCGGTTCGCCGAGCCTGGTGCGCTACAACGGTTACGAAGCGATCGACATCGTCGGCGCCAACACGCCGGACAAGAGCACCGGTCAGGCGATGGCCGCGATGCAGGACATCATCACCCACGACTTGCCGCCCGGCTTCGGTTTCGACTGGACCGGCCAGTCGCTGCAGGAAATCCTCGCCGGCAACCAGGCGCCGTTGCTGTTCGGCCTGTCGATCCTGGTCGTGTTCCTGTGCCTGGCCGCGCTGTACGAAAGCTGGTCGGTGCCGTTCGCCGTGCTGCTGGTCGTGCCGCTCGGCGTGACCGGCGCGTTCGTCGTGACCTGGCTGCGGCACATGATCGACCCGAACCTGTCGAACGACGTCTACTTCAAGATCGGACTGCTGACGATCATCGGCCTGGCCGCGAAGAACGCGATCCTGATCGTCGAATTCGCCGTCGCCGAACAACGCGCCGGGCGCCCCCTTGGCACCGCGGTCGTCGACGCCGCGCGCCTGCGCCTGCGTCCGATCCTGATGACCTCGTTCGCCTTCATCCTCGGCGTGCTCCCGCTTGCGATCTCGACCGGCGCCGGCGCCAACGCCCGCCACGCGATCGGCACCGGTGTCATCGGCGGCATGCTGTTCGCAACGTTCCTCGGCGTGCTGCTGATCCCGGTGTTCTACGTGTTCGTGCGCCGACTGCTCGGCGACAAGCTCGAGCCGGCGGAACAGACGCTGGAAGCGACGAAGGATCCGTTGAAGCATGAGTAGAGCAGGGGCGAGGGGCGAGGGACGAGGGAAAAGCGGCGCGCCGCCAGCCCAACCGCGTGAGTGACTCCTAGTCATGAAGCTTTGGCTCTTCCCTCGCCCCTCGCCCCTCGCCCCTCGCCCCTCGCCCCTCGCCCCTGCACTACAATAGCGACCCACGCGCTGGCCAACGCCGCCGGCAAAAGAACAACCGGAGAACGCAATGTCCGAACCCACCCTCACGCCGCCCAGCGGCGGCGCCAAGATCACGATCGCGAACGGACAGCTGACCGTTCCGAACAATCCGATCGTCCCGTTCATCGAAGGCGATGGCACCGGCCGCGACATCTGGCGCGCCTCGGTGCGCGTGTTCGACGCGGCTGTCGAAAAAGTATACAAAGGCCAGCGCAAGATCCACTGGATGGAAGTCTATGCCGGCGAGAAATCCTTCAAGCAGTTCAACTCCTGGCTGCCGGATTCGACTGTCGCCGCCTGCCGCGACTATCTGGTTTCGATCAAGGGGCCGCTGACGACGCCGATCGGCGGCGGCATCCGCTCGCTCAAC
>Ga0193694_1000042_pt1 | contig 13218 bp, 15 predicted proteins | sample L3s1metaG_FD_160567 | JGI IMG/M metagenome (GOLD analysis project Ga0193694, IMG submission 160567) | Soil microbial communities from a riparian zone of the East river system, Colorado, United States - L3s1 | ecosystem: Environmental > Terrestrial > Soil > Riparian zone | place: USA: East River... | reverse complement strand
CAACTTGCTAGCCATACCTCCGGCCTGAACGCGGAACCCGATCTGCGCGGACTCGACGATGGTCCGATCGAAGCCTGGGAAACTAAAGTCTTGGCAGCCATACCCACTACCGCTTCGATCGCGAAGCCGGGAGAACGGTATGCTTATTCCAATATTGGTTATTCGATATTGGGCCTCGCCCTCTCTCGCGCAGCCCATCAGTCTTACATAGACCTTGTCCAGCAAAAGATCTTTGATCCCCTTCACATGGACGATAGCTACTTCAAATTTTCGGAAGACAAAAGAGCGACATTGGCTCAGGGTTTGGAAGGAGGTCCGTTGGGAGCGATCCGTACCGATGTTACTGAAATGGAGCTCCTCGGCAGGGGCTACAAGGTGCCGACCGGAGGCATTTTTTCAACACCCAACGACTTGGCCCGATTTGTTATTAACAACATGGGATTCTCGCCGTTGCTGAAGAAGGAAAGCATGGACGAAATGCAATCCTCTAAAAATCCAGACCGTAACAGTGACGATAGAAATGGCTATGGATTTTCCTTTTATCGGGATAAGCAACTAAACCTTGTTGAGAAAGCCGGAGGCATTTCGGGCTATACCGCAAAATTCAGTTTCGATAAAGACAGTCACTATGGTGTCGTTATCCTGCGCAATTCAAACTGGGGAATCACAGATATTAATCTAAGGACTATCGTTCTCATACGGAACTTGAACGAGTTGAGCAAAAGAGATCATAGCAACTAAGGGTAATTGCCTCAAATTTATCGAACCCCTCACATCCCCGAATCTGATTAAATCTTTCGCAAAAAAGTTCGATATTCGTCCGCTCCTGTCTATTTTTCATCGGACTCCGCCCGGAGTTGTGAAATAATCATGGGGAAATGCTGGAGAAATACTTTTCAGTGAAAGACTGAAAGACGCTAGGCAGTTACGAACGAATATCACTTGTTCGCATTTGGGGTTACCAGCGTCACCTCCACGCGTTCTTCAAGTACTGCAAGAATCAAGGTGTTCACTCGCTTTCAAAAGTGGACTTAACAATTCAGTCGGCAATTGGAGTCCTGGAAAGGACATCCTATAGATCAGTACTCTTATCTACTGCCCTTATCAAAAGGATATGGACAAGATAGCTACCATTTTCAGCTAACCTGTAAAACCGTTTTGCATTGCCTTACCAAGGGGCGTGACCACCTTTTTCAAGGCCAAAAAAATAAATTTGAAAATAAAGTTGCGCAACTCAGAGGTTGCGCATATATTTGCAACCAGAAAGTTGCTTATTATTCAATATAAAAAAATGAAACAAGATATTTTTCACGCAATCGCAGACCCTACAAGAAGAACAATATTAACCTTAATTGCCTTGCAAGCTATGACGCCTAATGCTATGGCAGAACATTTTGACACTACCCGCCAGGCAGTGTCTAAACACATTAAAGTATTGCAGGAGTGCGAATTGATCAGACCCGAACAATCGGGCAGAGAAATTTATTATCACTTTAACCCAAAAAAAATGAAAGAATTAGACAAATGGCTCGAGCCTTTCCGCGCTATGTGGGAAAACAGGTTTAACCGATTAGACAAAGTATTGAACAATCTAAAAACAAATAAAAATGGAAAATGAAACAAAAATCACTGCCGAAGTCGGCAAACAAGAATTAATTATTATTAGAGAATTTGATGCTCCAAGAGAATTAGTATTCAAAGCATTTAGTAGCCCGAACATTCTAGAGGAATTTTTCGCCCCTGAAGGCGTGACTATGAAGTTTGACTTCGGTGATATTGTCTCAGGTGGAAAATACAGATACATTCAAACCGATGACAAAGGAAATGTACTATGTGCATTTAAAGGAGTCATTCATGAAGTGACTTCACCGGAGAGGATAATTCAAACTGCTGAAATGGAAGGATTGCCGGAAAGTGGACATGTAGTTTTGGAAGCAATGATATTTGAAAGTCTACCTAACAACCGAACTAAACTAACAATTCACGATGTATGCAGAAGCAAAGCAGACCGTGACGCAATGATAGCGAGTGGTATGGAAAATGGATTGGTAATGATCTTTAATCAGCTCGACCAATTATTACTTAAAATTAAGTAATAACAAACATTAAAATGAAAACGAAAAAAATAATATTTTGGACAACCACTATAATCATCTTCTTAATTGAGGGCGTAATGCCAGTATTGACTTTTCATTCAGAATTGGCTAAGCACGAAGGATTTCTACATTTGGGGTATCCCTGGTATTTTGGAAATACATTAATAGTATTTAAAGCTTTTGGGGTATTAGCTTTGATCATTCCGAAAATTCCGGGAAGAATAAAGGAATGGGCTTATGCAGGTTTTGCTTTTGACTTCATTTTTGCTTGTATCAGCCATTGCCTGGTCGACGGCCTTTTTTTTAAGTCGTTCTTCCCATTAATGGTTATGGCGATATTGGTCGTTTCATATATTTTCCATCACAAAATAAATTCATCAAAAATTAATAATTAAACTACAATGGCCCAATTAAATCCATATTTAAATTTCGATAACAATTGTCGCGAAGCTATGAATTTTTACAAAGACTGTTTGGGAGGAAAGCTTTCCATACAAACGGTTGGTGAATCACCGATGATGGCGGAACAAATGCCCTCACAAATGAAGGACAGCGTCTTGCACTCCACTTTAACAAGTGGCAATATAGTAATTATGGCCTCTGATTTAAATCGAGAAAAACCGATCGTGGGCAATACCGTTCAACTCTGCATTAATTGCGATAGCGAAAATGAATTAATTTCTTTTTTTTCTAAACTTTCAAAAGGCGGAAAGGTAACAGAACCATTGGCAGTTATGCCTTGGGGTGCAAAATATGGTGCACTTACCGATAAGTTTGGTAAACACTGGATATTTAATTTCAAGAAGGGATAAAAATCAAAAGCAATCCAGCATTGAGAATATGATTTAAAATAAATGGAATGAAAAAAGAAATTCTCGACACCGATCCTTCAGCACGTTCAGTTTCTGCCGCCCGAATATCAATCGCCGCGTCAATCGCAACACTTATTATTCTTGTAATGCTACATATTTTAAGCCCTGAATTTAATCCATCGTGGAGAATGGTTAGTGAATACGCATTAGGAAATTATAACTGGGTATTATCTCTAATGTTTATCTGTTGGGCTTTAAGTTCTTGGACTTTGGCCTTTGCCATAAGATCACAATTATCAACAAAAGGTGGGAAAATTGGTTTAATTTTTCTTATCGCGGCAGGAGTTGGTGAGGCAATGGCGGCAATATTTGATATTAGCCATAGTATTCTTCACAATGTGGCTGGAGCATTGGGGATTCTAGGACTTCCAATTGCTGCGATGTTAATCAGCCTGTGCCTTAGCCGAACAGAACGACGGTTAGTTGCCAGAAAAATATTTCTTTGCACAGCCAATCTGACTTGGATTAGTGTTGTCCTGTTTGCCATAACTTTTGCCATTCTAATAGCCACATATACACATGCTGGTGGCGATATGACTGCCGATGCTAAAATAAAAATATTACCTCCGGGAGTAATAGCATTAGTAGGATGGGCAAATAGACTATTAATAATAGTCTATTGCATATGGGGAATAGCTGTGGCTTGGCAAGCAGTGTAAGAGTTAATCAATGAAATAGCAAATTCTCTACTTTCCCAAGAAACAGTCAAGTCGAATCAACTCGCTTCGACGTTGAAGACAAAGTTCAATATTTGTTTGGCGATAATGACGCCGAGTCTTACGTAGTCATCGCAACAAAAGATAAACCTCGCATGAGGCGTGGAGGGCAGGATGATGGCAAACCTTTGCATGTAGATGCGGCAAAAGATTATATAATTGTGAAATTGCCGTTGTCCACATTGAAATCTTTACGCCACTTTTCAAAAGATTTCGGCCAACTGACAATAAGGCAAACAAAAGTTTCAATTTTCTTGGGAATGGACAATACGGCAAAAAATGTATTTCTGTACTTACTATCATGTATTTTTCCGGAATTCCTTGGAATAGGGACTCTACATTAAAGCATGTAGCGTCGTACATAATAATATGTAATGACCAGATTTGGAGTGGAAAAATGCTGCTTTCAACTTAAGCGATTAAATCTTCACGTTCTTCAAGCTTATTGATTAGCTCGACCTTGTTGGTAACCGATACCTTTAGGAAAATATTGGAAACGTGTTTCGCGAGGGTCTTCTCAGAGATGTTCAGAGTATGGCCAATCACTTTATATCGGAGGCCTTTAATTATCAAGGAAATAATCTCAACCTCCCTGGCCGTAATGCCGTATTTCTTAGCATTTCTATCCAACAAATTGCCGGGTAATTTGATTTCTGTTGATTGTTCTCTATTGCGATCTGAAAGGATTAATTTATATGCCTGGCTGATTATTGCTGAATGCTGCTTAGTCAAGTTCCCCAAGACGGATTCAATTTTTGAAATCATATGACTTGCGACGAATGGTTTTTCGATATAGTCGGACCAACGGGTACTTTTTCTCAGTCTGGCGATATTTTACCATGGTAAAATATTGGAAGTGCAAAGTTCAAACGATATCAATTTGTTGTCCTAATCATAAAACGCATATCTTTAAATGGTCAGCATTTGCTTAACGATGTTACATCACTTCTTGTATGAATGTAGAAGAGTTCAGAGATTTTTGTTTGTCATTCCCGGATACACGAGAAGGAATGCCGTTCGAGGGTTTCTTTAAGAATTCACGGTCAATCCTCGTATTTTATGTTGGTAAGAAGATGTTCTGCCTGCTCGACCTTAATAAATTTGATCGTTGTACAGTAAAATGTGATCCTAAGCTCGTTAATGAGCTTAGGGAACACGAGGGCATCAACAAACCATTTAACCTAAGCCCAAAACATTGGATAAGTGTTGAATTAAACGGAGATGTCTCCTGGGAATTAATCAGAGAGCTTGTTACTAAATCTTATAAAATTGTTGCAAATGGTATTTCGAAGAAGAAATAAAATGAGGACTTTATAAATCCCATTACGCTGTAGCATCTCAAACAGCCATATAGAAAATAATAGTTACTCTTCTATTGAATACTTGGATTTGTTTTTAGTTGTTGATAACAATTAAATCTACTTTTATATTGCCGCGGGTTGCATTGGAATATGGACATACCTGATGGGCTTTTTCTACCAGCTCTTTTGCCAGTTCTATGTCCAATTGAGGAACATTCACTACCAATGTTACTGCGAGACCAAATCCACCATTATCAATCTGGCCAATCCCAACTTTTGCTGTTACGGTCGTTTCTCCTGCAGCAATTTTTTCACGTTTAATGATGTGTAGCAATGCGCTATCAAAACAGGCAGCATAGCCTGCTGCAAACAATTGTTCCGGATTGGTATAGTCATCGTTTGCTCCACCCAGTCCCTTCGGCATCCTTACCTGAAGATCCAATACTCCGTTATTACTTTTTACGTGTCCGTTACGACCACCTGTTGCAGTTGCTTCCGCAGTATACAAGGTTTTCATTTTTAATAAATTTATTGATCAGTTAAGCTATTAGCTTCTTTAAACACAGCAGTATTGGATCACTCAGTTAAATGACTGTTTAAATTGTAATGTTATAGCGAACAATTTAAAACTGTTCGCTATATAAAGCTCTTATTTCAAAGATGTTATTTGGAAGTGTAAGTTTCTTTCAAAAACGCTTTTGCTGTCATTGGTTTTCTGCCCAAAAGATTTTCTAAATCTCCTTTTTCAATTGAAAATTCTCCTTGCTTAATCGCCTCGGCAAAACCTGAAAACATTCCAACATATTCAGGTGGAACGCCTGCTCCTGTTAATGTTTTCACATAAACATCTTGTGGAGGGCTTACATAATTGATTTGTTTACCAACTATGTCACTTAAATCCTCGGCAATTTCCTGCATCGATGTATTTTCGGTATTGCTTAAAGAATATTCTTTGTTTTCGTGTCCTTGGCTTGTCAATACATTGGCAGTAGCTTCAGCCATATCATTACGCGAAGCAAAGGCAGATTTCACGTCACCCGCCGGTAAAAATATTCCGGTTGTTAAAACTTGTTCTCCAAAAAACATCGGTAATGCCTCCAGGTAAAGATTGTTTTTAAAAATGGTGTAAGTCAATCCACTTGCCTTAATTAGTTTTTCTGTTTCAAGATGGGATTTTCCAAGAAAGTAAGTAGGTGAAGTTTCCGTCTCATTTTTTCGCTCAAAACTGGTATAAAATATATGTTTTACCCCTGCCTCTTTAGCAGCCTTCACTGCATTTTCGTGTTGTTTTCCACGGTTAACAACATCAGTACTAGACACCAATAACAACTTGTCAACGCCTTTAAATGCTGCTACCAATGTGGCATAATTGTCGTAATCGCCAATTTTTAAGTTAATTCCTTTTGCTTTCAGGTGTTCCGCTTTTGCCACATCTCTTACTAAAGCCGAAATGCTGTTTGCCGAAATGCCTTTTTTTAATAGAAAGTCAATAGTTGCCTTTCCATAATTTCCTGTTGCTCCTGTTACTAAAATCATATTTTTAATTTTTTAAGAATGTGATGCAAAGGTATCGTACATTCACTTCTTAAAGTATAGTGATATACTAAAGTATAGTGGTAAATTTTTAGCAAAAATGGATAGTATAAAAGACTTCAAAGCTTGTCCAATTCAATATGTGTTGCATATGAATGACGCATTGAACGTAATTAGTGGAAAATGGAAATTGCCAATTATAGGTTCCGTCCTTTTTGGCAAAAAGCGGTTCACCGAAATACAGCGTAATATTCCGAAGATAACACCGAGAATGTTGAGTAAAGAACTGAAAGAACTGGAACTGAATGGAATGATTGTTCGAAAAGTGTATAACTCAATACCTGTGACGGTGGAATATGAATTAACCGAATCAGGAAAATCAATTACGGAAGTTTTGGATAAAATGATTGAATGGGGTATCAAACATAGGATGTCTGTGTTCGGAAAGCCATAAGTTCTCAGTCGTCAATTGTGGGAAGGTTTGTTAGCGGCTGATGTTCTCATTTCGTTTTTATTGGTATCCATATTTCTTCCTCTGAAGTTGGGTCATTGTTTTTGTATTTGTCGCCCAACACTTCAAAGTGCGGTCTGTCGTCCAAATCGTAGTCCGAATTTAGCAACCACGTTCCCAAAATATATTGAAAAATGGAATTATCTGTGCTTAAACCTTTGTATTCAAAAACCGCATAAAGTCCGCCCGGCAAAACAAGAGTTTCCATTGTTAGTCGTCTGCCTGCCAATTTCTTTTCGTTTAATGTTTCAATCCTCGATGTCATTTTTCTAACTAATATATTTTTTTATCGTCCTTGTTTTGTCTGCTGTGTCATTGGAATATTGGTCGGTTATACTTGCCGCCAACGCAAAAATGTGCGAAACTTCCAAAAAGCATTGATATGTCCCTGTTGGCGACTGCCCTTTTCTGTAGCGTTCGTCTGCCTCTAGGTTTTGTCAGTTAAATGATTGTCTAAACTTCAATGGCGTTTGGTGCGTTTTGTTTTTAAATAGTTTGCTGAACGATTGAGGATATTCGAAACCCAATTGGTAGGCAATTTCATTTACCGATAAGTTGGTTGTAGTAAGCAGTTCTTTTGCCTGCTCGATAAGATAACTATGCAGGTGTTGCTGTGTGGTCTGCCCTGTAAGATTTTTGAGCATATCATTCAGGTAATTGGCTGATACAAAAAGATGGTCAGCAAAATACTGAACCGTTGGTAGTCCTGCTGTTTCAGCTTTGTCTTCTTTAAAATATTCCTTTAAAATAGTTTCGAATCTTATTAATAAATCACTGGATACTTTTTTTCTGGTAATAAATTGACGGGCGTAAAACCTTTTGCAGGTGCGTTGCTTTCTTAGGACGTTATGCTATCGACTAAAGACAGTAGGAAGTTTATTTGACAGGTTCTCTTTATGAGAAATGAGTATATAAATCAATTGTAAATCAAGCTGAATAGTACTTTGGACAAACGAAGTAACAGAACTAATCCGTCAACAAACTTTTGAGATTAGATATTGATACGTTTTTCAAAAATATCTGTAGAACCGCCTTTCAGATTTAACTGATCAAAGTAATTAAATCAACCCTCACTTACCATCAGCTTTTGAACAGCATTTGCAAGCTCATCCGTTGGAATTGTCCAGATGACAAAGAAATTATAACCAGCACGATGAAGGGTATCCTGGTCATTTTCGTTCATGCTGACGATTGCTACACCCTTGTCCATTAGTCCCTTCGAAGATTCATTGACGTGATTCAGGTAAGCGGCGCTTTCTTCTTTGTTTAGATCAAGCCAAGCTTGTGTTGGTGTAAAAAGTTCGATGAAATACTTCATAATTTATTGTTTAATATACGAGATTACCTGGTGACAAAAGTATAGGCATTCAAAATAGTAAGAGATAGACAAATCGTGCCAATGATGTCACTATTGGTGCTTTTCTACTAATCGATTAGGATGATTCACAACGATTGATCCCGACAGATCGATCTGGCAGATTTTAGGGAAAGTCTGATTATAGCAATAAGTTAGAAAGGCTTAAAGCCAGGCTGAGTGCCTTCAATCATGAGCAAATCGATATTAAGCAACTTTTAGATAAGGGTTTGGCTAACCTTCTAAAGCTTGATTATGCTTATGAAAGTGGTGACATAGAAAAGAAGCGGATAATAATTAGTTCGATGTTCCCCGAAAAAATGACATTTGACGGATTCGTACTTCGAACAAACTCGCATCAATGAGGCAGTACGCCTTATTTACACGTTGAACACGGATTTTGGGCAAAATAAAAACAGGACAAATGGAGCTAACTCCAATTTGTCCTGTCAAGTCGGGGTGAGAAGATTCGAACTTCCGACCTCTACGTCCCGAACGTAGCGCACTAGCCGGGCTGTGCTACACCCCGAAATTCAATAAGGATTGCAAAAATAAGCAATTCATAAAACTATGCCAGCGTATTCCAATTTTTCGACAAAACAAGGTCACAGGCTTTATACCGGAACAGCCTTTTTTTGCTATTTTTATTTTCACTAATCCCTTCATGCAAAGCCTGTTTATCCAGTATGTCTATCTCATCCTGATCATTCTCGCACTGGTCATGATCGCCAATAAGCTTCGCGTGGCCTACCCTATTGTACTGGTTTTGGGAGGATTGGCGCTCAGTCTTACGGAGGCGTTTTCAAATATCACCATTGATCCGGATCTGATCTTCTTTATTTTTCTTCCACCCTTACTCTATGAGGCGGCCTGGCAAATTTCGTGGAAGGAATTCTGGCGATGGAAACGGGTCATCATCAGTTTTGCCTTTCCCATCGTGATTTTAACCTCCTGCGTGGTTGCCTTTGCATCGCATGCATTCATTCCCGGCTTCACGCTGGCACTTGGTTTTCTGCTGGGTGGAATTGTATCGCCACCCGATGCTATTTCTGCATCAACTATTATGCGCCAAGTGAAAGTACCCAGGGTATTGGTCAGCGTTGTCGAAGGCGAAAGTCTTCTCAACGACGCCTCCTCGCTGATTGTGTTTCGTTTTGCTTTAGTGGCTGTCATCACCGGACAGTTTTATTTCTCGCAGGCGGTCGGTAGTTTTTTCCTGGTGATCATCATGGGAACGGCGATCGGGCTCGTCATCGGGATCATTTTCTATTGGATCCATCGCTGGCTGCCGACAACGCCAAGCGTTGAAATCGTTTTGAGTTTCCTGGCACCGTATTGCATGTATTATGTTGCGGAACGCTTCCACTTTTCAGGAGTTCTGGCCGTGGTGTCGGGTGGTCTGCTGTTGTCAAATAAACGTCAGCACATGCTCTCCTACCAGGGCCGCGTGCAGGGATTAAACGTTTGGTCCACCATTGGTTTCGTTCTCAATGGTATTGTGTTTTTATTAATTGGTCTTCAATTTCCATCGATTACCCGTCAGGTTGAAGAAGTAAGTTTGGGGCAGGCCATCGGCTATGGTTTGGCTATCTCTCTCGTCCTCCTTATCGCACGATTGCTCAGTACTCTTGGCGCAGCCGTTTTTACCCGCTTCATGTCCCATTTCATCACCGTGGCGGATCGAAACCCGGGATGGAGAATTCCCGTGATCTTTGGTTGGGCAGGAATGCGTGGCGTGGTTTCGCTTGCCGCCGCTCTCTCCATACCCGTACTTACTCAGGAAGGCCAGCCGTTTCCTTATCGCAACTTGATTCTCTTTATTACGTTCATCGTCATTCTGGTAACACTCGTATTTCAAGGCTTGACCCTTCCTTGGCTTGTGCGGAAAATAAATCCAACGGTTAAGTATGCCTCCATTCCGGAACAGGACCAGGAAATAATCATTCAAAAGAAAATAGCAAAGCATTCGCTCCAATTTCTGGAAGACAACTACGGCGAGGATGCCCGTGTCAACGAACACCTCAGTAATCTGCAGGCACGGCTGAAAATCGACCTGTTATTTTTTAACCGGGAGATAGAAGAAATAAAAAGCGCAAAGGAAAATTCACTGACAAACTATCAACGCATCTACCTGGAGTTGCTGGACCAGCAACGAAGAATACTTAATGAGATGAATAACCATGCTGAAGTAGATGAAGAATTGATCAGAAAATACCTTTCCTTGATTGACCTTGAAGAATTCAAAATCCGTGAAAAACGTTGGGCGGACGGAACTTCAGTAAACTAAAAAAATGAAATCTTCCTCTGCACTTGACAGGAGGACGGCAAACTCAGTCGGGGAAAACCCCGGCCTGCGCTCGCCGAACCTCTTTTTTTTTGAGCCGAAGCCCAACTATTTATTATTTATTAAGCGCCGTTTTAGGTTCACTGCTGATCACCAACCGCGCTACTTGTTGTCCATCCCGGAATTCCGCCGATGAATAATAAAGTTTCAGCGAATTGCTCCCCTTTTGCTTTAAGGCCAGAATATCCTTCACGTTGCAGGTCATTGCCTCTTTATAACCTGAAGATGACCCTTCAAAGCGCCATTCCTTCAACGTCTTATCCCTGTCGTCTTTCACAGTGAGCATTCTGCCGGCAACCGTTCTCCCGCATTCGTTGTATTTCACGATAAGCTGACTGTAATTTTCCGCCGGATCCAGCGCCAGTATGGGCGCATCCTTTTTGGAATTCACGTACTGGTCAATAACCAGTTTGCTGTCCAGGTAAACCTGGAAACTGTGCATGCCAGGCTTAAATGAAAACGAAAAAAGAAATGTACACAGGGCCGCCCAAATCAGCGGGTTAGCCCACGAAAACCGGATGATCTTTTTCATACGTTTGATTTTTAGTTGTTAATGAACCTTTATCCTACACTATCCAAAGTAACGTATAACAATGCTGCAGGCGTATTCTGTTTGATCACCCGCATGTATTTCTTGACGAACTGCAGGGTTTATGACTTCAATTCTCTCTTTAGTAGATTGCTGAATGAAATCGGTCCGGAGAATTGGTCTTTTGCTGGCAATGGTCTTCCTCCTGCCGGCCCTGTTCTTTTCGGTTTACGAGATTTCTTCCCTGAACAAGGACGAGAAGATCATTGAATCTATTTATGAAAAGCAGCTGGAGGCGATCCTGTTCTCCGTAAACCAATACTGCGACGATGTGGTGAACAGCTGGATTTCGAAATTGGAGTCGGGCATAGAACCTCCGCCGTCAGGAACAGACAATCCACCCGCTATTGAAAACCTGTTTTCGCTGAACGCTGCCCTGGTCTACGTGTTTGTCCTGGATACCCTGAATGGGGTAGTTTCGACAAAGGTTTATGCCTCCCATCCCCCCATAGACGACCACGTTAGGATCAAGTTCGATTCAGCCTGTACCCTTGGAAGAGTCCAGATTCAGAAACTGGTATCCTATAAAAAAGACGGCTTCCGAAAAGTGGATATCCTGAAGTATGGTTGGAGCGAACCAAATAATTTTCAATGCCTTCTCTATATTTCTGATGCAGGGACGCAACACGTTCGCATCATCGGGCTCCTGATTGACCCTGAAACATTCGTCCAGGACCTGGTCGGGCCAAGACTGCAAGTCATTGCCAGGGACCAGTTCATTCTGTCCGCCTTCAGGAAGAATGTAAGGGTTCCTGTTTATTCAACCTCCGGCGTCGATAGCGCCGCTACCTCGGAGGCACTGACAAAAGAGTTCTGGCTTCTTCCCGATTTTACCCTGGGTATCCGTATCAAAGGTTCCTCGTTGCAGTCCGTTGTACAAGAAAGAACCAGAACAAACTTCGTGCTTCTGCTCATGCTGGATGCGGTTTTAATCGTTGCGGTTGTGCTGGTTTACAGAAATGTGAAAAAAGAGGTGCAACTGGCGCAAAACAAGGCCGAATTCGTCTCCAATGTGTCCCATGAAATCCGCACTCCGCTGGCGCTCATCAGCATGTTTGCCGAAACGCTGGAGATGGGGAGGGCGAAGACGGAAGAAAAAAAGCAGGAATACTATGCCATTATTAACAAGGAAACGCGCCGGCTGTCTGACATCGTCAACAAGATCCTGAATTTCAGCCGGACAGAAGCCAATAAGCAGACACTGCACCTTCAACCCATTCCATTAGCCAAAGAAATCAGGGAGGTCCTCAAGACATATGATGTTCATTTGAAAAACAAAGGATTCGAATATACGTTAACGGAATCCAGGGAGGTTTGGGTTAATGCCGATAAGGAAGCCTTCGTCGAGATTCTGATCAATCTCCTCGATAACGCAGTGAAGTACAGCGCCGACAATAAGCGAATCGAGATTCACCTGGACGCCGAAGCGCATTTTGGTATCGTTATCGTGAAAGACTATGGTGTAGGGATCAGTGCTGCGGATCAAAAGCACATTTTCGACAAATTCTATAGGGTGTCAACCGGCGACCTGGCGAAAAGCAGGGGTACCGGGTTGGGTCTGTCCCTGGTGAAACAACTTATGGAGGCCCACCACGGCCGGATCACTGTTCACAGCCGGACGGGAAAAGGATCTTCGTTCACATTATATTTCCCCCTCCGGAAAAATTAATAATGGCAAACCTATTGATCATAGAAGACGAGCCCGCGATGCAACTGGGTCTTCGCGACAACCTGGAATTGGAAAGGTATACGGTTGAGATCGCGTCCGACGGCGAAGCGGGACTCGCGAAGATGAAATCCGGTAACTTTGACCTGGTGTTGTTAGATGTTATGCTTCCCAAATTGTCGGGCTTTGATGTTTGCAAGGCCGCACGGGCGGCAGGCATCCGCACACCCATCCTC